>Ga0335072_10007530_pt1 | contig 15839 bp, 11 predicted proteins | sample Lox_Sample_21_FD_206725 | JGI IMG/M metagenome (GOLD analysis project Ga0335072, IMG submission 206725) | Soil microbial communities from Loxahatchee National Wildlife Refuge, Florida, United States - Lox_Sample_2.1 | ecosystem: Environmental > Terrestrial > Soil > Wetlands | place: USA... | reverse complement strand
CTGAAATACATCAAGGTCAATGCGACCGGGACCCAGGCCAACGCGAACGGTACCAATGCCGTCTCCATCGGCTCGAACACCAGTGCCACGGCCGTTTTTTCGGTGGCCATCGGTACCGGTGCATCCGTCTCGGGCAACCGCTCGGTGGCCGTGGGCTACAACTCGGTGGCCGATGACGACGACGTATTCTCCGTAGGCTACGCCGGTTACGAACGCAGGATCATCAATGTTGCAGAGGGTGACGTTAGTCCGCTCAGCACGGATGCCGTCAACGGAGGCCAGTTGTTTGCCGTACGCAAGGCGCTGGATGCGCTTCGCGGCACGAACGGCGTGAAGAACGTGGAAGATGAGCCCCATGGCGCCATTGAAGGCCGCAGCGGCAAGAACGTAGCCTCGTTGAACGGCGGTGATCCGGAGGCGTTCACGGCGGCAGCGCTTGGGGTGTTCTCGTTTGCCAACGGCAGCAATGCGATGGCGATGGGCTTGGACAACGTGGCCGACGCGGATCATTCGGTGGCCATGGGCCGCAGGGCGCGGACGGGCGCGGATAACGACTATGCGGTGGCCATGGGCGCGGACGTCCAGACCAATGCGCCCCGTGCAGTGGCGCTTGGCACGCGGGTGCAGGCCAACGCCGAGCACGCGCTGGCCGTAGGCAGCCGCGATACTTGGGCGATCGGCAAGAGCTCCATTGCGATGGGCGAAGGCGTGAAGGTGCGCAGCGACAACAGCATTGCGATCGGACGTGCTGCGATGGTGACCGCGGATGCGATCGATGCGCTGGCGCTGGGAGCGGAGGCGAGTGTGGAGGCGGGGGCGATCGGCGGTGTTGCACTGGGTCACGGTGCGGTGGCGGACCGTGGCAACGCGATCTCCATCGGCGGCGGTTCGGTCGGCACGCGGCAGATCATCCATGTATCGAAGGGTACAGAACTGACTGACGCGGTGAACGTTGCTCAATTGAAGGAAGCGGTTGAGGGCATGATGGCCGAGATCCAACTGTTGCGTGGTCTGCTTGGTGCGCGTGCGTCCGGGGCGTGAAAAAAAACCCGGCGAAGGCCGGGCTTGAAGGAGCGAAACATATCTGGAAATACATTGAGACGTACATCGAAGCGGGCGGGGCGAAAGCCTCGCCCGCTTTTTCATCACCACTGGAATGAGGCGCCCACACCCACCGTGTTGCCATTGCTGGACAGGCCCACGCCTGCGCGTACCTTCCAGTTTTCACTGACCCGAGCCTCCCCGCCCAACGCGGCAGCGGTGTAACCTTTGTAGTTCGCGACACCGGCGCCGACCGACAAGGTCTTGCCCACATCGACGCCCGGAATCATCGTCAGCGCCGTGGCGGCCGCGATGCCGGAGTAAGCGCCGCGTGCGGTGTTGTCGAGTTGGCCTTGGAGTCCATCGATCTGCCCCTGCAGGCCATCGATGCGCCGGTCGAGCTGATTCACCGCACCTTCGACGCCGCGAACTTGCTGGCCGCCAACCGTGTAAGTCGGTGTCGAGATCGTGCCATCGTCATTGAGCTTGGCGCCACCGCCCAGAGCATCGGCGGTACTTTGTGCGGTCGCGGCCAGCTGCGAGCCGTTGACGGCGTCCTGGCTCGACGGATTCACCGCGCCGTCGCCGACGTTGACGATCTTCTCGCCTTGCGCATCTTGGTTCCAACTGCCGCCGTTGCCACCGCCACCACCGCCGTTACCACCACCGTTCTCGATGTTCGTGACACGGTCGCCGATGTTGGTGACGGTCTGGTTCAAGTTGTCGACCTGGCCTTGCAGGTTGCTGAGCTGGCCGAAGTTGACGGCGTCGTATTGATTTTTGCCGTCGGCCACGTTGGTCAGGATGACCGGTGCCGAAGCGTTGCCACCCAGCGTCACCGAACCGTAGTTCGCCGAGCCGTCCGAATTCAGGTCGTATCTCACCGCGAGCGAATCGGTGGCACCACCCGCCGCGGCCGCCTGAATGGCCTGCTCGACCGTGGAGTAACGGTTGCCTTGAACCAGGAACGACGGCTGCGTGATACTGCCGTCCGGCGCTACGCCGGCACCTGCACCCAATGCATCCGTCACACCTTTGAGCTGGCTCACGTTCACTGCATCTGTAAGTTGCGTGCCGGCCGCTACGTTGACGATCTGGCGCTCCGCACCAGCGTAACCAACGGACAGCGCATTCGCGCGGTCGGCGATGGAGCCTGCACCCAAAGCTATGCTGCCATAGGCACTCGCAACGACGTTGGCATTTGAACCCAATGCCATCGCATTGGTAGCGCTCACGCCAACGGTCGCGCTGGTGCCCATGGCGATCGAATTGTCGGCGCGGCTGTTCACTCTGGCGCCATCACCCATCGCGATCGAGCTCTTGCTTAGTGCCTGGGTGTTGTTGTTGCCGACGGCAAGCGCGTTATCTGCGTATGCCCTTACGTTCGCACCCAGTGCTATGGCTTGCGTACCCCTGGTGGAAGCATTTGAGCCAACTGCTACTGAATATGGCTGATCTGCCCCGGTCTGAGCCCGGTTGCCGAGTGCGACGGAGTTGTCCGATGCGGCGACGCTTTGGATGCCGACCGCGACGGCGTTGCCGCCGCTGGCATTGGAGCTCACGCCCATGGCAAGTGCAGTCATCGTGGACGGATCTGCACCGTTCAAGGAGGCATTGTTGGGGCCATGCAAACCTTCCACAGCGAACTGCGGATCCGACACTTCCATGACGCCCATGCTGCTGCGCTGAGTCGCGCCCATCGTTAACAGGGAGGGAGTTGTGGACGACGAGCTACTGCTAGTGCTGCTGTCGGTGCTGGTTGTCTCTTCAGCAGCCGGTACGTTGAAGTCATCTGCAACCAGCGTGTTCTGCGCATCCGTGCCGACCGCCATTGCAGAGCCTATCATGATGGCTTCAGCCAGGGCTGCTGCGATCAAGCTGCGAACAAGCGTGCCCTTCTTCGGATTTTGCTCAGTGCGATTTGCCATGTTCATGGCGTGGTCCTCATCGGATCGTTAGGTGATGAGGAATGGTAGAAATCGCGAGTATTTGGATCAGTCAGCCTGGACTGATTCACAAAGGGCTAGTAGTAGTCCTGGTCCGAATTTGTCCGACGTCCCTCAGTTTGCTGAACAGCAGTGCGTTGTTTATTCAGCGAGAGTCCCTTCCGGATTTGCTCTGGGAAGGGACACAACAGATGGACGACTTAGTGCTTCTCGCCTTCATGCTGCACGTTGACCATCCATGGCACGCCGAACTTGTCCACCAGCATGCCGAAGCCCTCGGTCCAGAAGGTTTTCTGGAACGGCATGGTGATCTGGCCGCCTTGTGCGAGTGCGTTGAAATACGTTTCACCTGATGCGACGTCGTTAGCGGTCACCGAAAGGCTGAAGCCTGAGTGCGCTACTTTTTGCTTGCCGCCCTGGCCGTCAGACATCAGCAGATGCGTGCTGCCGATGATCAGCGCGGCATGCATGACTTTATCGGCGGACTCGGGAGGTATCTGATAGTCGTCGCTGGGAGGCGCCTCTTTGAACCGCATTTTCATGAGTTCCCGTGCGCCGAGTGCGTCGCGATAGAACGCGATGGCTTCCTCGCAGCGGCCGTCGAAGTACAGATAAGGCTGGATTTCCATACGCGTGACTCCGTGGGTAGGAGGGGTGTTCGTGGGGTGGAACAGCGGGATTCTAGTGAACCAGAATCGCACGCGATATGTGACAGATATGCAACCCAGAAAGGAGCGACGGGGATGGCAGCCCTAGCCAACCCCCAGCGTCACGGTAATGCATGGCAAGGTTGGAGTTCGCGTTCGCTCACCCCAGCCTACGCGGCTTCACCGGAATGACCGCAAGTTTATTGCGACGCAGCGTCCCGCAGCGCCAGCGGCAGCGGCACGGATTTACCGGTGGCCGGATCCATCCACACCATCACTACATGACCATCGCAATACAGCTTGCTGCTGTCGGTTGCATCGACGATGCGATGCGCGACGGTCATGGAACTGTTGCCCAGTCGCGCGCAGTACAGCTCGATGTGCACTTCACCGGGCCATTCGATCGGCAAGCGATAGTTGAGCGTACTGGCTGCCATCACCGGCATCGCATGGTCATCGGACCATGAGCCCGGAAGCCGTTGCAGCCACTGCACACGCGCCTCTTCCAGATAGGTGAGGTAGGTCGAGTTGTTGACGTGATTGAAGGCGTCAAGATCGCGCCAGCGTATGCTGATGGCGGCCGTGTACAGCGGTGTTTGTGTGGAAGAAGAATCGTTCGTCATGAAGCTACTTTGCGCTTGGGTTTGGCTTTGCCGTTGTCGCTCACGATCTTGGGGCGCGCCGCTTTCGCAGGCTTGAGATGCGAGGCGAGGAAGCGGCCGGTGTGCGAGCCCACTGTGGCGGCAACCGTTTCCGGGGTTCCGGTGACGAGAATGCGTCCGCCGCCCGAGCCACCTTCCGGTCCGAGGTCGACGATCCAGTCGGCTGTCTTGATCACGTCGAGGTTGTGCTCGATCACCACCACCGTATTGCCTTGATCGGCGAGTTGATGCAGCACGTCGAGCAGTTGCTCGATGTCGTGGAAGTGCAAGCCGGTAGTGGGTTCGTCGAGGATGTACAGCGTGCGACCGGTTTCGCGTTTGGACAATTCCTTCGACAGTTTTACGCGCTGCGCTTCGCCGCCGGACAACGTGGTCGCGCTCTGGCCGAGCTTGATGTAATCCAGGCCCACCGCGCGCAGCGTATCGAGCTTGCGCGCGATCACCGGCACGTTCTCGAACAGCTTGGCGGCATCTTCCACCGTCATGTCGAGCACATCGGCAATCGTGTGGCCCTTGTAGAGGATCTCCAGCGTCTCGCGGTTGTAGCGTTTGCCGTGGCAGACGTCGCAAGGCACGTACACGTCGGGCAGGAAGTGCATTTCCACCTTGATCATGCCGTCGCCTTCGCAGGCTTCGCAGCGTCCGCCGCGCACGTTGAAGCTGAAACGTCCGGGCGTGTAGCCACGTGAGCGTGCTTCCGGCACTTGGGCGAACAGTTCGCGCAGCGGCGTGAACAGGCCGGTGTACGTCGCCGGATTCGAGCGCGGGGTGCGGCCGATCGGCGACTGGTCGATGTCCACGACTTTATCGAACAGTTCCAAGCCTTCCACCGACTTGTACGGTGCGGGCTGAATGCTTGAGCCATTCAATTCGGCCGCGGCAAGCGCGAACAGCGTGTCATTGATCAAGGTGGATTTGCCGGAGCCGGAAACACCTGTGACGCAGGTGAACAGGCCGGCCGGAATGGCGAGGTCCACATTCTTCAGGTTGTTGCCGGTGGCGCCACGCAGATGCAGCCAGGAATCCTTGTCGAGCTGTTCGCGGCGTTCTTCGGGTATTTTGATTTCGCGTTTGCCGGACAAGTATTGGCCAGTGACCGAGCGCGGCGAAGCGAGAATGTCCTTCAGCGTGCCCTGCGCAACTACTTCACCGCCATGCACGCCCGCACCGGGGCCGATGTCCAGCACGTAATCGGCGGCGCGAATCGCATCCTCGTCGTGTTCGACCACGATTACCGTGTTGCCCAGGTCGCGCAGCCGCGTGAGCGTGCCGAGCAGGCGCTCGTTGTCGCGCTGATGCAGGCCGATCGAAGGTTCGTCCAGCACGTACATCACGCCGACCAGGCCGGCGCCAATTTGCGAGGCGAGACGAATACGCTGTGCTTCACCGCCCGATAGCGTATCGGCCTGGCGATCCAGGGTGAGGTAGTTCAGGCCCACGTCGTTGAGGAAACTCAGGCGCTCGCGGATTTCCTTGACGATCTTCACCGCGATCTCGCCGCGCCAACCGGTGAGCTTGAGTGTTTCGAAGAAGGCAAGCGCATCGTCGATGGAGCGCGCCGTCAGCACAGGCAGCGCCTGGTCGGCCACGAATACGTTGCGTGCCGAGCGGTTCAAGCGTTGGCCGCCGCATTCGGGGCACGGATGGTCGCTGATGTATTTCGCCAGCTCTTCGCGCACGGCTGGCGATTCGGTTTCTTTGTAGCGGCGTTCCAGGTTTGGCAGGATGCCTTCGAACGCGTGCTCGCGCGTGACCTTGCCGCCGCGCTCGGTCAGGTAGCGGAACTGGATCTTCTCCTTGCCGCTGCCGTACAACACGGCTTGCTGCACGGTCTTGGGCAGCTTTTGCCACGGCGTTTCCACATCGAAGCCGTAATGCTTGGCGAGCGACAGGATCAGCTGGAAATAATGCGCGTTGCGGCGATCCCAGCCGCGGACCGCGCCGGCTGCCAGCGACAGCTCCGGGTGATGCACCACGCGCTCGGGCGAGAACACCTGGGTGACGCCCAGGCCGTCGCAGGTGGGGCAGGCGCCCACCGGCGAGTTGAAGGAAAACAAGCGCGGTTCCAGTTCCGGCAGCGAGTAGTCGCATACCGGGCAGGAATAGCGCGAGGAATACAACTGCTCGCTCGCCTTCGGGTCGTCCATGTCGACCACGATCGCCAGGCCGTCGCCGAGCCTCAGCGCCGTCTCGAAGGATTCGGCCAGGCGCTGCTTGATGTCCTCGCGCGGGCGGAAGCGGTCGATCACTGCTTCAATGGTGTGCTTCTGGCGCAGGGTAAGCGGCGGCACGGCGTCCAGGTCGTATACGACGCCGTCCACACGCGCACGTACGAAACCTTGGGCACGCAACTGCTCGAACACCTGCACGTGCTCGCCCTTGCGCTCGCGAATCACCGGCGCCAGCAGCATGAAGCGTTTTTCCGGGTCCATCGCCAGGGTGGTATCCACCATCTGGCTCACCGTCTGCGCCTCCAGCGCAATGCCGTGGTCCGGGCAGCGCGGCGTGCCCACGCGGGCGTAGAGCAAGCGCAGGTAGTCGTACACCTCGGTGATGGTGCCCACGGTGGAGCGCGGGTTGTGCGAGGTGGATTTCTGCTCGATCGAGATCGCCGGCGACAGCCCCTCGATGTGGTCCACGTCGGGCTTTTCCATCATCGAAAGAAATTGCCGCGCATAGGCCGACAGCGATTCGACATAGCGCCGCTGGCCCTCGGCATAGATGGTGTCGAACGCCAGCGAGGACTTGCCCGACCCGGACAGTCCGGTGATCACGATCAGCCGGTCACGCGGCAGGTCCAGATCGATGTTCTTGAGGTTGTGCGTGCGCGCGCCGCGGATGCGTATGGTGTCCATCACGCCTGACTATTTGGGGGACCTCGCACTATAACAAGTGGCCGTAGCGGGGCCGCATGCGAGGGGCACAAGCCTGCTGACAGCGTTATGTCAGCAGGCCGGCTAGGCAGCAGCCAGACAGGCGACTATGCTCGCCCGCTACATTCCCGGGTGGCTTGAAGCGGAGGCTGTATATGGCTGGCAAGTGGATGACGGGCTTGGGGTTGTGCGCAGCGCTGGCGGCCGGTCCCGCCCTGGCGGCCCAGCCCTCCGAGGCGCAGGTGCGGGAACTGATGCAGGCGATGAATGCGTCCAGCCAGTTCGCCGCCATGAACGAGCAGATGGCCGAGGTAATGGGGCAGCAACTGCCCTGCGTACCGACCGACTACTGGAAGAGCTATATCGACAAGACCGGGACGGAGCAGCTGATCACCGCCATGATCCCGGCCTATCAGCACCATTTCACCGCCGACGAGGTGGAGGGCCTGATCAAGTTCTACAAATCCCCGCTGGGCGAGAAACTGGTGGCCCAGATGCCAGCCACCCTGGCCGAGGCGGCCCAGAGCGGCCAGCAATGGAGCCGGCAGCGTACCGCGGACATGTTTTCCGACCTGCAGAAGCAGGGCAAGCTGGGCGCGGACGGCCGCTGCCCCGCCACCGGCGGCGGCCATGGGAGCTAGGGATGCTCTGTTTAATCCACCGCAAGCCGCAGCGACCCTGTGAGTCCGCATAGCTTCGGTCCATCGCCTCGACGGACAGCCAGTCTGCCTTCACCGATGGCCCTGTGCCCTGCGAACTCACAGGGCCGCTGCGGCCTACGCTGAATTAAACAGAGCATCCCTAGGGGTCTGGTCAGTGATTGACCAGTAAATGGCCGCGTCGCTATAATCCGCAGTTCGCTACGCCCGTAATGGACGCGGCGAACCCAAGAGAATAACGACAGAAGGGCCATTCCCATGAGTTATGCAGTCATCAAGACCGGCGGCAAGCAATACCGCGTCCAGCAGGGCGACGTCCTGCGCGTGGAGCTCCTGAACGCCGAAGAAGGCGCCAGCGTGAATTTCGACCAGGTGCTGCTGGTCGGTTCCGGTGAGACCATCACCGTCGGTGCCCCGACCGTTTCCGGCGCCACCGTTTCCGCTACCGTGCGCAAGCATGGCCGCGCCGACAAGGTCCGCATCATCAAGTTCCGCCGCCGCAAGCACCACAAGAAGCAGCAGGGACATCGTCAGCATTTCACCGAAGTCGAGATCACGGGCATCAACGCCTGATCCGCCAATTCTGGAGTAATCAGTCATGGCACATAAAAAAGGCGTAGGTTCATCCCGCAACGGTCGCGATTCGAACCCGAAATACCTCGGCGTGAAGATCTATGGCGGCCAGGCCATCGAGGCCGGCAACATCATCGTCCGCCAGCGCGGCACCCAGTTCCATCCCGGCACCGGCGTTGGCCTGGGCCGTGACCACACGCTGTATGCGCTGGTCGACGGTAAGGTGGAGTTCAAGGTCCGCGGCGAGAACAATCGCAGGTATGTCAACGTCATCAAGGGCTAATGGGTCCTGATGATGCAGCGAAAGCCCCGCTTTGGCGGGGCTTTTGTTTTTTGGTCGTAAATCGTCAATCGGGAATCGTCACTCGTTAACGCCGACCCCCAACGTACGATTTACGATTCCCCACTTACGATTCCCGGCACTTAACCCATGAAATTCGTCGACGAAGCGATCATCAAAGTCCACGCCGGAGACGGCGGCAACGGCTGCGTCAGCTTCCGTCGCGAAAAATTCATCCCGTTCGGCGGCCCGAACGGCGGCGACGGCGGTTCCGGCGGTTCGGTGTGGCTGGTGGCCGACGAAGGCCTGAACACCCTGATCGATTTCCGTCATCAGCGCAGTTTCAAGGCGCAGCGTGGCGAGAACGGCATGGGCAGCGACATGTATGGCAAGGGCGGTGACGACACCACGATCCGCGTGCCGGTCGGCACCGTCGTCACCAATGTCGACACCGACGAAATCATCGGCGACCTCACCGCACACGGCCAACGTTTGCTGGTCGCGCAGGGCGGCAAGGGCGGTCTGGGCAATATCCACTTCAAGAGCTCGGTAAACCGCGCCCCGCGCAAGTCCACGCCGGGCACGCCCGGCGAAGTGCGCGAGCTGAAGCTGGAACTGAAGCTGCTGGCGGACGTGGGCCTGCTTGGTTTCCCCAATGCAGGCAAGTCCACCTTCATACGCGCCGTTTCCGCCGCCACCCCGCGCGTGGCCGACTATCCCTTCACCACCTTGCACCCGAATCTGGGTGTGGTCAGCCTTGGCACCGACCAGAGCTTCGTGATTGCCGACATCCCCGGTCTGATCGAAGGCGCCGCGGAAGGCGCTGGCCTTGGTATCCAGTTCCTGCGCCACGTGGCGCGCACGCGGCTGCTGCTGCAGATCGTGGACATCGCGCCGATCGACGGTTCCGATGTGGTCGAGCAAGTGCACGCCATCGAGCACGAACTGGAGAAGTTCGACCCCGAACTGCTGCAGCGCCCACGCTGGCTGGTGCTCAACAAGGCGGACGTGCTGCCGCAAGACGAGCGCCAGGCCGTGGCCGAGGACATCATCAAACGCCTGGCCTGGACGCAACCGTGGTTCCTGGTGTCGGCCATTGCGCGCGAGAACACCATGGCCGTATGCCAGCAAGTGCAGCGCTTCTTCGAGGCGCAGCATCAGGCGCACGAGGGGCGCACTGATATGCTGCCTGGCGATGTGCGCTTGCGCGGGGAGTCTTGAGCGCTACTCCCTCTCCCCTCCGGGGGAGGGCTGGGGTGAAGGGCGAACCTTGCGGTAAACGTTATAGATACGGTTCTTTGGAAGAGCAGCAAAATAACAAGCCGATGATGGAGTCTATGGCGAGCGTGGCCCCTCACCCCGGCCCTCTCCCCGCAGCGGAGAGGGAGAAAGAACAATGAAACTCCAAGCCCGCATCGCCACCTATCGGCGGCTGCGCGAAGAGCCACTCTGGCGCCTGCTTGCCGCCGATCACGCTCCCGAAATCATCGGCCTGCTGCAAACCCTGCTGCTGGATGGCGAGCGCAAGCTCAGCGCCTCCATCCTGTTCGAGCGCCTGCAGCATCATCTCGACGCCATCAACACCTCCGACCTGCCGCGCGAGCTGCCCCGCACCGCGCAGGCCTACGTGGCGGACTGGCTGGCGAAAGGCTTCCTGGAGCGCCGCCTGCCCGAAGGCGCTAGTGAAGAGGAATACGAACTCTCCGCGCAAACCGCGCAGGCGATCCGCTTCGTCAGCAGCCTGGATACGCCGCGCCTCGCCGCCACTGAAAGCCGCCTGTCGCTGGTGATCCAGCAACTGGTGCGCCTGGCCGAGCAGACCGAAACCGATCCCACCGCACGCCTGCAAGCGCTGTATGCGGAACGCGACCGCCTGGATGCGGAGATTGCGCGCGTCAGCACCGGCAAAGTCGCCGCCCTGGATGGCAAGCGCGCGCTGGAACGCGCACGCGAAGTGATCCAGCTGGCCGACGAACTGGCCGAAGACTTCCGCCGCGTGCGCGAGGACTTCGAACATCTCAACCGCGAATTCCGCGAACGCATCATCGACGACGAAGGCGAGCGCGGCGACGTGCTCGACCGCCTGTTCGAAGGCGTCGACGTGATCGCCGAAAGCGAGGCCGGCCGTAGCTTCAACGCGTTCTGGGCGCTGCTCAACGATGTAGAACAAAGCGCACAGCTTGATGCTGCGCTGGAAAGCGTACTGTCGCGGGGCTTCGCCAAAAAGCTGCAACGGCACGAACGCCAATTCCTGCGCGGCCTCACCGGCGTGATGCTGGAGCGTGGCGGCCACGTGCACGAGGTATTGCAGCAATTCGCGCGCAGCCTGCGCGGCTTCGTGCAAAGCCGTGGCTATCTGGAACAGCGCCGCTTGAACCAATTGCTGAAACAGGCGCAAGCCGAAGCCCTGCAACTGCGCGATTCGGTCAGCGTGCGCCAACGCACGCCATATACGCTGCAGCTCACCACCAGCCGCCTGCGCTCGCTCTCGCAATGGCGCCTGCACGATCCCCGCAACACCCAGGTGGACGGCAGCATCGTACGCAGCGAGGGCGCGGCGATTTCACTGGATAGCGTGGGCGAACTGGTCGCGCAATCGGAAATCGACTTCCGCAGCCTGCGTCGCGACTTGCACGAACTGCTGGCCGACCACGCCCAGCTTTCCATCGGCCAGGTGCTGGACCGCCGCCCCGCCGAGCAGGGCCTCGGCAGCGTGGTGGGCTACCTCTCGCTGGCGACGCGGCACGGCGTGCTGGCCAAAGATCAGCACGAGGCGGTGAGCTGGAAAGGCGGCGATGGCCAATGGCGCCACGCGCGCATTCCTTTGGTGTGGTTTCTGAAAGAGAAACGTCATGAACTTGCTTGAAGACGAACCCATTGCCATCGAGCCGGAGCCCAAGCCAGCTCGCAACGATAGCCTGTTCGACGGCGACACCGGCACGCTGCCGCTGGATGCGCGCCGCGCGCTTTGCCAACTGTTGAGCGGGCCGAGCATCGACGCAGGGCGGCATAGCCAGTTATGGCCTGCGGTGTTGCGTTTCGAAGCACAACTGCGCGCGCGTCTCAACGATTTGTTTCTGGAGCTGGTGATCGACCGCGACGCGGGCGTGGCCTTTACCCGCCAGGCCGACACAGGCGAGCTGGAGACGCCGGTGCTACTGCGTTCGTCACCACTCACTTTCATCGATTCGGTGCTGCTGCTGTATCTGCGCCAGCAATTGGCCGAAGCGGATGCGCAAGGCCATCGCGCCGTCGTGGAAGAAAGCGTGCTGGTCGACGCCTTGTCCGTGTATGAGAAGAATCTTTCCACCGACCGCGCCGGCTTCAACAAGCGCGTGGCCGCGTCGATCGCCAAGATGAAGGAAAACCACGTGCTGGAAAAACTGCGTGGCAGCGAGGATCGCTACGAAGTGTCGCCGGCCTTGAAGTTGTTGTTCTCGGCCGAGGACGTGCAATCGCTGGCGCAGATCTATCGCCAGTTGCGCGAAGCCGACGAGAACATGGAGGAGGGCGCGAATGAGCGCTAAGCCCAAGGCCGTGCGCAAGCCGGCAAAACAGGACACGACGCCGTCCTTGTTTGTGTCTGACCTGCCTGATCCGCGCGACGAACAGTTCCGCATGCGCCGCCTGCAGGTGCTCAACTGGGGCACCTTCAGCGGCTTGGTCGACATTCCCATCGCCGAACGTGGTTTTCTGTTCGTGGGCCGTTCCGGTTCCGGCAAGTCCACGCTGCTCGACGCGATGTCGGCCTTGCTGGTGCCGCCCAATCTGGTCGACTTTAACGCCGCCGCACGCGAAGCCGAACGCAGTGGCCGCGACCGCAGCCTGGTTTCCTACGTGCGCGGCGCCTGGGCCGATCAGCACGATGGCGAATCCGGCGAAATCGCCACGCAGTATCTGCGCAAGGGCAGCACCTGGTCCGCGCTGGTGCTGGAATACCGCAATGCACAGGATGAAACGGTAAGCCTGATCCGCCTGTTCTGGGTGGCCGGCAACAGTTCGGCCTCGGCGGACGTAAAGAAGCACTACATGGTGTGCGAGCGCGCGTTCGATGTCGCGACCGAACTGCAAGGCTTCGATCTGGATTTGCGCAGGCTCAAGGCGCGCCTCGGCGATGACGTGCATCACTTCGATACCTTCGCCGGTTACGCCGAACGCTTCCGGCGCCTGCTCGGCATCCAGAACGAGATGGCGCTGAAGCTACTGCACAAGACGCAGTCGGCCAAGAACCTGGGCGATCTCAATTCCTTCCTGCGCGGCTTCATGCTGGACGAGCCGGAAACCTTCGGTGCCGCCAGTCGCCTGGTCACCGATTTTGGCGAACTGGATGCCGCGCACAAGGCGGTGGTGATCGCACGCGAACAGGTCGATACGCTGGTGCCTGCACGCACGGCACACGAAACGCTTTTGACGCTGCGCCGTGACATCAGCAACCTGCGTGAATTGCATCTGTGCGTGGACACCTGGCGCGAGCAGCGTCGCCTGGTGCTGCTGGATGAAAAACTGGCCGAACTGCAGGTGCGCGACAAGGCCCTGGAAGGCGAAATCGCGCAGCGCCGGCAAACGCTGGAGAACCATGACCGCCGCCTGGCCGATCTGGAACAGCAGCGCCGCGAACAAGGCGGCGATCTGATCGATCAGCTCGAACGCGAACACGAACAGGTTTCCCGCGAGCGCGACGAGCGCATGAAGCGCCGCGACAAAGCGGAAAAAGCCTGCGACGAATTGAGTTGGAGCATACCTTCCACCGCGCAAGGCTTCGCCGAGATCGTCGGCCGCTCGCGCGAGTTGCTGGATGGCGCGCGCGATCGTGCCGCGGCCCTGGAAGAACAGATGGACGCGCTCAAGCGCGAGCGTGATCAAGCCAGTCAGCGCTTTACCACCGTACGCGCGGAAATCGATGCGCTCAAGCGCAATCCGTCCAATATCCCGGCGCCGATCCAGGCGATGCGCGCACGCTTGTGCAGCGAGCTGGGCTGGTCCGAAAACAGCTTGCCATTCGTAGGCGAGCTGCTGCAGGTCAAGACCGAGCATGCGGCATGGCGTGGCGCCATCGAGCGCGTGCTGCATGGCTTTGCGCTGTCGCTGCTGGTGGATGAGCGCCAGTACGCGGAAGTCTCCGCCTGGGTCAACAAGACGCACCTGGGCGGCAAGCTGGTGTATTACCGCGTGGGTCGTGCCGATGCGTTTGGCAGCCGCACGCTGGAATCCCGTTCGCTGGTGCATCGTTTGGACATTCGCGACCACGCACACCGCGACTGGCTTTCCCATGAGTTGGCGCGGCGCTTCGATTACACCTGCGTGGATTCGGCCGCCGCCTTGCGCCACGCCGAGCGCGCGCTGACCCGCGAAGGGCAGGTGAAACATCCCGGCGACCGCTACGAGAAAGACGACCGCCGCGCGGTGGACGATCGCCGCAACTGGGTACTCGGCTTCGACAACCGCGACAAGCTTGGCTTGTTCGAGCGGGAAGGGCAGGAGCTGGCGCAGGCCATCGCGCAAAGCGCCGCCGCACTGGACAAGCTGAAGGCCGAGCGTGACGCCGATGGCGACCGCCGGCTCGCCGCCGCCGCGCTGGCCAACCTGGAATGGGAAGAGATCGACGTCGCACCCAAGCTGCGCCGTCTGGGCGATATCGAAGACCAGCTCAAGCAATTGCGCGCCGGTGACGCCACGCTGCAGCAGATCATGCAGCAGCTCGACAATGAACGGATTGCGCGCGCTCGTGCCGCCAAGACCTTAGAAGATGCGGCCGCCGAGCGCCTTTCGCTGGGCCGCGATCGCAACGATGCCAGCAGGCGACGCGAATCCTGTTTGCAGTTGGCGAATGCCATGTCGCTTTCGTCGGCACAGTCGGTGGCACTGGCCGCGCGCTTGCCGGAGCATGCCCCGCTCACGCTGGACAATCTCGATCGCCAGATCAACCAGGTAAAAGACGGCTTGAATGACGCGCTCGCCGAGCATGCCGCGCGCGACAACGCCTTGGTCCAGGACATCGAGGAATGCTTCCGCAGCTTCTGCCGCAAGTGGCCGCAGGACAGTGCCGATTTCACGCCGAATATGGATTCGGTGGAAGGCTTTCTTTCTCGTTTGCGTCGTCTGGAACTGGACGGCCTGCCCAAGCACGAAGCACGCTTCTTCGAGCTGTTGCAAAGCCAGAGCAAGCAGAACCTGCTGGTGCTGCAGAAACACATGACCGAGGCGCGCAAGTCGATCGGTCAGCGCATGGACGAGGTGAACGAAAGCCTGGAGCGCGTGCCGTTCAACCGCGGCACCATCCTGCAGATCGAGCTGACCGATCGCGGCCTGCCGGAAGTGAAGGAATTCCAGCTGCAGTTGCGTGATGTGTTGTCGCATCACCAGACCGAAGACCGCGAGCGTGCCGAAGCCCAGTTCGCGGTGCTGCGCCAGCTGGTGGCAAAGCTGGCCGCCGACGATCCAGAGCACAAGCGTTGGCGCGAACATGTACTGGATGTGCGCCAGCACGTGGAATTCGTTGGCGTGGAGAAAGATGCCAATACGCTGGACACGGTCGAGGTGTATCGCAGCGGTGCCGGCAAGTCCGGCGGCCAGCGGCAGAAGCTGGCGACGACTTGTCTTGCCGCGGCATTGCGCTACCAGCTCGGCGGTGACGACGGCCACCTGCCGCGCTATGCGCCGGTGGTGCTGGACGAAGCCTTCGACAAAGCCGACAACGAGTTCACCGCGTTGGCGATGAACATCTTCGAGAACTTCGGCTTCCAGATGGTGGTGGCCACGCCACTGAAATCGGTGATGACGCTGGAGCCGTTCATCGGCGGCGCGTGCTTCGTCGACATCACCGGCCGCCATGATTCGGGCGTGCTGCTGATCGAATACGACGACAACAACAAGCGACTGGCGTTGCCGGAGAAAGCGCGCCAGGCGCAGGCCGATGCGGACGCCTGAGGAACTGCGCAAGCGGCTGGAAGCCCGCTGGAAGAACCAGCGGCGCAACTGGTTGCTGGGGCAGGGCGAGTGGCCATTGCCGTTCGGCACCGAGCCGCCGACGGAGGCGGACGTGCTGGCGGATTGGACGCGCTTCGATCGCTGGCTGGCGCAGTGGCGTGAGGTTTCGCATGCAAGTCGCGGTGTGGTGCGTTATGAAACACGCATTTGGCCGCGCGTCGGCGAACAGCA
>Ga0335072_10007529_pt1 | contig 15839 bp, 17 predicted proteins | sample Lox_Sample_21_FD_206725 | JGI IMG/M metagenome (GOLD analysis project Ga0335072, IMG submission 206725) | Soil microbial communities from Loxahatchee National Wildlife Refuge, Florida, United States - Lox_Sample_2.1 | ecosystem: Environmental > Terrestrial > Soil > Wetlands | place: USA... | reverse complement strand
TCGGAAGCCCGAGCGGAATAGGACGCGGAGGAACTGGCGTATTGAAAGTCGACGGGAAAACAGTATCGACGCAGTCGATGCAGCAAAGCATCCCGTTCATACTGCAATGGGACGAGAACTTCGATATCGGCGCAGACACTGGTACGCCGGTAGATGACGAGTATGAAGTTCCCTTCCCTTTCAACGGAAAGATCGACAAACTCACGCTGAGGATCGAGCGGCCACAGTTGACGCCGGCGGACATCGAGAAACTCAAGGAAGCACAGCGGAACAACCGGGTCAGCGAATAAGAGAAGGAGAAGATGTTTCACCTAGTGACCCGAAATAAAGTTGGCACCTTTGGCCCGCCCCGCGAGTCTAACCAAAGAAGTCTGCGACCATCACTAACACGGGGCATGAGGACGGTGCCTGGGGCCGAGGCTCTCGCAAGGTGGTTGCATAAACAAGCTCAGATCTCGAGAAGCAGTTCCGATCAAAGAGGAGAACAAGATGACAACAAAGGGGAAAGTACTGGTGCTAGTTTCGAGCGGTTACGGCTTGCCCTTGAAAGATGGCAAGGTTTATGCCGGGGCTGGCTACTATCTCAACGAACTGACGGTGCCGGTACGCGCCCTGATGAGCGAAGGCTACGAAATCACTTTCGCCAACCCCAAGGGCAACCCGCCGCAATTGGATCTCCATTCAGCGGTGCCGGATTTCTTCGGCGGGGACGAGGCCAAGCTGCAGGACTATTTCAAATTTCGCGACAGCCTGACTGGGCTTAAAAATCCAACGCGCATCTCGGATGTCATCGCCTCGGGCCTGGATCAATATGACGCTGTTTTCGTCCCCGGCGGCCATGGCCCGATGATCGATCTTCTCGATGATCCTAACGCCGGCATCGTGATGAGACACTTTCATGAAACATCCAAGCCGACGGCCGTGCTGTGCCATGGCCCGATCTCACTTCTCTCGGCTCTTCCGAATGCAGTGGAGTTCGTTGCGGCGCTGGCGGCGGGCGATGCTGCTGGAGCGCACGCGAAGGCTCAAGGATGGATTTATGCCGGTTATAAGATGACCATCTTTTCGACGGCGGAAGAGCAGCAGCGGGAGCCGCTGGAGATTGGCGGTAAGGTTCGCTTCTATCCGGACTTCGCCTTGCGAACGGCGGGCGGCGACGTGAGTGTGCTCGCTCCGTGGACGAGTTACGTCCTTCAAGATCGCGAGTTGATCTCGGGTCAGAACCCGTTCTCGGACCAAGCGCTGCTAAAACTTCTCGTACCGGCACTCGAAGCAAAGAAAAAGGATGGGGCTCGCGCAACCTCCGCTGGATAGAGTCTTCGCTGGTAGGCGGGCCTCAGCGGTTGCCCCAGGTTTTGTTGTTGGAAACCTGCGGTTGAGCCTTGGGCAGTGCGGCCACGTTCTGGATCGGGTTCGCATCTTTAGACCGGAAGGGCGCAATTTTTTTAAGGCAGGTCCGAAAGGGATGGAAAGTTCCGGCAACCAGAACTTACGAGTTTGACCAATGGCTTTGCTGCTTCGGGATCAACTCTCTGCACGTAAGCCACGGCATTGTTCTCGGGAAAACACGCCCACAGACCACCCATCTTTCTCGTTATTTTCGGCAGCACCTCCGCGAGTACGGCTGCATCCGCGTACCTATTCAAGAGAGACGCGAGGTTTCCTTCCACTGCATACTCGTCCTGTTCCAAGAAATGATCGGCAATCGCGCGCTGCTCGTTAAGCAGTACCTTATCGGGTAAGATCCCAAGAGTATTCGCGCTGAAACGGGGCCTTTGCCGAGTGATCTCTGCAAGTACGGCGGGCCGAGCGCCTTCTGGGTCAAGTTCGTACCAACGAATCAATCCATCGCCTGAGAGCTTGAAGTAGTTGTAAGTTGGCAACACGTTAGGAGCGTAAGGGACGGGATAGTCCGCATACTCGGCAGCGATTGCTCGGAGAGTGGGAAGCCATGCTGCATCCTTTACGGTCGGCCATTTTTCCTCGAGCCATCGTCGCTGCTTCTCAATCGCTAGGTCGTTAAAATGATCTATCAGCAGAAAGACGAGCTTGTTTGTGGCTTCTTTCGAAATGTTTGAATCGGGGTTTTGAAGAACTGTGTCCAGGCTTACAGCTAAGGCCTTGCCGCGCTTTATCGAGATCGCTGCCGTCAAACTCGACCGCGCATCTTTCCAGTTTGCTTCCCGCTGCTGTCTTAGGTGTTCGGCTGACTCTGCGGGATCTAAAGGAACCGTCGCGAAAGCATTCAGAAAGATGCCGCCGATGGGAAAATCGGGGGCAATCAGGAGTTTTTTCATCTCCTCATAACCGACCAGCCTGTTGGGTGAGCCGATCAGACCAAACAAACAATTCCAATCGACTTGGTCTTCCTCTCCGCGCATGTGGCGGGCCAATTCTCGCGCCGCATCGGGTGATCCCAGGTAGCGCAAAGCCCTCAATGCAGCAGCCCTGGATTGGTTCAAAAATAGTGCTGGCTTCGAGGGTTGATCCAGGTCGATCAGAATTTTCTTGAGCTGCGCTTCCTGCCAAGCAGAGTCAGCCGGGATGATCTCTAGGTCGATTGAGTTCGATTTCAATTCTTGAATTGAACCCTGATAGAAGGAGTTCCCTCCCGATACATCGCTGACGCGGCGGCTTGAGACGGTGATGTGGTAATGGCCCGGTGCTTCAAAACGTATCCACTCATTCAAGTCGAGGTGAAGCACGTAAGGAGAATCTGAGAGGTACTCAAAGTTGGTTATCCCGCCAGTCATGAATATCAAGCCGGATTTGAAGTAGACCGTAAGCGGGTCCGCTGCCTGGTCCGTTGGTTCAACGAAGAACTTCTCGTATCCCATTCGGCCGCTGCGGTCATACGTGGCCATATTGACTTGGTATCGGTCGTGGACCTTTGAAGTAAACGATAGGATTAAGGGAATCAGTTCGCCTTGACGGAAGACGAAAGCGGGTGCTGAGACCCTAAGTATAGGGCTTTCGGCCTCTTGCGCCGTCACGGGTAGTTCGAAGAAGCTAAGAAGAGCTAGGAAAAACAAAAACACCTTCAAGCGAAAATTAGCCATCGGCACGAACCTCGACCTCTGGTTCTGATGTGTAATCTTGGACGTATCTTGGGATGTCTCTGTGAGCACCCGGGTTGTGCCCGATTAACGGGGTGCATTCGATAGGTCGATGCAACACCATCTGATGTAAGTCTTCTTTGAAAGGGGTGGTGTTGCTATGAGATTTAGACCCAGGAGGTTGGGGCTTTGTGCGATCGACAAGCGTGAGATTTGGAGTCGATGGAAGGCCGGAGAGACGCTGCATGAGATTGCGCGCGCTTACGGCAAGGGTCACAACGCGATTCGCGCTGTGTTGCTGCCGCGCGGTGGCATTCCTCCTCTGGCTCGTCGCCGCTCGTGCCTAGCGCTCACCTTCGCTGAGCGAGAAGACATCTCACGTGGGATGGCTTCCGGTTCATCGATTCGCGAGATCGCCAGTGGCCTGCATCGAGCTGCATCGACGGTGAGCAACTATTGCTCCGGCAGTATTTCCCGAAAGGCACCGACCTGTCGCCTATCACGCAAGCGCAGCTCGAGCAGGTCTCGCTGCGCTTGAATCAACGACCGAGAAAAACCTTAGGCTTCCAGACTCCAGCAGATAAACTGCAAGCAAGTGTTGCGTCGACCATCTGAGCCGGCAGGGCTAACCGTCCATATACGCATCAGTACGCGAGCCTGAGGTTTGTTTTAAAATAGACACAACCTACTCATGAACAGCAACCAGGCCAAAGGAATCGTCTCACCGGAACCTCATTCAACAGGTCCAGATTTCCTTAAAGCGTGGAAGTATATGCCACGCTGGCTTCAAATCGCTGTGGTAGTGGTCCTTACTGTCGTCGGAATCCTACTGGTCATCTTCTCCGCTCGCGGACGAAACACACGAGATTTCTCGTCGCTGGGCACAGTGACCTCCGCGAATCTTTGGGTCACAGCTAATGACGGGTCAAGGTATGGTTGGAAAATATCTGACCCGAAAGACCTTTCCCGAATCGTTAACTTCGTAGATTCTCAGCGAGTCAACTGGGGCACACCATGGTATGGGATTGCAGTGGCGTTTTTGGAAGTGCAATTGTTTGACGGACAGCAATTAAAGAGCAGCTTTGGAGTAGGAAAGAACTTTTTTGAAACTCAACGCAATGGCGGATTCTTTTCCAAGAACGCGACACCCAACGAAATTAGGGGTTTTCTTGACTCCTTGGGTCTCGACGAAGCGACAGTCAGAGAAATACGAAACGGGTCGGAAAGCGTCAGGAAAAACTACCAAGGGCCCGATTAACGCGGTGACCTCCCGAGTTCGTAGTAGCCGGCCGGTGCCCCGGAAGAGGGTCTCCGGTCTTGATACCGCAACCAGAGTGTGAGAGAGTCACGCCGTTTTTCACTAGGCTTCGGTGGCGAGATGAAAAAGCAGCATGCTCTTATCTGGGCAGCGTGGTTGACCCAAGGGGTAGCTTGGTTCGTCCCGGTAATAGGGGAAGGGACGTCGCTCCCGAACGGAGTACCCGGGTGGCAAGCCTTTCGGGTTGCGTTTTGCGCGGTTTGGCCGTATGGGGATGCGCAATTTGAACACTGGTACAACGCGGTGCTTGCCACCATGAGTGCAGTCACCGCGCCGCTATTTATCATTGGCTCGGTTTGGGCGGTGTGGTTTGGCTCGCGCACAGTGCGCCGCGTATCTGCGTGGATCTCGGCTGGCGCTTTCGTTATCAACGCGCAATGGCTTGTTCTTGTGGTGGGGTTCGGACCTAATCCCAACGACCTGAAAATCGGTTACTTTCTCTGGTGGTTCTCGTTTCTTTTGCTGGCCTGGGGGCTATTCGTGCTGTCGGGTAGCAGGCTACCAGACGGCTCGCAGTAGTCGAGTTGCTCATGGTGAAACGATGAACACCGATCAGGTGCCGTAGTCCGCGGCCAGCGCCTCAACCTTTGCACAATCAGCCGAAAGTTTTTGGCGGTCCAGGAATTTCGCCGCCAGTGTCACGATACAAAGGGTAGATATCGTGACCACTTCCCGGATCTCATTCTCGTTGGAGCGCAATCCAGCACTTGCGTCGATGTGCCAGCGGCCAACCCGCACGACGTCTGACCGCGTGTATTTGTAAAGTTGCGTTGCCCAACGGTTCTTCAGGCTCTCGAAGAACGAATCCCTGCCGTAGGCAGCTTCGATTCCTTCGACCATTTCCGCAATACTCAAGGGGAAGGCATCGCTCTGCTGAACCTGGAGCAGTTGCTCTTCGGTAGCAGCGGAATTTACCCATAAACCGTAGCGCATACCCTTCACAACATCTCGGGCTAGCGCATAGGAGGAATCAACAGCTCCCGATTTGAGCAACTGCAAAATGCTGCGGTGGTGCTCCATGATGGTGCCGAGCAGTCCGCGAACAACGACGGTACGTGTGTCGCTGGGATACTGATGCAACGAAACGATGCGATCAACCTCGGCCACCGTATCTCTGGCTTTGTCGAGATGTCTGGCTAGTTCTAATTGCATGGGCCACGACAGTATAACGTGGATTCTAGCGCTTCAAGTCCCGGGAAACGGGGTAACCTCCCAAGTGGGTATCAGCACCCGAGTTCTCGGCAACGACAGACAAGGACTCACGAATAATCGGAGCGGTTGTCACTCGAAAATGACAGGAACGATGGGAAATAAACTGTCATGGACAGGAACATCTCTCTGTACGAGAGGCAGCAACAATCCGAGTGCTTTTACGCTATGCGCAGATTCAAGGACTTCGTGGAAAACGGATTCATAAGACGCTTTCAGTTCAGAGAAAGTGCGGGGCAACTTCGGACCGAACCCATACTGCAACTTCAATCCATTCAAAATACGGCCTGTTTCAGCCATCGAGAAAAACCAATCCATTCCTGAACGGATACTTCCAGCCATGTATTCCGCCTCACCCAATTCGGGAACGTCGTCTGACTGCCGCAAAAATATCAAGAACTCGCAGGCGACTCTAACTGTAATTTGAAGGTCCTCACTCTCCTTGGGGTCATCAAAGAAGCCTTCTGAATCGCGCACAATGATTGTCGTCATTTGCTCTCTCATTGCGTCAATTTCCGGCGAAAACAACATGGAACCTCTCAAAACGTCGCTCTGAAATGCGAGAATATCACGCCAGATCCTGATTGAACGGGCAAACCGGACATGTAGGCTTTTCTGCGGAAGCCGAAAGACCAAGCGTTAATCGGTTCTAAGGCGTGTTGTTCGGGGTGGTCTTCTTTTTGGCCTGTTCAGCGATGCGAGCAATGACCGCCTCTTTGAGATTCTGAAAAAGAACAGGTGTTGGTCCGTCGAGTCCATTCTTGAGATTCTGCTGCCAGATTGGGCCGTTTAGTTTGCCGTCTTTCTGCCAATATACCCAGAAGAGGTCTTCATCTGGACCAGCTGCCACTCCCTCACGACCTCCTAAGCCAGTGCCTGGTGGCGATGGAGCGTTGGGGTCGGTACGGCCCGTTTGTACGTGGATGCCGCTATAGGAACGGGAAGAGCGGCCGGTCCGGACCATTATGATGAGGTCTGCCTGCTTGGCACGTAAAGCCAGTTTGTAGTACCCCCAGTCGTGCAGGGCATCTACAACGTTGTTCACCGCATCGCGGTCCTCTGGGCTGGTACTTGCGTCGTAAATGGAGCCCACATAGGGCTCGACAAACACGAATTGCGCGGTCGTTAGCATCGCCGGAGCGTCTGGGTTTTTGGACGGCTTAGTGGATTGTGCGCTGGCCAGCGAAATGAATGAGAGCAGTGCGAAGCACGGAATAACAAAACGCATGTACCCTCTTCAGTGAACCGAGGCTACCTGGGAAGCAGGGATGCGGAAACATGACGCCATCATTGCCCGGAGTTAAGTGTGAACCTCGGCAACGAAGACTGCCTCGCGGAAGTCATTGGCTCCTGGTTAACGGGCTTATCAGACAGATGGTTACCAGTGCGCGCGTCGATGGTCTGCCGGAAATAGCAGCATTCAGTTCGGAGGCAGGTCGGTATTGAACATATCGAGCAACACTTTCCAGGAACCGTCCTGCTGCTTTTTCCATACGGTCAGATACTTTCCGTTGTCGGAAGCAGGTTTCCCCGAAGCGTTTTTGAACGTCCATGTGTATGAGCCAGTCGTATATCCAAGCTCGCCGGAATGAGCAACAGCAACCTGCTCCGGATGCCATTCGAGCTTGAAGTCAGGAATTGCGAATGCGCTCGCGGTTGCTTTTGCGATTGCGGTCCTTCCAGTTGCCCGAGGGGCGTTCGGCCATAACAGAGAGGCTTGTTCGTCGCAGAACGCCACGGCCTGGTCCAAATCTTTCGCTTCGTAGGTTTTCAGCCACGCGGCGTCGGCGGCCCGAAGTTCATCCAGGTACTTGGTATGCTGCTGCGCAAGCGCAGCAGTTATGCTCACCAAAAGGAAAACGGTAGCCCCAATAATGATTTTGCGCCCTGAGCTCATGCAACTTCCTCCTTCTCGCCAGTGCGTGTATCGGATACGAAAGGCGTTCCGAATGGTAGCCCGGGATTTTTAGCTGCCGGGGGCGACGTGTCAACTGGCAAGCATTGCGGGCTTCCCGGAGAAGTACCTCCTAGTACTCAGCGAGGTGCTGACTAAACGCGCTTGCCTTCGATGTTGGTGCGGTGTGCCGCTGGCTTCGCGGGTTGGCTAGGCACGGGTGGCCCGAAAGTAGGTTTGGGGTGTGGATCCGAGCATGGTGCGGAACATTTCGATGAAGGCGCTTACACTGTCGTAACCGACGGCGATGGCGACCTCGGTGACGGATTTGTTTTGTGCCAGCAGCTCCAGGGCAGCAAACAAGCGCGCCTGCTGACGCCAACGGCCAAAGGACATGCCAGCCTGAGCGGAAAACGCGCGCATGAAAGTGCGGCGGGCCATTCCGGCGACCTGCGCCCAAGCGTCGAGGGTGCGGTCGTCGGCAACATCCTCGAGCAGAGCATCCGCAACTCTGGCGAGTCTTTCTTCTTTTGGTATGGTCAAACGCAAGTGCTGCTGCTGAGGCTGCCGAATCTCATCGCGCAGGGTTGCGATCAAGTGCTTTTTGGCCGGGGTGAGCGGCTCGCGGAGGTCCCAACCAACCATACGCTGAACTATGGCGAACAGTAGCTCCGAGGAGTTGAACATGCAGGGCGTGTTGGGTAGCCCGCGGCACGTCTCCGGGGACAGATCCACCATCGCGCCGGCAGCGCCTCCGACAGAACGCGCCGCGTGCTTACAATTTGGTGGAGTCCATGCGCAACGCCCGGAGGGAAACATCCAACGTTCGCTTCCTGTTTCCACGATGAGCAACCCATGGGTCAGTGCGACGAGTTGCCCGCGCGGGTGGCTGTGCTCCGGCGTCCAGCCCTCGACGGTCCGGCGCTTGAAGGCATATGCGAGTACGGGGGCGTCGCCATCGTAGAGACGGCGCAGTTCTTCCATATTCTTCACTACGAACATGGATTTGCGAGATTGGCCCTTTTCCGACATAGTTCGCCACTTTCCCGTTAGCGGAGCAACCGAAACCTTGCTAGAGTACGCGGCGGAACAAGGAAAGACAACACGGGGAAATCATGGCGGAGAAAAGCGAGGAGGGCTTGAGAGTCTGTGTGAGAGGTGGACAAAGAGGGCGTCAGCGGCTGAAGAGATTGCGGAAAAAGTCAGCGAAGAGTCTTCCGAGGCTAAAGCCCAACTCGTTCTGAGCGACTTACGCGGGGGCTAAAGCCCCCGCCTCCTGAAAAGAGCAATTTTGCCGCAGCCTGTGAAGCCGCAGTGATTCCGTACCCCGACGAAAAGCATGAGTTGTCAGGCGACTCTTCCAGCGGTCTTCGTCAGGATTAAATTCGAAGAAAATTACTAATTTGCGAAAAGAAAAACTTTGAAAAAGGACATCAAATGAGAAAAGTAATCTACGCAATCAACGTGACCCTGGATGGCTGCTGCGAGCACACCAAAATGACCCCGAGTGAGGAAGACTTTGAACACTATATACAGCTGCTGCACGAGGTGGACCTGTTCGTCTATGGGCGAAAGACTTACCAACTGATGGTTCCTTATTGGCCAGATGTCGCAAAAGATCCGTCTGCAAGCAAAACGGACCGGGATTTTGCGCAGGCGTTTTGCGCGAAAGACAAGGCCGTTTTCTCGCGAACTTTGGAGAATGCGGAAGACAAAACTACACGAATTGTTCATGGGAACCTTCGCGACGAAATCGTAAAGCTGAAACAAGGAAGCGGCAAACCGATTTTGGCCGGCGGCGTGGATATCCCTTCGCAACTGATCCAGCTTGGCCTGGTGGATGAATACCGTATCGTGGTTCAGCCCGTGATTGCGGGGGAAGGAAGACGGTTGATGGAGGGAGTCCGGCTGGCCGAGAAACTGCCATTGAAACTGGTGGAGTCGAAGGCTCTGAAATCAGGGTCTGTTGCGCTGCGTTACTTGAAACCGTGAGAGAAAGGTCTGCGACGGGCCTAAAGAGTCTGCATGAGAACTAACAGGGCCTCAGCGGCTGAAACCGCGAGGGATTCGGCGCGAGTTGCGGCACGGCTGAAGAGGTTGCGGAAAAAGTCGGCGAAGAGTCTTCAGGGGCTAAAGCCCAAGTCATTCTGAGCGACTTACGCGGGGGCTCAAAGCCCCGCCTAAGAGCGGCTTTCCGCAGCCTGTGAAGCCGTGCCCTGAGGAAAAAAAAGTGGCTAAAAGTTCTGCTGGAGGACAACCATGCTGATTGCGAGAGGAACCAAAATTCTGTGCATTGCCTTGTTGTTGGGCCTGAGCGCAGTAGCGCAGCAAAAGCCTTCGCCGCTTTCACCTTATGTGAAGGAAGATGCGCCGGTGCTGGTGCTGGAGCATGTGCGCCTGATCGACGGCACAGGCTCTGCACCGCAGGAAGACATGCGCATCGACATCGCAGGCGGGAGAATCACCGCGGTGCAAGCCGGCAGTGCGCACAGCGCTTATCCGGCCAACGCCAAGGTGCTGGATATGACGGGAAAGACGGTGATCCCCGGGCTGGTGGGCATGCACGAACATCTGTTCTATCCGACGCCGCAGCAACCACAGGATGGCGTGTGGTTCTTTGGCGAGGCACCGGATAGCGCGCCGCGTCTGTACCTGGCAGGCGGGGTGACGACGGCGCGGACTGCGGGAAGCCTGGATCCGTACACGGACTTGGAACTGAAGAAAAAGATCGACGCGGGACTGCTGCCGGGACCAAAGCTCGACGTAACGGGCCCGTACCTGGAGGGGAAAGGCAGCTTCGCGATGCAGATGCACGCGCTAGCGGACGCGGACGACGCAGCGCGCACGGTGGATTATTGGGCCGCCGAAGGCGTGACTTCGTTCAAGGCATACAACTACGTGACGACGGAGGAGCTGAAGGTGGCCATCGACCACGCTCATGCTCACGGGCTGAAAATCACCGGGCATCTTTGCTCGGTTGGATTCCGGCAGGCGGCCGCGCTGGGCATCGACAACCTGGAACATGGACTGGTGGTGGATACGGAGTTCTACCCGGGGAGAAAGCCGGATGAGTGTCCGGGGCTTCTGGCGAATATGGCCTATCTGGAGAAGAGCGTGGAAGTGGAGGGGCCGGAGGTGCGGGAGACGATCCGTGAGTTGGTCGCGCACCATGTGGCCATCACGTCGACGCTGGCGGTGTTTGAGACGCTGGCGGCGAATCGCCCGCCGATGGAGCGGGAGAACGCGCCGCTCAAGATGCTCTCGCCACAAGCGGCGAAGGAGTATCTGACAGTCCGCGCGGATATGGCCGAACACGATTTGGGCGGGCCGATGCTGAGAAAAGAAATGAAGTTTGAGCGGGAGTTTGTGGCCGCGGGGGGACTGCTGATGGCGGGATGCGACCCCAGCGGGTACGTGGTGCCGGGTTTTGGAGATCAGCGCAACATTGAATTGCTGGTGGAGGCGGGGTTCTCACCGGTGGAAGCGATCCGCATTGCCACACTGAATGGGGCCATGTACATGGGAAGAGAGGCGAGCATCGGATCGATAGCGGCAGGCAAGGAGGCGGATTTGGTGGTGTTGGGGGGCAACCCGGCGGAGAAAATTGAAAACAAAGAGAAGGTGGAGGTGGTCTTCAAAGATGGAGTGGGTTTCGATTCTGCGCAGCTGATTCAATCCGTAACCGGGCTGGTTGGCGTGCGGTGAGCACGCCCACGTAACATAGCGCAGCGTACATTCGAGGAGGACTTGTGAGGGAGTTAACGGCAGACCTGTTCGTGTCGATGGATGGATTCGCGTCGGGCGTAAACGAGCCACCGTTCTTCGGATACTTCGGGAATGACCTGAGTGTGTGGATCAAAGAGAATCTGGAAAAACCGCAGGTGCTGGTTATGGGGCGGATCACTTATGCGGCGCTGGCGCAATTCGCCGTGGAAGCCACGGACGAATTAAACGTCAGAATGACCGCGCTGCCCAAGATGGTATTCTCCAGCACCCTTCAGGAACCGCTGGCTTGGAAAAACACACGATTGGTCAAAACGTCGATGGAGCAGGAAATCGCCCGGCTCAAAGAACAGAGCGGCGACCCACTTCGTTGTATCGGGAGCATCCGCTTGGTCAGAAATATGATGCGATTTCAACTGGTGGACCGACTGCGGCTGATGATTTTTCCTGTGGTGCTTGGTAGCGCAGGTAGGGAGTCCATCTATGCCGGGTACGAGAAGACCAGCTTCGAACTGATTGGTTCAAGGATCCTGGATGCCCGCATAGTTCTGCTCGAATACAAGGCACGAAAACAGAGTGCGTGACCCTAGGTTCTCGGTCGCTCGCAGAGCGAGGCAAATGGGCCACCTGCCAAGTGGGAATTATGAGGTACTTGTACGGTCAGCGGACTTACCAAGATGTTTCCTACGCGCAGTAAGTAACACGCGTTGACTTTTGCAACCTTGAGTTTCATAATCCCGCAACTTACGGCGGAGGTGCTTCTTGCGCTCGCTTCTTCATCCGCGAATGTTGTTTACGCTTCCCTTCCCTTTCGGCTCCGGCTTTGGTGCGCGCAGGATAACCCCGGCTTAAGTCTAATTTGGAAGCTCCCACGGAGGATGCTCATGAGCGTTGACATGAACAAGCTGAATTCTTTCATCGGGCAATTCGTCGGAGACCTTGGGGCTGCGGTGCATACGGGCATGGTGGTAATCGGAGAAAAGCTGGGTCTGTACAAGGCCTTGGCGATGCAACCGATGACGTCGACGGAGCTTGCGGCGAAGACCAATACCGATGAGCGCTACGTGCGGGAATGGCTGGCTTCGCAGGCGGCCGGCGGATACGTCAGCTACGACGAAAAGGCGCAAAGGTTTTTCCTGACGGAGGAGCAGGCTTTCACGCTGGCAAATGAGGACTCCCCGGCGTACCTGCCTGGGGCATTCCAGCTGGCGTTAGGTTCGCTAGCGGCCGTGCCCCGAATTGCGGAATCGTTTCGGTCGGGTGCGGGGATGGGCTGGCACGAACATGACGACGGGGTTTTCCACGGTTGCGAAAAATTCTTCAGGCCCGGGTATGCGGCCAACCTTGTCAGCACATGGATTCCGTCGCTACACGACGTTAAGGCCAAACTGGAAGCAGGAGCGCGGGTGGCGGACGTAGGGTGTGGCAAAGGGGCGTCAACCATCCTGATGGCAAAAGCGTTTCCGAACTCGCATTTCTTCGGATTCGATTACCATGGCAAGTCCATCGAAGGGGCGCGCGAAACAGCCGAGCGCGAAGGGGTGGGCCAGCGAGTCAGTTTTGAAGTGGCAAAGGCGAAGGAGTATCCAGGAAAAGACTACGACTTCGTGGCGGTGTTCGATTGTCTGCACGACATGGGAGATCCGGTGGGGGCCGCGAGGCACGTACGACAGTCGTTGAAGGAAGATGGAACGTGGATGATCGTGGAGCCGTTTGCCAACGATGAATTGAAGGATAACCTTAACCCGGTCGGGAGAGTTTACTATTCGTTTTCGACCCTGTTGTGCACGCCGTGCTCGCGCTCGCAAGAAGTCGGATTGTGCCTTGGGGCCCAGTCTGGTGAAAAAAGAATGTGCGATGTGGTGAGTTCCGCGGGCTTCAGCCGATTTCGGCGTGCGACGGAGACGCCTTTCAACATCGTGTACGAAGCACGGCCGTAAGCCCATGGCTATCGTCTCCGATGTCATCCTTGTGGATATGATGGCGTGACGGCGGGCCACCTTGGCTCGCAGCTCCCACCAGATTACGGGGAACTCGTGACCATGGAGTCGGGCCATTTGGCTGCATCGATGCCGTGGATTAAAAGCCAGGCGGTCCAGGCAATCATGGCCCCAAACATCGGCATTAGCAGGAAATCCGATGCGTGTTGCGGTGAAAGTACGATTAGGAGGTTCTTCATGATGAAGCCGATGCCAGCGATCATCCATAGAACACCGAGCCAAGCCGGGAGATACGCGGATCGATACACCAGATATCCGCGGAGTGTTGTAGCGATGCCGTAGAACACCATGAAGATGCTTCCCCCGTAGGCATAGAGCGTGAGAGCCGCATAGATGAAGAAGCTGCGCTGGTCTGGAGTTAAGTGCTGCTGCATATTCGCGTCGAGAACAGGAAGGGATGATACAAAATAAAACAGCTCTGCCATCGCGAATGTGCAGGTGGAAACAAGGCCGAAGAAGGCAGCAAGAAGAGAAAGCGTGTAGCTCACCGGGCGTAAAAGCAGATAAAGGATTAAGACCAGCGCGACGTCACACACGGCCTCCAAGAGATAAAGAGCGAAACTGCTACGAAAGAGTTGAGCAGAATGGGCCAGATTGCGAGCGGTTACCATCGGATCGGATACAGCTAAAAGCTTGCCTGGCACGTAGACCTCGGCGAAACCACCGGCGAAGAGCGATATTAGGATGAGAATACCGGCGGCTTTAGCAGAGGTTTGAGCTTGTCGCGCATTCACGAGTTGAACTCCTTGAGGACCTGTTTTGGTGTTCGTTGGGAACTCGCGAATGGTATATCGACTCGTCGCGCAACGGGAAGCGATTCGTACTAGCCGGAGCATTTCTGGTTGGCGTGGAACTATCGGGAACTTGCGTATTTATGAACGGGAAAAACCGAAATGCCGGATCGCCAGGGCCGCAAACAATTTTGCTGCTCGCATCGAACGTCCCCTGCATGCAATCGGAGTTTAACGGAATGCCCCGAAACGCAGCAAGGTCCCGATTAGCGCGGTAACCGACGAAGGATGTGGCGGACCGAAGCTTTCGAGTGCTGACACGCGTGATTGGGAGTTTGCGCGGGTGGGGAGGCTTAGACTGAGGCGGCGACCTTGAGGCGCTGAGCGAGAAATTCCCCGACGGCGTCTAAGGCGTTTGCGGCTGAGGCGAGTGTACCGACGCTGCCCACAAATCCATGGGGCATTCCTTCCCAAACATCGAGCCTGGCATTGACGCCAGCGGCGACGGCGCGCTCAAAGTAACGCCGAGAGTCGTCGAGCAAGACTTCGTCATCGCCAACGTGGATGCTGAGCGGTGGCAGTCCAGCGAGGTCTCCGTAGAGTGGCGAGGCCAGTGGGTTGTTCGGGTCGGTGTCCCCTAGATAAGAACGGACCAGCGCTGCAATTTGTGGCCGGACAAAGTATGGGTCAGCGTCCGCCCGGGTCTGGAAACTTGGACCTGTGAGCGCCAAGTCGGTGACCGGGGAAAGGGCCGCCGCGCCCACAGGGAGGGGGCCGCCGGAAGCGGCGGCAAGTGACAGGAGCACCAGAGCGAGATTGCCGCCCGCGGAATCCCCGGAGATGGCAATCCTTGGTATGCCACGCGCGAGCAGCCCGCGATAGCAGGCGTGCACATCGTTCACGGCGGCCGGGAAGGGATGTTCTGGAGCGAGGCTGTAATCTGGCACGAATGCCTCGGCTGCGGTCCTTGCGGCGATGTGGCCCACCAGATTGCGGTACGCTTGCGCCGATCCCCAGTTAAACCAGCCACCGTGCAGGTGGAGAATCGCATCGCCGGAACGAGCGTTGCTTGGTTTGCACCATACGCCGGATATTCCGCCAACGGCGTCGGGATGGAATGAGACGCCCTCGGGCGGGGAAACATGCTCCATAATTCCGTTAAACGGCTCACGCGCCGCTATTCCTTGCAGCTTGCCTTTCAGGGGAAGCACCGCAGCACGCATTGCGGTCATGACGGGCGCGTCTTCGGGTGCAAGTGGATGGGTTAGGAGAGAGGAATCACTCACCGGCGCTTTCTTGCTGGCAGCATCTTTCATGGCGGACTCCTTGGGAACGGTCGCAGCGTGCATAACGCTTGTTAGTGCGATTGGATGCGAGCGCCTTGGCGGTTGGTGCACGGGCCACGCTTGACGGGCTGATCACTGTGGCGAGGTTTGGTCCTCAGGGTAATGGCACGGTAGGAGTAAAAGAAGGAACGCGAGGGTGGCAAGTCGCAAGGCGGTTCCTCAAGCGGAGGCAATCCTGATAGGAGGATTGTGGTTCGATCGGACCAGGATTGTCAACGTATGGCCAGTGAGCAAACACAGGCAGATCTTGCGGCGAGCTGGTTTGTGGCGGATGGAGCTCGCTGCTGCCGGGACCGGACACGCGCTAGGTTCGCTGTGACGTGGAGAACGCCTAGACTCAGGGTCAGAGTCCGGACGTGGGTTCGCACAGGCAAGAGTGCCTGTGCCACTGGAGAAACCCCAACGAGCCACCCGCGGAGAACGCCTAGACTCAGGGTGGCTCTGTTGACATCCTCGCTACAGCCATGAGAATTCGCAGTCACAGGTTGTTGGAAATTGTTGTTTGCTATGGAAGCAGGAGGTGCGATGGCCGAAGTCGGACTCCTGCCGTTTGCTCGCATCG
>Ga0335072_10007528_pt1 | contig 15840 bp, 11 predicted proteins | sample Lox_Sample_21_FD_206725 | JGI IMG/M metagenome (GOLD analysis project Ga0335072, IMG submission 206725) | Soil microbial communities from Loxahatchee National Wildlife Refuge, Florida, United States - Lox_Sample_2.1 | ecosystem: Environmental > Terrestrial > Soil > Wetlands | place: USA... | reverse complement strand
GCGCGACGGGGTGGCGAATATCGGGCGGCGGCCGACGGTGAATGCGGGGCCGGAGAGCAGGCTGGAGGTCAATATTTTCGATTTCGAGGGCGATTTGTATGGGGCGGAGCTGAGCGTGGCGCTGGTTGCGTATATTCGGGAGGAGCAAAGGTTTCCGGGGCTGGAGGCGTTGAAGGCGCAGATTGCGAAGGATGCGGCGGAGGCTCGGAGGCTGTTGGCGGCGCTGGGGCGGCTGTAGCGAGCGAGGCGGGCCGGATGGCGGGCCCCGATGTTGTCAGCGCTAGTCCGGCAGACCGTTGTTGGTGATCCGTCAGGCGGCCTCTGGGTATGGCCGGCCGGCTGCTGACGCTGCACTCGGCCATTACGATAACCGTGGTTTGCAAAACCTGCCCTCAGGAGGCTTTCGCAGTCGCCAAGATCGATCCTCGGTGTATTGCAAACCCGCCTACAGTACCGCCCGCACGATGTGGTGCCTGTTTCGCGTGTAAGGCCGTACCTCGGTGGGCCAGCGGCCCTTCTCGGAGGCCTCGGCCCAGGCAGGACTTTCCAGCACGTTCGGGCTGTCGATCTCATAGATCGCCACGTATTTCGGCGCGCCCTCACCAGTCAGCTCCTTCGCCTGCCCGCCCAACACGAAGCGCGCAGCCTCGGTGCGGAGCCGCGTCACCGCGCGCACGCCCGGCACCTGCATCAGGTTCGGCACATGCTCGGTGTCGTACACCTCATTGAACAGCGCTTCCTTGTCTGGCGCGACATCCATGCTGACGATGAATACGTAGCGCGTGGCGATTGGCATGGTCACCTCCGGTCCGGACAGCGCGCCAGCATATGCGCGCGGCGGAGCGCTGGCCATCGGGGGTGCCGCTGGGGGGGTGCCGCTGGGGGGGTGCCGCTGGGGGGGTGCCGCTGGGGGGGTGCCGCTGGGCGGGGTGCCGCTGGGCGGGACAATCGGCTCGGAACCCGGGCGGCAGCGGCCGTGGGGTGGCGTATTTTAGTTTTCCGCAGATGCACGCGGATGCACCGAACAGACTCCGAGTCCGTGGGCTACGCGATGGATTTTCAGGGGAGATCTGGCGAAGTGCAGCAACAGACATAAGCGCACACCGATCGCTTGCAAGTAGTTTATGCATTGTGCTGCGTGTGCAAGTTCCAATATCTCGCTGACTTTCAGTTCAATCATGACTGTTCCTTCGACCACCAGGTCGGCGACATGGTCCCCGACGACAATGCGATAGTCGTAAGCCGTAATACCCCGCTGCTGTGCCACCGAAATCCCTGCCTCGAGCAATTCATACGCCAAGACATTCTCATAAATCTTTTCGAAGAACCCCGCCCCAAGCGTGTTCAGTACACAAAAAGCGCAATCGAGTATGCGCTCTGACAGTTCGTTGGTCCGGATTTCATCTGCGTGCATCTGCGTGCATCTGCGGCAAAATTTCTTTCTTAACCCTGCCACGGCCTGCACCCACGCCTCGGGGCAGCAACCAAGCCTATCAGCCGCCCGTTAATATCCGATGAAGATGACCATTCAGTCCGATCGCATGTGATATATTGACTAACCAGAATCGGGGACGATCGGCACAAGGTGCCCCACGTCGTTGCGAGGAGCGCAACAACGAAACCATCTCGTTCCGAGAGGCTCTCGAACCGTCTGTGCACCCACACGACTTGGGTTGCTTCGTCGCTGCGCGCCTAGTCCAGCAAGATAGTTCCCATCATGGCCGGGCACGACTCGGGCGGGTCGGCCCATCCGGCCGATGGCAACTCGCAATAACACCTGTAGCACGACGCACGCCTTTCCTATGGAAGGTACCACGGGCGTACTCCCACCGCGCTGTCAAACCCGATTCGCCCGCGCCAACACAGCTTCGAACAACACCTGGCAGCCGGCTTCAGCTTCCTCCGGCTTGATGCTCTCTGCTTCATTGTGGGAGAGCCCGTCCTTGCACGGCGTAAAGATCATGGCCGTCGGCACATGCCGCGCCACATAAACCGCGTCATGCCCGGCGCCGGAGACGATCTCCCGCGCAGAATACCCGAGTTTCGCCGCGCCCTGCCGCACCAGGTCGACGCACCCCGCATCGAACGGCTGCGCCGGAATCCGGAACAGCGTGGTCAGCTTCAACCCGACGCAGCACGCTTCGGCAATCGCGGCAGCCGCCGGGCGAAATTCGGCGTCGAGACGATCGACCTCCGCATCAGACGGATGCCGGAACTCCACCGAGAATCGCACCTCCCCCGGCACCACGTTCCGGCTGTTGGGCAGCACCACGAGTTGGCCGACTGTGCCGCGCCCCTCCTCGCCCCGTGCCCGCATCATGTGATCCACCAGATCGATGATCCGCGCCGCACAGACCAGCGCGTCTTTGCGCGCGGAAGGCGGCGTGGTGCCGGCATGCGAATCCTGCCCCGCGGTCACCGCGTCATACCAAACCTGCGCCTGTGCGCCGGTCACGATTCCGATCTGCTTCACCTCTTGCTCCAGGATCGGCCCTTGCTCAATATGAAGTTCGAAATACGCGTCAGCGGGAAACACGCGCGCTGCCTCAGAGCCGCGATAACCAATGCTGTTCAGCGCCGCCCTCACCGTCACGCCGTCCAGGTCGGTCAGCCCATAAGCCTTCTCCAGCGGATAGACGCCGGACCAAACGCCTGACCCCATCAGCGAGTGACCAAACCGGCTGCCCTCCTCGTCCGTCCAGTTCACCAACTCGACCGGGGCTTCGGTGATGATGCCCAAATCGTTCAGGCTGCGCATGACTTCCAGCCCCGCCAGCACGCCTAACGCGCCATCGAATTTTCCCCCGCTCGGCTGGCTGTCCAGATGGCTGCCCAACAGGACCGGCAAGCGGGAGGGATCGCGGCCCTCGCGGCGGGCGAACATATTGCCGATGGCATCGACGCGGACCGTCAGGCCGGCAGCCTCACATTCCGCGCGGAAGCGGTCACGGCCACGCTTGTCCACATCCGTCAGCGTCAGGCGGCGGACGCCGCCCTTCGGCGTGGCACCGATCTCCGCCATCGACATCAGCAAGTCCCACAGTCGCTTGCCGTCGATACGCTGATTGGTCTGGAGGCTCATCGATCGCTCCTCGTTTTTCCACGAACACTTGTCATCGCGAAATTTCCACTGGCCTGGAGGCCGACCCGCCCTGGATGAAACGACGCGGTGCGACCCAACCCGTCACAGCCGGGTCGACCCGGCCATCGTGCGTCCGTGAGCGTGCCGTGTCGGGATGGTGGAAGTCCATCTCTGGCGTAACGACCAAGCCCGTCGCTGAAAGTCGCTGCGTCATCGCGGTTGGACCACAATTTCATCCAGACGCAGCCGTCCGCCGTCCGGTCAGATCGTCGCCTGCATTGCGTGGCATCAGCAGCGCGATCGGCCCCGCCACCAGCGGCATGCACGCCACGACGACGAACGCGACGGTGAAGTCGATCGGCCGCGGTGGCCGGTCGCCGGTCATGCGGATCGCCACTTCCAGTGCCAGGGCCCCGGTCGAAATGCCGATCGTCGCTGCGAGCTGCTGTCCAGTGGTGTACAGGCTGGTCGCCGCGCTCATCTTCGATCGCGGCACATCGCCGTAGGCCAGCGTGTTGTATGCGGTGAACTGCAAGGAGCGGAAGAAACCGCCGACCAGCAGCACCACGTAGATCGCTGCGACGGGCCACGCCGGACGAAACGCCGCGCACAATGCCAGCATGACGCCGGATATCAGTCCGTTCCACAGCAAAGTATTACGGAATCCAAATAAACGCAGCGCGTATTGCGCCGCCGGTTTCATCACGAAGGCTCCTGCGGCACTGGCGAAGGTGATCAGCCCACTTTCCACGGCTGAATCGCCGAAGCCCACTTGGATCATCAGCGGCAGCAGGAAAGGGATCGCACCGATACCTGTTCGGAACAACATCATGGCGCAGAAGGCGACGCCGAAGCAGGGCAGCTTCAGCAGTGAAAAATCGAGCAATGGTGCCGGATGGCGCCAAGCGTGCAGGGCATAGCCCAAAGCTGCGGCAAGGCCGATCGCGATCATCCCGTCGGTCAGCAACAGCGGGACAACGGCACGGCCCATCGTTTCCAGACCGAACATGACGCCGGCGAGAGCAATGCCGGACAACGCCAGTCCGAGAAAATCGAATTTTCCTGGTGGCGGTTCGCGCGTATCCGGAATGAACAGCGTCACCAGTACGATGCCCAGGCAACCGATCGGCACATTGATGTCGAAGATCCAGCGCCAACTGAAATACGTGACGATGAAACCGCCGACCGGCGGCCCCAGCACAGGTCCCAGCAAGGACGGCATAGTGAGCCACGCCATCGCCGCCACCAACTCGCTGCGCGGCGCGGTGCGCAGCAGCACCAGCCGCCCCACCGGCACCATCATGGCGCCGCCAATGCCTTGCAGGACGCGGGACGCGACCAGGAACGCCAGTGTGTCCGCCCGTCCGCACAGCACCGACCCGACGGTGAACACCGCGATCGCGGCGCGGAAGACGGTGCGCGTGCCGTAGCGGTCGGCGATCCAACCGCTGGCCGGAATGAATACCGCAAGGCTGAGCAAATAGGATGTCAGCGCCACGTTCATCCGTACCGGCGGCACGGCGAAAACGTGGGCCATGGTGGGCAGGGCCGTGGCGATGACCGTCGAGTCCAGGTTTTGCATAAACAAGGCGCAGGCGACGATCACGGCGGTCAGACGGGTGCGGCTGCTGGTGACGACTCGGAGGGGCTTGTTGGCGGAAAACGCGCTTTGCTCGGACATGTCCGGCAGTGTCGCCCGCGGCGCCGCGCCGGAAAAGCCCTGCGCCGGTCAGCCCCGCGCCTGTCGCGCCTCCCAGGCCGGGCCTGCCATATTGCCGCAGGTTGCAATGGTTCTTCGGTGGATAATCACGAACTCGTGAAGTGCGTCCGGCCCTCCTGACGGGTTCGTAATATCGCCGCATGTCAATGGATAGGCGGCTGGGTGCAGGCTGAAGTTCCTGTCGCTGGGAGGCGCAGGATGGGGCCGGAGCGACGAGGAAAGAGGCTGCACCCCTGGCAGCACTCTGTCCTCGTTGCCCGGTAGCCATGCCGCCGGCCCGTCAGCGATGCGCGCTGTCGGCCTGCGCCGGAGCCGCGGTGATGGGAAAGCGTGGCCGGGTTTCCCCGATGAATTCTCCGACACATCCGCGCGGTACAAGCATTAGTTACGAGACACGACTCGGTGCACAGGTCAACTAGTAGCGGGCGGTTGTCGCTTCGGTCAGGCGACGACTTACTGCTTGTGAGGAAAGGTTTCGCTTATGATCAGCAACGAAGTCAGTGATGGACTGGCCGGCATCCTGCGTACCGCCATTGTCGAGCTGGTTCGCCGCGACGGACCTGATCTGTCGGCGCGGCAGCTTGGCGTGTTCCTGACCTGTTATCTGGAAACCGAGGCACAGACCGTGCGCGGGCTGGCGGCGAAGCTGGGGGTTTCGAAGCCGGCGATTACGCGGGCGCTGGACCGACTGTCGGAATTCGACCTGGTCCGGCGCAAGACCGACCCTCTGGACCGGCGCAGCGTGCTGGTGCAGCGGACGGCGACCGGCATGGCGTTCCTGCGCGAGCTGCGGACGATCCTGCGCGATGCCGCGAGCGCCATGCACATCACCGCTGAGCCGGCGCAGCAGGGCCGCCACCGGACAGGAACAGAACCGGTACGCGCGACGCACTAGGGTGCTCGCCGCTGGAAAAGTGAGTGCGGGGTAGGCGCAGGCAAGGGCAGGCGCGTGAGGTGCGGGGCGAGCTGAGGCTCGGATGCCGTGTCTCACTTGGCGTCTATCGGGGGTTTGCTGTTTTGTAAGGCAGCGCGCCACCCTTCGGATAATTCGCTGAGATCGGCCGCCAGTTCGGCCACGACCGAGTCCCAATCGCCGGGGCGCGGTTGCCGGTAGATGCGCAGCGGTTGGTACCACGGCGTGTCGCGGCGGCCGGCGAGCCATCGCCAGCAATGATCGAAGCGGTCGAGCAAGCAAACCGGTCGCCCCAATGCACCGGCAAGATGCGCGACGGCGGTATCGACCGAGACGACCAGGTCCAAATTGGTGACCAGTGCTGCGGTGTCGGCGAAGTCGTGCATCTCGTGCATGAAGTCGACCAGCGGAGACGCCGCGGGCGCCGGCGGGCCGCCGATCTGCAGACTGTAGAATTGCAGTCCAGGGATTGCGAGCAAAGGCCGGAGCAATGCCGGCGGCAGCGAACGCCGGCGGTCGATTTCGGCGGCCGCTGGCCACGCGGTACGCGTGCTGCCCGCCCAGACCAGGCCAATGCGTGGTCCAGCCTGGGTGGTTGATGCCAGCCGCGCGGCCCACGCGGCGACTTCGGCCGAATCCGCAAACAGGTACGGTGTACCGCCGGGGATCGAGTCAACGGTGATGCCAAAGGCCAAGGGCAGGCTGAGCATGGGACAGTGCAGATCGAATGGCGGCAGTGTGCCGCCCGTGGCGACAACTTGCTCCACGCCTCGCAGCCCGGACAGCAGCCGGACCAGCGGCGATGGTGCCTCTACGATCACGCGCAGCCCGCGCTCACGGACCAGAGATGCGAAACGGCAGAATTGAAGCGTGTCGCCGTAGCCTTGCTCCGCGTGGATCAGCAGAGTCTTGCCGGTCGCTTGCGCGCCGCACCATTGCGGCTGAGAAAAGTCTCGTTTTGCCTCGGCGAGCGGCGAGACCTGCCAGCGCCACTCATGTTCCTGCCAGCCGTCCGGCATCTCCCCAAGCGTCAGCAGCGACATCGCGAGGTTCGTGTGCGCTTCCGGGAAGCCGGGCCGCAGGCGGATGGCGGCGCGAAAGCATGTGATCGCCGCCTGGGGATGGGCGAGACGCATATACATCGCACCCAGGTTGTGGTGTGCGACTTCGCGATCGGGGTTGAGGGCGAGCGCCGTCCGATACCCGGCCACGGCTTCGTCCAGCCGTTCCTGCTTGCGCCGCACCTCGGCAAGGTAGAAATGCGCCAGCTCCAATCCCGGGCTGAGCGTGATCGCGCGTTGCAGGCACTCCGCCGCCTCGTTCAGTTGGTCCTGGCGAAGCAGCGCGTTGCCTAAATTGCCCAGCGCATCCGCATAACCCGGATCGATCTTTAGCGCCTGGCGGTAGCAGGCAACCGCATCGTCCAACCGCCCAAGTTCCAGGTGGACATTCCCAAGGCCATTCAGTGCCGCAGGGAACTGCGGCTCCAGACTAAGCGCCTGGCGATAGCAGTCCTCGGCGTTCCCGGTCTCGCCGATGCGGTGCAGCGCCATGCCCAGGCTCTTGTGCGTCTCGGCGACATCAGGGGCGAGTGCGGCCGACCGGCGCAGGCAGGCTGTCGCGGCCTCGGTATGTCCCAGTTGCAGCAGCATCTTGCCCAGGTTGGCCTGGTAGGACGCCGTGTCGGGGGCAACGGGGATGGCCTGCCCGATCAGTTCGTGGGCGAGATCGGGGCGTGTGGTCTGGTAGGCGATTGTCGCCAGCAACAGGAGGCCGTCAGGGTTCCGAGGATCGAGCGCCAGGATCCTGCGATAGAGGCCTTCCGCCTCGGCGAGCCGTCCCGCGGGATGATGCCGCAGGGCCGCGGCGAGAAGCCGCTGGATCTCGGTCTGAGACTCTTCCGCGGCCGGCAGCTTTTGCTGCTGGTCGGCGCGTCGCCGCTTGCGCCTCATGCACGCTCTGCCGCGGCAAGGAGCGTATCGGTGAACTCTGAGCGCCAGGCATCGGCCAGTCGATGCAAATCGCCGGTCACCTCGGCGATCACGGAGTCCCAGTCTCCCGTCGCGGGTTGGCGATAGATACGCATTGTCGGATACCAGGGGCTGTCGCGCCGCCCGTTCAGCCAGCGCCAGCAATGACCAAATCGGTCCAACAACCACACGGGCCGACCCAGGGCGCATGCGAGGTGGGCGACGGCCGAATCCACGGAAATGACCAGATCCATGTTGGCCACCAGGGCGGCCGTGTCGGCAAAATCGCGCATTTCGTCCATGTGGTCATGCAATGGCAGTCCGGCCGGCATGCGCGGGCCATCCTTCTGCAGGCTGAAAAACTGCAACCCAGCCACCGCCAGCATGGGCGCCAGCCGTTCGGGCGCCAGCGAGCGGCGGTGGTCCATGGCTGCCGTTACCGCCACTCCGGTTTGCGGCGCCCCCTGCCAGGCCAGGCCGATCCTGAGTCCCTCATGGTCTGCCGGGGCAAGGCGCGTGCGCCATGCCGCCGCTTGTGCCATGTCGGCGTGAAGGTAAGGAATGGAAGCAGGGATCGTCTCGACGGTCGTTGCCATGGCCAGCGGCAGGCTGAGCATCGCGCAATGCCGGTCGAAGGGCGGCATCCTGTCGTCGAGATTGGCCAGTACGTCCACGCCTTGCAACCCGCTCAGCAATCGGATCAGCGGCTGTGGCGCCGCCAGGACGACGCGCCAGCCGCGCTGGCGCACCAGCGGCGCGTAGCGGCAGAATTGCAACGTATCGCCGAACCCTTGCTCGGCATAAATAAGCAATGTGCGTCCCTCGCCTTGCTCGCCCATCCATTGCGGCTGCGTCAAGCGCGGACAGGTGCCGAGGCCGGGCTCGACATCCCAGCGCGACTCGTAGAGCGGCCAGCCGGCTGCCATGTCGCCGGACGCGAGCAATGCCATCGCGAGGTTGTTGCGCGCCTCGGCATAGTCCGGCTTGAGTTGCAGCGCGGTGCGGAACGCCGTTGCCGCGTCCTGAAACCGTTGCAGCCGCGCGTGAGCGACTCCCAGGTTGCTGAACGCTTCGGCGAAGCCGGGCCGCTGAAGAAGAGCCGCCTGGAAACATGGGATGGATTCTGCCGCGCGATCCTCCAGAAGATGGATGCCACCCAGATTGTTGTGCGTATCCGCGCGGTTCGGGTTCAAGGCCAGCGCGCGCCGGAGACATGTCACGGCGGTTTGGAAATCCCGCCGCTCTGCAAGGACGGAGCCGAGATTGAACAGGGCCTCTTCGTGGTCTGGATTGATGGTCAACGCCTGTCGCAGATGGGTTATGGCGTCGTCGAACCGGCGCTGGCGATAGAGGACGGAGCCCAGGTTGTTGTGTGCCTCGGCATCGTCCGGCGCGAGGGTAATGGCGGCGCGGTAACAGCGCTCCGCTTCATCGGTCCGTTGCTGGTCAAGCAGTGCGTCGCCCAAACCGAGATGTGCGCGGGGATCGTCGGGGGCGAGGCGAAGCGCGTCGCGAAAACAGTCGGCGGCTTGCTCTGGCCGGCCCAGGCGCCGCTGCGTGCGGCCGAGCGCGATGTGGGCACCCACCGAGGCGGGATCCAGCGTGATCGCCTGCCGGTAACATGCCGCGGCCTCTTCCGCCCGGCCCAAGGGAAGCAACGCGTTGCCCAGATTGAGGTGATACACCGCATGTTGCGGCGCCACCGCGAGCGCCTGGCCGATCAGGTCCAAGGCAAGATCGTGCCGGCCGTTCTGCAACGCGATCACTCCGAGCAAGTGCAGGCTATCGGTGTGACCCGGTTCGGCGGCCAGGACCTCCCGATACCCCTGCTCCGCTTGCTGCAAGTTGCCGGCCTGATGCTGCCGCAGGGCGGAGGAGAACGCCTGCCGGAGCGGGGCTTGGTTCGCCGGGTCGCTCGCCCTCCTGTCTGCGCATGGATCGCCGTGGTTCAAGCGCGGATCGCCCCCCTCCTGCCGGCCGATACCTGAACCGAGGTAGTGCTGTCGATAAAGTTTTCCCCGGTATACTTAAGTGCTTGCTTTTCTTTTAGTGCCTCGATACTAAAGGACATGCTTAACCAATCACCCTCCTTGGACCTCGCTTTTCATGCGCTGGCTGATCCGTCCCGGCGGGCCATGATCGCCCACCTGGCGCGCGGCCCGTCCTCGGTGAGCGACCTGGCGCGGCCCTTCGCGATGTCGCTGCCGGCGGTGATGCAACACCTGGCGGTACTGGAAGGCGCGGGGCTGGTGCGCTCGGAGAAGATCGGCCGGGTGCGCACCTGCCGGATCGACCCGCAGGTGTTGCGGCAGGCCGAAGCCTGGATCAACGCCCAGCGCACGGAATGGGAGCGGCGGCTGGACCGGCTGGGCGCGTATCTCGAGGAACTTACGTCGAAAGGAGATGGCAATGGCTGATGCGCAACATCGGGAGGGCGCGCAGGGATTTCCCTCGCTCGCCGTTTCCCGCACCTTCGCGGCCCCGCGTGGGCTGGTATTCCAGGCGTGGTCCAGCGCAGAGCATATCAAGCGCTGGTTCAGCCCGGAGCAGTACACGGTGCCGGAAGCGGAGGTGGATTTCCGTCCGGGCGGCATGTTCGCCGTGTGCATGCGGGCGCCGGACGGCACTGACACCTGGTGCCGCGGGACGTTCACCGATGTGGTGCCGCCGGAGCGGCTGGGATTTGTCGTTGGCATTCCCGATCGAGAGGCGCCCAGGTTCGTCGCGCACACGACGGTGGTGTTCGAGGATGTGGCGGGCGGCACGCGTATGACAGTGCGGCAGAGTTATGAGATCTTTGACCCGGAATTCCGCCGTGCTGCCGAAGGGGCGGAGGAAGGCTGGCGCACGACGCTCGACAAGTTCGAAGTCGAAGTCACGCGTCTGCTCGCCGAAACGCCGCGTGCGGCGGTGCACGGGAGTTTCACGGTCGAGCGTGTGTATCCGTCCGCGCCGCCGGTCGTGTTTCGTGCGTTGACGGATATGGCGGCGAAAGCGCGCTGGTTTACCGGCGACGACACGTTCCAGGTGATCGAACGCGTCATGGATGTGCGTGCCGGCGGACGCGAGCGGCTGAAGGGCCGCTGGGGCAGCGGGTTGGTGACGACGTTCGACGCCGTGTATTTCGACGTGGTTGCCAATCAGCGGCTGGTTTACGCGTACGAGATGCACCTGGATGCGCGGAAGATCTCGGTGTCGCTGGCCACGATGCAACTTCATCCTGCGGGTGAGGGCACGCGGCTGACGGTGACGGAGCAAGGAACCTTCCTGGACGGCTACGACGATGCCGGCGCGCGCGAGAAAGGAACCGGGCTCCTGCTTGATCGGCTGGGTGCCAGTATCTCGACACAGAGGTTTTGACAGGTTGGACAGTGGGTCACCCACCGTGCCTGCCGATCAGTCGGGTTGCGGCTCTGCGCAGGACGAACCGGTTCCCGACTCGAAGCCGACGTGCGGGATGGGACGCGAGCTATAAGCCGGTCCCGCGCCAGTCGGGGTGTGGAAGGCGCCGAGCCATGCTCCCGGAGTGGCCCGTACCCGAAAACGGATGGTTCTGGATACGGTCGGCGGCAGGCTGGAAATGACGGTCGGAGGCCAGCTTCCGACGCCCGTCAGCGAGGGGGATTTGTGAACAAGTCATCGATGGCGTGTCGCGGCTGGGAGTGCATTGGGCGACCGCCCTGACCATGCTTACGGCCAGGGTGGACAGCCCGGCCCGGGGTGGTCGTCTGCGCCGCAGGATATTTTGGCGAGTGAAATAGACAGTGCAACAACGATTGGGGGCAGTCAGTAGGAAAAACAAGGCTGAAACATCGGCAGCGTGCCGAAACCTCGCGAGAATAGTGTGCCGGCCCGATCACCCTCACCCTCGACGCGTCGCGTCTCGCGTCGATCCGCTTCGCGGCTCAACCCCACGCTGCGCGAATAGCGCAGCGCGGGAAGGGTTAGTGAGGTTCGAACCGGTACGGCGACACACCGGCTGAATTCGGATCCAGTGCCAGCCGGTGGTGCAGCGGGGGAAACGCGCGGCTGCGGCAGTCCGGGCGGTCGCACAGCCGGCATGACAATCCGATGCCGACACGCGCATGCTCTACGTCGATGCCGTCCGCGTAGGCCACTTCGGATGCGTGCGCCACGCTGCACCCCATTGCCACGACGTGCACCGGCCGCGGCTCGCCCCAGCCGCGCGACGGCCGCGTAACTGTGCGGGCGAAGCAGAGATACGCAGCGCCGTCAGGCAATTCCGCCACCTGCACCTGCAAATCGCCGGACCTCGCGAATGCGGTGTGCACCACCCAACGCGGGCACGATCCGCCATAGCGCGCGAACGGGAATCCCGCCGCGGAAAACCGTTTCGATACGTTTCCTGCCGGATCGACGCGCACGAAGAACCAGGGCACGCCGCGTGCCCCATCGCGTTGCAGGGTCGATAGCCGGTGGCAGGCTTGTTCGAAGGAGACGCCAAAGCGGGCTGCCAGCGCTTCCATGTCGTGGCGCAGGGTGCGGGCGGATTCCAGGAACGCCACGTACGGCATCAGCAACGCACCGGCGATGTAGTTCAACAGGCCGACCCTGACCAGCATGCCAGCTTCCGGCGACGAAGGCGCGGCTTCGGCCAACACCGCATCGACGGCGTCACGTGCCTCGAGCAAAGCAAGTTGGAACGCCATGTGGAAGCCGCGGCTTTCGCGCGGGAGCGTTTCCGACAATGCCAGCACACGGGTCGCAGGGTCGTAGCGGCGCAGCGTGCCGTCCAGTGGCTGCACCGTCACGGTCAGGCCGTGGGCGCGGCGCAGGCGCTCGGCGATCGCGTGGTTCATTTCCGCCGGGGCGGCGCGCAGTTCAGCGCCGATCGCTTCCGCCACACGTTCCAGGGTCGGAAAGTGGTTGGCGCGGTCGTCGAAGAAATCGCGTGCCTCCTCGTTGGGCAGCAGAACGCGGCGGCCGGAGGGCAAGGCGATGCCGCCGGCGTCCTCTCGCGCCACGCGCCAGGCCCGATACAGCGCCAGCACGGCGCGGGCGGCGTTGGGTGCCGAGGCGGCCAATTCGGCGACCTCGGCCTCTGGCACCGCATCGGCAGAGAGCATTGGATCGGCAAAGGTCTCGCGCAGGCCGACTTCCAGCCGGCGTTCGTTGCGACCGGACAGCGTGGCGAGGTCCACCCGCAACGTCTCCCCCAGCTTGATGAGCAAAGACGCGGTCACTGCGCGCTGGTCATGCTCGATCAGGTTCAGGTAGCTGGGAGAGATACCGAGCCTCGCCGCCAGCGACTGCTGCGACAGAGATTGCTCCGTGCGGAGCCGGCGGACCGTGCGGCCAATCAGGGCACGCGCCATCTTTACATCCTTTACAAAATGGCAGCCCGCGCAGTGAAGACATCGACCCAATTGCGAGACGCCTCACGAAATTTGGGGTGATCTTCGCGGATGCAATGTCAATTATTCACGTATCGCAAGCTCAAACCGGGGAGAAGCCCGTGATACACACCCGACCCACACAATTTTTCGCGCCGGACGGCTCCAGCGCCTGGTCGCCCGGCGGTCATCCCGACCGGTTCGATGGGATCCGCCGGGACTACACGCCGCAGGACGTCGCCCGCTTGTCCGGCAGCTTCCGCATCCGCCATACGCTGGCGGAGCGAGGCGCCGACCGGCTGTGGTACCTGCTGAAGGCCCGTCCTTTTGTGCCGACGCTGGGTGCTCTTACCGGCAATCAGGCGGTGCAGCAGGTGAAGGCGGGGCTGGAGGCGATCTATCTTTCCGGCTGGCAGGTCGCCGCTGACGCCAACACGGCAGGTGAGATGTATCCGGACCAGTCGCTGTACCCGGTGGACTCGGTGCCTAACGTCGTGGGGCGGATCAATGCGGCGCTGCGCCGCGCCGACCAGATCGCACATTCGGAAGGCGGCGATAGCACCCACTGGATGGCGCCGATCATCGCCGACGCGGAAGCCGGGTTCGGCGGCGCGCTGAACGCGTTCGAGTTGATGAAGGCCATGATCGCCGCCGGTGCGGCAGGCGTGCATTTCGAAGACCAGCTCGCGTCGGAGAAGAAATGCGGCCATCTGGGCGGCAAGGTTCTGGTGCCGATCGCGCAGCACATCCGCACCTTGAATGCCGCGCGGCTGGCCGCCGATACCGAAGGCGTGGCGACGGTGCTGCTGTGCCGGACGGATGCGCAATCAGCGCAGTTGCTGACCAGCGACGTGGACGAGCGCGACCGCCCGTTCATTTCCGGCGAGCGCACGCCGGAGGGCTTCTTCCGCATCAATCCCGGCATGGGGGTGGAATACGCCATCGCCCGTGGCCTGGCCTTTGCGCCCTATGCCGATCTGCTGTGGTGGGAGACGAGCGATCCCAACCTGGCGGATGCCGAGCGTTTTGCCGATGCGATCCACCGGCAGTTCCCGGGGAAGATGCTGGCGTATAATTGCTCGCCCAGCTTCAACTGGCAGAAGAAGCTGCCGGCGGAGAAGATCGCCAGTTTCCAGGCCGATATCGGCCGCATGGGCTACAAGTTCCAGTTCGTCACGCTGGCCGGGTTCCACAGCCTTAACCTGTCGATGTTCAAGCTGGCCCGCGGCTATGCGCAGCGCGGGATGGCGGCATATTCGGAATTGCAGCAGGCGGAGTTCGCAGCCGAGGACGAGGGGTACACGGCGACGCGGCATCAGCGCGAAGTGGGCGTCGGGTATTTCGACATGGTGGCAACCGCGGCCGGCGGCGGACAGTCTTCCACCACCGCCTTGTCCGGCAGCACCGAGACGGCGCAGTTCCAGGAGCATGCGCCGGTGCCGCGCACTCATCAAAGCGATGACGACGGCGTGGTACACAGCCATGACCGGGCGGTGATGGCGAAGTAGAGCCTGGCGGCAAGACGCCCCTCTCCTTTTGGAATTACGCCGGGGAGGGGCGGCGGCGCCGCGCGCCTGGCGCGAGCACCGTGCCCGATTCGAGTCAGCCGGAACGGCTGGCGGCTTACGCCGTCTCCGGTGCTGCGGCGGCCCGCAGCCGGCTGGCGGGTAGCGCCAGCAAGGCCGTCGCGCTCGCGGCGATCAACGCGAACACACAGGCGCAGAGGAAGACGTAGGTGGGCGGCAGGCCGCGCGCCAACAGGAACCCGCCCAGCGGTGCCGCGGCGATGCCGCCCAGGCGTCCGACGCCGGTCGCGAAGCCGTAGCCGCTGACCCGCACCCGAGCCGGATAGAGCTTGCCACACGCGGCATTCAGGCCGGTCTGGCTGCCCAGGACCGTCATGCCGGCCAGCAGCACCACGGAAAGCAGCAACAGATACGGCATGGCCGCCAGCGCGATCAGCAGGATGAAGGCAATGCTGGAGACGAAATGCGCCGCCAGCGCGCGGTGCGCGCCGAAATGGTCGATCGCCCAGCCTAGATAGAGCACGGCCAGCATCCCGCCCAGCGGATAAAGGCTGGTCGCGAACACGGACTGCGCTGGCGTCATGCCGATCAGGTGCAGCACTTCCGGCAGCCAGAAAATGAACAGAAAAAGGTTGAGAAGGCTGCAGAAGAAAATGATCCAGAGCAAGGTCGTTTGCAGTGCGAACCCCTCGCCGAACAAGGCGCGGAGCGGATTGCCGCCAGGTGCGCCGGTGAGGCGGCCCAGGCCGGGCGATGGCTCGATTGCCAGGCCGTGCAGCAGCCTGAGTTGCCGCGGCGCAAGATTCTCCCGCGCGGCGAGGAAACGCGGCGATTCCGGCAGCCACAACGCGGTGACCAGCAAAAGCAGCAGTGGGAAGGTGCCGCCGATGATGTAGATGGTCTGCCAGCCGAAGCCTTCGTGAAGCAATGCGGACACGACCAATCCGCCCAGGAAACCGCCCAGCGGCGCACCGGTGAAGGTCAGCATGATCATCCGGGCACGCAGGCGCCGCGGCGTATAGTCGCCGGTCAGCGCCACGGTTCCGGCGAACCCGCCGGCGATGCCGAAGCCGGTGAAGAAGCGCGTGCCTGCCAGGAACGCGAGGGACGGAGCAGCGGCACTGGCCAGCGACGCGATGCCGTACAAAGCGATGCTGAACAAGAGCAATGGCTTGCGGCCGAGATGGTCGCCGATTGGTCCGGCCAGCAAGGCGCCTGCCATCACGCCGACATTAGACCACAGAAAGGCCAGGGCGAACGCCGAAGGCGGAAGGT
>Ga0335072_10007527_pt1 | contig 15842 bp, 12 predicted proteins | sample Lox_Sample_21_FD_206725 | JGI IMG/M metagenome (GOLD analysis project Ga0335072, IMG submission 206725) | Soil microbial communities from Loxahatchee National Wildlife Refuge, Florida, United States - Lox_Sample_2.1 | ecosystem: Environmental > Terrestrial > Soil > Wetlands | place: USA... | reverse complement strand
CGCTCCTCGCAATGACATGTGGGTGTGAGTGTGAGTGCGGGTGTCGGCGGTGCGTATGAAGATTCTCACCCTCCTCCTCGCCTTCGCCGCACTGGTGTCGCTGCCGTTCTGGCTCGGCAACGCCTACTACATCAACATCGCCTCCCAGGTGCTGATCTACGCCGTGCTCGCCATGGGCCTGAACGTCCTGGTCGGTTACGCCGGGTTGGTCACTCTCGGCCACGCCGGCTTGTTCGGCGTCTCCTGCTATGCCGCCGCCACCCTGATCAACGCCGGCCACGGCAGCATCGTCGCGTCGCTCGGCGCCCTCTCCGCGACGCTCGCCGCGACCGCCATCTTTGCCGTGCTCGCCCTGCGCGGCACCGGCCTCGGCTTCGTCATGATCACCGTCGCACTGGGCCAGATCGTCTGGGGCATTGCCTTCCGCTGGATCAGCCTCACCAACGGCGACAACGGCGTATCCATCAACACCCGCCCGCATCCCTTCGGCATCGCCCTCGACAACGCCCCCGCGTTCTACTGGGCCACGCTCGCCGTGTTCCTGATCACTCTCGGCTGCATCACGGTCTTCGTCGCCTCGCCCTTCGGCGCCGCGGTGCGCGGCACGCGCGACCAGCCGCGCCGCATGACCGCGCTCGGCTACAACGTCTGGCTCACGCGTTTCCTCGCCTTCCTGCTCTCCGGTTTCTGGAGCGGTGTCGCCGGCTTGCTCTACCTCTACTACAACCAGTTCGTCTCACCGGAGACCGTGGCACTGAGTTCCTCCGCCGAGGCATTGCTGATGGTCATCGCCGGCGGCACCGCCACGATCTTCGGCCCGATCTTCGGTGCCGCGCTCGTGGTGATCATAAAAGACGTGGCCAGCGCCTACATCACCCGCTGGAATTTCATGCTCGGCGCGATCTTCGTGCTGATCGTGGTGTTCATGCCTGAGGGTTTCGTCCCCGGCTCGGTGCGCCTGTGGCGTTGGGCAACCGCATCGCGCCGCCCCCGCGCACCCGTGCTGACCGAGGAACGCGTGCCATGAACGCACTGGAAATCCGCGGCCTCAGCAAATCCTTCGGCGGCCTGCGCGTCACGTCCAGTGTGGAACTACTGGTCGCGCCAGGTGAGCGCCGCCTGATCATCGGCCCCAACGGCGCCGGCAAGACCACCTTGTTCAACCTGATCGCCGGCGAGCTTCGTCCCGATGCCGGCAGCATTGCCCTGCTCGGCCACGACATCACGCGGCTAGCGGCGCGCCGGCGGGCGCATCTCGGCCTCGCCCGCACCTACCAGATCATCACCCTGTTTCCCAACGAAACGCTGCTGCGTAACGTCACGCTCGCGCTGCTAGGTCTGTCGCCCCTGCGCTGGAACCCGGTCGTGCGGCTCGACCGCCAGCGCGCGGTGATCGACCGCGCCGAGAACGCACTGCAACGCGTCGGCCTGTCGCATCTGGCGACCCGTCCGGTGGCGCAGACCTCCTACGGCGAACGCCGCCGCGTCGAAATCGCCATGGCGCTGGGCCAATCGCCAAAGGTATTGCTGCTCGACGAACCGTTCGCCGGCCTGTCAGTGGACGAACGTCGCGACGTCGCCGCCCTGATCACAACGATTCCGCGCGACGTGACGATCGTGATGATCGAGCATGACATGGACGTGGCGCTGGAATTCGCCGAGCGCATCACCGTGCTGCATTTCGGCGAGGTGATCGTGGAAGGCACGCGCGCCGAAGTGGTCGATCACCCGCGCACAAGGGAGATCTACCTTGGCGCCGCCTGACGCTTTGTCGCTCAGCGAGATCGACGCCTATTACGGCGACAGCCACGTGCTGCACCGCGTCTCGTTCCGGTTGGGCGAAGGCCGGTTGTTGGGATTGTTAGGCCGCAACGGCGCCGGCAAGACCACCAGCATGAGCGTGGCAGTCGGGCTGGTGCCGCCGCGGCGTGGATCGGTGTCGGTGTACGGCGTTGCGGTCGGCGGCCGCTCGCCCGAGGCAATCGCAGCGCAAGGCGTCGCGCTGGTGCCGCAGGGGCGGCGCGTGTTCCGCAGCCTGACAGTGCGCGAGAACCTGATCGTGGCGGCCCACAAGCCGAGAGCGGGCGGCCCGGAGCCGTGGACGTTGGAACGCGTCTACGCAACGTTTCCGCGGCTGGCGGAGCGGCGCGACCAATATGCCGGCTATCTGTCGGGCGGCGAGCAGCAGATGCTGGCGATCGGGCGGGCGCTGATGTCGAACCCGCGTGTATTGCTGATGGACGAGCCCTCCGAAGGCCTGGCACCACAGATCGTGGCAGAAGTGATGGCGACCATCCGGCGTTTGAAGCAGCACGGATTATCGATCGTGCTGGTCGAGCAAAATGCCAGGCTGGTACTCGATGTTGCGGACGATATTATAATTTTGAACAGTGGACGGGTGGTGGTGGATCAAACGGTGGCGTCGCTGCAGCGGGACGGCGTCGATCTCCACCAACATCTCGGCGTCCACTAACCTCTCCCGCGCGGCGCTATTCGCGCCGCGCGGGAGAGGTCATGGACCCGTCACCGCTCGCACGCGGCTCCCATCCGTCACCTCATCCGGCAGATTAAGTGCGACCCGCGTGCCCACCGCCGCGCCGGCGGCAAGGCTCGCATTGATCCCATCCGTGCTCGCCACCGTCACCGCTTGCAAATGCACCAGACTGTTCTTTTCCACATCAGCAACGAATGTGTTGTTGCCGCGCTGCACCAGGGCCGCCACCGGCACTTGCGGATAGCCCGGCAGCGGCACATGCAGCGTGACATAAGCGAAGCTGCCCGGAATCAGCTTCTGCCCGCGATTATCCAGATCCAGCTCCACCATCAGCGTCCGCGTGCGCGGATCGAGCAAATCTGCCGTCCGCGCGATCCGTGCCTGCATCTTGCGCGACGGATCGGCGGCATCCGTCACATCCGCCATATCGCCGATATGCACGAACGGCACATCGCGTTGCGCCACATAGACATCCACCCGTATCCGGCTTTCGTCGGCGATGGTCAGCACCGGCTGGTTGCTGGCCTGGTTGGTGGTGGAGTTCTGCACCAGCGCCCCCGGATCGACGAAACGCGCGGTCACCACGCCGTCGAATGGCGCACGCAATTCCTCATACCCTTTCATCACCGCAAGCTGCGCCACGTTCTGCACCGCCATGGTGAAATTGGCATCCGCCTGGTCCGCTGCCTGGATCGAGCCGGCGCCATGCGCCATCAGATCCCGCGCCCGCACATCGTTCTTGCGCTTGTTCTCCAGGTCCGCGATCGCGCTGTCATATTGCCGGTCCGTCTCCGGCGATTCGACAGTTGCCAGCACCTGGTTCGCCGTCACGTGGTCGCCGCGATCCACTGTGATCGTCTTCACATAGCCGGCGACCTTGCCGTACAGCGTGGCCGTCTCCCAGGGACGCGTATCGCCGAGCAAGGTGATCAGCCGCTCCTTCGGGCCGGCCGCGATCGGCACCACCTGCACGCGCGGCCCGCGCGCCACTTCCTGGGCCAGCGCCTGCTGCATCGCGCCAAGCCGCGCGTCCTTTTGCTGCCAGATATGGAACGCCGCGACACCGGCCAACGCCACCAGCCCAAGGCCGGCGACATAACGGACAAGAACGCGCACCCCACCGTGCTTAGCCATGATGACCTGTTTCCCCGGTTGATTGTGCGCCTGTTGATTGTGCACCGGCCGCCTCGGCCGCGAAGCGCGCATCGAGCATGTGCAAGGCCGGCGGCTTGCGCCGCAGCAGCGTGTAGCCGATCGGCACGATGAACAAAGTGGCCAGCGTCGCGACCAGCAGCCCGCCGATCACCGCCCGCCCCAGCGGCGCATTTTGCTCGCCCGCCTCACCCAGCCCCAGAGCCATCGGCAGCATGCCGATGATCATCGCCAGCGCCGTCATCATGATCGGCCGCAGCCGGATGCGCCCGGCCTCGATCACCGCGGCCAGCGGCCCGATCTCCTCACGTGCCCGCAGATCGTTGGCGAAACTCACCACCAGGATCGAGTTCGACACCGAAATGCCGATCGACATGATGGCGCCCATCAGCGACTCGACATTGATCGTGGTGCCGCTCAGCGCCAGCATCCAGATGATGCCGATCAGCGCGCCGGGCACCGCCATCATGATGATGAACGGATCGACCCAGGACTGGAACAACACCACCAGCAGCGCATAGACCAGCAGCACGGCGAGGATCATGCCCAGCGCCAGGCTGCTGAACGAACTCTGCATCACCTGGTTCTGGCCCAGGATCAGGATATGCGTGGTGATTGGCAGGCCCTTGCTGACCTCCGCAATGGCCTTCTGGATATCGCCCGCGGTGGAACCCAGGTCGCGGCCATCGACATTCGCGGCAATGTCGATCTCGCGCTGCACCGTGTAGTGGTTGACCGATTCCAAAGTGGTGCGGGGATAGACGCGGGCAACATCGGCCAGCCGCATCACCGGCGCCCCCGGCAGTCCCGCCACGTCGGTGCCAAGCAATGCATCCGGGGTCTTCACCGGTGTATCCAGCAGATCGCCGGTGTTGTTGATCTGGTCCAGCGGCGTCTGCACCGAAACCGTGTAATTCACATTGTTCTGTGGGTTCAGAAAGTAGCTCGGCGACACCAGCGCGCTGGATGACAGCGAGACCAGCAGGTTGTTCGCCACGTCACGCTGCGCGATGCCCATCTTGATCGCCCGCTGCCGGTCCACGTCCACCTGCAGCGCCGGATAGTTCAGCACCTGCACCAGGTGCGCATCGGCGACCCCCGCGATCAGGTGCATGCGCCGCAGCAGTTCCTGCGCCAGCTTCTGCGCGCGGTCGAAATTGACGTCCTGGATCTGCACGTCGATCGGCGCCGACAGCCCGAAATTCAGCACCTGGCTGACGATGTCGGCGGTCTGGAAATAGAACGTGCTGCCCGGGAACGCGTCCGGCAGCTTCCGGCGGATCGCGCGGATGTAGTCGATCGTCGGATGGTGGCCCGGCTTCAGCGAGATTGTGATCTCGGCGTCCATGTCGCCGACATTGTCGCTGGGCACGAAGGCGAGATTGAACGGCGACGGCACACCGATATTGTCATTGATGGTATCAAGCTCGTTCGGCGGAATGATCTCGCGGATGCGGTCCTCGACCTCCAGCACCAGACGCTCGGTATCCTCGATGCGCGTCCCCGCCGGGGCGCGATAATGCAGCTTGATCAGCCCGACATCGGCCGCGGGAAAGAAATCCATGCCGATGCGCGTCGCCAGCGCACCGCTGATGACAAGCAGCAGGCCGCCGCACAGCAGGATCAGCGCACGATTGTTCAGCGCGGCCGTCAGCGCGCGGCCATAGCCGTCACGGAACCGGTTGAAGCCGCGGTCGAACCGGCCAAACAAGCCGGTGGGCGGCCCGTGATGCGCGTCAGTCGGCAGCAACAGGCGTGCGAAAGTCGGCACGACCGAGAAGGACAGCAGGTAGCTGGCCAGCATGCACAGCACAACTGTAACCGCTAGCGGAATGAAAAGGAACCGGGACACGCCCACCAGCAGAACGACGGGAAAGAACACAATGCAGATGGCCAGCGTCGCGACGGTCAGCGGCTGGATCACCTCGGCCGTGCCGTCCAGGATCGCCACGGTCAGCGGCTTCCCCAGCGACTGGTTGCGATGGATGTTCTCAATCGTGACGGTCGCATTATCGACCAGCAGGCCGATCGCCAGCGCCAGCCCGCCCAACGTCATCAGGTTGATCGTATTGCCTGTCAGGAACAATCCGACGATGCCGGCAAAGATCGACAGCGGAATCGACGCCGACACGATCACCGTGTTGCGCCAGCTTCCCAGGAACACCAGGATCAGCAGCGAGACCAGGATCGACGAGATGATCGCCTCGCGGATCACGTTCTTCACCGCGGCGCGGACGAACACCGACTGGTCGAAATCCAGCTTCACTTCCAGCCCATGCGGCGCAGCGGCCCGGATCTGCGGCAGCGCCGCGCGCGTGGCGTCCACCACGGCCAGGGTGGACGCATCGGCGTGTTTCAGGATCGCAAGATAGACCGCGCGCTTGCCGTTGACGTGCACGATATTGCTCTGCACGGCATAACTGTCGGACACGTTCGCCACATCGCCCAAAGTGACGATGCTATGGTCATAGACGCCGATCGGCAGCGCGTTGAACCGGTCCACCATCGAGGGGCTGGAATTCATCACCACGTTGTATTCGCGGTCGCCGATCCGTGCGGTGCCGGCCGGCACGATGACGTTCGACGCCTGCAGCGCATTCACCACGTCGGTGGGGGAAAAACCCTTGGCGGACAATCGCGCCATGTCCAGATCGACATTGATCTGCCGCTGCTTGCCGCCGAACGGCCCCGGCGTGGCCAGGCCCGGAATGGTGAACAACTGCACCCGGATGAAATTCAGACTGTAATCATAAATCTGCTGCTCCGTCAGCGTCTTGCTGGACAGCGTCATCTGCACCACGGGCACGTTCGATGCATTGAACTGAATCACCGAGGGCGGTGTCATCCCCGGCGGCGCAATCCGCAAAATCGTACTGTTCACCGCCGAGATCTGCGCAATGGCACCGCCGATATCGGTGCCCGGCTGGAAATACACTTTCAACAGCCCGATCCCCGGGATCGACTGCGACTCGATGCGCGAGATGCCGTTGACGGTGGTGGAATAAGCCCGCTCGGTGATGAACACCACGCGGCGTTCCATGTCCTCCGTCGAGAGGCCGGGGTAATTCCACACCACCAGCACGACAGGAATGTCGATCACCGGGAAGATGTCCACGATCATCCGGGTGATCGACAGCGCGCCCATCAGCACGATGAGCAAAGCGGCGATGGCCGAGGTGTACGGTCGGCGCAGTGCGGTGCGCACGAGACCGATCATTCCGGAACTCCCCCTAAACGCTCGTCACGCCAAAACGGTCGTCACGGCTGACGTTGTCCGGAATTGTCTCTGGGCAGCATAAAACTGTCATGCCGGGAAGTTTGCCGACACGGCGGCGGCCCGACGCGCCACTCCCCCATGTCATTGCGAGGAGCGTAGCGACGAAGCAACCTCGGTCACCAGGACGCACGGACACCGCAAACCACGCACCCGAGCGGGGTTGCTCAGTCGGCACGCGCCTCGCAATGACATGGGGAAATCACGCGTTCGCCGCCGCCCCCGTCCAAACTTCGCGATACAGCGCCACGATCTCCGCCGCCTCCGGCACGCGCGGATTATTGGCCGGGCTGCCCGACGCCAGCGCCTGCTGCGCCATCAGGTCCATCTTGCCGTTCCAGTCCGCTTCCTTGATCCCATAAGCGGCCGGCGAGGGCACCGACAATTCCTTGTTCAGCGCCTCCAGCCCGGTCACCAGCTTCGCCGCCGCCACGCCATCCGCATCGCCCGCTGCCGCGAATCCGATCCGCCGCGCCGCCTCCGCATACCGCGCCTCCGCCCCCGGCACGGAATACCGCGTGATCGCCGGCAGCAGCATCGCATTGGACAGCCCATGCGGCACATGGAAATGCGCGCCGATCGGCCGCGACATGCCATGCACCAACGCGACCGACGCATTGGAAAACGCCAGCCCCGCCTGCGTCGCACCCAGCATCATGCCCTCCCGCGCCGCGGCGTTGCGCGGCTCGGCATAGGCGGTGCGGATGTGCCGCCCGATCAGCGCCATCGCCGACACCGCCAGCGCATCACTGAACGGATTGGCGCGCTTCGACACGAACGCCTCCAGCGCATGCGTCAGGCTATCCACGCCGGTATCGGCGGTGGTGCGCGCCGGCACGGTATAGGTAAGTTCGTAATCCACGATCGCCGCCAGCGGCAGCGCGCCAAGCCCCGCGATCAGCATCTTCTCATCATGTTCCGTATCGGTAATCACGGTGAACCGCGTGCACTCGCTGCCGGTGCCGGCCGTGGTGGGGATGGCGATGATCGGCAGCGCCCCCGTATCAGCCGCCACCGGCGCCTTGTAGTCGCGCATCTTCCCCCCGCCCGCGGCGAGGATCGCCATCGCCTTCGCCGTGTCGATCGGCGAACCCCCGCCAAACCCGATCAGGCAATCGAAATTCCCGCGGCGCAGCGCGGCAACGCCGGCCTCGATGACGGTGTCGGTCGGATCGGATACGGTGTCCGAAAACACCGTCACCGCCATCCCCGCCTGCGTCAGCGGTTCAAGCGCGCGCTGGATCAGCCCGGTGGAAACCATGATCGGATCCGACACCACCAACGGCCGCGACAGCCCGAATTTCCCCAGCAGCTCCGCGAGCTGCCGCACGGTGCCGCCGCCGACCAGCAGGACGCGCGGCGAGGCAATGGTGGCATTGACGGCGGTCATGGCAGTTTCTCCTGTCGGCGGCAGGCGGGTGCGCGTGGGCCGGCTGCCCATCCTCCTTATCAGATCGCGCCGCTACCTCGCAACGCAGCCGGCATGCATTGACTGCGCCTTCGAACAACTTATGAAAACCGCCACTCCCGGAGGGCGCAAGCCTACTGCTGCCAGAACCCGCCACCGACCAGTCCTCTCCGGGCGCGTGGTATCAATCTCTTGCGCCACGTCCCCGCCTGTTACGCACTTCCAGCGTGAAGGGTGGCTGCAACAAACCTTGTCCTCTGGCTTGCTGTCCACCCTTCCAGCGTTGCGGCGGCGTTGCCGGCCTGGCGGGTCCGGCAAGCCCCTCCTGGGACGTTCATGCCGCCTCGCTGATAACACCTAACCCGATCATATGAGCAATAAAAGCCGCATAGCCCTCGGTGAGCTGAGACCGCTGCAACTCAGGACTGGCAATCCCCTTGAATTCCATAATTTCCAGATATGCATCAGCGAAATCGTCTATCACTTCCTGCGGACATTTGCCGGAGTCAACGCGTTCGAGAACCGCCCAGCTCACCGGGTTGAACTTGATCGGCGTTGTCGCCCTCGGTTGCATCACAAGCACGCTGCCATCACGCTGCCGCGCGTGCCGCGTTCCCCTCGTGATCCTGAACTCTCTCCCGCGAAGTCGGTCAAATTCCCCGGCCTCTATCGGCGGTATGCAGAGTCTCTCGAATGCATGCTGTTCCTCCCATTCCGTCGGCGGGGTGTCAGCCTCCGCGGAAATGTCGCCAAGAATACGTTCTGCCCGCAGGCACTCCTCCAGACGGAGGCTCTTGCCCTTGGTGGCAACAAGCGGACACGGATTGCACACGCCGCTATACAGATATTTGCAGCGATTGCACGGTTCATAGTCTCTGTACGTTTCGGAGCGCTTTGCGAACTCAAACATCTCAACGAACTGAGCGCTTTCCCACGCCTCCGCAAAGGAAGTCTCAAGCAGGTTTATCGGCTGCAATTGCTCGGTGATCATCTTCGCGCCGACATATCCGTGCGAATGAACCCGGTCGCACACATAGGCATCACCGGATGGAGAAATATACGCCAGACCGCTGCTTGCAGGGCAACAGATCTCCGGCTGCGGCAGCCATAGGCCATATTGCTTTGTTATCGCTTCCCACACGCAAGGATATATAATCTGTATATTCACCTTGGGGCTATTGTTCTCCGGTCCCAGGCCATGCTTGCTCATGGCCTTGGCAATTTCAATGGCAACCTCGGTATTCGTCTCGCTCGATATCGACATCTTGTCCAGGTTGTCCAACGTGTTTCCGACGTGCATCAGTGACAACGCAGTCCATTCATCCACGCCGAGTCCGATGCAAAATGGGATCATATCGGCAAACACGCTGCGGTTGGCGCCAGACAAGACGGTATTCACGATGACACGTGGTGTTTCCGAAGATCCCCTGATTCTAAGGAACGCCTCCAGGTTATGGATAAGCTTTCGGAAGGTACCCTTGCCGCGGACGCCATCGTGAATCTCCGCGACCGGCGCCTCTATGCTGACAACCAGGCTGTCCAGGCCACCGTCGATCAGAGACCGGGACGTGCGCTCGTCCAGTAGTTGCCCATTGGACACGATTGTGAGCTTCAATCCGATCTTGGTTGCGTGGTGAAGAATATCCAGGAGTTGTCCGCGCAGCGTAAGCGGCTCGCCGCCGAGCAGAGACAGTCCGCTAACACCTCCATCCTTGAGACTGTCCAGAACTGCCAGCCTCCCTTTTCGGTCCAGTTGGCGTGGGACATTCCCCGAATTGAAGTACATATCAGCGACGGAACAATGAGTGCACCGAAGATTGCACTTGCTCGTGATATCCCACTTTGCATGCATGGTGGCGTGCTCCCAAATTCAGACCCCGCCAACGGCGGCGATCCGTAGGCGGGGCCCAAACGTTGGACAGGTTCAAACTACGAAGCGCTCTCGCCTCCGCAGCCGTTGTTGCAGCCATTGCCCATCGCACGACGAATGCTGGCCCCGAGCGCCGTCGGCGAAACCATCTCGGAGACGGTGCCGTCAACGATGGTTTCGACATGCTGTGGGGCGAGACCCGTCTTGGAAGACAGCTTCTGAACAAGGAGATCTTTCGCCGTCGATGTCGGCGGCTGGGTTGTTCCGGACATTTGACTTCTCCTTTTGAATTTTGTCAGGGAGCTGATCGGGAAAGAGCACTTCCTGCGATCGTTATAAAAAATATCGGCTGTAAGAGATGCTTGCTTTGACATGGATCAAATTGCGCCAGCGGCCGCGCGCGCATCAGATCACGAGGTCGCGACCCGAAAGCGGATCCATTGCTCCACTGGCATGGACATAGGCTCGATCTCGAATGTTGACTATGACCGCATAATCGTATTATAGATGTTAGAGAAAAGACGAATGACCCCGGAAAATATCCCGGCATCGACCGGCTTTGATACGGAATTCTCGATTCAGGCACCGGCGATGCACGCCCGCGGCGAAGTCAGACCGTCTCCGGAACAGATGCCGAGATATGCGCTTGGCCTCGATGCCCGTCCCGATGCCGCGGGCACGCCGTCGTCGAGATCGACCACGCCGCCGGATGGGCAGCCGCCGCCATGATTGGATCGATCGCGGGATCGACGGAAAACACCTTCGTTGCGCGGTATTCTGCCAGCCTACCCGGCGGCCGTCGCCGCCCGCCGCTCGGCATACAACGCCAGCCGCCGCGCCGCCGCCGGAGCGACCTCACTCGCCGCGCTTTCGTCGATCGGCGGCAGCTCCGCCGCACGGTGGCATGCGGTCAGGTGACCATCGGCCCACGGCGTCAGCACCGGCGTCTCCACCCGGCACCGATCGATCACGAACGGACAGCGCGTATGGAATCGGCAACCGTCCGGCGGATGCAGCGGGCTCGGCACATCGCCCCCCGCCACGGTGCGATGGCGGTCCCGATGCGGGTCCGGCCGCGGGATCGCCGCCAGCAACGTGCGCGTATAGGGATGCCGAGGGTCGGAAAACAAAGCGTCCTTCGCCGCCAGCTCGACGATTTGGCCCAGGTACATCACGGCGACACGGTCCGCCATGTGCTTCACCACCGCCAGGTCGTGGGCAATGAACAGATAGGCCAGGCCCAGCCGCGCCTGCAGATCCTTCAGCAGGTTCACCACCTGCGCCTGGATCGAAACGTCCAGCGCCGACACCGGCTCGTCGCACACCACCAGCGCCGGTTCCACCGCCAGTGCGCGGGCGATGCCGATGCGCTGGCGCTGGCCGCCCGAGAACTCGTGCGGATAGCGCTCGGCGTGGTAGGCCGACAGGCCGACAAGCCCCAGCAACTCCTGCACACGGCTGCGGCGCGCGGTGCGGTCGCCGATGCCGTGGACGATCAGCGGCTCCTCCAGGATCTCGCCTACCCGCATGCGGGGGTTCAGCGAGGCAAACGGATCCTGGAACACGATCTGCATCCGCCGCCGCAGCCGGCGCAGCGCGGCACCGGTCAGAGTGGTGATGTCGGTACCTTCGAAGCGGATACGGCCGGCGCTGGCATCGATCAGCCGCAGCACCAAACGTGCGGTGGTGGACTTGCCGCAGCCGGACTCTCCGACCAGGGCCAGGGTCTCGCCCGGCGCCAGCGCGAACGAAATACCGTCCACCGCGCGCACCACGCCGACGGTGCTGCCCAGGATCAGGCCGGATCGGGATTCGTAGTGCTTGGCGAGGTTTTCCACCTCGAGCAGGGAAGGGGCGGGCAAAGGTTGGTCTCTAACTGCAAAGGCACGCATCAGTGAGGGAATTCGCGTGAACGGTCAAACGGCCCCCCATGTCATTGCGAGGAGCATAGCGACGAAGCAACCTCGGTCATCCCGGCACAACGACCGTCCGGGAACACCGCGCAACGAGATCGTCGCCCCTACGCGCCCAGGGCCGGCGATGGCTACCTACGCATCCCGCAACGCCATCGCGTCATCCGCGACGAATAGCGGATCCAGCAGCGGGTCCCACAGCCGAATCCCTCCGGTGATGCCCGCATCATTCGATACCGTACGAACGTGCCGCGGCAGATCGAAATTGATCTGCTTGGCATTCCCCCCGCCGATCGCCAGCGTATCGTAGTTCGTCAGCGTCTCGATATGCCCGATCGCCTTCCGCACCCGCTTGTTCCACGTCTTCGCGCCGACCTTCTGCAACGCGGCGTTGCCGATCCAGTGATCGTAGGTCAGGTCGTCGTGCACCGGGTGCTGGCTGAGTTCCAGATGCGGCGCGGGATAGCCGCGGTCGAACAATGCGAACCCCATGCCGGTGCCCAGCGTGATCACGCATTCCAACCCGCGTCCGGTGATCACGCCCAATCCCTGCACGGTCGCATCGTTCAACATGCGCGCCGGCTTGCCCAGCTTCTGCGACAGCGCGTCGGCCAGCGCAAACCCGTGCCAATCGTCGGTGCCGAGATTGGGTGCCGTCAGCACCCGCCCGCGCCGCACCACGCCGGGAAAACCGATCGAGATGCGATCGAACCGCCCAAGCGCTTTCACCAGGTCCACCAGCATGTCCACGACAACGCCTGGCTTGGACGGGTGCGGCGTATCAATCCGGTCCGGATCCTCGATCATCCGGCCGGTCACCGCCAACACGCTGGCCTTCAGCCGCGTGCCGCCGATATCGAATGCGAGCGTCAGCGGCCCCGCCGGATGTGCTTCCTCGTTCATGCTACTGCTCCCACCTGCCGCATGAAGTCGCGCAGCGCCGGCGCCCATTTTGCCGCGTCCGCGCCGGACGCAAGGTGGCCCTTGTCGCTGTCGATCTCGAAATAAGTTGCCTCCACCCCGGCGTCGCGCAAAGCCTGCATGACAGCCGGCGCACGGTCCGGCGGGAACAATGCATCGGTGCGCGACAGCACATACAGCACCGGCACCTTGATGCGCCCCAGTTGCTCCGTCACGTCATAGGCTTCCATGGCGTCACCCAGGATGAGCAATGAGTTGGCGTCGAACACGTCGGCCCATTGTTCGGCGGCGCGGCGGATCGCTGCTTCATCCGCCATGCCGTAACGGCGCAGTGTGTCCATGCGCAGCGCGATCATGGTGTCGCGCATGCCGCCCGCCGTGTCGTAATAGTCGCCGCCATTCCAGTTCGGATCGCGATCGAACCGCATGCGCGTGTCGGCCGTTGCGTTCAGCCGTGCCTGGGGCGCCGAGACCACCGGCACGATGCCATCCATGAAATCGGGATAGCTCACCGCCCATTGGAAGGCCTGGAACCCGCCATAGGAAGGGCCAACCACCGCGCGCAGGTGCTTCACGCCGAGATGCTGCAACAGGCGATGCTGCGCCGTGACGATGTCGTGCATGGTAATGCGGGGAAAACGCGACCCGTAGCGCTTGCCCGTACGCGGATCGACGAAGGAAGCGTTGGTCGAACCGAAGCTCGACCCCAGCACGTTGGAGGCGACGACGTAATTGCGCTCGGTATCGACTGGCGCGCCAGGCCCCACCAGCGTGGTCCAGGACCCTTCGGATGACGTGCCGGAGGGCTCGATCATCTGATGCCCGCTGGTATAGCCGTGCGTCACCAGCACGGCATTGCGCCCATCCGGCGCCAGCTTGCCGCGGGTGCAATAAGCGATGGTGACCTCGGGCAGAATATCGCCGCTCTCGAGGCGGAAGTCGCTGAAGGTGAAACGATCCCGTGTCACGTCATCCATGGCCACAATCCTCCGGCCGCCACACTATTCCCTCCGCGGCCCGAACGGGAGAGGGCAGGGGGGTCACCATGCGGGCCTTCATCTGGGGCCCTCATTTGGGGCCCTCATTCGGGCCTTCACCGGGGCAAATGCGCCAACAACCTTCCGTAGGAACGCCGAAACGGCGGGGTGCCAGAGATTGGGGCAATTCACGATCATGTCATGCCCGTCTGACCCCGAGCGGGCAACGCCAATCGCGCACGAATTCCGTGAGAAGCGCGACGCAGCCCCGTATGTCATTGCGAGGAGCGAAGCGACGAAGCAACCTCGTTCGAACCAGCCTCCGACCGCCCCTGCGCCTGCACAAACCGGGGTTGCTTCGTTGCTTCGCTCCTCACGCTTCATCGCTTCGCTCCTCACGCTTCCTCGCTTCGCTCCTCGCAATGACATGGGCTGCGTGACTCACGCTATCTCTGATAGTGGGCACTACCGCCAGCACAGCACATGCACGGTGGCCTGCCTCAGCACCGCAATCGGATCGTCACCCCACTGGTCGGCGGGGAATGCATCGGTGCCAGGCGCCTCGCCCTGCAGGAATGCATCCAGCAGCGCCGAGCCGGGGCCGATCGCAAGACCGGACGCCGGCATCCCCGGAACCATCCGCAAGGCGCCCGGCGTCAAGGTGGCCCGCACAATGCCCACCACCTTGCCGGACCGCGGATCGAAGATCGCGCCGCCGCTATAGCCATGCCGAACAGCGTCGGCCTCCATCAGGATGCGATGGCGCACGTCATACGCGGTTCCCGACGGCAACTTGTCGTTCTCCAGCATGCCCCAGGTAGCTTCGGGGTCCTGCAATCCGGCACTGGACGGATAGCCCAGCATGAACACACGCGTACCCGCATTGCTCGGCCGGCCGATCGCCAGCACCGCCGGCGCCGAGACATCGGACGTGCGCAGCAAGGCGATGTCGTTATCGCGATCGCGCGCGTCGATACGGACCATCGATAACCGGACGTGCGGCGAGATGATCGCCGTGCGCTGGCACGCCGGAACCACATGCGCCGCCGTCATCACCAGGTGCTCCGCGACGAAGAAACCAGTGCCGGCGATCACCGTGTTGGGCGGCAACGGTCCATCGTCCTGATCCGGTTCATCCGGCTCGGTGACCTGCGGCAGCGGCGCCGGCGTGGGAACGGCAATCACGATATCCTGTGGCGGCGCCGGCTGCACAGGCGCCATCGCGATCTGTCCTGGGGAACCGGGAGCGGGTGTCCGCACCAGCGGCAGCGGCCACGTAACCGGTGCCGGCTGCGCCGCGGCTAGGCCTGGCAGACGGAATTGCTCGATCTGCGGCCAGAAATGCGCCAGCGCGGCGCCGCCCAGGGCGAAGCCGATTGCCAGTCCGATCAGGTCAGCCATCCAGGTGCGCATCGCCGGGCCTGCCGCCAGCCGCGTTATCGCGGTGCCACGGTTGCGATCGGGTTGCAGGGGCGCAGCCGGCTCACTCCGGAAACGCGGCAAGCCGGCGTCAAAACTCCAGCGTCACCGTTTCCACACCGGTCGCCCCATCCCGCGTGATTCGAACCTCCGGCTCGGGTGCGGCGACGGGATACCCGGCGTCCGAAGGTAAACAGAGATTCGGTCTGCCGCCGATTGCGCGGGCGCGAGGAATGGCAGGCGGAAGGACAATGCTGCATCCGGCCACGACAGTGGCGCCGACAATGAAACTCGATGAGACGCTGTCAGCCGAGGCCGGCACAACGATGGCCCAGGCAACCAGCAAGCCGGTGGCAGACCGTGACCAAACGTATCCGCGCGTCGCCCCATAGGGCCGAGCCGCACGCGCACGAT
>Ga0335072_10007526_pt1 | contig 15843 bp, 17 predicted proteins | sample Lox_Sample_21_FD_206725 | JGI IMG/M metagenome (GOLD analysis project Ga0335072, IMG submission 206725) | Soil microbial communities from Loxahatchee National Wildlife Refuge, Florida, United States - Lox_Sample_2.1 | ecosystem: Environmental > Terrestrial > Soil > Wetlands | place: USA... | reverse complement strand
CCTCGACCGCGACGGGGTACTGATCGAGGGGGTGCCCGACCCCGACTCGGGCCTGCTGGAGTCGGCCCTGCGCGTCGAGGACGTGCGCCTGCTGCCGGGCGTCGCGGGCTCGATGCGCTCGCTCGCCGCGGCCGGATATGCGCTGGTGTGCGCGTCGAACCAGCCCGCCGCCGCCAAGGGCAAGGTGACGCTGGAGCGGATCGAGGCGATTCACGAGCGCGTCGTCGAGCTGCTGGCCGGCCAGGGCGCGCGGCTTGACGCCTCCTACCTCTGCCCGCACCACCCGGAGGGCGTCGTCGCCGAGCTGAGCGGCCGCTGCGAATGCCGCAAGCCCGCCCCCGGGATGCTGCTGGAGGGCGCCCGCCGGCTCGGGTTGGCGCTCGACGCCGCCTGGATGGTCGGCGACACCGACGCCGACGTCGAGGCAGGCCGCGCGGCTGGGTGCCGGACGGCGCTGCTCGTCTATCACGGCACCGCGCACAAGCGCTCAGGCGGCGCGAACGCCGACGTGCTGGAGCCCGATCTGCCCGCGGCGGCTACCCGCCTTGCCGACCACCGACGCGGCTAAGCTGTCGGTCAGCGAGAATTTCGCGCGCTGCCGGGTAGTAATTGGTGTGTCAAGTTCGTGCTAGACAGGATCTCCACCCGCATATTCGCCGACGGAGCCGATCTCGACGGGATCCTTGCGCTCGCGTCCGACCCGCGCATCGCGGGGTTCACCACGAACCCCACGCTGATGTGGAAGGCGGGCCTGACCGACTACGCCGAGTTCGCCCAGCGCCTGCTCGAGCGGATCACGAAGCACCCGATCTCCTTCGAGGTGTTCGCCGACGACGCCGACGAGATGCGCCGCCAGGCGCGCCTGATCGCCTCGTGGGGCGAGAACGTCTACGTGAAGATTCCCGTCACGACGACGACGGGCGAGTCGATGGCCCCGCTGGTGCGGGAGCTCTCCGAGGACGGCGTCAAGGTGAACGTCACGGCGCTGTTCACGACGGCGCAGGTGGAGCTGATCACCGCGGCGGTCAAGGACGGCGCGCCCTCCTACATCTCGGTATTCGCGGGGCGTATCGCCGACGCGGGCATCGACCCGGTGCCGATCATGCAGCGCTCGGTCGACATCATGGTGCAGGCGCCGCGCTCGGAGCTGATCTGGGCTTCCCCGCGCGAGATCCTCAACCTCGTGCAGGCCGACCAGGTCGGGTGCCACATCATCACGGTCACGCACGACCTGCTGAAAAAGCTCGACTGCCTGGGCAAGAACCTCGAGCAGTACTCGCTCGAGACGGTGCAGATGTTCCACGGCGACGCGGTGGCCGCGGGCTTCACGCTCTAGGGATGGGTCACGGCTACGCCCTGCGGCGCGTCGCTGCGCCGCGCAAGCGCGCGGGAGCGGCGAGGTGAGGCGCGCCTGCATCACCGGCGGGGGCGGCTTCATCGGCAGCAACCTCGCCGACCGCCTCAGCACCGAAGGCGTGGAGGTGGTGGTCCTCGACGACTTCCGCACCGGACGGCGCGAGTTCCTCGCCGACGCGCTGGAGCGCCCGAACGTGCGGCTGGTGGAGGCGGACGTGCTCGACGCCGCCGCGCTGGAGGACGCGTTCGACGGCTGCGACTGGGTCTTCCACCTACAGGCGAACGCCGACGTCCGCCACGGCCTGGAGCACCCGCTGCGCGACCTTGAGCAGAACACGATCGCGACCTCGCGCGTGCTGGAGGCGATGCGCGCGCGCGGCGTCAAGCGGATCGCCTTCTCCTCGACCGGGTCGGTGTACGGCGAGCCGGAGGTCTTTCCCACGCCGGAGGACGCGCCCTTCCCGGTGCAGACCTCGCTCTACGCGGCCTCGAAGCTCGCGGGCGAGGGGCTGATCGCGGCGTACGCCGCGGGCTATGACTTCACGGGCCTCGTCTTCCGCTTCGTCTCGATCCTGGGCGAGCGCTACACCCATGGGCACGTGTTCGACTTCTACTGCGCGCTGAAGCGCGACCCGGGCCACCTGCGCGTGCTGGGCGACGGGCGCCAGGAGAAGTCCTACCTGTACGTGCAGGACTGCCTGGACGCGATGCTGCTGGCGGCCGGGAGGCACGAGCAGGAGCCCGGCGCCTACGTCTACAACCTGGGCACCGAGGAGACGGTCGTGGTCGACGACTCGGTCGCGGTGATCACCGAGCGGCTGGGCCTGGCGCCGCAGGTCGAGCACACCGGCGGGCGCCGCGGCTGGATCGGCGACAGCCCCCTGATCCGGCTCGACACCAGCCGCATCCGCGCGCTCGGCTGGCAGCCGCGGCTGACGATCCGCGAGGCGCTGGTGCAGACGGTCGACTGGCTCGCCGGCAGCGAATACGCCTGGCGCGAGCAGGTCGCCGCGGAGGTGGCGCGATGAGCGTGATCTTCAGCCGCGCGCCGCTGCGCATTTCGCTCGGCGGGGGCGGCACCGACCTGCCGTCCTACTACCAGGAGCACGGCGGCTTCCTGGTCTCGGGCGCGATCGACAAGTACGTCTACATGCTCACGCACACCGTGTTCCAGCGGCGCTACCGGATGAAGTACTCGGCGATGGAGGAGGTCGACCAGATCTCCGAAATCAAGCATCCGATCCTGCGCGAGTCGCTGCTGCGCCACTGGCGCGGCAACCCGCTGGAGATCGCCTCCGTCGCCGACGTGCCGGCCGGCACGGGGATGGGCTCCTCCGGCGCGTACACGGTCTGCCTGCTGAAGGGCCTCGCGCACGCGCGGCGCACGTCGATCACCCCGGGTGCGCTCGCGGAGGCGGCGTGCGAGATCGAGATCGACGTGCTCGGCGAGCCGGTCGGCAAGCAGGACCAGTACGTCGCGGCGCACGGCGGCATCTGCGCGTACACGTTCAACCCCGACGGCAGCGTGCTGGTCGAGCCGCTGGAGCTCGAGGGGAGCGTGCTGCGCAGGCTGCGCGACCAGCTGCTGCTGTTCTTCACGGGCGAGGCCCGTTCGGCCTCGACGGTGCTCTCCGACCAGGACGAGCGCTCGAAGGCGGGCGATGCCGAGATGCTGGAGAACCTGCATCGCACGAAGGAGCTGGGCCGGCGCAGTTGCGAGCTGCTGCGCGAGGGCGACCTTGAGGGCTACGCCGAACTGATGCACGAGCACTGGGAGCACAAGCGCCGCCGCTCGCCGGGGATGGCGAACGAGCACATCGACCGGCTCTACATGCTCGCGCGCCGCAGCGGCGTGATCGGCGGCAAGCTGGTCGGCGCCGGTGGCGGCGGCTTCCTGCTGGTGTACTCGCCGCGGCCGGAGGACACGAGGCAGGCGATGGCGGCGGCGGGCGCCTCCGAGCTGGCGTTCGACTTCGAGTTCGACGGTGCCTTCGCCAGCGAGTACGCATGAGCGCCCGCCGCGTGGCGATCGTCGGCTGCGGCGCGATCGGCGCCAAGCGGGCTGAGGCGCTGGGCGCGGGCGACGAGCTGATCGCCTGCCACGACCTGCGCCCGGAGGCCGCGGAGCGGCTGGCGCAGAGCGCGGGCGGTGTCGCGTGCGCGACGCTCGAGCAGCTGCTGGAGCTGGGCCCTGAGGTCGTGATCGTCGCGACGGTCCACGACCAGCTCGCGGGGCTGGCGGAACGGGCCCTGGAGGCGGGAGCGCACGTGCTGGTCGAGAAGCCCGCGGGCGTCTCCGCCGCGGAGATCGCGGGCCTGATCGAGCGCCGGCGCGAGTCAGGGCGCCTGGTGAAGGTCGGCTTCAACCATCGCTTCCACCCGGGGATCGCGCGCGTCGCGGAAGAGGTCGCCTCGGGCGATCACGGCGAGCTGATGTTCGTCCGCGGCCGCTACGGGCACGGCGGCCGGCTGGGCTACGACCGCGAGTGGCGCGCCGACCCCGCGCGCTCGGGCGGCGGCGAGCTGATCGACCAGGGGATGCACCTGCTCGACCTGAGCCACTGGCTCGCGGGGCCGCTGCCGCTGCACGCGGCGATGCTGCGCACGCAGTTCTGGGACGCGCCGGTCGAGGACAACGCCGCGCTGCTGCTGGGCGACGCCGGCGAGCGGACGGGGCCGTGGGCGACGCTGCACGTCAGCTGGACGGAGTGGAAGAACATGTTCTCGCTGGAGGCCTACTGCCGTACGGCGAAGCTCCAGGTCGACGGGCTAGTGCGCTCCTACGGGCCGCAGCGGCTGACGATCTACCGGATGCGCCCGGAGCTGGGGCCGCCCGAGGTGGAGGAGCTGTCATACCCCGACGAGGACCGCTCCTGGGAGCGTGAGTGGGAGAGCTTCGCGGCGGCGATCGACGCCGGCGACGAGCGCCTGCTCAACGGCGACCTGCACGACGCCCACTACGCCTGGGAGCAGATCGAGGCCGCTTACGCGAGCGGCCCGTATGCGCGGATGCGCGAGGCGGTCGCATCTTGAGCGACGCCCCGCGCGCGCTCGTGACGGGCGGATCGAGGGGGATCGGGCGCGCGGTGGCGCAGGCGCTTGCCGAGCGCGGCTGGCGCCTGACGCTGCTGGCGCGCGAGCAGGCGGCGCTACGGGACACGTGCGCCGCGCTCCCGGGAGAGGGCCACGAGGCGGTGGCGCTGGACGTCGCGGACGAGTCGGCCTGGGCGCGCCTGGAGCCGGGCCTAGGCGACGTGCAGGGGCTCGTCTGCGCCGCGGCGCTGCTCGATCCCGTGGGCCCGATCGGCAGCTACGAGGTCGCCGATTTCCGGCGCACGCTCGACGTCAACGTCGTCGGCACGCTGCTGGCGATCCGCGCCTGCCTGCCGGGCCTGCGGTCGAGGCGGGGGAGCGTCGCGATCTTCAGCGGCGGCGGCGCCACCTCGCCGCTACCGCGCTTCGACGCCTACGCCAGCTCGAAGGCCGCGGTCGTGCGGCTGGGCGAGAACCTCGCGGCGGAGCTGGCGCCGGACGGGGTGCGCGTCAACTGCGTGGCGCCGGGCTTCGTGGCGACCGGCATGCACAGCAGCACGCTCGACGCGGGGCCGGAGCTCGCGGGGGAGGGCTACTTCGAGCGCACGCGCGCCGAGCTGGAGCGCGGCGGCGTGCCGGCGGGCGAGGCGGCGGAGCTGGTCTGCCTGCTGCTCGAACCCGAGCCGGAGGCGGCCTTCAGCGGAAAGCTCGTCTCCGCGCAGTGGGACGATTGGCGCGACCCCGCGTTCCGCGCGAGGCTCGCCGCCGAGCCGGACCTGGGCACGTTGCGGCGCATCGACGGGGCGCTGTTCGGAGCGATCGGAGATCCTTGACCGAGATGAGCCAGCCGTTCGTCAGCCACGTCTCAGACGAGATGCAGGTCAACTGGTCAGAGGACCTGGAGGAGCTCCACCAGGAGAGCAGCCGGACCCACTTCATCGACGTCTGGACGCGCCGCGCGATGCTCGCGCGGGTCGGCCCGCTGCCGCCGGACCCGACGGTGCTCGACGTCGGCTGCTCGACCGGCTACCTGCTGGAGGACCTGCGCGCGAGCCTGCCGGACGCGCGCCTGATCGGCGTCGACCTCGTCCCGAGCGGCCTGCGCGTCGCGCACGAGAACGTCCCCGACGCGGAGCTGCTGCTCGCCGACGCCTGCGAGTTGCCGCTCGCCGACGAATCGGTCGACGCCGCGCTGAGCGCCAACCTGCTGGAGCACGTCCCCGACGACGAGCGCGCGCTCCGCGAGATGGCGAGGGTGCTGCGCCCCGGGGCGCGCGCCGTGATCGTGATCCCGGCGGGGCCCGGCAACTACGACTACTACGACCGCTTTCTCGGCCACGAGCGCCGCTACGCGCGCGGCGAGCTGGCCGGCAAGGCACGGGCCGCAGGTTTCGAGGTGCTCGAAGACGCACACCTCGGAGCCCCGCTCTACCCGGCGTTCTGGGCGGTCAAGCAGCGCAACCGCAGGCGCTTCGAGCACCTGCGCGGCGAGGCGCTGGAGGCGAAGGTGCGCCAGGACATCGAGCGCACCACCGACTCGGGCCTGGGGCGCCTGGCCTGCGCGCTCGAGGAGCGCCTGCTGGGCCTCGGCATCCGGCTGCCGTTCGGCATCCGCGGCCTGACCGTGCTGCGCCGCCCGGCGGGGGGCCGATGAGCAGCGCCCGGATCGACCCGGCCGACCGGCCGCAGCCGCACCGGATGCTCAGCGTCGTGATCCCCGCCTACAACGAGGAGGGCAACGTCGAGGCGGCGTACGAGCGGATCCGCGCGGTGATGGAGTCGCTGGGCCTTGAGTGGGAGCTGATCTTCAGCGTCGACCCCTGCACCGATCGCACCGAAGAGCTGATCGTGGCGTTGTGCGAGCGCGACCCGCACGTGAGGATGCTGCGCTTCTCGCGCCGCTTCGGCCAGCCGATGGCGACGATCGCCGGCCTGGACGCCGCCTCGGGCGACGCGGTGGTGGTGATCGACTGCGACATGCAGGACCCCCCCGAGCTGATCGCCGAGCTGGTGGCGCGCTGGCGCGATGGCTTCGACGTCGTCTACGCGCAGCGGCGCACGCGCGCGGGCGAGACGCTTCCGAAGCGGATCGTCGCGGCGCTGGGCTACCGCCTGATCAAGCGCATCGCCGACGTGGACATCCCTCCGAACACAGGCGACTTCCGCCTGATGAGCCGGCGCGTGGTCGACAACGTCGTGGCCCTGAAGGAGAGCCACGGCTTCCTGCGCGGGCTGGTGGGGCTGGTGGGCTTCCGCCAGACCAGCGTGCCCTACGACCGCGACCCGCGCGCGGCGGGGACGAGCAAGTACAACCGCTTCTGGGGCTCGCTGGTGATCGGCCTGAACGGGGTCGTGGGCTTCTCGCGCTACCCACTGCAACTGATCTCGATGCTGGGCATGGGCCTCTCGGCGCTGGCGTTCCTGGTTGCGATCGTCTACCTGGGGCTGAAGCTCGGCGGCATCGCCTTCCCGGTGGGCAACCCGACGATCGTGATCGTGGTCGCCTTCTTCAGCGGCATCCAGCTGCTCTCGCTCGGCGTGATGGGGGAGTACGTGGGGCGCATCTACGACGAGTCGCGCAACCGCCCGAAGTACATCGTCGAGTCGCGCTGCGGATGGGACGAGTAGCCGCGGGCGGCGGCGCCTCCGGGCCGGCGGTGCCGCCGGTCTGCATCCTCGCCGGCGGCCTCGGCACGCGCCTGGGCGAGCGCGTCGCCGACACGCCCAAGCCGCTGCTGGAGGTGGCGGGCGAGCCGTTCCTGGTGCACCAGCTGCGCCTGCTGGCGGCGCACGGCGTCGAGCGGGCGGTGCTGTGCGTGGGCTATCTCGGCGAGCGGATCGAGGCGCGGATCGGCGCGGAATGCGAGGGCGTGCAGGTGCGCTACAGCTACGACGGCCCCGAGCTGGACGGCACGCTCGGCGCCGTGCGGCGCGCGCTGCCGCTGCTCGGCGAGCGCTTCCTGGTGCTGTACGGCGACACCTACCTGCGCCTGGACTACGCCGCCGTCGCGGAGGCGTGGCGGGCGCGGGGGCTGCCGGCGATGATGACGGTGCTGCACAACGAGGGGCGCTGGGACAGCTCTAACGCGATCTACCGCGACGGGCTCGTCGTGCGCTACGACAAGCGCGAGCAGAGTGCCGAGATGCAGTGGATCGACTACGGGCTCGGCGGACTGACGGAGGCGGCGCTCGGGCGGGTGGCTGAGTCCGAGCGCGACCTGGCCGCGCTCTACACGCGCCTGGCGGAACGGGGCGAGCTACAGGGGATCGAGGCGAGCGAGCGCTTCTACGAGATCGGCACGCCGGAGTCGCTCGCGGAGGCGGACAGCTTCCTCGCGGGCCTCACGCCGCCCAGCCGATCGGGTGCTCGCTGAGCCGCGGCCCGCGGTCGGCGAGCGCCGGCAGCCGGGCGGGGATCGCGTCGGTGAGCGCCGACCGCCGCTTCAGCCCCAGGTTCTTCAACACCTTGAACTTGAGGATCTCGTCGAAGCCCGGGCGCAGGCTGCGGCGTTCGGGCCGGAAGCCCGCGTCCGACAGCGCGCGCTCTAGCGTGCGCGGCTCGAAGAACGAGATGTGGATCTCGGGGATCACGTAGCGCCAGCGATCGAGCCGCGCCGCGTAGGGCCGCGCGTTGCCGGTCGTCAGGAACAGCAGCCCGCCGGGCCGCAGCAGCTTGCGCATCGTGCGCAGCTCGGCGACGGGGTCGAGCGTGTGCTCCAGCACCTCGATCGCGGTGATCGCGTCGAAGGACCCCTCGTGCCGCGCCAGCTCCTCGGGCGTCAGGATCGGGATGCCGAGCGAACGCGCGCGCGTTGTGATGGCACCCTCGTCGAAGCCAGTCGCGTCGGCGAGCGTGCGCCCGTTCAGGTAGCGGACCAGGCCGCCGTTGCCGCAGCCGTAGTCGAGCCACCGCAGCGGCCCGGCCGACGGGACCAGGTCCCCGACGACGCGCGCGATCCCCGACCACTCGTAGCGGCGCACGGTGGCCTCGGGATGCTCCAGCTCGAAGTGGTAGTCGACCATCGGGTCGGCGCCTTCCCCGGCGTAGTAGCGCTCGTCGTAGATCGCCGCGAAGTCGGTCCAGGGGTCGGCGACGAAGCCGTACCCGCACCCAGGACAGCGCGCGAGCGCATAGTCGCGCGCGCTGTAGCGGCCGTGGACCGTGCCCGCGGGCACGGTTGCCGCGCCGCAGATCCGGCAGGGCGGCGGCTCGGTCGTCTGTGCGCGCGTGGTCATCGTGCGGGGAGGGGCGGTGCGCCGGGACTGGCCTATCCTATGGCGAGCCGGTGGCCGAACCGCTCGCACTCGAGGACTCGCGGCGGCGATCGCTGCGAGCAAAGCTGCTCTCACCCGAGCTGGGACTGCTCGGGCAGGGCTTTCGCTTCGCGCTCGCGGGCGGGCTGGTCTCGCTCGTGTACGTGCTCACGACGATCCTGCTGGCCGACGTGGCGGGGGTGCCGTTCCAGGTGGCGCTGCCGCTGGGCTACGCGATCGGCCTGGCGACGCACTTCACGCTGCAACGCGTGTTCGTCTGGGTCCACCACGAGGAGTTCGCGCTGCCGGTGCACCACCAGGTGGGGCGCTACCTGCTGGTGGCGGCGGTGCAGTACGGCTTGACTGCCGCTTCCACCTCCTTCTTCCCGGGCTTGCTCGGCGTCTCGACCGAGCTCGTCTACCTGGCGACGGTCGCGATCCTCGTCTCCGCCAACTTCTTCGTCTTCCGCTACGGGATCTTCCACGCGAAGGGCTCGGCCTAGAGCGCGTCGAGGTCGATGACCCGCGGGACGGGCGCCGGATGAGCCGGGTGGCTGGCGCCCGCGAGGAAGTGGTTGGGGCCGCGCAGCGGCACCGCGTCGGGCGCGGGCAGCGTGCCGGGCAGGTCCTCGCGCACGAAGAAGGCGTTGTTGCCCGTCAGCTCGGTGTGGGCCAGGCGGTAGCCCTTCTCTTCGGCCAGCGAGCGCAGCGCGCCCAGCGAGGCGCCGTAGTTGTCGCTGCCGTCCCAAGTGCGCTCGGCGTCGAACGGCTGCACCCAGCGCGCGTGCGGCGGCCAGTGCGCGTTGTACTCGATCACCACGATCCTCGGCGAGCAGCTGCCGAGCGCCTGCCAGATCCAGTAGTCGTTGCCGTCCACGTCGATCGAGAGGACGTCGATCTCGCGCGGGACGCCCGCCTGCGCGAACAGCTGCTCGACGTTCTCGGGCAGCACCCGCGCACGCGCTGTCTGCACGCCCCGGTTGGCCGCGTACTTGCGCGCCAGCTCGTTCGCGGCGTCCTCATGGGCCTCGATCAGCAGTCCCGACCAACGAAGCACCTCGGCGAGGAAGACGCAGTTGCCCTCGACGCCGGTCTGCGCGCCGAACTCGACGAACCAGCGCGACTCGATGCCGATGCGCAGCAGCAGCTCCGCCAGCACACCGTCCTCGCCGTTCTGGGAGAAGACGCGGTGCTCGAAGCGGGTGAGCGGCTCGTGCTCGGCGATCGACTGTCGCTCGCCCGCGCTCGCATAGCGTCGCGCCAACTCGGCGAGTGCCATATATGTCGAGCGGCTGCTCTCCAACGCCCGCAGCATATTCCCGCCCTCGACCGGGGCGTCGCGCCGGGTCGGTGCGGCCGATCGCGCTGGGCCGGGGCCCGACGCCGCTAACCTGCCGGCATTCCCATCGCGATCGTCACCGGCTCGGGGGGTCTGATCGGCTCGGAGTCCGTCGCGCACTTCGTGGCGCGCGGCTATGAGGTGATCGGCCTCGAGAACGACATGCGTGCGCGCTTCTTCGGCGCGGAGGCCTCGACGGCGCACACGAGCGAGCGCCTGCTGGCGCGCTTTGCGGACTCGTTCCGCTCGCTGGCGGTGGACATCCGCGACCGCGACGCGGTCGAGCGCGTGTTCCGCGAGCACGCCGGCGCGATCGAGCTGGTGGTGCACACCGCCGCGCAGCCCTCGCACGACTGGGCGGCGCAGGAGCCGCACACGGACTTCGAGGTCAACGCGCTGGGGACGCTGAACCTGCTGGAGTCGGCGCGGCTGCACGCCCCGGCGGCGACGTTCGTGCACTGCTCGACGAACAAGGTCTACGGCGACACCCCGAACTCGCTGCCGCTACAGGAGCAGGAGCGGCGGCTGGACCTGCCGGAGGACCACCCGTTCTTCGAGGGGGTCGACACCTCGATGTCGATCGACCGCAGCACGCACTCGCTGTTCGGCGTCTCGAAGACGGCGGCGGACCTGATGGTGCAGGAGTACGGCCGCTACTTCGAGATGCCGACGGTCTCGTTCCGCAGCGGCTGCCTGACCGGCCCCGCCCACGCGGGCACGCAGCTGCACGGGTTCCTCTCCTATCTGATGCGCGCGACGATCGCGGGCGAGCGCTACACGGTGTTCGGCTACGGCGGCAAGCAGGTGCGGGACAACATCCACTCCGCGGACCTCGTCGCGGCGTTCGACGCCTTCCACCAGAACCCCCGTCCCGGCGGCGCGGTCTACAACATCGGCGGCGGCCGCGCCTGCAACTGTTCGATGCTCGAGGCGATCGAGCTGTGCGAGCGGATCTCCGGGCGCGAGCTCGACTGGACGCTGAGCGAGCGCAACAGGATCGGCGACCACCGCTGGTGGATCGGCGACCTGCGCCAGTTCCAGCGCGACTACCCCCAGTGGAACCTCACGCGCGATCTCGCGGGCATCCTGCGCGAGATCCACGACGAGAACGCAGAGCGCTGGCTCGCGGCGGCGTAGCCGCGCGCCCGGCGCGCCGCCGGGGGCCGGCTCCGCGGCGTTGAGGCGGGGGCGCGGCGCGGGCCACGCGCGGCCACCTCGGCCTCGCCCGTGGCGTCCGGGGCCCGCGGCTGGACGATCGTTTGTTTGCAGGCACGGCAGTCGAGCATCTTTGCGGTGTGCCGATAGGAAACGAGATGACCCGAAGCCCGACCCGCACGGCGACCGCGCTCCCCCGCACGTCGCCGGCCCTGATCGCCGCGCTGGCGCTCGCCGTCGCGGGCCTGCTGCTCCTCCTCCCCCCGGCGAGTCGCGCCGACGTCAAAACCTTCGGCTCGCCGCTGACGGGCGCGGCGACGCTCGACACCGCGGAAGACCTCGACTACCAGGGCACCGACACCCAGGTCCCGCCCTCGCCCGAAGCGCCGAACGGCGTCGTGCACACCTACCACTTCGGCGCGGACGCCGTGCTCTGGAACGACACGCTCGTGGACGGGACCGCGCGCTCCCCGGAGACGGGGCAGGCGCTGAAGGTGAGCCTCGAGGGCTGCGCGGTGCCCGCCCCGAACGGCCCGCCGCCGCTGACGCAGATCCACTTCCAGGATCTGACGCCGCAGCCGAACGGCGGCGCGAAGATCAACATCACCTCGCAGGCCTTCGACATCCCGATCTGCGGCGCGGGCGGGGCGAGCGGCTCGACGGTCTCGACCTACGAACCGATCAACCTCTGCGTCAGCGCCGGCGACTACGTCGCCTTCAACGAGGAGGGCGGGTTCGTCGAACACTCCTACCAGAGCGGCGTCCGCTATCAGGTGCTGGGCCAGGCGCCCGGCTCGAAGACCGACTCCTTCATCAGGGGCGGGGGCACGAACAACGGCACGCTGATCTCACCGCTGGACACCTCCTCGATGGACGGCTTCGTGGCGAACGCCGGCAAGGAGTTGATGCTGCGCGTGACGCTCGGCACCGGCAACGACGCGACCCACATCTGCCCCGGCGGCAACAAGGGCGCCCCGCCGGTGCTGGCCCCGATCAGGGTCAGCCCGCAGACGGTGGGCGTCAACCACAGCCGGATCGTGGCGGTGGCGCTGTTCTGCCGCGTGAGCCCCTGCAACGGCGTGGCGACGATCACCGGCGCGGGTGGGCGCACCTACGGGCGCAAGGGCTTCGTCTTGACCCCGAACAAGACCGCGCACCTGCCAATCCGGATCAGCAACAAGCTGGTGAAGATGATCCGCCGCAACCACGTCGCGACGCCGACGCTGACGGCGGAAGTCGCGGGCGCGAAGGTCTCGCAGAAGATCAACCTGAAGATCTTCTAGCGGGCCGCGAGCCCATCCCATCGCCATAGTCGCAGCTCGCGGGGCGCGTCCTCAGCGGCGACGATCGCCACGGCCCCGGGGCCGACGTCGAGCTCCTGCTCCCACCCGGGCGGCGGGCCGGGCGGGCCGCCGCTCCCGAGCCCGGCGCCGCGCAGCTTGAGCGCCGCCTCATGGCGTGTCCACAGGCGCATGAACTCCGCTTCGCGGAGCTCGCGGGAGGGCATGGCGCCGAGCAGCCCGGCGGCCTGTGCGCCGAACGCCCGCCTGGCGAGCGCGGGATAGTCGGCGCGCGCCCGCCGCGCGGGGTCGCGCAGCAGCTCCAGGTCCACCCCCACGGGAGTGCCGGGCGCGAACGCGTACAGCGCCCGCCCGCCCGAGTGCGAGAGGTTGAAGTGAAGCGCCCCGCCAGCCAGCGCCGGCTTGCCGTGCTCGCCGCAGAGCAGCGCCGGCGCGCGCGGGTCGGCCCGCAGGTAGCGGCCGAGCAGCGCCCGCAGCACGCCGCGCCCGCGAGCCCACAGCGCCCGCTCGCGCGGGCGCGCGATCCGCGCGGCCCGCGCTCGCTCGGCGGGCGCCAGCAGCTCCAGCAGGCCGTCGTTGGCGACTTCGAGGTCCGCCTGCCAGACGTGCAGCGCCGCGGCCCCGAGCTCAGGCCGTCGTGGCCCGGGGGCCCAGACGGCGCCCGTCTCGGGGCGGGCTCGCGACACTGCGGCGGCGCCTGCGCTCATCGTGCGGCGAATATAGGCCACGCGCTAACCTGCGCGGCCGTGCGCGTGCTCCCCACCCGCCTGCCCGGCTTGGTCGCCTTCGAGCCCGTGGCGCACGGCGACGAGCGCGGCTTCTTCTGCGAGACCTATCGCGGCGAGTGGCACGAGCAGCTCGGGCTGGCGCCGGGCGAGGGCTTCGTGCAGGACAACCACTCGCGCTCCTCGCGCGGCGTGCTGCGCGGGATGCACTTCCAGCTGGGCGACGGGCTCGGCAAGCTGGTGCGCTGCGCGCGCGGGCGGATCGTCGACGTGGCGGTGGACCTGCGCCGCGGCTCGCCGACCTACGGCGAATGGGAGGCGGTCGAGCTGGACGAGCAGAGCATGCGCGAGGTCTACGTGCCGGTCGGCTTCGCGCACGGCTTCTGCGTGCTGAGCGACGTCGCCGACGTGATCTACAAGCAGACCGCCTACTACGACCCGAAGCTTGAGCGGGGAATCGCCTGGAACGACCCGGACGTCGGCATCGAATGGCCCCTGCCGGCGGAGGAGCTGACGGTCTCCCAGCGCGACGCGCGGGCGCCGCGTCTGAGCGAGCTGGCGGGTGAACTGCCGTTCCAGTGGCATGCTTAGGCGGGTATGAGCTCACGGCGAGAGCGCCTGCGCGCGCGCACCAACGGCTACACGGTCACCCCGCGGCAGTACTCATACGTCGCCTACGCGGCGCTCGCGGCGCTGACGCTGATCGTGCTCAGCGGCGCCGCCGTGCGCCTGACGGGCTCGGGCCTGGGGTGCCCGGACTGGCCGCGCTGCTACGGCCACGCCTACCCGCCGCTGAACACGCACGCGGTGATCGAGTTCTCCAACCGCATGATCACGGTGCCGGTCTCGATCTTCGCCGGAGCCGCCTGGCTGCTGGCGCTGCGCCGGCGCCCGTATCGCCGCGACCTGATGTGGCTGGGCGCGCTGCTGCCGCTGGGCGTGATCGGCCAGGCGGTGCTCGGCGGCTTCACGGTGCGCGGCGCGCTGGACTACGGCTGGGTGATGGGCCACTTCGCGCTGTCGATGCTGATCCTGCTGGCGGCGGCGGTGCTGGCCTGGCGCGCGGGGCGCCAGCCGGCGCTCGAGGAAGTCGAGCGCGAGGACGCACGCGAAGAAGATGCGGGCGACCGCTCGCTGATCCTCTCGGTCAGGTGGCTCGTGGCGCTGGGGGCGCTGACGATCTTCGCGGGCACCGCCGCGACTGCGGCGGGGCCGCACGCGGGCGGCTCGCCGGGGCAGCGGATCAACCGCCTGGACTTCGACGGCCACGGGACGATGGACTTCGTGATCCACCGGCACGGCGAGATCGCGCTGGCCTTCGGGCTGGCCTCCGTAGCCCTGTGGTTCTTCGCGCGCCGCCGCGAGGCGCCCGCGACGGTGCAGCGCTCGCTGACGGTCCTGTGCGTGCTGCTGGCGCTACAGGGGGTCGTGGGCCTGGACCAGTACAAGACGCACCTGCCGACGGAGCTGGTCTGGGTGCACGTGGGGCTCGCCTGCGGGGCCTGGCTGGCGGCGATCTGGGCCGCCTGCGCCGCGGGCGCGCTGGCCCCGCGGCGGCGGGAGATCGGCCTCGAGCGGGCGCCGAGCCCGCCGATCGCGACGCGGACGCCGGTGAAGTTCCCCGGAAATTAGGGGTCTCGCAGCCCCGATCTCCCGTGTTTGCTGGTTTCGTCGTCCTCACGAGCGGTTAGCCTGCTCGCAGTAACGACACCCTAGAAGGGAGTGGTATGACCAAGAACGAGCTGGCCGAGCAGGTCGCCAGTCGAAACGGACTGGCAGCCAGTCAGGCCCGACAGGTGGTTGAGAGCGTCATCGACATCGTCTCTGACGAACTTGCCGGTGGAGGTGAGGTCGCTCTTGCCGGCTTTGGCAAGTTCAGCGTCAGCCACCGTGCCGCACGGCAAGGACGCAACCCGTCGACCGGCGAGACGATCAACATCGCCGCCAGCAAGGCGGCGAAGTTCTCGGCGGCGAGCGCGCTGAAGAAGCGCCTCAACGGCTGATCGCCGCTTTGCGCGACCCCCAGAGGTCACCGGCCCCACGCGGGACCGGCGACCTCTGGGCGCGTGGGCGCCGCGCGCGGCGCCAGTAGGCCGGCGCGCCGGCCGGCCCCGCTCGCTCGCGCCACCCGGCTGCGAGCCGTGGCCGGGTGGCGGCCCCGTAACTCTTCCCGGTCGCTAACCCCGCGTTTAGGCGCGTCCGCGAGGCTTCTGCCCATCAGCCTCCCTCGACTCCCGGACGGTGCCGCATGAGCAAGATCGAACTTCGCCGCGGGCGCCCCGCGCGCTACAAGACCCTGCAGGGCTTCTACGCGGCCGACCCGCGCCGGGTGCGCTCGCGCGAGCGCGATGTCGGCCTGTGGTGGCGCGCCTCGGCCGACGGCCCGCTGCACCGGGCCGCGTGGATCAACGACACCGGCGAGCTGTACCTCGTGCAGCTGGGCGACCCCGAGCGGGGCGGCGGGCGCGTGGAGGTGCTCGCGACCGTCACGGAGGAGGACCGCCTGGAGCAGGAGCTCGAGGGCTGGCGCAGGCGCTGCGGCGAGCCGCAGTCGCTGGCGTGGCTGCGCGGCCGGGTCGCGCGCCTGGGTGGCCGGGTGAGCGCCGAGCGCGCGAAGGTGGGGGCCGCGATGGCCAGCGCGGGCACGATGCTCGCCGCGGGCCTGTCGATCGCCGCGGAG
>Ga0335072_10007525_pt1 | contig 15844 bp, 7 predicted proteins | sample Lox_Sample_21_FD_206725 | JGI IMG/M metagenome (GOLD analysis project Ga0335072, IMG submission 206725) | Soil microbial communities from Loxahatchee National Wildlife Refuge, Florida, United States - Lox_Sample_2.1 | ecosystem: Environmental > Terrestrial > Soil > Wetlands | place: USA: Florida... | reverse complement strand
GATGGGCACAGATCGCCCATATCGGCGCGCGCACGGGCTGTCGCTTGCTCTCGAAGAGATTCAGCGAATGGCAGGCTCTCAACTGGACCAAGAGGTCGTCAAGGTGTGTGTCGATTTATTTGACGAAGGGCGACTGGTGGTGCCGGGATTGAAGTAGTCCGGGCGTCGCTTCAACACACATCTCTCCGGGGCTAACAATGCGAGCGGCGCGCCGGTTCCGGCCCGGTTGCCTTCGCCGACTTCCAGTCAGGCAGTTACCTTTCGATCTTACGCATTCGCGCACGCGTCGCACTCCCCGCGAAGTGCAGGTCAGTTCCGCATAATGCCGGCGAAGCACCCACAAAAAAATCCGGGCCGCGAACGGCCCGGACATGAAGGAGGCTTTGGTCTTACTTAGAAGGTAAGTTTGAGCGCGCCTTGCATCACGCGCGGCGGATAGTTGCCCGTCTGCACGATGGTATTATTTGCGTTCCATTGCGAACCCACTACGCTGGCCCAGCCGGTAAAGCTGCCCCAGGGAGCGGCGGGGTTAGCGAAGTTGGGATGGTTGGTTACGTTGAAAGCTTCCCACCGGAACTGCAGGTTCATGCGCTCGGCGAGCGGCCAGGTCTTCATAATGCCCGCATCGGTGTTGAACTGTCGCGGGCCGAACATGAGATTGCGCCCGCTGTCGCCGAAGGTGCCGATGGCGTTGTTGTTAAAGGCTGCCTGATTGAAGTAGCCGACTCCGGACTTCGTCCAATCCCAGTGGTTGCCTTTGCCGGCGTTGAGCGGCTCGCCGGAAACCCGGTCGGCGCGGTCGAGATACTGCTCGGAGCCCGAGTCATCGCTGTTCCAGCTATAGCCGGCCGACATCACTGAGAATGGATTGCCGGATTGGAAGGTAATGATACTGCTCAGTTGCCAACCGCCCAAGGCTTCGCGCATCAGCAGACTCTGGCTGTGCAGATCGGGCGTCTGGTAGATGAAGTTTGTGACCCAGTTGAAAGGCACGCTGAGGTTTGAGTTGCCGCGGCTCCAGTTGAGGTCGAACGGGTCGCCCAGGTAGGGCTTGCCGAATGAGACGTCGCCGGAGCTTGCGATGTCGATGGCTTTCGACCATGTGTAGCTCGACTGCACTTGGAGACCGTGAGCCATACGGCGCTCAAAGCTGGCCTGCAGCGCGTTGTAGCTTGAGGTTGCGCTGCTGAAGTCGGTGAGGATCTGCGCAAAGTTCGAGTAGGGTTTCACGTCGTTGGTGGCAGCGTTCTCGTCGATTGCGTCGGTCATGTGATACGACTCGCTGCCCACATAGGCCAGGCGAATGGCCATGTTGGAATTGAGTTGCTGCTCGACTGAAACGTTCCAGCTTTGCGTTATGGGCAGTTTAAAGCTGCGCGCGAACGACTGATCGACGGTGATGGGAGTCGTGAACGCGTAGCTCGTCGGCGGCTTGTACGAAACCGACGTGAACGGCGGGAACGGGCTCTTTCCGCCAGTGCCGCTGAATGTGGTCCACGGGCTGTCGAAGATGAGGTTGCCCGAGATGGTTTGGTCGGCGCCCCCGGCACACGCTGCGGCTACACCGCCGGTTTGGCAACTGGCTGACGAGCCGTAGACGTTATAGAGCGGACTGAAGGGAGCGATATCGGCTGCGTGGTTGTAATCGGAATACGGCAGAGGCCCGGTGAACAGGCCGAAGCCGGCGTGGAAAACGGTATGAGGCAGTTGCGACGGTTGCCATGCGATGCCGAAGCGCGGCTCCCAGTAACCGTAGCTGTCGGGCATCAACGTATTTGCCATGCCGCTGTCGCCTGGGAAAATCAAGCCCTCGGGCGCGTTGGGAAACATCGTGCTCTGCTGGCCGGCGACGAATGCTGCTCCGCGTCCGCCCGCTGAGGCCGGCGCGGTATTCGGATCCCAGCGCAAGCCAATGTTCACTGTCAGATTGTTGCGCAGGCGCCAGTCGTCCTGAATAAAGGGAGCAAACTGCCATCCGGCCACGTCGGCAATTTCGCCGCCGCCCTGCTCGTACTCATCAAGATAGCCGAGCAGAAAGTCCGCGATGCCGTTGCCGGTGTACGAGCCGTTGAAGGTGACGATGGGCGTGGTTGGATACTGCGTGAATTCTTCGGCAAACTGGTGCATCAGATCGACGCCCGCCGAGAGCGAGTGCTTGCCCAGCGATTTGCCGAGCAGATCCTGGATGCCGTAGGTATTGCGCACTTCTTGTGAGGGCTCGGTCCATCCTCCGTTGAAGCCGCCCGCGCCGCCTTCAACCGTAAAGCCTTCCATGTAGCACTGGCCGGGCAGCTCGTTCACGTTGATGTACTTTGAGAAACACATGGGCTGTCCGTCTTTGCCCAGAACCGCGGCGGCATTGTGCGCGCTTTGCTCGTTCCAGAAAGCCGACAGCGTGTTCACCGTGGTGGGATTGATGGTCCAGGTGTGCGTGAGCACATCGTTGAAGTAGTACATCTGCTCCTGGAAGCCGTAGGTCCAGTTGTTGATGTCGATGACCGACAGAATGTTGCCCGGCACGTCGCCCGACGGTTCGGACAGGTGGTTGGTATATGAGCGCAATGTGAGCCGTTGTTTTGCATTCAGGTCGTAGTCGAGGCGCGCGGTGCCTTCGTCGAAGACGTTCTTGATTGGCGCGGTTGAATAGAGCATGTGGCCATTGGCCGACTGGCCCGAACCACCGATAAGGTCGCCGAGTCCGTTTTGAGCGATGCTGACTGCGGCCGTATCGAACGAAGCCATCGACGTATCGAGCTGATTGGCTTTGCCGTTCACGGTGTGGAATGGCCCGATGAGATTGGTGACGCCGGGAGTGGAGGCGAGACCGCTGAAGTCACCCTGCATCATGGCCGGCGTGGGCACATAAGTGTTGTTGCTGGTGCTGGCCGCTATTTGCCGCGTGCCCTGGTAGTTGCCGAAAAAGAAAAGCTTGTTCTTAATTGCCGGCCCGCCCACGAACGCGCCGAACTGGTTGCGCTTGAGCGGATCGACCTCATGGCTGAACCAGTCGGCCGCGTTCAGGTCGTAGTTGCGCACAAACCAGAATGCGCCGCCATGGAGCTGATTGCTGCCGCTTCTGGTGGCGATGCTCACCACCGCGCCCGGCGCAAATCCATATTGCGCGCTGAAGTTGTTGGTCAACACCGTGAACTCCTGCGTGGCGTCGGCGTTCGGGAACGGCGCGGTGAGCAGGTTGTAGTTGTCCATGTTCGACACGCCGTCGAGCTGGTAAAACGTGCTGCCCTGACGGCCGCCGTTCGACGATGCGCCGGTTTCAGTCGGGAACGAGAATCCGGTCTGGATTCCTTCGCCGCCATGCTCGATCACGTTGGCCGTGCCCGGCGTAAGCAGAACAAGGCTTGAAGGATCGCGGCCATTGAGCGGCAACTCGGTCACCGAGTTCTGGTTGACGGTCATGCCAAGTTCGGCCGACGTAGTGTTCACAAGTTCGGCATCGGCGGTGACGCTTACCGTCTGGCCCACCGCGCCAACTTTGAGGCCGATGTTCTGTGTCACGTCCTGGCTGGCGTGAATCACAATGCCCTTCTGCACATATTTGGCGAAGCCGCCCGCGTCGATCTGCAACACATAAGTGCCGGGATCGACAGGCCGGATAAGGTACACGCCAGAGCCATCGGTTTTCACAATTTGCTGAAAGTTCGTGCCGGTGTTGACAAGGGTCACCGTGGCCCCCGCGACAGCCGCGCCCGACGGATCGGAAACGAGTCCGGTCAAGCTGCCGCTGCTGCCTTGTGAGAAAGCCAGTGCCGGAATGGCAAGGACAATTACGAGGAACATCAGGGTCCGCAGGCACTTTGTGCCGATCGATTGCATAACTACCTCCCGAAATGAGTACAAGGGCGGCAGAGATCGGCTTAATGGAGTCCGGCCGAAGCCCTGAAAAGGCTTACATTCCGGACCTCGTTCCAACGTCCGCAACCCGCGCGGGACCGGATTTCTCCATGTTCCGCGGACTCGATCCTTCGCTTGAGCGCGACAATAGTTACGTTGGCGAGTCGCAACAAACTCTACGCCCGCAAAAATAACCCATGTATCCGCCAAAAGTACGATAGGAGAGAATTTTCGAAGTGAGGCCGCAAGACGCCATCAAATAAATGTCGTATGCGGCGAGACTTGTCTGGGACCTGCTCAAATAAAAGGCACGAAGTGCCAGGACACGACTTCGCAGGCTGCGGATAAACCCAAATGAAAGGCACGAAGTGTCAGGGCACGGCTAGACAGGTTGCGGAAAAACTCAATCGAAGCCACAGGTTTGAAAGGGCACGGATTTATCCGTGCCATTAAGGGCTCTAAAGACGGGGGGTTTTAACCCCTGCGGGACGGTTTTTCGTCAACTCCACTCCACCCAACGAGTTTTTCAGCAGCCTGTTGAGTCGTGCCGAAGATGGTTCAAAGAGCATTGGGCTTTAGCCCCTGTTTTAAAAGGGCACGGATTCACCCGTGCCAATGATGCTTATGAAGTTGACGCTTTTAGCAATTCCGGTCGCGAATGAAGAGTTTTCCTTGAGCCTGTAAAGTCGCCGGTGAATCGAGCTACGGTTTAATCTGATTGTCCATAGGGGTGTTGGTGCCGATTCCACAAAAAAGCGTTCTACGCACCCGAATCACCGAGTGGAAAGACGGCATTGCTTCTGCAGCCGACGACTATCTCGCTGTAGAAGAGCCCCTCGAGATTCGCATTTGCGGCAAGCCTCTCACCGTCACCATGCGAACCCCGGGGCACGATCGTGAGCTCGTGGCTGGATTCCTGTGGACCGAAGGGCTCATCGAATCCGTCGATGAAATTGTGAATATCGAACCAGTCGAGGGTTCGCAGAAGGGCAACCAGATCGACATCGGCCTGCGCGACGGCTTTCCCCAATCCATCGGCGAGGGCCGCAACTTTATCTCCGCCTCGGCATGCGGCATCTGCGGCAAGGCCTCGATCGATGCGGTTCGGGCTCGCGGTCTGCGGCCGTTGCAATCCAATTTCACAATCGATCCAGAGGTGCTGTGTACACTGCCCGATCGACTTCGCGCCGAGCAGCAGGTCTTTGGGCGCACCGGCGGCCTGCACGCTGCTGCGCTGTTTGGCGCGAGCGGCGAATTGATTGCGCTGCGCGAAGACATAGGCCGCCATAACGCGGTGGACAAGATCGCCGGATGGGCGCTGCTTGAAAACAAGTTGCCGCTATCGAATTACATCATGATGGTCAGTGGGCGCGGCGGATTCGAGATCGCTCAAAAAGCCATCGCCGCGGGTGTGCCCATGCTCGCGTCGGTCTCGGCTCCATCTAGCCTCGCCGTGCAGCTTGCGCGTGAACTGGGCCTCACCCTAGTGGGCTTTCTGCGTGGGCAGCGCTTTGTCATCTACGCCGGAGAGTCCCGTTGCGTTGTGAAGCGCAAGTCAGCTGTCTCATAAAATCGCATGCCGAATTCACACAGCCTTAACAATTCAGCTCCGCTTTCATATCGCAACGCGCTGAACCTCCGTCGCAACTAAGACAAGTAATCGCTGTCGGATGGCCTGTTCGGGGCTTGCATCGTCGTGGTAATATTCGTTACCCGGCCGCCTCCTCCCAAAAGGCTGCGATCTATGGCGACACTTTCCATCAACAACCAGCGGTGCGAGTTTCAATCCGGCGAACGGCTGATCGATGTCATCCTGGGCTCGCAAATTCAGATTCCTCACGTTTGCTACCACTCGCAGCTCGGGCCCATCGAAACCTGCGACACCTGCATGGTTGAGGTCGATGGAAAGCTGGCGCGCGCCTGCGCGACGATCGCCGCCGACGGCATGAAGGTGGTCACCAATTCGGCCGGCGCAAAATCCGCGCAGAATGAGGCGTTCGATCGCATCCTCGGCAACCACCTGCTCTATTGCACGGTGTGCGACAACAACAACGGCAATTGCACGGTGCACAACACAACGCGAATGCTCGGCACCGAGCATCAGGAGACGCCGTACAAGCCCAAGCCATACGCGAAGGACCACACCAACCCCTTCTACCGTTACGATCCCGATCAGTGCATTTTGTGTGGCCGCTGCGTTGAGGCCTGTCAGAACTTGCAGGTGAATGAGACGCTGAGCATTCGCTGGGAAGACCCGCATCCGCGCGTGTTGTGGGATGGCGGTGCGCCGATTGGCGAATCGAGCTGCGTAAGTTGCGGCCATTGCGTCACCGTTTGCCCGTGCAATGCGCTTATGGAAACAACCATGCTCGGCGAGGCCGGCTACTTCACCGCACTGCCCGAAAAATCTCTTCACGGCATGATTGACGTTGTGAAGGGAATTGAGCCGGAGCTTGGCTACGGCGCAATCCTCGATCTGTCTGAAGTTGAAGCCGAGATGCGCTCGACGTCGCGGATCAAACGGACAAAGACCGTATGCACCTATTGCGGCGTCGGCTGCAGCTTCGATGTGTGGACGCGCGGCCGTGAAATTCTCAAAATCGAGCCCGAACACGGCCCCGCCAACGGAGTCTCAACTTGCGTAAAGGGCAAGTTTGGCTGGGGACACATCAACAGTCCCGACCGGCTGACCGCTCCGCTGATCCGCGAAAACGGCAGCTTCCGCGAGGCGTCGTGGGATGAAGCACTCTCGCTCGTCGCGCGGCGTTTTAATGAGATCAAGCAGGCGCACGGGCCCGATGCGCTCGCCTTCATCTCTTCGTCGAAATGCACCAACGAAGAGAGCTACCTGATGCAGAAGCTTGCGCGCGCGGTCATCGGCACCAACAATATGGATAATTGCTCGCGCTATTGCCAGGCTCCGGCGACCATTGGGCTTTGGCGCACGGTCGGCTACGGCGGCGACTCGGGCTCCATCTCGGACATCGAGCAGGCCGAGCTCGTCATCATCGTCGGCAGCAACACCGCCGAGAGCCACCCGGTGCTGGCCACGCGCATCAAGCGCACCCACAAACGCGGAAAGTCAAAGTTGATTGTGAGCGACTTGCGCGAGAACGAGATGGCGCGCCGAGCCGATCTGTTCATCCATCCCAAACCAGGCACAGACCTCATCTGGCTCTCTGCGGTCACAAAGTATCTCATCGACAGCGGCAAGGCGAACACGGCGTTCATCGATAAATGGGTGAACGGCTTCGACGATTACCGCCGAAGCCTTGAGCCCTTCACGCTCGAGTTCGCCAGCGAGCGCTGCGGCCTGCCGCGCGATACGCTTCTCAAAATCGCAGCGATGATTGTTGACGCCCGCTCCGTCTGCGTGTGCTGGGCCATGGGTGTAACGCAGCACGTCATGGGCTCCGACACTTCCACGGCGATCTCAAACCTGCTGCTGGCCACCGGCAATTACATGCGGCCCGGCACCGGCGCCTATCCGCTGCGCGGCCACAACAATGTGCAGGGCGCGAGCGATCACGGCGCAATGCCGAACTTTTTCCCCGGCTATCAGAAAGTCGACGATGCGGCGATTCGCGAAAAGTTTGAAAAAGCCTGGGGCGTCGCCTTGCCGCCCAAGCCCGGCCTCAACAACCACCAGATGATCGACGCGATCCACGAAGGCAGGCTCAAAAGTATGTACGTCTTCGGCGAAGAGATGAGCCTGGTTGATTCAAACGCGAATTACGTTTCGAGCGCATTGGCCAAGCTCGACTTCTTCGTGATGCAGGAGATTTTTTTCAGCGAAACCTGTCGCTTTGCCGACGTGATTCTGCCGGCCAGTCCGAGCCTTGAAAAAGAAGGGACCTTCACCAGCACCGAGCGCCGCATCCAGCGTCTTTATCAAGCTCTTGAACCGCTGGGCCAAAGCCGGCCCGATTGGCAAATCATCCGCGACATCGCCAATCGCATGGGCGCAAATTGGAAATACAACCATCCTTCTGAGATTTACACAGAGATCGCGTCCGTCACTCCCAGCATGGCCGGCGTCACCTATGAACGCCTCGAGGGCTACAAGTCACTGCAGTGGCCGGTTGCTGCCGATGGCTCCGACCAGCCGCTGCTTTATACCGAGCGGTTCAATTTTCCCGACGGCAAAGCCAGATTCTTTCCGCTGGCGTGGACAGAGCCATCGAACCAGCCCGGCGAAGGTTACGATCTGCACCTCAACAACGGCCGCCTTCTCGAGCACTTCCACGAGGGCAACATGACCTACCGAACTGAAGGCATCCGCGAGAAAGTTCCCAACACGTTTGTTGAAGTTTCGCCGGAACTGGCCGAAGATCGCGGCATCCAGACCGGCGCAACAGTTGAGCTCACGTCACGCTTTGGTAAGCTGCGCGTGCAGGCGGTCGTCACCGATCGCGTAAAGGGCAGCGAGCTTTACATGCCGATGAACTCGATCGATGAGCCAGTGAACCTGCTTACCAGCAGTTGCACAGACAAGGTGACCAGCACACCGGCTTACAAAGAAGCCAGCGTAAAGCTGACTGTGATTTGCGAGAACGGCGCCTCGCCACTGCCGCCCAGCAACTCGCGCTTCGGGCATCCAACTCCGCAGCGCGGCGTTGAAGTGGAGCGCAAGTGGAAGCGATCCGATTATCGCCAGCCCGGCGGCCTGGTTCAGATTCAGACGAAGTAAAAGGAGCGACCGCGATGGCTGAACCGATTTCCCTCGATAGACCACTTCGCAACCCGCGCAAAGAGCTGCAGGCGCGCCTCGACGCCGCTCCGCTTGAGCATGCCGAAGCGCTCCTCGACTCAATGGAATTGCTCGAAGAACTGCACCAGCGCGGCGTATTCGATTTGCTGCGCGGCGTGCTTGGCGCGGGCGATCAAATCGTCGATCGCACCGTTGAAGCTGCGGACTCAGCCGCCGGCATTCGCGCCCTGCGCAACCTCATCATCCTCGGCAAATGGCTTTCATCCATTAATCCTGAACTGCTCCAGTGCGTCGCAAATGCATCGGCCGCAACGCTCGGCAGCGAAGAAAAACCCGTTATCGAGCCGCCCGGCCTCCTCTCTCTTCTCAGCCAGTTTCGCCAGCCTGAATTGCGCCGCAGTATCGCCCTCATCAATCGTTTTCTCGATGTCCTGGGCAATCAGCTCAAAACCGTTGGATCGGTTCGCCCGCCACAAAAATAAATCTGCGTTTGTTTCTCCCTTGAGGTGCACGATGTCGACAACAAACCGTTGGGGAATTGCCGTTGCCGGTTTCTTTATGCAGATGGCGCTTGGCGCCGTCTATGCCTGGAGCGTATTTCGCACGCCGCTCTCCGAGCGGTTTCACTGGACCATCTCTCAAGTCACGCTCACTTTTACCATCTGCGTCTTTGTCATGGGATGGTTTTCCTTCTTTGGCGGTCTCTGGCTCAATAAGTCGGGCAATCCTCGAATGGTGGCTCTCACCGGCGGATTCCTCTATTCGCTCGGAGTATTTCTCGCGAGCATGTCCACCAACGGCTTGTGGTGGCTCTATCTCTCTTACGGCCTCATCGGCGGCATCGGCCTGGGCTTCGGCTACATTGTGCCAGTGGCAGTGCTGGTCAAGTGGTTCCCCGATCGCCGTGGCCTCATTACCGGCATTGCCGTGGGCGGATTCGGCGCAGGCGCCCTTTTGACCGCGCCGCTCGCCACGCGGCTCATCCAAAGCGTGGGCGTTCTGTCGACTTTCGCTTACCTGAGCGTTGCTTATCTCGTTATCACCATGGTCACTGGCTGGTTTATGCAAAATCCGCCGGCAGACTGGAAACCCGAAGGCTGGACGCCGAGCGCAGTTCAGGTTCGCCAGCGCGCCTCGCGCGATTACAAACTTGGCGAAGCGCTTGGCACCTGGCAGTGGTGGGCGTTGTGGCTCATTCTTTTCCTCAACGTCTCAGCAGGCATCTCGCTCATCTCGCAGGAGGCGCCTATCTTTCGCGAAATCGCAAAAGTTGGCGTTATCGAAGCCGGAGCCATGGTCGGCATCGTGAGCATCGGCAACGCCATCGGCCGTATCTTCTGGGCCGCTACGTCCGATATCATTACGCGCCGCTGGACGTTCTGCGTAATGTTTCTCTTGCAGGCGGGCCTGCTTTGGGCAATGCCAGGCATTGTTACAGCATCAACTTTAACGCTGGTCTCGTTTGTTGTACTCATGTGCTACGGCGGCGGATTCGGCACCATGCCGGCGTTTGCCGCGGACTACTTCGGATCGAAGAACGTTGGCCCCATCTACGGATTGATGCTTACGGCGTGGGGATTCTCGAGCGCCTTCGGTCCATCGCTCATCGCGCATCTGCGCGAGGTGGATGGGTCATTCGCGCACGGGCTGCACATCATCGCCGTCGTGATGCTGGTGAGCGTGGTGGCGCCGCTCGTGGTGAGGCCGCCGCGAGAGGCAGCGTAACTTCGATGCGACTCACGTTAACCCCGATTGCTGGTTTCATCGATTCAGTCCGATTCAATTTGACGGCCCTAATGCACGGCGCAGCCAGTGACTTAGTCTAAGCCGGAGAGACTCATGGAGCCTGGGAGGGGCCAAAGAACAGGATGGTCGGATAGGACGAGCCAGCATGGTCGACGATGAAGAAGTGATTTGTGTCGATTACAAACCCGATGGGTTGCGAGGGTTGCGAAGCGTTCGTGATGGCGCCGCTGGAGTTGATCGATATCGTGCCGGAAGTCGGCTGGCCCGCGGTAAGAGCGCTGGTTGAGGCGGCGTCGGTAATCGATGAGACAGCCCCGGATGAGCCGGTCAAGTTGGCAATGATCCCATCGGATTCAGCGTTCTGGTTGATGACCTCGGTGGTGCCGCCAAAGAAACCGCCATTGAGCGAAGCAGTGTTCAATGAGCCGTTGTCTGTCTGGATGGCGCTGAATCCGCTCGACGCGCCGCTATCGGTATCGATAAATACGCCGAGCCCCAAGCCGGTGACGTATATGTGACCTGCATCGGAGACGCCGGTGGCGCTCAGCGTGATATCGCCGTAAGCGTCGACGGAATAGTTGTACGTAGGCGATGTTATGCCCGGCACCCAATTGCCATCGTCGTTCTCGTAATAGGCAGTCTGAGTGAGGATGCCCGTGCCCGACGACGAATACTGGCCGAAGAAGATCTTTCCGCTCGTCGAGTTGTTTATTCCATTGCCGTACAAGACGTAGTCGCCGTTGAGAGAATTCTGGCTGAAGGTTCCAGTTTGAAGATTGGCCTGTCCGGCCATGACAGGGTCGCTGCCGGTGGTCATGGTGAGAGCCGCCGGCTGGCCTGGCGTGTTGCCGGCAGAAATCATGTATCCAACCAGGCTATTTGAGCCCACCGTCTCAGTGAACCGGCCGCTGGCGTCGACGGTACTGTACGAGCCGTCATTGGTTGTGATGGGGCCGGTATGTGTAACGGTTCCCTTGTCGTTGCACGTTTGCTCGACGCCGCTGATGTTGCCGCCGCTATTTGTGTGCACTCCTCCGCATACGATGCGGCCGCCGGTTGAGTTGTCCCAGCCGGCAAGGTAGTGTACATAGCCACCATTGAGCCCTGCGGAGAAGTCTGAGGGGACCTGCTGGAAGATCTGGCCCGTGGCAATCCAGGCGTTTGAGTTTGCGGAGTCGAATTCCATGACGTGCCCGGAGGTGGGCAGCCCGGCGTTAACGGCGCCGAGTTGAAAGCGCACTGACCAGGTCTGGAATGGGCTGACGATGGTGGCGCAACCGTCGTTGTCAGTTCCGATGGAGTAGAAGCCAGCGGTAACCGTGCCGTGATTTTGCTTGGATGCCACGCCGTTGTCGTCGACCTCGCCTGCGGTAATTTCGCCGTTCCCGTCAAAGGTCAATGATCCGACAAGCGCATTGAAGCCGGTGCCGTTCATTCCAGCGAGACTGAAAGCATATTGCCCGGATAATACTGATTCGTTGCCGGAACCGCAGGCAGAAGCCGGCGCGGTGATGGTGACAGTGACCGCGGCCGATTGAGTGGTGTCTGCCTGGCTGGTCGCGACGATGTCGAAGGTGGCAGGCGAGGGAACCTGGATGGGAGCGAGATAGGTGGTGCTCGAACCTGGCTGGGTCATGATGCCGTAGTCCGGGTCGCCGTTAACAACGCTGTTCACCGTCCACGTGACATCGGTGTTTGTACTGCCGGTAACGGCGGCGCTGAATTTGACGGCGGAACCGGCAACAATGCTGTCAGGAGTTGCGGGGCTGGTAATGGAGATGGAGACGCCGCTGGTGATGGTGACGCTAAGCGACGCGGTCAGGCTGCTGTTGGCTGCACTGGTGGCCGTTATGTTGAATGTGGCTGGACTGGGTATAGCGGCAGGAGCAGTGTAGGTGACCGAGTCGCCTGAACCTGAGTTCTCGCCGGAGATGGCGCCGAAGGTGGAGTTGCCGTTGGCTATGCCGTTCACGGTCCAGTTGACATCGGTGTTGGCGAGGCCGGTGACAGCTGCCGTAATGGGCAAAGTTCCATTGACAGCAACGTTTGCTGTGGGGCTGGCAGGGCTGGTGATGGATATACCCGGTGCTGGTCCAGTAATGGTGACGGTCACCGACGCGGAATCGGCAGAGTTGGCTACGCTCGTGGCGGTGACTTGAAAGGTGGCCGGTGTAGGCACGACAGCCGGCGCCTGGTAGAGAACATTGGTTCCGGTCTGGATGGTTCCGTAGGTGGAGTTGCCGCCGACGGTGCCGTTGACCGACCAGATTACGCCGCATCCCGCGCCAGTACAGTTGCCGCTCACGGCGGCGGTAAATTGTTGAGACTGACTGACACCGATACTGATTGAATTCGACGAGGGAGAGGTGATATCCACCGTGAGAGATGGTGGAGTTGTGTGTCCGCCTCCGCCGCTCACACCCTTTCCGCAACCCGAAAGAAGGATGAGAAAGCCCAAATTCACTACGACGGCGGCAATTCCAGTCAGGTACCGATTCATCGTAAGTTCATCCTTCCTTGGTGGCGCGCGTTGATTTCGTCGAGGTGGGGTCACTCTCTGCTTAGGCCATGCAGGCAAGGATCACAAGCGGATTCAGACGGAACCAAGCAATTTCGCCTAATTCCGTCTATCTGCTTGGAAATGCCCAACGCGGGTGTTAGAGTTGGCTTAGTTCACTAATCCCCTAAAAACAAAACCTATTAGGCTTAGAAATGTCGTTCCATTCCCAAGGCCAAACGGAGCCGGCTGTCACCGGAGCGCCAGTGAGCGCGGAGCGTCGACTGGGTTCATGGAAAGAGATTGCCAGCTACTTCCAGCGGGATATTCGAACCGTTCAGCACTGGGAGCGCAAGGAAGGCCTGCCAGTTCACCGGCATGAGCACGGCATCAGGGCCAGCGTCTATGCCTTTCCTGAAGAGCTCGATCAATGGTTCAGTGAGCGCGCGCGAAAAAGGGGCCCCGACCTCCCGGGGCCGCCGGCCGCAGGAGATGCGACCCTCGCAAATCCGCGGACGCCTGGCGTTGCCCATGCCTGGAGATGGCCGTTAGCGGTTCTGTTAACGGCGATCATTGCGATTGCCGCCTGGCTGGCATGGAGAACAGTTGCAACCCCACGCCTGCCCACCAATGGAGCACTGGTGGTGCTGCCTTTTCTGAACCTGACCGGTGACGCAACTCAGGATTCTGTAACCGACGGCCTCACGGACGAGCTGACCACGCTGTTTGCATCGCAACTGCGGCTGAGAGTGGTGGCGCGGACTTCAGCTTTTCAATTCAAAGGCAAGTCTGCGGACGTGCGTTCAATCGGCAACCAGCTTAATGCGGCAATGGTGCTGGAAGGCAGCGTAAGAACCTATGGAGATGAGCAGCGAATTAATGTGCAGCTGATACGCACAAGCGATGGCTATCACGTTTGGTCGCACATCTACGACACGAATCACGGCGATTCCATGGCAGTGGAAGAGCAAATTGTTCGCGACATTGGCGCCGTATTGAAGCTTCCGCCTCCTGTGAACACACCTGCCGGCTCGAACACTGTCGATCTGCAGGCCCATCGGTTCTATTTGCTTGGAGACTACTATTGGAGCCGCCGGTCGCCGAATGACGAATGGAAAGCGATCGGGTATTTCAACCAGGCGATCGATCGCGAGCCTTTGTACGCTCGTGCATACCTCGGCTTGGCGGAATCTTACCTGGTCCTTGGGGTGAATGGACAAGCTCCGCCAGGCGACGTTTTTCCGAAGGCTCGCGAGGCGGCGGAAAAGGCTCTGCAAATTGACCCGGGATTGAGTGAGGCGGACGCCGTCCTGGCGCATATTCAGTGGACTTACCAGTGGAACTACGCTGCTGCAGAAATTGAATTCCGCAAGGTAATCGCCGCCGATCCCGGATCTACTTCCGCACATCACTGGTATGGGCTTTTGTTGATGTATCAGGGCAGATTCGACGAGGCGCGACACGAATTTGCAGAGACACAAGCGCTCGATCCGCTATCCCCTATCTTCCCTGCGCTCGAGAGCCGGCTTGCGCTTTATTCAGGAGACTTCAATGGGGCGCTCAGGTTGAGCAAAGAAGCCTTGCTGGGTAATCCAGACTTCCCACTGCCTCACTACGCCTTAGGCGATGCCTATCTTTATAAGGGCGATGAGAGCGCTGCCTTTGAAGAATTCTTGAAGTATTACGAATTATCGGGCCATGACCCTGACGGAATCGCCAAACTGGCCCAAATCTATGCGGTAGAGGGGAATCGCGCGAAGGCAATGGAGTCGCTCAAAGAGGCAGACGAATCTGGAAATTTATCTCTGGCGGCTTACTCCCATGCCGTCGTCTATGCAAGCCTTGGTGACAAGGAACAGACGTATCTGTGGCTGCAAAAAGCGATCGACCGTCGATTGCCCGCCTTAATTCAGTTGATGGTTGATCCAGCGTTCCAGCACATTCGCTCCGAACAGCGATTCCAGCGGATGCTGCGCGCCACGGGCCACATCACCTGATTCAGTGGCTCATTGAGTCTTCGCTGCCGTTACCGTCAGCTCAACCCCTCTAGCTTTGTTCGAACTCGGTCCTACCATCAGGTCGAAGACGCCAGGTTCAACCACGCGCTTCATGTCGAGGTTGAGGATCGACAGCATCTGCGGCGTCACATTGAATTCAACGGTTCGCTTCTCTCCAGGCTTCAACGTCACGCGCTGGAATCCCTTCAGTTGCATCACTGGCTGCGTAACCGACGCCACTTGCTGATGCAGATAAAACTCGGCCACTTCATCGCCTTCGCGCGAGCCGGTATTGGTCACATCCACGCTGACCTTTGCAGCTCCGTCAACCGGAATTTGCTCCGGCTCTACCCGCAGATTCTCAAACCGGAACGTGGTGTAGCTGAGCCCAAAGCCAAACGGGAACAGCGGCTCACGTGTGCTGAATTCGTAGCTGCGCATGGCCGAGGGCTTGTGATTGTAGTAGTCGGGCAGATCACCGACAGAGCGCGGAAACGTGATGGGCAGTTTGCCGCCGGGGTTCACGTCGCCGAATAACACTTCGGCTGCGGCCGCGCCACCTTCTTCGCCTGGGAACCACGCTTCGAGAATTGCCGGGACATTTTGCGCGATGTAGTTAACTGAAAGCGGGCGTCCGTTAATGAGGACGACGACGGTTGGAGTGCCGGTGGCGACCACTTCCTTCACCAGGTCGTTCTGCGCACCGAGAAGGTCGAGCGTGTCGAGGTCGCCACGATGGTCCTCGCTCCATGCTTCGCGATCGGTGCTTTCATCTTCGCCCACCACGAGAATCGCAACGTCGGCCTTATGCGCCATTGCGGCCGCTTCCTCGATCGATTTGGTTTGAGTGGCAGGATCGACGAGTTCCACATCGGGAGCCCAGAACCCGCGATATCCCGGCGGCGCATTCGTGATTTTGCACCCTTGCGCGTACAGGACATTCGCCTTGTTACCGACAAACGCGCGGATGCCGTCGAGAATGCTGATGCCGAAGCCGGGGTCGCGGCTATATCCGCCGAGATGAACATCGGCGGCATCGGG
>Ga0335072_10007524_pt1 | contig 15846 bp, 15 predicted proteins | sample Lox_Sample_21_FD_206725 | JGI IMG/M metagenome (GOLD analysis project Ga0335072, IMG submission 206725) | Soil microbial communities from Loxahatchee National Wildlife Refuge, Florida, United States - Lox_Sample_2.1 | ecosystem: Environmental > Terrestrial > Soil > Wetlands | place: USA... | reverse complement strand
TCACTGATCCCCCACAACGGGTCGAACAGCTGCTGGCTGGCCGCATCGGCCGGCCAGCCTGGCTGGGTGTAATCGCTGTAGTCCCAGGCCCGCACGCCGCCCGCGGCATCGCACTGGCCGTCGGACTGGCCGGGAGTCTTTACCCACAGGTAGGCGTCGAGCAACGGGACGCCCGTAGCGGCGGTCGGCCGCAGGCCGAGGCCCGAGCCCGGCGGGTTGCACCAGTTGCCGCTGGCGAGCGTGGCGATCACCGACGAGGGCTGGTCGTAGGGCGCCTGGGCGTAGGCCTGCATGCTGTTTGGGCCATCGCCATTGCGGCTGGTGTCGATGACGAAGTGGGTGGTGGCGACCGCGCTGCCCATGTTCTGCGCGTACCAGGCTGTCGTCAGTCCCCACGTGCTGAAGTCGGACTCGGTCGCCGGGTAGTACTGGCTGGCGCAGGCGCTCGGGTTGCCGTAGAAGGCGTTCGACGGGTCGGTGACCATCGCGACGCAGTCGGAGATCCAGGTCCCGTAGTCGATGAGGTTGGGCGTCGGCTGATAGTTCGACACGTTCACGAAGAACCCCTGTGCGTCCTGCACGTGGGCGGTCAGCAGCCGCTGCGTCATGGTGCCCACCGACTGCCAGGCGCTGTGCGTGCCATCCAGGTACGCGGCCACGTGCGGCTGGGCCTCTAGGGCGGTGACCGCGTACTGGATCTCGGCGTACCGGTCAGCATCGGTGAACGGGTACGTGGGGGTCGGTCCGCCGCAGTCCGAGGGCAGGTTGCCGAGCGCGTCGGGCTCCACGATGACGACCGCCCTGCCGTGGCCGATGCCGGCCGCGAAGGCACTGATCCAGGCCTCGTAGTCAGCCTCGTTTAGTGCCCCGCCCGCCGAGTACTGGGCGCAGTCGCGGCCGGGGATGTCGTAGGCGACAAGCACGGGAACCGCATGTTGCCGGGCTGCCCGCGCCATTGTCTGCCGCACCTGCCGCCTGACTTGCGCGGGCGTCCCGCTGGTGAACCAGACCGCACGGGGGACCGTCTCCATCTCAGCCACCAGGGCGGCGTCCCTGCGGTCGCCGCTGGCCAGCAGCTGGCCGACCTGCTCGGGCGCCCCCTGTGAGGGCGGCGGCAGGTACTGGCGAGAGTCCGGCGTCAGGCCGCGGGCCGAGAAGGTAGCACCCCGTGAGGAGGCGTCGCCCGGGCTGACCGCGGCGGACGCCGCCGCGGCTGATCCGGTGATGAGGGCCGCCACCAGGGCGGCCACGAGTGGTACGCGCCGCTTAAGGCGGCTCGCCAGGACTGAGCGCATGAGCACTCCCGCGACGTCGAGGGGACATAACCGGAAATTCGCTGTGACACTAACAGTGAAAACCATGTAACGACAGTCCCCTGTGGTCATAAGTCGCTCGCTTGGACTTCTCCGATCCGGAAGACTTGACCACATTCCCGCGGTGAAATCTTTACCGCACCGGGAAAGTATCCATCACCGCCGTCTCATCCATCACCGCCGTCTCATTGGCGACCCAGGCGAGTTTCGCGTCGTATTCGGGATAATCCGTGAAGGCGGCCGGTGCGCTGGCTCGCGGTGCTAGCGGGACAATCTAGCGGGACAATAGCGCCTTGCGGCCGGCTATGAGAGCGCGGGAGGAGGCGGTGGCCTTGGCGGCGACCACGTCAATGGCCTCGTCCCCCGCTCCGTACTCACCGTCAATGAGCAGCATGGCGTGGCCGTGCGCGGTCGCCTCCACCGCGCCGACCAGTGCCTCGGCCTCGTCCGCGTCGCCCTGGCACACCTCAAGGACGACGGAGAGCAGCGCGTCTACCGGCTCCCAGGCCCGCTGAAGCCCGGGATAGCGGCTCTTGTCCAGGCCCGAGTTGAAGATGGTCTCGAACAGCGGACGCTGCTGGGCCGCGAACCGCACGTACGCTCCAGCTATCCCGGCCAGCCGCTGCTCCGGGTTTTCCGCGCCGTCCGCGGCGCTGCCCAGCATGCCCGTGAAGACACTCAGGCCGTCACTCCGGTCACCTCCTCAGACGCCCGCCAGAGCCGGGCCTGGTCACTGTCGTCATGGGAGCGGGCGCTCGACGGCACTGCCTGCGGGTACCCGGTGTAGAACTTGCTGCGCACCCCGTGCTGCCGCGGACCGAAGTACTCGCCGCCCTGGGCGGACAGGTCAGTGGCGGCACGCAGCGCGGGCCGGGCACCCATCCGGACGTCCTGTACCGCCCAGAAGTTGATGACCCGCATGACCCGGCTGAGCAGGAACTGATCCAGCCGGGAGCGGGTCGCGAACAGGGCCCTGTGCACGACGCCGGGGTGGCAGGCCCGGTCAGCAGCCGGCGGGCACGGTCGCGGCCTGGTTGATTAGGCGGCCGAACGAGAATATCGTTCTCCTGTGGCGAAAATCAAAGTGCAAAACCTTTCGATCGCGTACGAGCTCATCGGGGATGCCGGCGCCAGGCCGTGGGTCATCACCCCTGGTGGCAGGTTCAGCATGACCTCTCCGGGGGTCCGCGAGCTGGCAGTCGCGCTGGCCGAGCGCGGCAACCGGGTGCTGATCTGGGACCGGCCCAACTGCGGTTCTTCTGACGTCTGCTTCACCGGTCCTTCTGAGTCGGCCATGCAGGCCGACGTGCTGGCCGGCCTGCTCCGCCAGCTCGACCTGGGGGCCACGGTCATCGCGGGCGGCTCGGGCGGCGCGCGGGTGTCATTGCTGACCGCCGCGCGGCACCGGGACGTTGCCGCCGGGCTGGCGATGTGGTGGATAAGCGGCGGGGTCTTCGGCCTGATGGTGCTGGGCGTGCACTACTGCAGTGGCTCACTGAAGGCCGCGTGGAACGGCACCATGGAGGACGTCGCGAGCCTGCCTGAGTGGGCTGAGGTCATCGGGAACAACCCAGCCAACAGGGAGCTCTTCCTTGCCCAGGACAAGGCCGAGTTCCTGGCCACGATGGAGCGCTGGATGGCTGTCTACTGCCCCCGCGACGACGAGCTGGTGCCTGGGCTCCCCGACCAGGTGGGCCGGGGCCTCGACCTGCCGGCGCTGGTCTTTCGCAGTGGCGCGAGCGACTACAACCACACCCGGGCTACCTCGGAGAACCTGGCCGGCCTCTTGCCCAGCTCGCGCCTGGCCGAGCCGCCGTGGCCCGACACCGAGTGGAACGACCGCTCATCGGCCCGCCCCGGCGGCGCCGGCGAGGGCCTGTTCACCGGCTGGCCTGCCCTCGCCCCGCTCCTGCAGGACTGGGCCGACGAGGCCATCAAGCAGTAGCGCCAGGCCCGGCCATGCCGGCCAGCCGGGCCTTGTCGACCTTGCCGGTCGGGCTCAGCGGCAGGCCCGGCATGAACGCCACCTCGCGGGGCACCTTGTAGCCGGCCATCCGGGGACGGCACCAGGCGAGCAAGTCCGCCTCCGAGGGCGAGGCCTCGCCCTGGCGAAGCACCACGAAGGCCCGGCCCGCCTGGCCCAGGCGCTCGTCTGGCGCCCCGATGAGCGCCACTTCCGCGATGGCGGGGTGCTGGAGCATGATCCCCTCGACCTCGGCCGGGTAGACGTTGAACCCGCCGACGAAGAAGACGTCCTTCTTGCGGCCGGTGATGCGCAGCCGCCCGCCTGGGTCCAGCGTTCCCAGGTCACCGGTGTGCAGCCAGCCGCCAGGGTCGACCGCGGCGGCCGTGGCGGCGGGGTCGTCGAGGTAGCCGTCCATCACGCGGTAGCCCCGGACCAGCACCTCCCCATCGCCGGAGATCCTCACCTCGGTCCCCTCGCACGGCAGGCCGGCCGTGGTCGCGATGTCCAGGGCCGAGTGATCCCGCCGGTTCAGCGTGACGGTGCCGCCCGCCTCAGTGAGCCCGTAGCCAGTGAGCACCACCTCGAAGGGAAGCTCACGGTGAATCCGCTCGACGAGGGCGACCGGGATATCGGCGGCCCCGATGACGGCGGCCCGCAAGCTGGAGAGGTTCCGCTGGCCGGACGCGGCGGCGCCAAGCAGCGAGTGGTAGAGCGCCGGCGGGCCTGGCAGCATCGTGACCTTCTCCCGCTCCACCAGGTCCAGGACTGCGGCCGGCTCGTAGACGGGGACGGGCAGCATCGCCGCGCCGGCGATCAGGGAGGCGATGATGCCCGCCTTGTAGCCGAAGACGTGGAAGAAGGGGCTCACGATCAGGTACCGGTCCCCGCGCTCCAGCCCGACGATGTCGCACCACTCGATCCACGGCCTGACGGTCCTGGCGTGGCTCATCACCACCCCTTTCGAGCGTCCCGTGGTGCCGGAGGTGAAGAAGATGTCACACGGGTCCGTGCCCAGGACCGGGGCGGCATACGGGCTGCCGCTGTCAAGGAAGCCCGACGCCAGGTCGATCACCGGTGCCCCCGCCTGCCGCGCCCAGCCGGCGTAGTCGGTGCCGAGGAAGCCGTCCTGGACGAGGGTGAGCCTGGCCGCGCTGCGGCTGATGACGTCGCACCCCTCGGCGGCCTTGTACCGGGTGCTGACCGGGACGAGGACGCCTCCGGCGGTCAGCAGGCCGAGGGCGGCGATGATCCACCGGGCGCTGTTCGGCGCCCACAGCGCCACCCGATCGCCCGCCCCGATCCCGGCCGCGCGGCAGGCTCCGGCCGCCAGGCGCGTGCGCTGCGCCAGGGAGGAGAACGTGAGGTGCAGGTCGCCGTCGGCGATCGCCTCATCATCACCGAAGCGCATCCCAGCCGCCTCAACAAGGTCAGGGATGGTCTCCCAGCTCACGGAAGCTCACGCGACGACATTGCCGCTCCCTTCCAAGGCAGGCCCGCCCGCGATGAGAACCATATTCTCAAAAATGGCCAATCGCAATCCCACTCGCTCGGCTCCAGCCACCGATGCTGGCCGCGAGCGGGCCTAGGCATCGCTTAGGTATGGGACCTAAATCCGTACCGAGGTTCCGCGACTGCGCTGCGAGCGGCCGGCCGCCTTCCTAGCGTTAGGGGAAGCGCCTCACCCGTGCTACCCCAGCCAGGATGCGACGGGGGCCAGCCGACCCTCCCCTCAGTCGGCTCGCCGCTCTTGGTTGCGCGGGCGGGCCACGGCTCCGCCTGGGGTCGCGGTGGCACGCGGCGCATTTGACACAGGGGGCGGTAGAGACACCAATGGCAAAGGTCGTCACGTGCACACACACCGGCGTGCGTGCGGACAGGAAAAAATTGCCTGCTGAGACACGGCGGGGTGAGGGATGGCTCGGCGAGTCACCGGCGGGCGCGGCGAGGGGCACCGGGGGCAAGCCCGCTGGCATCGCCCGTTGGCCGCTGGACGGGCCCAGGCCAGAATCAGTCGCCCGTCACGTCGTGACCAGTGTGCTTTCCGGGCTGGAGGTGAGTCCCGGCCGCCGCGACGACGCGGAACTGGCGATCCAGGAGCTCGTCGTCAACGCCCGCCTGCACGCTCCGGGCCCGCACGAACTGCACGTCGTCGTCGCGGGAGACGGCGTGACGTTTGCCGTGGCTGATCGGGGCGTCAATCACGCCGCGGTGGCGCGACTGCTCGCCGATCCGCTGGGGCAGGTGCCTTTCTGCGCTGAGCGGGGCCGTGGCCTGCGCATCGTCGCCGCGTTGTTCCCCGGCGACTGCGGCGCCTGCAGCGCTCGGGCCGCCGGCCTGCCTGAGGCAGGAAAGCAGGTATGGTTCCGGGTCGCTCCCATCCAGGGAATGATCTCAGCCCAGCCCGGCTGGCCGGCCTTTCCCGCGTGTTAGCCTCGGCCTATGCGCGGGCAGGACCAGGCGATACTTCACGAGGTGCTGCGCCGGAGCGACGGGTTCGGCCATCGCGAGCACCTCGAGCTGGCGTGGCGGTACCTGGACGTCCATGACTTCAGCCAGGCCGCGGACACCATGGGCGAGGCGATCCGCCAGGTGGCCGCGGCCCATGGCCAGCACGCTAAGTACCACCACACCATCACCCGCGCCTGGGCACGGTGCGTCGCCGTCCACCAGGAGCGCTGGCCCGGTGACACGTTCACCGAGTTCCTCGACCACAATCCCCAGCTACTCGATTCCGCGCTGCTTTCTCACTTCTATTCTCCCGAACGGCTCAGGACCTCACTGGCCCGCGAGTCCTACGTCGAGCCGGACCTCCGTCCGCTCCCGTCTCTGGACCAGTAACCAGGCCTCAGGCCCGGGCGAGCCCTGACGATGGCCAGGGCAGGCATCTGCGGGATTTATCATCCAGATTGCCTGGTTCGATGGGTATCACCCGGGAGGCGAAAGCGATGTTCGAGCGGTTCACCGACCGAGCGCGACGGGTTGTGGTTTACGCACAAGACGAAGCCCGTCTGCTCGACCACAATTACATTGGCACCGAGCACATCCTGCTCGGGCTCCTTCAGGAGGGCGGGGGCGTCGCCGCCAAGGCACTGGACTCCCTCGGCATCAGCCCCGAGGCGGTCCGCCTGCGGACTGAGGAGATCATCGGCCGCGGCCAGTACTCGCAGGAGGGGCACATCCCGTTCACGCCCCGCGCCAAGAAGGTGCTTGAGCTCGCTCTCGTCGAGTCACGGCAGCTAGGTCACCGCTACATCGGCACCGAGCACATCCTGCTTGGCCTCATCCGCGAGGGCCAGGGGGTGGCCGCCCAGGTGCTCACTGGGCTGGGCGCCGACCTGGCGGTGGTCCGCGAGGAGACCACCCGGCTGCTGGCCGAGCACGCACGGCGCGCCGCCGAGGCCGCGGAGGCCACCGACGGCCCGGAGCCCGAGTAGGCCAGCGCCCGTCAGCGGTGCTCGCGCTCGGCGTCCTCGTGTATGCGGTCGATGCAGATGGCGATCGAGATCATGAGCGGCGCGTTGCTCTCGTCAGGCACGTCGACCCAGTAGGTGTCACGCATCCGCAGCCACTCCCTGGACACGCGCCCGTACACGTGCCCGTTCAGGCTGCGGATCTCGAAGTCCTTGCCGGTGAAGTTGCCCGTGGCCTCTAGCTCGCTGCCGCTGGCGAGGTCAATCTCGTACCGCTGGCGCAGCAACGCGAAGGCCGGGCGGACGGAGGCGACCAGCCCTCCCTCGCTCTCGATCCGCAGCGTCTCCCGCCAGGAGAACGCCTTCTTGCGGATATAGATCAGCAGGTTGCCGGCCACGTCCCTGAGCGCGAACGCCTCCCGGCTGAACGGCCCGCTCCCGTCCACAAGGAAGACCTGGTTTCCGCCCTCGTCCTCAATCCAGAAGTCCGCCGTGATCGAGAACAGGCGCTCCTGTACCAGATATCGCATGGGACAAGATTAGGCCCGTTCGCGCGATAATGGACGGCGTGAACATCGTCGCCTACGGGTCGCTGATGCACCGTGGCAGCCTGACGGGAACGCTAGGGCGGCCCGCCACGCTCACCAAGGTCACGATCCCCGGCTGGCGGCGGGTGTTCAATGCCGCGTTCCCTGACGGCTTCGCCTACCTGAACCTGTGGCCCGCCCCGGGCGGCCAGATCGATGCGGCTTACTTCACGCTGGACGCGGCCGAGCTCGCCCTGTTCGCCGAGCGCGAGGAAGGGGCCAACCTCACCGAGGTCGCGCCTGGCTACCACGCCTTCGTCTGGCCGCGTGAACGCTGCCGCCTGCTCCCCGTGCTGTGTAGCTATATCGACATTTGCCGACGCGGTGCCGCCGAGCTAGGCATCAGCCTCTCGGCCGGCACCACCTGGCCCGCCTCGGTCCACGACGACACCGCCGCACCGCTCTACCCGTAAGGTCCCTGACGCAGCCCTGGCCGCCAGCGAATCCAGGCCACGAATCCAGGCCGCGCTACTGCCGGGCGGCCTGTCGGCGCAGCTCCGCCCGGGCGAGGGCGTTCTTGTGGACCTCATCGGGGCCGTCGGCGAAGCGCAGGGTCCGGATGCCCGCGTAGGCGGCGGCCAGCGGGAAGTCCTGGGAAAGGCCGGCCGCGCCATGGACCTGGATGGCCTTGTCGAGGATCCACTGGACGGTCTCCGGCGTGGCGATCTTGATCGCCTGGATCTCAGTGTGCGCGCCCCTGTTGCCTCGCGTGTCCATCAGCCACGCGGTCTTGAGCACCAGCAGCCGCAGTTGCTCGATCCGCACCCGCGATTCCGCGATCCACTCCCGGATCACGCCCTGCTCGGCCAGCGGCTTGCCGAACGCCACGCGCTCGGTCGCCCGCCGGCACATCAGCTCGATCGCGCGCTCTGCCACTCCGATCGACCGCATGCAGTGGTGAATGCGTCCCGGCCCCAGCCGGGCCTGCGCGATCGCGAACCCGTCACCCTCGCCGGCGACCAGGTTGGCGACCGGAACCCGGACATCACGCAGCACCAGCTCGGCGTGGCCACCGTGGTTATGGTCGTCGTACCCGAGGATTTCCATCCCGCGCAGCACCTCAAGTCCGGGCGTGTCCCTGGGCACCAGCACCATTGACTGCTGCCGGTGTCGCTCCGCCGCCGTGTCGGTCTTCCCCATAACGATGAAGATCCTGGCGTTGGGGTTCATCGCGCCGGTGATGAACCACTTACGGCCGTTGATGACGTACTCGTCGCCGTCGCGAGTAATCGACGTCTCGATGTTGGTCGCGTCTGAGGAGGCCACCTCAGGCTCGGTCATCGCGAAGCAGGAGCGGATCTCGCCCTCCAGCAGGGGCTGCAGCCATTGCCGCTTCTGCTCGGCCGAGCCGAACTGGGCGAGCAGCTCCATGTTGCCGGTGTCGGGCGCTGAGCAGTTCAGCGCGGCGGGCGCAAGCCCCAGGCTGCGGCCGGTGATCTCGGCCAGCGGCGCGTACTGCAGGTTCGTCAGGCCCGCGCCGTGCTCGCCGGGCAGGAACAGGTTCCACAGGCCGCGCTTGCGCGCCTCGGTGCGCAATTCGTCCAGGACGGGCACCGAGTCCCACGCCCACCTGTCGTCCAGCTGCGCGAGCTGGTCGTGGAAGATGGCCTCCGCCGGGTAGACGTGGCTGCCCATGAACTCCTGGAGCGCCTGCCGCAGCTCCTCGGTCTTTGCATCAAGAGCGAATTCCATTTAGCCCTCCCGAACGAAGTCAATTCCGGCCGCAAGCATCGGCTCGGTGACCGTGCCTACGGTGTCGAATCCAGTCCCGACTGTCTGCCCGTGCAGATGCCGGTAGTAGATGCCCTCGGTGATCACGGCCAGCTTGAACGCGGCCAGGCCCAGGTAGAAGCCAAAGTGCTCGAGGTTACGGTGGCTAGCGGCGGCGTACCTGGTGATGACCTCCTGGGTGGTCAGGAAGCCAGGTGCCGACGACGCGTCGGCGATCGAGCCGCCCATGATCGCGGCAAAGCGCTGGTAGACGCTCATGAGCGCGAGGTCAGTGAGCGGGTCGCCGAGCGTGGCCATCTCCCAGTCCAGCACCGCGACCAGATGGTCATCCACAGCGGTCAGGACGTTGTCGAGCCGGTAGTCGCCATGCACGATGCCGTCAGGCGACTGCTCGGGCACGCTGGCGGCGAGCAGCGCGTGCAACTCGGTGGCGGCGGGCAGGTCGCGGCAGTAGGACGCGTCCAGCTGCTTCTTCCACCGGCTGACCTGCCGGACAAGGAAGCCTTCAGGCCGTCCGAAGTCGGCTAGGCCAACGCTGGCCGGATCGACGGCGTGCAGTGCCGCCAGGATGTCGATGAGGTCGGAGGAGATCTTGCGGGTTCGCTCGCGGCCGAGCGGCTCCAGCTGGCTGGCCCACCGGTAGGCGGTGCCCTCGACCCGCTCCATCAGGTAGAAGGGAGCCCCGATGACCCCGCGATCCTGGCACAGCGCGTATGTCTTCGGGACAGGGACCCCGGTGCCCTGCAGGGCGGACATGACCCGGTACTCGCGCGCCATGTCGTGCGCGGTGGCCAGCACGTGCCCAAGCGGCGGCCGCCGCAGCACCCAGCGGTACTCCCCGTCACGGACCTCGTAGGTGAGGTTGGACTTCCCGCCCGCGAGCAGCGTGGCCTTCAGTGGCCCGGTGACCCTCCCGGCGGGAGGCACCGGGCTGTCAGGCAGCGTTGCGAGCCAGTCGGCGAGCCGGGTGAGGTCCAGGCCAGGCGGATCCTGTGCTGTGTCAGCCGTCGATGTGCCAGAGAGCATGACCGGACGATACAGCGCAGACCGTGACACTGCCAGGGGACCCGCCCGCGTCCGCGGGCACCTGGCCTCGACGGGGTATCCCTGGCGGCGGCTCCGTCAATTTAAGGCGCCTGCCATTCGGCTCAATAACCCGGCTCACCGAATCCGCGTATATGTGCCTTAGGTAAGTCTTATGCAAGTTTCCCCATTCGGCGAATCACCGGCGCAACGATTGACGGGTGCCTAGACTCGGTACTGAGTGAATCTTTGGGGGTGTCAAGGATGCTCATACGGCGACGAATTGGCACCATTGTTGCTTCTGTGGCTATGGGTGCTGGCGTCATCGCGGGGATGTGCGGCTGCACGATCGACCTCATCGGCCTCAGCCAGCAGGCCTCCAGCCAGGCCACGGCGGCGCCCACGGCCAGCAGCAGGGCTCCCTCGTCCGTGGTGGCCTCGGTGAAGGCGACGTTCACCGCGGCCATCACCGCCGTTGACTCATTCGGGTCGCCACCAGCGGGCTATCGCATGACCGTCTTGTCGGCCATTGCGATGCGGCAGGCGGTTCCCGGCTTTTCCGCCACCCTGCTGAGCGATCTCGAGACATCAGGGAATGCCGCGATCGCGGCGTACTTCGGGCCGCCGCAAGCGGCGGCCGAGCGCAAGGCGCTAGCCAGCGCGATGGCCCTGGAAGCCAGCCCTCGGATCATTAACCTGGGCTCGGGAGTGACGCGCATATCGTTCGGCCAAGTCGAACTAGAGGGATCGGTCGCCACGGTCAGCGCTAAGGTGACGGCCTGGCGGCGGGCCGAGGCGCGGCAACCGACGGCCGGCACGTGGCTGGCCGACGCCTCCGTGCGCGTCACCAGGTACACGGCGACACTGAGCCGTGGCCTGGGCGGCTCGTGGCTGGTCACGCGGCTGACGGCTGCGGCACCCTAGCGCTAGCACTGGCTGAGGCGGACGCGGGGCGGGCGGGAAGGCAGATCCCCCCACCGTGATCACATGTTCACTCTACGAGACGGTAGACTGCCGGCATGGCGTCGACGGGCGGGGTTTCCTGGGATAGCGCGGGCGGCACCGCCGCCCGGTGCGGCCGGCACCGGCAGCCGTCCGAGCGGGACTGCCAGATATGCGGGGCGGGCATGTGCGGCCGCTGGTGCGATTACGGCAGCTGGGTGCACTTCAGGGAGCTGTCGACCAGCAAGCTGCACGGCGGTGGTCTTGAGTGGGCGCGCCACATGTACGACATGACGTTCTCGCCGCAATACCGGGTATGGCAGCGGGAGGAGTGGCTGCCCAGCGACGACGCTGGCGTTGGCTACGCCCTCGTGGGGACACCCGGGCTGGTCATGCCGCTGCAGAAGCTCGGCGCTGTGCTGCGGGGCAGGCACGGAGGGCTGGTGCACGTCTGCGAGGACTGCATGCGCGGCGTGGCCGCGGACGCGGCGGAGCTTATCGCGGCCGGGCAGATATGCGAGGCTCCGTTCTGCGAGAGAAAGCCGGAGAGCGGCTGCCAGTGCTGCGGCGGATCGTTCTGCCGTGCCTGCCTGACAGTTGGCGGCTTCGCTGTCCCCGAGGTCTCCTGCGACCACGGGCCCTGGCCGGTTATCTACAGCCAGGCATCGGGCCGTCCCCAGGAGGCCGATATTCCCTACAGCGCGGAGGAAAGGTACCCGGCACCGGGCCTGTGCCTGTCCTGCGGATGCGAGCGCATCCACGCCCTGAAGCAGGAGGGACGGCGGATCCTCGCGCAGGACTACGCCGGGCGCCTGGCCCGCCTTGAAGGACCCGGCGGGCAGATGGTGCTGGCCGTGCCCGCCGCATCGCGCCTGACCGCGGGCGGCCGGCGGCAGGAGACCCGCGAGAGCCAGGAAGTCGCCCGCGGGTACGCCGCCGAGATCGCCAGGCGAGCGGCCGAGGCCGTGGCCGCCCGCCCGTGCCGCCGGTCCAGGTCGCCCGGTGCCGGTGCGCGCTGTGCCCCGCACACCGAGTACATGCCGATCCCCGGCAAGCCCCGCGCCTCGTCCGCGCGCTTAGGCTTGGGGTATGCCGATAATTCCTGGCGAGACTTCCCGTCGCTCCGCCGGCCTGGCGGAGCGGGTCGCGACGGCGATTGCCGCCAGCGTGCCCACCAGTCCCGACGACGACGGGCTGTTCGGGCCACGCAGCGTCACATGGCGGCTGACCGGGAGCATGACGACACCCATCGTGGCGATTCGCGCACTGCTGCTGCAGGCGCTTCACCCGCTGGCGATGGCCGGCGTCGACCAGCACAGCTCCTGGCGTTCCGATCCGGGCGCACGGCTGGCGGCCACCTCGGCCTACGAGGTCACGGTGAGCGTCGGCGACACGGCCAGCGCGTCCTCGGCCGCCGCCCGGGTCCGCAAGATCCACTCCTTCGTCACGGGGACCGACCCGGCGACCGGCCAGTCCTATGCGGCAGGCGACCCCGCGCTGCTTGTATGGGTCCATAACGCGCTGGTCGACTCCACCCTGGCCGCCACCCGGCTCTACGGCTCAATCAGCGGCGGCGACGCCGACCGCTACGTGCGTGAGCAGGTGGCCGCCGCCGAGCTCATCGGCATCCCTGCCAGCCTCGCGCCCCGCACGGTCGCCGAGCTTGACGCCTACTTCGAGGCCATCCGGCCTGAGCTGATGTGCACCCCGGCAGCCGCCTCCGCCACGTCCCACCTGCTTGAGTACGTGGACCGCGCCGGCCTGGGCGCCGACGATGACCCCGAGTCCGCGCAGCTGTGGCAGGACATCATGGACGCCGCGGTCGCGGCGCTGCCCCACTGGGCGATCGCCTTGTACGCGGAGAAGGTGCCGGCTGTCGCCGAGGCCTGGGACCGCTTTGGCGAGATGTCAGCCAGCGCCCAGCTCGCGGTCCGCCAGTCCCTGGGCGTCCTGGACGCGGTCTTCCTCGGCGAGCCCGGTGTCCTTGAGGCCCGCCAGCGCCTGCAGCGCCGCATCCGCGCGGCCCAGTAGCGGCGACCTTACGGGGGCTGACTGACCACCGCTCACACCAGTTCGCGGAGGATGCTCATGAGCTCGCGGCCAAGCTCGCCCGGGCTGTCAGCGCTGCGGGTCAGCAGGCCGACCGGCTCAGCGGCCGGCGGGACTTCGAGCGGCAGGGCGACAAGCCAGCCGTTGTCCAGGTCGAGCTGGACGGCCCGTCGAGGGGTTATCCAGACGGCGTCAGACGCCACGGCCAGGGAACGGGCCACCGAGGATGACTGGGTCTCGGTGTAGCCGGCATCGAAGGGCATGCCGCTGGCCGTGAAGATCCCCTCGGCCTGGAGCCTTGGGGCGGTGCCTGCCTCCGGGATCACCAGGGGGTAGCCAAGCAGGTCACGCGGCGACACCGCCGTCCGCTTCGCCAGCGCGTGCCCGGGCCGCGTCACGACCGCCAGGGACTCAGCGTAGAGGAACTCGAAGGAGACGCCGCGCATCATGTCCGGCTCGGCCAGCCGCCCGACCGCGAGATCGACCTCACCGGACTTCACCGCGGCCAGCAGCTCCGGGTTGTGCGACACGCGAATAGCGACGCGGATGCCGCGACGGCGCGCCTGCAGGCGGCCAATCGCGTGGGCCAGCAGGCCACCGGCCACGGTGTAGAGGGAGGCGATGGTGAGGACGGGAGGAGCGGCCGTTATGAACGGGGAAAGAGCACCAGCCGCGGCGTCGACCGCGCGGGTGGCCTCGCTGGCGTACCTGAGGAACTCTTCCCCGGCTGGGGTGAGCCTGGTGCCGGCCCGGCCGCGCTCGACCAGCTGCCGGCCCGCCAGGCGTTCCAGGTCAGACAGCGTCTTGGAAACGGCGGGCTGACTCACGTGCAGCCGCTGCGCGGCCCGCGCGAGGGTCCGCTCCTGTGCGACCGCCACGAAGCACATGAGATGGCGCAGCCCAATTTCCATAACCTTAGGTTATTGAAACGCGCCGAATGAGTCAATTTACATCACTGTTGAGCAAGCATAGGGTGGTGGTCATGGCCCGGATCGTCGGAGGCGTCGCTGCCTCGCACACCCCCACCATCGGCTTCGCCTACGACCAGCACAAGCAGGACGACCCGTCCTGGGCGCCGATCTTCAAGGCGTTCGAGCCCGTGCAGAGGTGGCTTAGGGAGAAGGCACCGGACGCCATCGTGTACATCTTCAACGACCACGTGACGTCCTTTTTCTTCGACCACTACTCGGCCTTCACGCTAGGCATCGGCGAGTCTTACGCGGTGGCCGACGAGGGCGGCTCACCGCGCACACTGCCCCCGATCCAGGGCGACCCGAAGCTTGCCGCCCACATTGCCTCGTCGCTGGTCACTGACGAGTTCGACCTGTCGTACTTCCAGGACAGGCCACTGGACCACGGCTTCTTCTCGCCGATGTCGGTACTGCTTGACCACGACGCGTCATCATGGTCCACCCGGATGGTGCCGTTGCAGGTGGGAGTGCTGCAGTTCCCGATCCCGACGGCCGCTCGCTGCTACAAGATGGGCAAGGCCCTGCGCCGCGCCATCGAGAGCTACCCGGAGGACATCTCAGTCGTCGTCGTGGCCACGGGCGGCCTGTCGCACCAGGTACACGGTGAGGGCGCGGGGTTCAACAATCCGCGATGGGATGCCCAGTTCCTTGACGCGATCACTGACGACCCGTCGGGGCTGGCCCAGATGACGCACGCCGAGTATGCCCGCCTCGGCGGATTCGAGGGTGCCGAGGTGATCATGTGGCTGATCATGCGCGGGGCGTTGTCGGACACGGTGCGCCGGGTGCACAGTTCGTACTATCTGCCGTCGATGACCGGCATCGCGACACTGGTGCTTGAAAACGAGGCCGCCTCGGCCTTGCCTCCCGGCGCGCGCGAACGGCACCTGGAGAAGATGGCAGAGCAGCTACGCGGCATCGACGTGATGACCGGCACGTACCCGTTCGATATCGAGCGGTCGGTCAAGGCGTACCGGATCAACAAGTACCTCCACGCGATGGTCTCACCCGAGCACCGCGGTAGGTTCCTCGCCAATGAGGAGGCCTCGCTCGCGGAGGCTGACCTGACCGACGTGGAGCGGGACCTGATCCGGCGACGCGACTGGGCGGAAATGATCCACTACGGCGTCATCTTCTTCATGCTGGAAAAACTGGCCGCCGTGACGGGCATTTCCAACCTGCACGTGTACGCGGCCATGCGCGGTGAATCCCTTGAGGACTTCCTCAAGACCCGCAATACCCAGGTCATCTACTCAGTGGCCGGCCCGACTTCCGAGCAGAGCTAGCGCCTATCGGTGAAACGCGAAAAGCCGCTCTACCCTGGCGGGGAGCGGCTTTTCGCGTGGTGATGCATGTCCGGCGGTGTCCTACTCTCCCGCGGGGCCTCCCCCGCAGTACCATCGGCGCTGAAAGGCTTAACTTCCGGGTTCGGGATGGGACCGGGTGTTTCCCTTTCGCTATGGCCGCCGAAACGCTATGGAGTTGCACGGTCCGGCCGTACCTCCAGAACCGCATAGTGGACGCAAGTATCGCATTAGCAAAGAATGTGTGAAGCCAAGCCCTCGGCCTGTTAGTACTGGTCAGCTGCACGCCTCGCGGCGCTTCCACGTCCAGCCTATCAACCCAGTCGTCTACTGGGGGCCTTACCAGGTTGACCCTGTGGGAACCCTCATCTTGAAGCGAGCTTCCCGCTTAGATGCTTTCAGCGGTTATCCCTTCCAGACGTAGCCAACCAGCCGTGCCCTTGGCAGGACAACTGGCACACCAGAGGTCTGTCCGTCCCGGTCCTCTCGTACTAGGGACAGCCCTTCTCAGTCTTCTTGCGCGCGCAGCGGATAGGGACCGAACTGTCTC
>Ga0335072_10007523_pt1 | contig 15847 bp, 15 predicted proteins | sample Lox_Sample_21_FD_206725 | JGI IMG/M metagenome (GOLD analysis project Ga0335072, IMG submission 206725) | Soil microbial communities from Loxahatchee National Wildlife Refuge, Florida, United States - Lox_Sample_2.1 | ecosystem: Environmental > Terrestrial > Soil > Wetlands | place: USA... | reverse complement strand
CCTACGTCGGCTGGGGTCCCGGACCATCTCAACCAGTGGCACAGGCGAAACCATCCTCTTCGGAACTTCCGCGGGTCGCGTGAAACACGCAAAATAACCTCGAAACCAACGCGATTGACGTTCTTTCCCACGGAGAATCCTGGGGGAAGGACGTCAATCGCCGAAATAGCTTCGACCGCAACGTCGAAGCTGCCTTTTCTTTGCCCCACCACCTGCCGGCGCGGTGCGTACGTTCGCCTGGCAGCTTGGCGGCAACCAGCAGTGCTTATCGACGCGGCCGGTGAGATCGAGCGGCTCAGCAGAGCCATACCTCTCGCGTGTACCCCACAGGACTTATGCTCACCCGGCAGGTGACCAACGCCTCTGTCCCAACACACCCAACGAAGCTACGGTCAGACATTAGCGAGCCGCTATTTCGGCGGAGCCCGTAATCCGCCAACGAAAAGGGGACAAGCCATGTCATCGCACCAGTCACCGTTAGGAATCGTCGTCGGCATCGACGACTCGGCATCCGCCAGGCTGGCGGTACAGTGGGCGACACGCGAGGCTGAATTGCGAAACATCCCGCTGACGCTTGTCCACGCGATCTCACCTGAGGTCGCAGGGTGGTCGAAGCGGTTGTCGCCAGGCCTGAAGCGCTGGCAGGAAGACCACGGCCTCCGATTGGTCAACGACGCCCGCAAGGTCATCGCCCAGGCTTCGCAGCGCGGCGGTCCGGCCGAAGTCCACAGCCAAATCCTGCCGTCAGCAGCCGTTCCCGCGTTGGTCGACCTCTCCAAGGATGCGGAGATGGTGGTCACCGGATGTCACGGAAGCGGGCACTGGCCGGGCCGGAACCTGGGCTCGGTAAGTTCTGGACTGCTGCGGTACGCCCACTGTCCGGTCGCCATCGTCCACGACGACGACCCGGCGCCGTCGCGCGCCAGTCAGGCGCCCGTTGTGGTCGGAATTGACGGTTCGTCGGCATCTGAGTTGGCGACCGCGATCGCGTTCGACGAGGCGTCGCGCCGAAGCGTGGACTTGATCGCGGTGCATGCATGGAGCGACACGGATGTGTCAGAATGCCCCGGAATCGATTGGCCGGCAACCGAACCAATGACAGAAGAGGTATTGGCCGAGCGGTTGGCGGGATGGCAGGAACGGTATCCCGATGTGAACGTGACCTGTGTGGTGGTGTGCGATAAGCCGGCGCGACAGCTCGTCGGAAAATCCGAAGCCGCCCAGCTGATCGTGGTGGGCAGCCGCGGACGCGGCGGATTCGCCGGAATGCTGGTGGGATCAGTGGGTGAAACCGTTGCCCAGATGGCGCATGTTCCGGTAATCGCGGCACGCGAGTCGGCCTAAGCGCTTACCCCGCGGACGACGAGCACTGAGCATTCGGGATGGCGGAATAGCGGATGTCCATGAGGCCCGATGAGCCGGGCCAGCTGATCGGCCTCGGCGCCACTTATGACAGCAAGCTGAACTCGCTCGTCGGTGGACTTCAGGAAGCTCGCGATCCCGTACTTGGTGGTGATCGGGTAGACCCGCACTTCGGGATGACGTTGCCGCCAATCCTGTACTCGCCGTTCGAAATCGCCGTCCGCGTGTTCAGTGAGGTCTTCTGGTCGCCCGCCGAGGACAAGCATCGGTGCCCTGCGCAACTTCGCCTCCCAGGCAGCTGCCTTGACTACGGCGTCGTTCTCGGGCGCGTCCGTCATCCGGACTACGATCCAATTGATCTCAGGCGGGGGCTGGTCGGAGGCCGTACGTATTACCGCGACCGGACAGCGCGACTTTTCGGCGACCTCTGTTGCCGTCGAACCCAGCAGCGAGCGGGCGTAGCGCCCGATCCCGACCGAGCCAAGGCAAACCAGCTCGGCGTCGCGCGATAACTCGACCAGCACCGGCCCGGCCGGACCACGTGCAATGTCAGTTTCGACATTGACCGGCTTTCCGCTGGCCTTAACCGCCAGTTGCGCTTCCTCAAGCGATATCTCGGCGTGCCCGAGGTAGCGAGCGTAGTCGTCCGACGATGGATGCGTCTGTTTGATGACCGAGATGAGGCGCAGTGGCTTGCCGCGGCCGATCGCCTCATCAACAGCCCATGGTGCGGCAGCGATCGCCGCCTGAGAACCATCGATGCCCACGATGATCGATTTCAGTGTCCGTACTCCTCTCGGATGCCCGATCGGCCGGCGTTGGCAACGCGGTCCGCATCTGGGCGGTGGGCAATCGTCGCGGTTGCCGGGTGGGCTAGGCGGTAAACGTCGATCAGCCGCGCGAGATCGCTCGGCGTGACGATGCCAACCACACTGCTCTCGTCGATGACGAGTGCACGGCTGCAGTGACGCGACGCCGCCAGCCGGTCGATCAGGGCGCTGAGCGGCTCGTGTGGTGCCGCCGTCGGCACACTGCTCATCGGCAGCGAAATGTCGCGCACGCTGGTGGTAGCGCGTTGGTCGGGCACGACATTGCGCAGCTGGGTGAGCGTGACCAAGCCGACGATCGATCCATCGCGCTCGGCAACCGGGAATGCCGAGTGCCGATCGCCGAGCAGGTAGCGCTCGATGAACTCTTCCACGCTGAGCCAGCCGGGAGCAGTGTGCGGTTGAGGGGTCATTGCGTCGGCGACCCGTAGCCCGGAAAGGGCCTGCCGGGTGGTCACCTGTGCTTCCTCTTCGCGACTGGCTGCGAAGATAAACCAGCCGATGAACGCCAACCAGACTCCGCCGATCAGGCCGCCACCTACGAATTCGAGCAATCCCAACCCGATCAAGATGTAGGCGACCACTCGTCCGGCATGCGCCGCGCCGACGGCCGCGCGCACGCTGTCGCCGTGACGGCGCCACAGGTAGGCCCGCAGCACCCGCCCGCCGTCCAACGGAGCACCCGGCAACAGATTGAACAGTCCCAGCAGCAGGTTGATGGTTGCCAGCCACCAGGCAACGCTGACCACGACGTCAGCGGCCTTCACGGCAGCGAGCATGACGGCGAGTGTGGCGAATCCCGCAGCCAGAACAAGACTGGTGGCCGGTCCGGCGATTGCGATCCGGAAGGCCGCCTTAGGTGTCTTCGCGTCACCACCGATCCGGGTGACGCCGCCGAACAGCCACAGCGTCACGCCGTCTACGGTCAACCCCGAGCGACGGGCGACGACGGCGTGCGCCAGCTCGTGGGCCACCAACGACATCAGCAACACGACTGCGCCACAAGCTCCGGCCAGCCAATAGACCAGGTGTGAATGCCCTTTGACATTGTGGGGCAACGACGTTGCCAAGCTCCAGGTAAACAGCCAAAGGATCACCACCACGCTCCAATGGATCTTCACCGGGAACCCCGCAATCCGCCCCAGCGGAATCGCCTCATCCATCTCGAAACCTCTCAAACTAGATGCCGGCCACGGCCTTCGATGTCCTCTGCGATTTCAAAAGCGAAGAACTTCAGGCAGTTTCGGCTGGGTGCGGTTGTTCCGGCTCGGTCATTGGCAGCCGCTCGACTCCGCGCTTGATTCCGAGCAGCAACCCCCGGGCGCCTAAGGCGATAACCGGTCGCGCCAACTCCAATGCAAGGAATTCGCCAGGGTAACGCAAGCCTATTCTGGCGCGGGTGAGGAGCCGGACACGATTCTCCCAGTGTGGCTGAAGATGAAATGACCACACCGCATTCCGGCGCAGGTCGGGATGCGTGATAGCGAGCAGGACGTGCTTTTCGGGCGCGATCTCCACGACGCGCAGCGTCACCCCGCCCGCGAGGCCCATCCAGCCGGGAGGCGCCAGTCGCACCTGATCCCCCACGGCCAGTTGTCGTTCTGGGTGAACTCGATCGGTGCCCTGATACCCGGCGCCAGCAGCATCCTGCACTCCCCCAGACCGCTCGTGACCCTTCCGCAACAGCCAGGACCAGACCGCAGCCGGCGGCGCGTCGATGTACACCGCCTCGGTTGTCTGGACGACCGGATCGCCCACCAACGCATCGCCCGGCAGCCGCATCTGACACTCGGCCTTTGTCGCACCCCAATTGCGGTAGTATCGGCGCGCCGCGTACAGCACCGATAACAGTGTCGCGGTCTCAATGATCCGCTTAGCCACCTTGACCATGGCGCCAGTATGCGTCTATGGCACGCTGCGCCATCAGGGTCAATAGTCCTCATGACGACGCCGATATGCCCTGCGGTTCGAGGTCCCACCTTAAGACCACGCACCACGCCGGCTATTGGCGCACGCCCCCGCACTCGGGCGCCGGCACTATCGATGACTTTGTACCCTATCCGCAAAGGAACCACGACGAAACACTGACTTCGTCCAGCGTTGCGGGGTGGTGACTGAGCGAGGGAGTACGAAGGTTATGGACGGAACCCCACCGCTGTTGACCGATTCTGACATCGACAGCCTTGCAAGGGATTTCTTGCGGTCACCATACGCCAGCACAATCTACATCGATTGGCCGCCTGATCGACGTGTCGATACTTTCTTGCGGCGCTGTAACCTGCCACGTGTGGCCGACGACGGCGACCTGTCCGACGCGGTGCTGGATCGCATCATGGCGTACGTCGGCCGGGTGGCGCGCGACGTGCAGCAGAAGGCGAATAGATCGCCGGCCCGCTTCGCGCAGTTCACATCAGCCCGCTAGCCGCCCAAGAACTGGGCAGACTGGCACTACGCCTTCGGGACTAACGGCACTATCGACCGAAGCGCCGGATGCGAATAGTCAAGCCTATGGCGCGCGGATCGGAGTCGACGACGGTGGACCGTCTGACGGCCACCGAGGCCAGTTTTCTGGAGGCAGAAGATGCCGAACCGGACTTGAGTCTGGCGATCGGCACACTAGCCATCATCGACGGGCCTATCCCCGCGCGAGCAAAGCTGACCGCGGCGCTGTCGAAAGGTTTGCACGCTGTTCCTCGGTTGGCGCAGCTGGTGCGCAAGCATCCTTTCGAACTGACGCCGCCGGAGTGGGTTGGCGACAACGACTTCGACATCACCCGCCATGTGCGTAGTGCAGCCTTGCCGCGTCCAGGGGATGACGCGGCCCTGTTCCAAACAATCGCTGAGCTAATGGAGCCGAGGCTGGCCCGTAATCATCCGTTGTGGGAGTGCTGGGTGATCGACGGGCTTCCGGACGGGCGGTGGGCCGCTCTGATAAAAATCCATCAATGCATCGCCGACGCAACCGCCACTCTGCAGATACTGGCTTCGATCTCGGATCCGAGGACATATCGCGCGGTCATCGACGAGATCCACGCCGCCGAGGAGCAGCGTTCGGCGATCAGTCGCCAGGCCGGACTCGGACTTAACCCACTGACCTGGGTCGGCGAAGTGTGGCGCACATCGGTAGCCACCGCCAACGCGGCTGCGCACTCCGCCCTTGGTGCAGCCGAGTTGGCCACCGGGCTGGTTGCGGGGGCCGCAGACTCCCGACCAAATGGCGTGGTCACCGACACGCGTCGCTACAGCGCGGTACGGGTGGCCCGGAGGGGCATCGACGAAGTGTGTGAAATCTTCGATGTGACGCCAGAAGACGTGGCACTTGCGGCAATCACCGACAGTTTTCGTGGCGACCTGCTGCGTCGCGGTGAGAAGCCCCGACGCACCTCGGTGCGTGCGCTGGTACCAATATCGGCCCAGACGTCGGATGCTTTGAACCGCAGCGATATTCGTGGTCCGGCAGCCATACTTCCGTGCTTGCCGGTCGAAGAGGATGACCCAGTGCAGCGGTTACGGCTGGTTCACACAAGGCTGGACAAAGCCAAGAAGAACAGCCATCGGCAAGCTGCGAGTTCATTTGTGACGCTGAGCAGTTACGTCCCGTTCATCGTGAGCGCATGGACGGTTCGGCTGCTGACGCGGTTGCCGCAGCGCAGTGTTGTCACGCTGGCGACCGGTGTGCCAGGTACTCGTCAGCGGCTGCAGATGCTGGGTCGTCCAGTGGAAGAGCTGCTGCCGATACCACCGATCGCCCCACAACTACCCACGGTGATCACCATGCTCAGCTACGTCGACACGTTGGTGTTCGGCATCACCGGGGATTGCAACGCGGCAATCGACGTCGGCGAACTCGCCACCGGTATCGAGCTCGGGATTGCACGCCTGCTCGCCCGCGCCCTGGCACGGAAGCAGACGCGCGGGAAACAATCCGGTCCAGATTCCGCGTCGGCCAACTGATTTGCAGAACTCGTCAGATTGCGGGTTTCACCATTCCGGCAAACAGTATCCGCTGCTCACGGCAGCGGTCAGAAGCTGGTAGAACACTCCGAACTCATTGGCTTTCCTGGTCTCGGGGCAGATACCGTTGCTCTACCGCGCGGGCAAGTTGGAGGCGTATCTGTTCTAGTTCGGATGCGCGATGCGCCTGCAGCTCGTCCTCCCAAGCTGCTACCTGTATCGCCAGGTCCTTGTCGGCAATGGTGCCATCAAGCCAGCGCGAAAAGTCGCCGCGTTCAAGATGATATTCGAGTGACTTTTGATCAAGATGCATTACCGCAGTGGTGAAGTCGCGCATCGTCGCGGCCGGAGCGACGGGGTGACCGTCGGTGCTGTGAAAGTAGAACCGCCGCTCGTTGGGCAGGTCAACGTCGGCATATTTGTGGGAGTGGCGTACGTGGGTCGTCTCACGGTCTGCGATCGTGAACCCACGGACCGGCCCCGACCCGTAACGGATGGTCGCCCGCCGTCGAGAAACGGCGTCCGCCCGGCTGTCGCCATTGATAAGCGTTATCACGACATCGCTTTCGTCGACCTCATGGGCGGGCAGTAATGCCGGTGCGAATGAGGACAACACATAGCCGCCTCGGCGTGCCCAGTGGGCTTGTTTTTCGGCGCCGAGAAGATGGGCCTCGTCGTAGATCACCCAGTGCGGAAATCCGTGCTGCTCCCGATGCGCCTCAGCGGTCGACCGCAGGCGATGCATGTAATCGATCTTGTCCGGCTCGGCCAATTCCGAAAGATCTACCACCATGCTCGAATACGGACGCAACGCGTTGACCAGTTCGGCCGGCTCGGGAAGATGGTGGTCGCCGTCGACGACCTGCACCTCGCTGAGCTGACGCAACTGCAAGTGGTCGCCTTCGGGGTCGAGGACAAGGACGCTGTAGTTCGCCTGGATCCACCGCTCTGCCAGCAACCCGACGAGGTAGCTTTTGCCCGAGGCCGCGGGTCCGGTAACCGCGATCCGCCCTTGACTTCCGGGTATCCGGGCCGGGGTGGCGTCATCGAAGACACCGATGTCGACCCACCTGCGTAACGGACACCAGCGTTGTGCCCCAGTGAGATACGGGCCGGCCAACAGGCCGGCGACGCCGGCCCCGTTTGGCTCGTCAAGCACGACATCGGCGTTTCGACGGGCCGACGGAACGGCATTGGCCACAGCTGCGCCGATTTCGGCGATAGAGAACATCGACAAATCGTTTTCGGCGTCGCCCACCGCCACTGCGTTATGCGGGGAAAAGCTCATCTGGGCCAGCAGTCTCAACAGTCCCGTGCCCTTAGTGATGCCGGCCGGCAGAACCATGAGGGAAGCCCGGTTTCGCGTGATCTGACAGTCGAGCCCGAGCTCACCGATCAGTTCGACGACTGTCGCCACGTGCTCGCCATCAACGGCGATCAAGACCTCACCGCGTCGGTACGGAACTCCGTGATCGTCGAGGGCTCGAGTAAGACTGCCATCGACCGGAGATGACAACGCGTGGACGTGTCCATCGACCACGATTACCGCGCCGTTTTCAAGCACCATCGCGTCCATGCACTCGGCTACGTTTGGGAACTCGGCATTCAATTCGGCTCCGATACGGCCGGTGACCAGAACGATCGCCAAACCATTACGCCGAGCCTGTTCGATCGCCTCCACGGTATGCGGCGCAATGCCGGCACCCGAGGTGAGGGTGCCGTCGAAATCGACCGCGACCACCTTGAAAAACATCACAGCTCGGTTCAGTGACGCACTACCAGTAGCGAGCACAATTCGACGATCGATATCGCGGCAGTCGGCAAGAACCGCATCAGCGGCGCGACCTGCCCGCAGCCAATTACCGCCAATTGGACGGGAACTGTACTGCGCGAGAAGTATTCGGCGACACCATTGGGCGCTGGCCGCGTGCGTACCTGCACCTCGGGATAGCCTTCGCGCCAAGCCGCGAGGCGGTGGTCGAGGGGACAGTCACCACTGCCGGCAACCCCCGTCCAGAGCGCCAACAGCGGGGCATCACGCAGCCTGGCCTCGGCGAAGCCGTTGCCGATGATGTGATCGCTTTCGGGCGAATTATCGACGCTGACAGCGATCCACCCTCCGGTGGTGGCCAGCCTTGCCACATCGGAACGGATGATGGCCACCGGACAAAACGCCGCGTTGGCCACGGCAGCGGCTGTCGATCCCAGCGTGTCGCCACTGCGCCCTACTCCGATCGACCCCACGCACATCATTTCTGCGTTGCGTGATTCGATCAGCAGGCCCTGCCGCGGTCCCGCCCCAACGACAGCTGTTTCGACCTTAACCGCCTTGCCGGTCGCGGCCACGGCCGCCTCGACGGTGCGAAACAGTCGCTCAGCCTCAGTGATTTGCACCCTGAAGTCAATGTTCGGGTGAATATCTGCAACGTCGGCAGCGTGGACCAGTCGGAGCGGCACTTCCCGGGCGACCGCTTCGTCAGCGGCCCACAGAGCTGCGGCGACAGCCGCGTTTGAGCCATCGATACCGACAACGATCGGTGACAGCCCGTCTGGTTGGGTCATGTCTTTCTCCCGTGGCTGTCAATGAACGAATCGTACGGGAGTTGGTGACCCCGCAGGAACAATCGTCCCTGCGGGGCCGCCCCGCCAGTTAACTTCCGGCCTGTACCGCAATGTGTTTCTCGGATTGCACCGACTCTGGCAGCGCCACCGAAACTGTCAGGATTCCCTTGTCATAGCTGGCCGTGATGTCGTCCTCATCGGCTCCGGCGGGTAGAGCCACGGACCGCATGAAGGAACCGTAGGCGAACTCCGAGCGGCCTTTGGATTCTTTTTCTTCGGTGCGCTCGGCCTTGATAGTCAGCCGGCCGTCATTCACCGTGACGTCGATGTCGTTGGCTGGGTCGATTCCGGGCAGCTCGGCACGAACCACGTATTGGCCGTCCTTGACTTCGTCCTCGAGGCGGATCAGGTGACCGTCCAGCAACGGCCCAAGATTCGCCCAGCCCGGGAAACCGGTGAAGAGCTCCGAGATGCCGGGAAGCGCCGAGCGCCGATGACGCTTCACTGGAAGTTTGCTCATGATGTTCCTCGCTAGAAGAGTCTTGGTTCAGATATACGACTGATCTCAGCACTTCACGACTGGTGATGGTTAGGGTCAAAAGTCCCCGCTGAGGCAATTCGTTCGCATGTAGTCGAGAAGGGTTCACGGGCACGGCTACCGTTCGATGCACCGTCGCGGCAGCCATGAGCTTTTCGCCGAAAACATCACCGCCTGAGGCCGACAACCAAGGAAATCAGCGCATTTTGGCGTTCGGCGATCGCCTTGCCCACTCAGTGGTGCCCGACCGTCGTCGCGGTCATTGGGAAGCTGCGCGTGACGATCGTCCCGCCGCCCGTCGGGTGGGGCCTAGTTCGGCCACTATCATGCTGAACACTTCCGGGACGGCAGCGGCAACCTGCGGCGTCAAGCCGACACCGTGGGTGGTGTCAGCTACTTCGACGGCGAACACCGCAAGCTCGTCGGGTAGTCGGCCCAGCGCCTGGCCCAACGCGTATGTCGGGGCGAGATCGACGTCGTGAGAACTCAATCCGTCGGTTGCGTCGGCCAAGTCATCTGATGTGCAACGACAGATTCGGCCAGGCGTTGACGGCGTCGCGACCGCGGCGTCGATCACCACGGCGAGGCCGGCTCCCGACCACGCCTCGAGCAGGCTCATGGGGTCAGCGATGCCGGTCACCACCCGAATATCGGGCAATGCCAGCTCGTTCAGCGCGTCGGCGACGGCAACGCCGACGCCGTCGTCGCGCCGGTAGCGGTTGCCCAGCCCTATGACGACGATTCCCCCGGTCATGTCCGCCCGACAGTCAGCGTCAGGAAGTGCGCGGAACATGAGATGCACGGGTCGTAGCTGCGAATCAGCCTCTCGCACAGAGTCGTCAACGCGGCATTGTCCAGAGCAAGATGGTCGGACACCAAGCGTGCCAGGTCGGCTTCGATGGCCGCCTGGTTCTGGGAGGTGGGTGGGATGATCGTCGCCGCGGCAACAAGCCCGTCGTCGTCGATCCGGTACCGGTGATACAGCAAGCCACGAGGCGCCTCGCTGACACCATGCCCCACGCCGGCCCGCGCCGGGACGTCGACGAATGGCCGCGAGGGACGCTGATAGTCATCGATGATCCGCAACGCCTCTTCTATCGCATAGACCACCTCGACGGCACGGACAACGATGCTGCGGAACGGGTTTCGGCATTCCGCCGACAGCCCGGCCCGCGCGGCGGCCTGCGCCGCTATCGGCGACAGCGCCGAGGAGTTCAGCGAAAACCGGGCCAACGGTCCGGTCAGATGACAGCCGCCGTCGAGTGTCGCGTGCAGGGCCGTCGAGTGCGGCACCTGCGATTCGCGGACGTGGTCGCTGAAGTCGGCGACTGGAAACGACGGGCCGCCACTGCGCGCGATCGTGCCGTTCTCGATCGGATACTGGCCGGACGCGGTAAGCGCAAGGAACTCGTGGTCGAGTTCGAGGTCGGGGAACTCGAATTCGGCGGCCCACTCGACGGTGGCCAGCGCGTCGTCCAGCGCTCTGCGCAATTGTTCGGCGATCGGCCTGAACTCTAATCGTTTTGGCACAGAGTAGAATCCGCCGAGCCGCACATTGACGGGATGGATGGCCCGCCCTCCGACGAACTCCATCAACCGGTTGCCGGCCTTCTTCAGCGCCAGTCCGCGCTCGACGATCTCGCGCTCGTCGCGAGCCAGGGCGATCGCGTCGGGGTAGCCGAGGAAGTCCGGTGCGTGCAACAGGTAGATGTGCAGCACATGGCTGTGAATCCATTCGCCGCAGTACAGCAACCGCCGCAGCGCGACAAGGTCCGCGTCCACTTCGACGCCACACGCGTCTTCGATCGCGTTGCAGGCACTGACCTGATAGGCGACCGGGCAGATTCCGCAGACCCGCGCCGTCAGGTCCGGTGGCTCGGTGTAGGCGCGCCCCCGCAGGAACGCTTCGAAAAACCTGGGCGGCTCATAGATGTTGAGTTCGACGCGCTCGAGCGCCCCGTCTTTCAGCGTGACATGCAGCGCCCCTTCGCCTTCCACCCGCGTCAGCGTCCCGACGCTGAGCGTGCGATCAGACTCGGTCACTGTTTGCTCCGCTCGGCGGCGAAACTGGCCCTGAAACTGGCCACGTTGAACGTCGAGAACACCCGATCGACGTCGCCGTCGGACATGCCGTCGCGGCGCAGCAACGGGATCAGCGTTGCGGTTCTGGGCGCCGCGGACGGGCCGAAGCAGCCGTAGCAGCCTCGATGATGCGCGGGGCACAACGCTCCACACCCGGCGTGGGTGACGGGGCCGAGACACGGCGTGCCGTCGGCGACGATGACGCATGTCACGCCGCGTTGTTTGCACTCGGTGCATACCGTCTTGGCCGGCAGCCGGGGTTTGCGTCCGATCAGCAACGCGGCGAGGGTATCGAGCAGCTGTCCGCGGTCGATCGGGCAGCCCGGCAGCTGGTAGTCGACCTTCACATGCGCCGACGCCGGCGTGGAAGTGGCGAGCGTGTCGATGTACTCCGGTTTGGCATAGACCACCGAGACGAACTCGGCGACGTCGGCGAAGTTGCGCAGCGCCTGCACTCCCCCGGCCGTCGCGCATGCGCCGATGGTGACCAACAGTTTTGACTGGTCACGGATCTCGCGGATGCGCCGCTCGTCGTGGCGGGTGGTGATCGAACCCTCGACCAGCGACACATCGTAAGGACCACCGACCATCGCGCTGGAGGCCTCGGCGAAGTTGGCGATCTCAACTTGGTCGGCAAGCGTGAGCAGCTCGTCCTCGCAGTCGAGCAGGGTGAGCTGACAGCCGTCGCAGGAGGCGAACTTCCACACGGCCAACGTGGTTGGGCTCATCTACAGCTCCTTTACCCGCATCAGCGGACCCGCGACGTCGTAACCGACGACGGGCCCGTCACGGCACAGCAGCAACGGACCCAACTGGCAATGACCGCACCAGCCGACACCGCATTGCATGTTGCGTTCCAGCGAGACCCGAATATCTTGCGCGGCTACACCTTTGTCCATCAGCACCTCCGCGCCCAACCGCAGCATCGGCTCCGGCCCGCACAGAAATGCCGTGGTGCGCTCGGGCTGCAGCGACAGCCGCCGCAGCGGCTCGGTGACCAGGCCGACCTCTCCGGTCCAGCCTTCGGTCGGGGCGTCGACGATCTGCTGCACCTCTATCCGCGGGTCCGCGTTCCACTTCTCGAGTTGGGCGGCGAATAGGAAGTCCGACCGCGAGCGGGCCCCGACGACGAGCATCATCCTGTCGTAGCGCGACCGCTGAGCCAACGCGCCGAGGATCGCCGGCCGCAAGGGGCACAGGCCCACGCCACCGGCGACCATGACCAGATCCCGGCCGACGGCCTGTTCCAGTCCCCAGGTGGTGCCGAACGGTCCCCGGACACCGATGACCGTACCCGGCTGGGCGTCGTGCAGGGCGCGGCTGACCGCTCCGACCGCGCGGACGGTGTGGGTGATCGAGCCGTCCGTAACTGTCGGATCACCGCTGATCGAGATCGCGGCCTCACCCACGCCGAACGCGTAGAGCATCATGAACTCGCCCGGCTCCGGCGGCCGCAACACCGTACCGACCGGCGTCAGGCACAGCGTTGCCGAATCCGGGCTCTCCACGACGCGGGTGCGCACGCGATACGGAACCGGGGCCATAGCCGAAGCCGTCGGCGCGGACCCGGTCGCCCGTTCAGTCATTGCCGGCCATTTTGTTCATTTCCGCGGTGATGTCGATCCCGGTGGGGCACCAGGCGATGCATCGCCCGCAACCGACGCAGCCCGACATACCGAACTGGTCGTGCCAGGTACCCAATTTGTGGGTCAGCCAATGCCGGTACCGCGAGGCACCGGACTGGCGGACGCTGCCACCACCGTGGACGTAGGTGAAATCGAACTCGAAACACGACGCCCAATGCCGCCACCGTTCGGCGTGCTCGCCGGTGAGGTCGCTGACGTCTTCGGTGCTGGTGCAAAAGCAGGTGGGGCACACCATCGTGCAATTGCCGCACGTCAGGCAGCGACCGGCCACCTCGTCCCACTGCGGCGACTCGCGCGAATTCGCCAGCAGGTCCCGCAGGTCGACGTCGGGCATCCGGCGGCCCATCCGATCCGCCGCGGCCTCGACGTCGGCGCGCGCAGCACTGACATCCGCCGTGCCGGCCGACCGGTGCGGCACCGCGGCGAGCACGTCGGCTCCATCAGGGCTGCCGATGTCCACCAGGTAGCTCACGCCTTCTGCGCCAGGGCGTTCCGTGAGCGCCAGGTCGTAGTTGGGCCCGACCGCGGGCCCGGTGCCCATCGACGCGCAGAAGCACAGCCCGCCGGGTTCGGTGCAGTTCACCGCGACCACGAACAGCCGCCGCCGACGGCCGACGAACGACTGATCCGGATATTCAGAACGGCCCAGCACCCGGTCCAGCGTCGCGATCGCGGACAGGTCGCAGCCGCGCACTCCGAGGAACGCGTACCGCGGAACCTCGTCTGATTCGGACTCGCCGGCCCCGTCGCGAGTACCGGCCCACAGCCGCTGCCGGGGCGGGTGCAGGAACTGTTTCCACGACTGCGGCCCGGCCGAATGCCCGAACACCGCGTCGTCATCACGATGCCGCACCCGGTAGTGGCCCGGACCCACGTCGACACCCCAGCCGCGCGGAAGATCGTCCGCCGACTCGAGTTCGGCGAGCACAATCGCGTTGTCGCGCAACGTTGGACCGACCACGCGATAGCCCCGCTCCATGAGTACGTCCACCAGGCGGTGCAGTCCGGCCGTGTCGATCAACGCGGGATCGGAGTCTTCGCCGTGTGCGTTCACCGCCACATCATCCAACTACTTCGCGAGAGATGTATAGGGACGTTAGGCCTGAATCCGAGTTCCATACAACGCGGTTCGATCGGGCTCTGACGTGGTAGCTGCTCGGTCCGCTCAGTACGGTGGGCAGCATGAAATATCTAGATGTCGACGGGGTCGGAAAAGTGAGCCGGATCGGGCTGGGCACTTGGCAGTTCGGCTCGCGGGAGTGGGGCTACGGGGACAGCTACGCCTCCGGGGCGGCGGGCGACATCGTTCGGCGCGCCCTTGATCTCGGGGTCACGCTATTCGACACCGCCGAGGTATACGGCCTGGGTAAGAGCGAGCGGATCCTCGGCGAAGCGCTAGGCGACGAGCGAACCAAGGTCGCGGTGGCCAGCAAAATCATGCCGGTCGCGCCCTTTCCTCCCGTCATCAAACAGCGCGAGCGCGCCAGTGCACAGCGGCTGCAGCTCGACCGCATCCCGCTCTACCAGATCCACCAGCCCAACCCGGTGGTCCCGGATTCGGTGATCATGCCGGGCATGCGTGAGCTGCTGGACAGCGGAAAAATCGGCGCGGCCGGCGTCTCGAACTACTCACTCGCGCGATGGCGAAAGGCCGATGCCGCACTCGGGCGTCCGGTGATCAGCAACCAGGTGCATTTTTCGCTCGCCTACCCCGGCGCGCTCGAGGACTTGGTCCCGTTCGCCGAACGCGAGAATCGCATCGTGATCGCTTGGAGCCCGCTGGAACAAGGGCTGCTGGGCGGCAAGTACGGCCTGGACAACCGGCCGGGCGGTGTTCGCGCCGTGAACGCCCTGTTCGGCACCGAGAACCTGCGCCGCATCGAGCCGCTGCTGCAGACCTTGCGCGCCGTCGCCGCGGAAGTCGGCGCCAAGCCCGCCCAGGTGGCGCTGGCCTGGCTGATCAGCCTGCCTGGCGTCGTCGCCATCCCCGGAGCCTCCAGCGTCGAGCAGCTGGAATTCAACGTCGCGGCCGCCGACATCGAGCTGAGCACGGCTTCCCGCGACGCGCTCACCGACGCGGCCCGCGCGTTCCGGCCGGTGTCGACCGGGCGCTTCCTGACTGACCTGGTCCGCGAGCGGCTCGGACTTCGCTGAGCCGCCGGCGAGTGATCAGCCGCCGCTCTTGAGGCGAATCTTCCAGCGCACGAAGCTCAGATACGCGACGCTGAGAACAGCCAGCATGGCCATGTCGAACAACCACGCACCGGGCGTGTGCTGCCAGTGTGAGTCCTTCGGGACTTGCGGAACGGGACACATTTTGGTCAGGTCGACCGTGGAGGCCGACGTCGCGAAGCCCCATCTCGCCGGGGTGAGCCAGGCCATCTGATCGAGCCCGGGGCGGTTGGTGACCGGAATCATGCCGCCGGAGAACACCAGCTGCGACATGACCGCCACCACCAGCAGCGGCATGATCTGTTCGCTGGTCTTGGCCACCGACGACAACAACAACCCGAGCATCGCCGAGGCGACGGTGGTGGCCGCGATGTCGACGTACAACTCCAGCCCCGGTGAGCCCAGGACGACGGCTCCCTGAGTCGGACCGCCCTTGCCGTACAGCGCGATCGCCGTCACGATCGCCGACTGAACGAGCGCGAGGACGGTGTAGACGCACACTTTGGCCAGCAGGTACGCGGTGGTGGAGAGGCCTACCGCCTGTTCACGCAAGAAAATGGCCCGCTCACCGATGAGATCGCGGATGGTCAGCGCGGTCCCCATGAAGACGGCACCGACATTGAGCAACACCAGGATCTGTGCCGGCTCGGTGGGTGCCTCACTTGTCATGGGCGGTTGACCGAACCCGACGTCGCCGGGCACCG
>Ga0335072_10007522_pt1 | contig 15848 bp, 12 predicted proteins | sample Lox_Sample_21_FD_206725 | JGI IMG/M metagenome (GOLD analysis project Ga0335072, IMG submission 206725) | Soil microbial communities from Loxahatchee National Wildlife Refuge, Florida, United States - Lox_Sample_2.1 | ecosystem: Environmental > Terrestrial > Soil > Wetlands | place: USA... | reverse complement strand
GGGTATCCCGGTCTACACCGACCCGGCCCGCGCCGTCCGCGCGATCGGCGCCGTTGCCGCGTTCAGCGAGTCCATGCGCCGCCGCGAGCACGCCGAGCCACCGCGAGAAGACACGGCTCGCGCAGCCAGGGCCCGCGCGCTCCTCGAACGCGAGGCCGGCCAGCCGTTCGTCCTGGAGTCGGTCGCCAAGCAGGTGCTGGCCGAGTACGGCATCCCGGTCAGCCGCGAGATCATCGCCGACTCAGCCGAGGCGGCGGTAGCCGCGGCCCGCGAACTAGGGGGGAAGGTCGCGCTGAAGGTGCTGTCTTACGGCCTGCCGCACAAGTCCGACTCGGGCGCCCTGCGGCTCGGCCTGCAAGGCGACGAAGCCGTCAGGGACGGCTACGAGGAGATGCTCGCGAGCATCCGCGCCGCCAATCCCGACATCAAGGTGGAGGGCGTCCTGGTCCAGGAGATGGTCCCGGCCTCGGTCGAGATCTCCTGCGGGCTCCAGCGCGATCCGGTGTTCGGCCCCATGATCGCCGTAGGCATCGGGGGCGTGCTGATAGAGATCGTCGGCGGGACGGTCCTGCTGCGGCCCCCGTTCACCCAGCGGATGGCCGAAGACGCCGTGGCCCGCATCGCCGAGGGTCGGCTCCGCACCGCGAGCCGCGGCCTCTCAGCGGAGCAGGCCAGCACGATTGCCAAGACAATGACCGGCCTCGGCGCGCTCGCCCTGGAACTTCCCGAAGTGGACTCGGTCGACATCAACCCGATCCGGGTCGACGGCGACGTGGCCAAGGCCGTCGACGCCCTGATCGTCGTGCGCGCATAAGGGAGAAAAGACCGTGCCATTTCCCAGGCGGCAAGCCGCGATCGTCGGCGTCTACACCACGAAGCAAGGCAAGCTGCCAGAACGCACCTCGTTCTCGCTCCAGCTCGAGGCGATCAGGGGCGCCCTGGACGACGCGGGGCTGACTACCGCCGATATCGACGGCCTGCTGCCCATGAGCGGCGCGGCGCACGTGCCCGGCACCACGGCGCACCAGTTCTGGGCCGAGCAACTCGGCGAGCGTCCGCTCAGCCTGGTGGAAATCGGCGGCGCGTCCGGCCAGCTGGCCAAGGCCGCGGCGTCGATCGCGGCCGGCCTGACGGACGTCGCGGTGCTGTTCTTCGGCCGCGCGGGCGCCCGCACCGGGCCGGGCGGCACGAAGACGGCGGACAGAGCGCCGCGAGTCCCTGACGACTGGAGCTTCGCCACCGCGGGCGGTTACATGACGGCGTGGTACGCCATGTGGGCCCAGCGCTATATGCACGAGTTCAATGTGACCAACGCTGACCTGGCCGAAGTCGCGGTCTTCACCCGCTACCACGCCACCCTCAACCCCGACTCGGTGATGGGCAGCCGCGGCGAGATCACCGTCGAGGACGTGCTGGCCTCACGGTACGTGTGCGAGCCCCTGCACCTGCTCGACTGCTCCATCGACAACGACGGCGGTTACGCGGTCGTGATCGCCAGCGCCGACCGGGCCAGGGACTGCCGCAAGAAGCCGGTCTGGATCCTGGGCGGCGCCGAGGCCTACTACACCGACTTCTACGCCACCATCAACGACCCGTGGTTCCCGAATCAGGGCAAGGCCGTGCGCAAGGCGACCGACAGGGCCTTCGGCCTGGCGGGCATCTCCCGCGACGAGATCGACGTGGCGGGCCTGTACGACTGCTTCACTGTCACCACCATCCGCGACCTGGAGGAGATGGGCTTCTGCAAGCTGGGCGAGGGAGCCGACTACGTGAAGGAGGGCCACCTGCGGCTGGGCGGCTCGATGCCCGCCAACACCGACGGCGGGCTGCTGTCCAACAGCCACTGCGGCGACCCGTCCGGCATGCACACCATCGAGGTCGTCCGCCAGCTGCGCGGAGAGTGCGGGCAGCGGCAGGTCCCTGACGCGAAGCTCGGCGTCTCGCTGCAGCAGGGCTGGGCCGTCCATGGCCTCGCCAGCACCCTCGTCATGGCCGTCGATTAGGAGAAACGAAGATGACCGTCCTTGACCCGGCCCCCGCCCCGTACCTCAAGCCGCTGCCTGAAGTCCGGCCGGAGAACCAGCCCTTCTTCGACGCCCTGCGCGACCATCAGTTCGTGATCCCCCGGTGCGACAACTGCGGCGACTACAACTGGGTGCCCTACCCGGCGTGCCGCAGCTGCCTGTCAGAGAACCAGACCTGGACCCCGGTCTCGGGCCAGGCCACTGTGTACACCTACACGGTCTGCCACCGCGGCCCCGGCGCGTTCAACGCCGACGTGCCGTACGTGATCGCCCTTGGCGAGCTCGTCGAGCAGCCGCGCCCGTGCCTGATCCTGGGCAACCTGGTCGGCACCGCCCCCGGGGACGTCCGCGTGGGCATGCCCATCGAGGTTGCCTACCAGGACATCCCGGGCGAGGACATCACCATGTGGCGCTGGGTGGCCCGCTAGTCCACGGCCATGATCAAGGTGCCCGCGTAGCCGTGCACAGAGGCGCCCTGGGCCAGCGAGAGGCCGATCTTGGCGCCGGAGACCTGGCGGGCGCCGCATTCGCCCCGCAGCTGGCGCGCGACCTCGACGGTGAACAGCCCGTGCGGGATGCCGCAGTGCGTGTTGGACAGCAGCCCGCCGTCGGGGTTGACCGGCATCGACCCGCCCAGCCGGGTGTGGCCCTCCGTGAAGTAAGCGGCGCCCTCACCCAGCTTGCAGAAACCGAGTTCCTCCAGGTCGCGCAGCACGGTGATGGTGAAGCAGTCGTACAGTCCCGCGACGTCGATGTCGTCACGGGACACCCCGGCCTGGGCGAACGCGATGTCGCCCGAGCGGCGCACCGAATGCCCCTGCTCGGGGAACCACGGCGCGTCGATGGTGGTGTAGCCGTCGGTGTGGGTTGCCTCGGCCCCGCCGATCACCCAGACCGGCTTGCCCCGCGTGCCCCGTGCCACCTCTGCCGAGGCCACCACGATGGCGTAGCCGCCGTCGGTGTCGATGGCGCAGTCGAACAGGTGCAGGGGGCTGGCGATCATCCGGGAGCCGACCACGTCCTCGACGGTGATCTCACCGCGGCTGCCCATCACCGAGTCCGGGTTGAGGGTCGCGTGGTAGCGGTGCCTGACCGCAACCTCGGCTAGCTCCTCGCTGGTCACCCCGAACTCGTGCATGTACCGCTGGGCCCACATCGCGTACCACGGCGTCATGTACGCCCCGTGCGCGTCGCCTGCCCAGTCATACCCGCGCGGCGCGTTCTCGGGCACGGCCTTCCCGCCAGGCCCGACCTTCCAGCCCGCCTTGCCCCAGAACACCACGACCACGCTGGCCAGCCCGCCCGCGATGGCCAGCGCCGCCTTGGTCACCCCGTTCGGGTAACCGATCTCGCCGTAGGACATGGGACGGCCGCCGAACTGGGCGGCCCAGAACATCTCCGGCCGGTGCGGGGCCTCGCCCCCGGCACCCATCGGCACGACGCCGTCGACGTCGTCCGGCGTCAGTCCCGCGTCGGCCAGGGCGCCCTTGATCGCCTCGACCGCCAGCGAGGCCGAGGTCCGCTCCAGGTTCCTGGCCTGCTCGGTGGTGTACGTGCCGACTATGGCCGCCTGCCGCTTCGGGAATGCCATCGGATCCGACTCCCCAAACTTGATTATTCGATACTTCTAAGTATTACGATCTATTTATCGGGCGTCAACGGAAGGAGTGCCATGAGCGACCGGAGGCCCGCCGCGGTAGTGACCGGAGGCGGCGGCGGCATCGGCACCGAGGTGGCACTCGAGCTGGCCCGCCGCGGCGTCGCCGTCGTGCCCATGGATCCCGGGGCCGGCGTGCAGGGAGAACCGCTGAACGAGCCGACGGCGGCCGAGACGGCCGGGCGGATCACAGCCGAGGGAGGCGTGGCCAGGGCGTCCATGGCGTCGGTCACCGATCGCGCCGCCGTCCGCTCGCTGTTCGCGGAGGTGGCCGCCGAGTTCGGCGGGCTGGACATCGTGGTCAACACGGCTGGCGTCCTGCGCTTCGCGCCGTTCCTTGACACCTCGGAGGACGACTGGCGGACCGTCCTTGACGTCCACCTGAACGGGTACCTGAACGTCCTGTCCGAGGCGCTGCCGATCATGACGGCGGCCGGCTACGGCCGGATCGTCGGTGTCACGTCCGGCGCGGGCCTGGCCCGCGCGGCAGGCGACGGCGCCGCCTACGCCTGCGCCAAACGGGCCGTCGCCGCCGTGACCTGGGGCCTGGCCGGCCTGCTGCCGGACGGGATCGCGCTCAACGCCCTGTCGCCGCTCGCCGCGACCAGGATGACCACCAGGGCCGTGACTGGCGCCGCCCCCGATCGCGGGCGGAGCGGCGGCCTCGACCTGTCCGGCCTGCCGCCGGCCGCGGACATGGCCCCGCTCGCCGCCTACCTGGCCAGCGAAGAGGCCGGATCATGCCGCGGCCAGGTCGTCTTCTCGGCCGGCCCGGAACTCGCGGTGATCTCGCCCCCGCGCCTGCTCGAGGCCGTCCGCACCGGACACGCCGCCGACTTCGCGGCGTCGCTCGACACGCTGTTTCCCGTCGTGTTCTGCCCGGCCGAGGCGGGGCAGCGCGCCACCGGGGGCGCGAACGCCCGTTTCGGCCCTGTCTTCGACGAGCCGGGCACCACTGGCCCCGTAGCCGGCGCGGCCACCGCCAACTGCCTGGTCATCACCGACAACCCGGCCATGGCAGGCTCGCTCGCCGCGGCACTGTCCCGCTGCGGCCTGACCGCCGTCGACGTCGATATCGACAGCGGCGCCAAGGGCTTCGCGGCGGCCGAGGCTGCCCTGGAGCAGGCCGCGAACGCGGCCGGGGGAATCGACGCCGTGGTCATCGCGCCAGGATCCCCGCCTGCCGCCCCGCCTGCCGCCCCGCCAGGTCCTGCCCCGGCGCCGTGGCAGCGGCTGCTGGCCGGCTACTCGGCGACCGCGGACCACGTGCTGACCCACGCGGGCTGGCTCCGCGCCGCGGCGCGGCACGCCGTCCGTACCGCGCGGCCCCTGCGGGTCATGCACCTGGCCGACGCCTCTTCGCCGTCGCTCCGCCCGGCGGCGCAGGCCGTGGCCCAGCTGGCCCGCTGTGGCAGCCTGCTCAGGCCCGGCCTGATCGACGTGTTCTCGATCGCCGTGGAGACCGCAGAGCCAGCCGACCAGCAGCCGGTCGCCGACCTCACCGCCCGCCTGCTGTGGTCCGGCGACGCCGCCGCCCTGCGCGGCGCGGAACTGGTCGCCCGCCCAGGCTGGGCCGGCATCCGCAGCCATCCCGCCCCGTCCGCCGCGGCCTCGTACGGCGGCTCGGCCGTCCCGCCATGGGTCACCGACTGGCTCAGTGAGTCTCGCTCCTGAGCGCCTGACTCTTGTTTGATGGCAAGCAAAATATCAAATCGTTATCAAACTATAAATTTGATAGTTGTCGACATGTATTGCGAGTCGACCTACATTTGTGTAACCAAAGTCCGGTGTCTGACCCCGAAAGGACCGCACATGGGACAGATGCGCATGGCTGGTTTCCGTCATGGGTTGTTGCCCGTCGCGGCCGCGGCGCTGCTGGCGGGCGTGGCGGCCTGCAGTTCCGGCTCTAGCTCGAGTTCGGCCGCGGGCGGCGCTAACGCGGTGGCGGCTGGCGGGAGCCAGTGCTCGAACATTCCGGCCGGGCCGATCAAGATCGCCAACATCGTCCCGCTGAGCGGGCCGACCTCACAGTCGGGCCAGCTGGGGGAGATCGAGTCCAACATCGAAGTCAGTTACTTCAACGCGCACGACAGCGTGTGCGGGCACAAGTTCTCGCTGACCAACTACAACGACAAGGGTGACCCGGCAACCTCGCTGGGCATCGCCCGCCAGCTCGTCTCCCAGGGCAACGTGATCATCATGGAGGACTCCCTGTCCTCCGCGCAGAACCAGGATCAGCCGTACCTGATGCAGCAGCACGTGCTGGTCGTCAACGGGGACGGCGCGGCGGCGCTGTTCAACGCTCAGCAGAATCCCACCGCCTACAGCACGGGCCCGACGAATCAGCAGTACGCCGACCTGATGGTGAACTGGGCCAAGTCCCACGGCGACAACAACATCGGGATCCTCTCCGACGGCACCTCGTTCAGCGTGGAACTAGCGGCCGACGCCGAGGCCGCCGCCAAGGCGGCCGGGCTGACGTTCGTCAAGACGATCACCTACTCGCCCACCGCGATCGACCTGACCACCCCGCTGACCGAGGCGAAGCAGGCCGGGATCCAGACCCTGTTCCCGACCGGTTTCACCGGCGTCCCCGCCATGGTCTCGGGACTCAAGCAGATCGGCTGGGCGCCCAAGATCGTCGGCTGGGGCGGGCTGAACGACTTCGGCATCACCGCCGCCCAGGTCCCGCCGGGGACGGTCGACGGCTGCGACATCTCCTACACGCCGGGGCAGCCGACGTCCACCTTGCTGACCCCAGAGAACACCGAACTCCTCAAAGAGGCCGCGGCCAAGATCGGGACGAACCCGGCGACGTCCGGCATCGTCATCGGGTACTTCTACCTGCTCACGATCAAGCACGCGATCGAGACGGCGAACTCGCTGGACGGGATGAAGCTGGCGGCCGCGCTCAGCGCCACGTCCAACCTGGCGACGAACGTTCCAGGTCTCGCACTGAACTGGACCCAGACACCGTCGTTGCACGGCGGTTTCCCGAGCTCCGCGCTGAAGGAATGCGACCTCAAGCAGGGTCCTTACGACATCCTCTACGCCGCTAGCTGAGGCCGGAAAGGGGCGGCATGGCTCGTGGGCTGGAAGGGCTGGTAGATCTGCAGCTCGCCTCGCCTGGCGTGGCTCTGGTCACGCTCAACCTGCCAGAACTGCGGAACGCGATGACGTCGGACCTGACGTCGGCGTGGACCGTGGTGATGGAGAAGATCGCCGGGGACCGGTCACTGCGCGCCGTCGTGGTGACCGGGACCGGCAGCGCGTTCTGCTCGGGGGCGGATCTGTCGTGGCTGGATCAGGGCAACCTCAGTGACAACACCCCGGATCGGCTGCGGGACAAGATGCTCCCCTTTTACCAGGCCTGGCTCGCCCCGCAGCAGCTCCAGGTACCGGTCGTCGCGGCGGTCAACGGCCCGGCGGTGGGGGCCGGGCTGTGCCTGGCGCTGGCCTGCGACCTGCGCTGCGCCGCACCCTCGGCGACCTTCAGCGCTCCCTTCACGCAGCTGGGCACTCACGGCGGAATGGGCGTGAGCTGGCTGCTGCCCGAAGCCGTGGGGATGTCCCGCGCCCGGGAGATGCTCTACACCGGGCGGGTGCTGACCGCGGCGGAGGCCCTGAACTGGGGGCTGGTCAGCGACATCGCCGACGACGTGGTGGGCCGCGCGCTCGACGTCGCGGAGACCGTGGCGCGGGCGGCGCCGATCGCCACCCGGCTGACCAAGGCGGGCCTGGCGCAGGGCTCGCGCGGCCGGTTCGAGCTGGCCTTGCAGTGGGAGGCGATGGCGCAGCCGGTCACCCTGGCCACCAGCGACATCCACGAGGGAGTCCAGGCCAAGCGCGAGCACCGGCCGCCCGCCTTCAACGGCGACTAGGCCCGATCGCTATCTCAGCTGATCACGGGCCTTCGGCCAGCAGGACCGAGGCCGGCCGCTGGAACATGGCGAAGTCCACGGGCGCGAAGTACAGGTCGGTGAACGTGCGCGGTGCGTCCGGCTCCCCGATCGTCCGCGCGAACCGGTGGCCGTCCTGGATGGCGGCGGTCAGCCCGCGGGGGGAGAGCGCATCTCCGATCGAGAAGACCTGGTCCGCGCGGCCCGCGAGCTCCCGGCCCAGGCTGAGATCGGCCCGCCGGCCGGTGGCCATCACGATCGCCTCTGCTTGGAGCTCGGTCTCGGCTCCGGTGTCGATGTCGTAGACCCGGACCGTGTGATCGCCGATCTCGCGCAGGTGGGTCCTGGTCAGGATCTGGACGCCGAGCTTCTTGATCCGCGGCATGGTCGAGGTGATCAGCAGCCCGCCCAGGTTCCCGAACGGCTCGGACCAGCGCGACACCACCGTCACCTGAGCCCCCTGGGCCGCTAGCAGCTCGGCGATCCCCGGCCCGGTGGTGATGCCCTCCTCGTCGAAGACGACCACGGGTCCCGTGAAGCGCAGCCCGCCGTCGATCACCTGCTCGGGCGTGACGACAAAGTCCTGGTCCCAGCCGGGTACCGGGCGCTTGAAGTAGCCGGTCTCGCCGGTGCGGATGTACCGGGACCCGGTCGCGATGAGGATGGCGCCGGGCTCCTCGGCCAGGATCAGGTCCGCGGTCGCCTCGGTGTTCAGCCGGACGTCGACGCCTTCCTGGCGCAGTTGCCGTTCGTACCATTCAGGCGTGGTGCGGAAGATCTCCCTGTCGGGCAGGGCGGCCCACAGGTTCAGCTGGCCGCCGATGCGGTCGCCCCGTTCGAACAGGACCACGCTGTGTCCCCGCCTGGCGGCCACCCGGGCCGCCTCAAGCCCGGCGGGGCCGCCGCCGGCCACCACCACCCGCGACGGCCGCGGTGCGGGCGGGTACGCGCGCCAGCGCTGCTCGCGCGCGGTCTCGGGGTTGATCGCACAGCCCCAGGTGCCACGGGCCCCATCGGTCATGCACAGGTTGCAGGCCAGGCAGGTTCTGCTGTCAGACTCCCGGCCTGCCATGGCGTTGGCCAGCAGGTCCGGCTCGGCGATCAGGCCCCTGGCCGCCCCGATCATGTCGGCCACGCCGGAGGCGAGGGCCTCCTCGACCTCGGCGATCGTGGTGACCCGGCCCAGCGCGCTCAGCACGGGAATGTCACCCGCCGCCTCGCGGACACCCGCGACATAGCTGCGGTAGACCTGCTTGGGCAGCAGGTAGTTCGGCATGCCGAGGACCATCTGATCGGGCTCGATGGCGATGTCGAGGTCAAGGAAATCCAGCAGCTTCGCCTCGACAAGCCGCCTGACCACCTCACGGTTGTCGGCCTGGGTCAGGCCGCCGCCCTCGGGCACCAGTTCGTCGGCGTTCATCCGCATGCCGATGGCCCGGTCAGGGCCCGCTCCCTCGCGCGCCGCCCGCAGGCACTCGACCAGGAACCGCATCCGGCCCTCGATGCTGCCGCCGTACTCGTCGGTGCGCCGGTTGAAGTAGGGCGACAGGAACGCCTCGCACAGCATGCCGTGCGCGCAGTGCATCTCGATCCCGTCGTAGCCCGCCTCGGCCAGGTGCCGCGCCGAGATCCGGTGCGCGTCGACGACTTTGGCGATGGTCTCCGTGCTCATCTCGTGGGTCACGTGGAAGTCGTCGGCAGTCTGCACGGGAGACGGCCCGAACAGCGGCGCGTTGGAGCTGCCCGGCTCGTAACTCCACAGGTTCCCCACCCGCGAGTAGTGAATTTCGGCGAAGATCTTGCTTCCCTGCCGGTGCACCGCGTTGGCGACAGCCCGGAACGACGGGATGGTGCGCTCCAGGTACGGAGTGGTCAGGCTGCCGCCGCCGCGTTTCGGCATGGTGGACATCGCGTGGACCAGGAGCCCGCAGCCCCCCGCGGCCCGGGTCTCGTAGTACTCCGCGAACACGTCAGACGGCTCGTAGCCCACGTTGTACCCGACGCCGTGCGGGGACAGGTAGAAGCGGTTCCGAATCTCGACCGGCCCGAGCCTGATCGGGGTGGCGGTCAGGGGATACCGGTTCGCGTCAGCCATGACATCACCCTAGCAAGTTTGACAGGTGAGTCAAGATTGCTCCCTCTGTCCTGCCCTGCTATCGGTCCGCTGTAGATAGGCTGCTTACAAAAAAGTAAAATCTGAACGGAGGGTGGTTCCCTGTACTGATGCGTAAAATTTGCTCAGGCGCCGCCCGACGAATCGAGGAACCTTGCCCAAGGCCGTCAAGGTGTCGCGTGAGGAAGAGCTCTTGCGCAACGCCATTCAGCTCTTCAGCCGTGGCGGCTTCCGTGAGACGAGCCTCCAGGAGATCGCCGACGAACTCGGCATTACCCGCCCGCTGTTTTACTACTACTTCGAATCAAAGGAAGACCTGCTCTGGCGCATCATCGGCCATCTGGGGGATGCCCTGCTCGAGCAGGCCCGGCCGATCGCGGTGGCCGAGGAAACCCCGACCCGCCGCCTCACCCGGCTCTTCGAGCGGCACATAGAGACCCTCCTGGAAAACGTCGACGCCTTCCGCATTTACTTCGCCGAGAGAAACCAGCTGTCCGGCAAGCGGGACCTGCGGCTCAAACGCGGCGAGCGGCTCTACCAGGAATTGATCACGGAGGTGGTCGCGGAAGGGCAACGGCTCGGCGAGATACGGCCTGGTGACCCGCACCTGGCCACCAGACTGGCGATGGGCACGGCCAACTCGCTGCTCCGCTGGTACACGCCCGCCGGGGCGATCTCAGCCCAGGAGCTGACGTCCGCCACGGTCGAGTACATGCTGGCGGGGCTGGCCGCGAAGAGCTAACCCCGGCGCCCGATGGCGTGCTCGGCGGCGATCCGGCCGAAGCACACCGACTCCGACAGGTTGCCGCCGTTGGCCGGGTACAGCAGCCCGACCGCCTCACCGAGTTCGCCAGCGCCGTAGAGCCCGGGGATCGGCTCGCCGAACGGGGTCAGGATGCGCGCGTGCTCGTCACGCCGCGGGCCGCCGCAGGTGTTCGGGCCGCCCGGGTACAGCGGCATGAGGTAGTACGGCGGGCTGTCTATCGGGATCAGGGAGTCCGCCGGGCGGCCGAATGCGTCCTGGCCGGCCGCGCAGCCCTTGTTGTAGTCCTCGACGGTACGCACCGCCTCGGCCGGGTCGGTGAACCCGGCGAGTTCCGCGAGTTCGCCGATGGAACCGGCTTTCTTGATCCAGCCCCGCGCCACTTCCCGTGAGTTGTCCGGGCTCCAGTCGTAGTAGCCGGCGCCGACCGTCCCGCCCAGGCTGCTCACCAGCGGGCCGTTCGACATGTGCCGGTCGTCGAAGATCCAGTAGCACGGGTTGCGCGGGTACTCGTTCTTCTCGGCGTCGTAGGCGAGCAGTTCGTAGTAGAAGCTGTGCTTCATCTCGGCCTGCGGGTACTCGTTGGCGAACCGGCGGCCGTACTTGTCGGTGATCACGTACCCCGGCGGGTGGATCCCGATGACGAAGTTCAGCTCCTGCCCGTCGAGCTCGAAGTGCCCGATCGCGCGGCCGACCATCTGGTTCATGTGCCACAGGCCGGCGCCCGCCTCCTGCGCCATCCGGATCCCGTCACCGGTGTTGCCCGGGTTGCCGTAGAAGTACATCGGCGACGCCTTGAGGTAGTTGGTTTTCATCTCGTCGCTGAACTCATAGCCGCCCGTGGTCAGCACGACGCCGCGCGAGGCCAGGACCCGGATAACCTGCCCGTGCTGGCGGGCCTCGACGCCGATGACGCGCCCGCCGCCGTCCTTGATGAGATGCGTGGCGGGCGCGTCGTACCGGACGCCGATCCTTGACTGGCTGGTCACCGCCTCGCGCAGGCCCGCGAAGTACTCATAGCCGATGCGCCGCGCGTGCCGGACCGCGCCCTCGCCCGCCCCGCCGGCGGACACGTTCACCTTCGCGCCCGGCTTGTGCTCACGGACCGTCGTCCCGTGCGGCACCCGCCTGCTCGGGCGCGACTGCGCCCAGGACTCGATGGCCTCGGACCCCTCGAACTCCGGGTGCTCGGCCCCGCCGATCTGCTCCAGGGCCAGGTCGGCGCCAACCCGGTCCAGCCACTGGACGAGATCGATGCCCTTGGCTGCCCAGGCCCTGGACACCTCGACGGGGATCATGCCGCCCGCGCACCGGTCCAGGTAAGCGGTGGCCCGCTCGACGTCGTTGGTGGCCATGACGATGCCGCCGGACATGGACGTGCTGGGCGTGTGGCGCGCGGCCGGCTGCTTCTCCAGGATCAGTACCGTGGCGCCAAGCTCCGCGCCGGCCAGCGCGGCCGCCGCGCCAGCGCCGCCGAAGCCGGCCACGACCAGATCGGCCTCTTGGTCCCAGTCACTAGCCATGGACCCGCCTCCCTTCAGGACGTGAGCGTCAGCCCGGCGACGTAACCGAAGACGACGCCCGGCCCGAGGGTGGCGCCGCCGCCCGGATACGCGGCCCCGAAGATGCTGGCCACCGCGTTCCCGGCCCCGCACAGCCCGGGAATCGGGCTGCCGTCCATGCTGACGACCTGCGCGTTCTCGTTGATCAACGGTCCGCCCTTGGTCCCGAAGACGCCCGCGCGCACCTGGTAGCCGATGAAGGGCGGGTCGAGGATCGGGGCGATGGCCCGGTTCGGGAGGTCACTCTCCGGCTGGATGTACAGCTCCCAGGGCGTCTCCCCCCGGTGGAACACGGGATCGGTGCCGCCGGTGGCACGGGAGTTGAACTCCTCGACCTGCGCCTCGAGGCCGTCCGGGTCGATGCCGAGCTTGCCGGCCAGCTCACGAAGGGTGGGCGCCTCCACCACCCCTTCCGGGGTGCGCCGGTCGCCGCTGAGCGTCTGCGCGTCGAAGGCCGCGATCTTTTCCTTGTACCGCCGGTCGGTGATCGCGAACGTCGGGTGGTTGGCGAATTCGTACCGGTTCGGATCCATCGCCGTCATCACGATGCCGATGTCGTTGTAGTTCAGGGCCTCGTTGACGAAGCGCCTGCCCGCCGCGTTGACCAGGATCTCGCCTGGCGCGCTGCCGTACATGCCGATGCGGATGAGCGGACGGCCCTCGTAGGTCTCGCCGAGGTCCCTGGCGGGCGTGAACCAGGCGCGGTTGAGGTTGGCCAGCCGGGCGCCCGCCCTGGCGGCCATCATCAGGGCGTCGCCCTCGTTGTTCGGCGGGCTGGCCGGGCCGTCCCACGGGATCTGCATCAGGGCGTCCCACAGCTGGCGGTTCCATTCGAAGCCGCCGCTGGCCAGCACCACGCCCTGGCTGGCGGTGAAGTCCTCCACCGCGCCGTCGCGTTCGGCCCGCACGGCCACCACGCGCCCGTTCCGGAATATAAGCTCGCGAGCCCGGGTGCTCGCCGACAGCCGGACGCCGAGCCGCAGGCACGCCTCGAGCAGCCCGCCGGCCAGCGCGCAGCCGCGCCCGGCGATGCCCTTGGCCATCCGGTCCTCGACTAGCCGCCGCCACCCGTCCGGATCGCCCGCGGCGATCAGCTGCTGCAGCTCGTCGTGCCGCATCGGCGGAATGCCGCCGGGCCAGTGCGGCCGCCGCAGCCTGGTTTTGAGCTCGCCGAGCAGGGCGGTGTCGAAGGTGCCAGGGAACACCGTCCGGCTGGTCAGCGAGCCGCCGTCGAAGTCGGCGTGGTAGTCGGGGCGCCCGGTCTGCGGCCAGAACGACAGCACGGTGTGCCTGGACAGGAACGCCGGCATGCCCGCGGCCTCCGCCAGGTAGCGGTCGATGACCGCGTCGTCGACCAGCCCCATGGTCAGCCGCTTGACGTAGCGCCTGGCGTCGTCCGCCGAATCCGCGAAGTCCGGGTCGAGCCCGTTGCAGGGCAGCCACATGCCGCCGCCGGAAATGGCCGAGGTCCCGCCGAACAGGCTGGCGCGCTCCAGGACGGTCACCCGCGCGCCGCGCAGCGCGGCGGACAGGGCGGCGCTGAGGGCCGCGGCGCCCGAGCCCACTACGACGACGTCATCGCCCATCGCTCGTCTCCCAGTTCCGCAGCACGTCTCCCGCCGCCTTGGCCATGATGCTGAACCCCGCCATGCCGCCGTTGAGGCTCGCCGATCCCGCGATGTTCACGACCAAGTCCCGCGAGACCCCGAGGGCACGCAGCAGCAGGACGTTCTCGCGGATGCCGTCGGCGAAACCGCGGATGACGTCGTAGTGCAGCAGGCTGGCGGGAATGAATTCGGTCGGCAGTTCGCGCAGCAGGTTCTCGTACCTGTTGCGGTACGCCTTCAGCAGTTCGGGCCGCAGGTCCAGCAGCAGCTCGACGTAGGGCGGCACCTCGCCGATCGTGCGCAGGTACCAGTTCCGCAGCAGCGCGACTTCCCCGGCCGAAGCCTCGCGGGCAGCGAAGTCCAGCCCGGAGCGCAGGAACTCGGGCCGGTGCGCCCACCCGTCAGGGAAGGTCGCCTGCCTGGCCGGCTCGATCCACTCGTAATCCCTGAGGGCCAGGGCGATGGTCTCCATTCCGCGCGGCCCCGCGACCAGGAAGGAAATAGCCAGGGTTTCGTACACCTGAGACCGGCTCAGCCCGGCCACCTGCATCATGTGCACGGCGTACCGGACCCCGGTGTCATAGCCGACCACGGCGTAGGCGGTGGTGAAGCCCGCGCCGGTGATCCTGTGATCGTCCTCGAACGTCCGCGGCGTCGCGGTGTCGGAGTACTGACGGTACCGTTTGAGCACGTCGGGCCTGGTATCGAGCCACAGGTCCAGCCCGATGTGCCGGTGACCGAGGACGCTGTTGTAGAAGTTCGCGAAGTCCCTGACCTCGTTGCCTGACACGCTCTCCATGTCGCCCAGGTCGAGACCGCGGCTGTTCGTCACGGCGGTTCCCTGAACGTGTAGACCGGGTCGTCCTTCGACCTGAGCCCGACGCGCCCTGGCGGCGGTCCCATCGGCGGTGGCAGCTCGTCGAGCCTGCTCCATTCGTCGACCAGCAAGCGCCGGGCGATCTTCCACTCGCCGTCGCGGCGCTCGAACCGGTCGAGGTACCTGCCGCCGCGCGACCGGGACCGCGTCGCCGGCGCGCCTTCATCGGCGATCGTGGCGTAGGAGATGAAGTAGGTCTCGCTGTAGGCGGTGTCCCCGTCGACCTCGACGTACTCGTTGCCGATGAAGTGCATCGTGCCCGTGGCCGTCATCTTCGCGATCCCGTCGGCCAGGGTGGCCGCCGACATCGGGCCGCGGCCCATGTCGAGCGTGGCGTCCGGGTGGAAGACCGACATGACGAGCTCGCCGTCGCCGCGGTCGACGCCGCGGCTGTAGCGCATCAGCGCATCGTGAATCTGCGCCTTGTCCAGCAGTCCGCGGATTTCGGCTTGGTTAAGTTCGGCCATTTCGCCTCACTGCACGAGAAAGGCTTATACCTGTTTTACTCAGGTGTCAGGACTGGTAGTCCAAAGCTATGACATGCGCCGTTGTGTGTCAATAATTCTAAAATTATGATATTAGCGAGCACGGCACGAGGAGGCACCCATGGCCCAGGTCAATCGCGGCCTCGACCTGTCCGACGTCTCGTCCGTTACCGGGCAGGAGCGTGACCAGTTCAGCGCGTTCTACGCCTCGACCCTCGGCCACACCCACCGCGGCCTGGACTACCTGCTCGAGGAGGACCCGGCCACGCTCAAGCGGTACCGGCATTACTCCAACGTCGCCACGCCGGGCAACTACGAGTCCGAGCGCAGGGTGTTCGTCTTCGGCTTCCTCCCCTTCTACGCGGTGATCGGCTACGACGTCGGCGTCCGCTACCTCATACACACCCGCCAGCGGATGGGGCTGACCAAGGCCCAGATCCTCGAGGGGATCGCGATCAGCTTCCTGGTCATGGGCCCGGCGGGCCTGGAGACCGTGGCCAGGGCCCTGGACGGCTACACCTGGCTGACCCCGGACAAGCCGGCCGGGTTCCCTGACGGCTGGGCGCCCGATCCAGGCGCGTTCAGCACCGGCCTGGACTTCAGCTCGCCGAGGATGTCGCCGGACGAGCTCAGCTCGGTTCTGCGGTGGTACGAAACGACGCCCGGCGAGATCCCGCCGCACGTGAAGTTCCTGGCCGCCAGCAGGCCCGACCTGCTCAAGGCCTACCGGCAGCGCTTCGAGAACTGCGTCCGCGAGCTGCCCAAGCAGATCGTGCCCACCACCCTGCTGCACTACAACGTGATCCGCGGCTCCGCGTCGGGCATCAGGGACAACATCCTGCTCGCCCGGGCCTTCGGCGT
>Ga0335072_10007521_pt1 | contig 15850 bp, 14 predicted proteins | sample Lox_Sample_21_FD_206725 | JGI IMG/M metagenome (GOLD analysis project Ga0335072, IMG submission 206725) | Soil microbial communities from Loxahatchee National Wildlife Refuge, Florida, United States - Lox_Sample_2.1 | ecosystem: Environmental > Terrestrial > Soil > Wetlands | place: USA... | reverse complement strand
CGGGCTGAATTTTGGCGTCTACGGCGTGCCGGAGACCTATGTGCTGGATGCCACCGGCCATATCCGCAAACGCTTCGTCGGCCCTCTGACGGCGGAGCAAGTGAACAAAGAACTGCTGCCGCTGTTGAAGTCGCTGAAGCAGTCATGAGTGGTCGCTCGTCATGGCTGGCTGCGATAGCGGTATGCGCCGTGCTGGTGACATGCCTCACCGTGTTGTCTTTCTCCCTCGCCACCCACTCCTTCGCCGTCGAGCCGAACGAACGTCTCGCCGACCCGAAGCTCGAAGCACGCGCGGAAGCAATTGGCCAGACCCTGCGCTGCCTGGTGTGCCAGAACGAATCGATCGAGGAATCGAATGCCGGCCTGGCGCACGACATCCGCGTCTTGCTGCGCCAGCTCCTGCTGCGGGGCGACACCGATGAGCAAGCGCGCCAGGCGATCGTCGCCCGCTACGGCGAGTTCGTTTTGCTGAAGCCGCCCGTGCAGCCCGCGACCTATGTGCTGTGGTTCGGCCCGGCGACGCTGTTGCTCGTCGGCCTCGCCGTTATCGTGCTGTGGATGCGGCATCACCCGCGCGCCGCCGCCGGGGGACCCACACCACTGACGTCCCAGGAAGAATCCCGTCTCGACACTTTGTTGCACGAGGCCGACCGCTGATGTTGTTCCTGCTGTTGTTCACCGCGGTCGCACTGGGCACCGTAACGCTGGTTTGCCTGCCGCTGCTTCGCGGCGTTTCGATGAGTGCGGAGCGCGGCCAGTACGATCGCGCGGTTTACCGCGACCAGCTGGGCGAAGTGGAGCGCGACGTCGCGCGCGGCGTACTGAGCCCTGCCGAGGCCGGCTCGGCGCGCCTGGAAATCCAGCGCCGGCTGCTGGCCGCGGATTTCGTCACGGATCGCCAGGTCTCGTCGCAACCCAGCCCGCGCCTGGCCGCGCTCCTGGCCGTCCTGATCGTCGCGAGTGCGACCGGCATCTATTTGCAGTTCGGCTCGCCTTCGCTGCCTGATGCCCCGTTCAACGGAAGACTTGCCCAGCAGGATGCAGATGCCGCGCACGGCGAGCACATGGACATGCACCAGGCGGCTCGGTCGCTGGAGCAACGGCTCGCCGCCAATCCGTCCGATGCGCAAGGCTGGGTACTGCTCGCGCGCACCGAAGCCACGCTGGGCGACTGGCAGAAGGCGACCGATGCGTTCCGCCATGCCGTCGGTCTCGGCCAGACTGGGCCGGACGTGATGGCCGGCTACGGCGAGATGCAGGTCCTGGCTGCCGGCGGCATCGTGTCGCCTGCCGCGCATACGGCCTTCACCGCGGTGCTGGCCGCCGATCCGAAGAATGAAGTGGCGCGCTATTACCTGGCCGTGGCGGACGCGCAGTCCGGCGATGACAGGCGCGCGATCGAGCGATGGCTGGCCCTTGCGGCCGAACTGCCCGAAGACTCGCCCATGCGCGATGCAATTGCGCGTGGCATTGCCGAGGCGGCGAAGGATAGCGGGATTCCGGCGCCAGCTCTACCGAAGGGTTCTGCTCCCGCACCACAACAGGAGGCGCCCACCGCGAGGCCCGGCCCGAACCAGGACCAGATGGCCGCCGCCAGCCAGATGTCGGACGCCCAACGCAAGCAGATGATCGAAAGCATGGTCGCGCAGCTTGCTACCCAATTGCAGAAGCAGCCGGACGACCTCGACGGCTGGCTGCGCCTCGGCCGTTCCTATGCGGTGCTGGGAGAAACCGACAAGTCCGTGGCCGCCTTCGCCCGTGCCGCCGCGCTCAAGCCGAACGATCCCGAGATCAAGATGCAGGAATTCCAGGCGATGATCGCCAAGCAGCAGCCCAACGCTCCGCTGCCGCCATCCGCCGTGACGCTGCTACACCAACTCGCGGCGATCGCGCCGGATCAGCCGGAAGTGCTGTGGTATCTCGGCGTGCAGGCGTCAACCAGCGGCAAGCCGAACGATGCCCGGCGCGACTGGACGAAGCTGCTTGGCCAGCTGCCGGCGGATGGCGACGACGCGAAGCTGGTAAAGACGGCGCTCGACGCGCTGCCGAAGAACTGAAGCGCGAGTGTCATTGCGGGCCACGCCGTGGCAATTTCCGTCATGACAAGTCGTCATGGTCAGGATAGTACGGCGCTTCGTGCCTCGCAATGACTTGCGGGAGCGCGGTAGACTGGCGCGCTACAGGTCCGCCGCACTCACCACCTTGCTCTCCTGCAGCGCCGCGATCTCTGCCCGGCTGTAGCCATGCTGCTCCAGCACCTCGCGCGTATGCTCGCCCAGCACCGGGGCATGCGCGCGCCTGGTGCCGGACTCGAATGCCGGCAGGCCTGGAATGTTCGGCATCGGCATCGGCTCCGGCAGGCCCGGTTGCTCCAGCCACGCCATGATCCCGCTCGCCGCCACTTGCTCGTGCTGCAAGAAGTCGCGGTAGCTGTTCACCTTGCCGTTCATGATGCCGCGCTCGGTCAGCCGCGCCGCTAGCCAGTCGGTTTGCAGGCCGGCAATGACCGGACGCACCACCGTATATAGCTCGTCCAGGTTCTCCGCCCGCGCCGCATGCGTGGCGAAACGCGGATCAGCGAGCAATCCGGTCTGGCCGATCGCATCGCAAAACGGCGGCCAGTCGCTGGGACGCACCATGGTGATGTTCAACTGCCCATCGGCCGTGGTGTACACCGCATTCGGCATGCTGGTGCGCTGCGCCTTGCCATGTTCCAGGTACTGCGCGATCAGCCGGATCACCGACAGCATCGCGCCGCCATGCATCAGGCTGAGCTCGACATAGCGCCCGCGCTTCTCCTTGTCCTCGCGCCGGGCATAGAGCGACGTGGCAATCGCCTGGAAGCCCAGCAAGCCGCTGTACATGTCGATCAGCGAGATCGCGATGCGGTGCGGATGGTTGTCATGCTCGCCGCGATTCTCATCGACGATCCCGGTCATCGCCTGCAGCACGGGGTCCATCGCCGGCCGTTCCGCCAGCGGCCCGGTCTGGCCGAAGCCGGAAATCGAGTAATAGATGATCTGCGGCTCGCGCTCGCTGACCGCTTCGTAGCCGAAGCCGTAGCGCCTGATCGTGCCGGGGCGGAAACCTTCGATGAACACGTCGGCCCCACGCAGCAGGCGCCAGACGATCTGTTTGCCCTGGTCGGTCTTCAGGTCAAGCGCGATGCTGCGCTTGCCCAGCGTGCCGAACAGGGAATAGGCGGAGTGATCCTGGTAGCGCTTGCCGAGGATGCGGGACCAGTCGCCGCCGTTATAGGGTGTTTCCACCTTGATGACGTCCGCCCCGTGCTGCGCCAGGAACATGCCGCAGGAGGGGCCGGCGACGCCGCCGCTGAGATCGATCACCTTCAAGCCGGCGAAGGCTGCGTGGTAGCTCATGCTGCAAGGCCCCGCCCTATTCGGGCAGGCGCGTGGATTGCCACGTCACCATCTGCCACTGCCCGTCCCGCCTGGCCCACACGTCGGTGAAACGTACGCCGAAGGCGTTGGGCTTGCCGCCCGATACCACGTTGATGCGTGCGATGCCGGTCAGCACCACGGCGTCGCCCAGGTCCTGCGCCTTCACGTCCGAGGGTTCGACGCCGGTATAGACGGTGGCGCCGGATTCCATGGCGCCGATCAGGCTCTGCTTGGTGTCGAGCCGCGCCGACGAATGGCAATAGATCAGCTCGTCGGCGAGAAGCTTGTTCAGCGTTGGCACGTCCTTCGCAGCCATCGCCTGCATGCGCTGGCGGTCCAATGCGATCACGTGGTCGGCGTTGCCTGCCATTGGTTTCTCTCCCCTGAATGGTGTTCCTGCCGAAAGCTTAGCCCGGCTGCACGGCGGGGTCACGCTGGGAGAGCTGGCAACAGGAGCAAACCTCCGGGCAACCGTCGGTATATTGGGCAGGCTGCCTGCGGCAGTGCGAAGGGCCGCGCAGGGATGAATGACGCTGTGAGCAGGCCCGAGCAAGGCATCGCATTGATCGCGGCAGAGATCGCTCCGAGTTGCCGCGCTGACCTTGCGGCGCATGGCCTGGCCGCGGATGGCGTTCTGGGATCCGCTGGTGTTCAGCGTCGTTCCGGCCACTTCGTCACCGCCTGTGGTTCGGCCTTGTTGGAATGCAACCGCACGAGCAAGGGATCGAGGGTGACGCAGCCGGTGTGTCGCTGGAGGAGGCCTGGCGTAACCAAGATGGATGTTGCAGATAAGCGTCTCGTACCTATCGAAGGTCCTCCGACCGCCGGTCCATCACCCGCACGCCGGCGACAACAGGGGTTCGCATGACTCGCCAGCACCGCCGTCTCTTGCTTCCGATCGTCCTCGCGGCTGTCCCGTTCGCCGCGGCGGCACAGACCCTGATGGAAACCCATCGCATCCCCGCGGCACTCGCCGCCGAGGCCGTCACCGAGGCCGTGGCCCACTGCGCCGCCCAGGGCTATGCCGAGACGGCCGTGCTGGTGGATGCCGACGGCGTCACCCAGGCCTTGCTCCGCGGCGACCGCGCCGGTGCCCACACGCTCGATAGCGCGCACGACAAGGCCTACACCGCCGCGACCTTCAAGGCCGACACGCTCGCCCTGGTCGAGCGCGCCAAAACGACCCCCGCCTTTGCCGCCCTGTTCGGACTGCCCCACCTGCTGCTGTTCGGCGGCGGTGTCGTGATCAAGCACGGCGGCGAGGCGATCGGCGCGATCGGCGCCGCCGGCGCGCCGGGCGCCAACCTCGATGCCGCCTGCGCCCAGGCCGGGTTGGACAAGATCGCCGACCGGCTGAAGTGATCTCCCGACCCGTGGCGCCGCACCGCGCCACGCCCGCCGCACCGCCGCGCGCCGATTGACGCTGTCGCGCCGGTTCGCAAACTCGCCACCAGACGTGTCGCCGGCCAACAGCGCCGTGCGGGAGAGGCAGGCCGATGGACGGAACAGGCGGAGTGGCCAACGGTATCGGCCAGAGCGTGCGCCGCAAGGAGGACCCGCGGCTGCTGCAAGGCCGCGGCAGCTATGGCGACGACCTGTCGCTGCCCAACCTCGCGCATGCGGTGTTGGTGCGCTCGCCGCACGCGCATGCCCGCATCGCCCACATCGGCACCGATCGGGCAAGGCGCGCGCCCGGCGTGCTCGCGGTGCTGACAGGTGCCGACTACGTCGCCGACGGCCTCGGGCCGATCCCGCACAACCCCTGCGTCTTCCCGCCACCCGACGTGCCGGTGCGGCTGGGCATGACTCCCATCGCCACCGCCGACTATCCGCTGCCGCCGGACCGGGTGCGCTTCGTCGGCGAGCCGGTTGCCTGCGTGGTCGCTGATACGATCGACCGTGCCAGGGACGCCGCCGAACTGGTCGATGTCGCGTGGGAGCCACGGCCTGGCGTGACCGCCACCGCCGCCGCCATGCGGCCCGATGCGCCGCTGCTGTGGGACGCGGCGCCCGGCAACCTCGCCGTGCTGCTGGAAGCCGGCGATGCCGCTGCCACCGCCGCGGCCTTCCGCCGGGCGGACCATGTCGTCCGCCTGCACACCCACGTGCAGCGCGTGACCGGCGTGCCGATGGAAACCCGCACCGCCATTGGCGATCACGATCCCGCCACCGGCGTCTATACGCTGTATGCCGGGACCGGCCTCGGCGTGACCACGCAGCAGCAGCAGCTTGCCGAGATGCTCGGCGTGCCGCCCGCGCAGGTGCGCTGCGCGTGCAAGGACATGGGCGGCAATTTCGGCACCCGCAACTCGTTCTTCGCCGAATATGCGCTGCTGCCCTGGGCGGCGCGGCGGGTCGGCCGCCCGGTGAAATGGACCTGCGAGCGGCGCGAGGCCTTCCTCACCGACTACCAGGGCCGCGACCTGCTGGTGGAAGCGGAACTGGCGCTCGACAACGAAGGCAATTTCCTGGCGGTGCGCGGCGTCAACACCAGCAATATCGGCGCCCACACGGTATCGTTCGTGCCGCTGCGCAAGGGTCTCGGCCTGCTGACCGGGGTCTATCGCGTCGGCGCGGCGCATTTCATCGGCCGCGGCGTGCTGACCAACACCGCGCCCACCACCGCCTATCGCAGCGCCGGCCGTCCCGAGGCGATCTTCGTTATCGAGCGCCTGATCGACCGCGCGGCGCGGCAATGCGGCTTCGATCCGGTGGAACTGCGCCGGCGCAACATGATCCCGGCCGAGGCGCAGCCTTACACCAACCCCGTCGGCCTGACCTATGACAGCGGCGACTACCGCGCGGCGATGGACCGCGTGCTGGCGCTGGCCGATTACGGCGGCTTTCCCGCGCGCAGGGCCGAGGCGCTGCGGCGCGGCCGGCGCCGCGGCATCGGCGTCGCCAACTACATCGAGATCACCAGCGGCAATCCGCGCGAACGCACCGAGATCACCTTCCTGCCCGGCGAGCGGGTGGAGCTGGTGATGGGCACCATGTCCACCGGCCAGGGCCACGAGACCAGCTTCGCCCAGCTCGTCACCGAATTGCTCGGCGTGCCGTTCGACAGCATCGACTTCGTCGCGCACGACACCGACCGCGTGGCGGGCGGGGGCGGGTCGCATTCCGGGCGGTCGATGAAAATGGCCGGCATCGTGGTGCCGAAGGCCGCCGCCGAAATCATCGACAAGGGCCGCCGGATCGCCGCGCATCTGCTGGAAGCCGGCGAGGCGGACGTCGAATTCGACCGCGGCACGTTCCGGGTGGCCGGCACCGACCGCGGCGTCGGCATCTTCGCCGTGGCGCGCGCCGCGGTGACCCGCGCCGATCTGCCGCCCGACCTGCGGGCCGCGCTGGGGGCCGTTGCCGACGAAACTATCCGGGTGCCGAGCTTTCCCTACGGCACCCAGGTCTGCGAAGTGGAGGTCGATCCCGAGACCGGCCAGGTCGACCTGGTCCGCTTCTCGGCGATCGACGACGTGGGGCGGGCGGTGAACCCGCTGATCGTGGAAGGCCAGACCCATGGCGGCATCGCCCAGGGCGTCGGCCAGGCATTGTGGGAGCACGCGGTCTACGATCCCGCCGGCCAGATGCTGGCGGCGACGTTCATGGACTACGCCATGCCCCGCGCCGATCTGCTGCCTTCCTTCGCCACATTGCTCAGCGAAGTGCCGGCGCTCACCAATCCGCTGGGGGTGCGCAGCGGCGGCGAGGGCGGCACGACGCCCGCGCTCGCGGTGGCGATCAATGCCATCGTTAACGCGCTGGCCGAATTCGGGGTGACGCATGTCGAGATGCCGGCGACACCGGAACGGGTGTGGCGGGCGATCCGCGAGGCGGCGCCGCCTGGCGCCGAGGCGGGCGAGGTCGCCGGCGCGGCCGCGGTCATGGGCGCATAGACCGCCGCACCGAGGCGCGATCCTCTGCCGCCGCGTCGGCCGGCAATCTCGCCGCATGCGCATAGACTGCCACACCGAGGCGCGAGCCATTGCCGCCGCGGCCCAAAGCCGCCGGCCGGCCCGCGGCGCATTGACGCCGCCGCTTCGCCCGGCAATCTCGCCGCATGCGCATCGCCGCCATCCTGGTCGCCGCCGGCTCCGGCAGCCGTTTCGGCGCGGAGACGCCAAAGCAGTTCCTCATGCTCGCCGGCCGGCCGGTGATCCGGCATGGCGCGGAGCACCTCGCCGCGCATGCGACGCTGCTGCAGCCGGTGGGCGAGGCGGCACCGATCGAGGCGGCGCTCGCCGGGCTCCTCCACCTGCCCGTCGTGCCCGGCGGTGCCTCACGGCAGGACAGCGTGCTGGCCGGCCTGGAGGCGCTGGTGCCGCACGCGCCTGCCATCGTGCTGGTGCATGACGCCGCCCGCCCGCTGATCCCGCCCGGCACGGTGCCCGCCTTGCTCTCGGCGCTGCGGGACCATCCCGGCGCCATCCCCGCCCAGCCGGTGGCCGATACGCTGAAGCGCGCCGCCGCCGGCGTCATCGCCGCCACCGTTCCCCGCGACGGCCTGTTCCGCGCGCAAACCCCGCAGGCCTTCCGCTTCGACGTGCTGCTGGCCGCGCACCGTGCCGGCATCGCGGGCGCCACCGACGATGCCTCCCTGCTCGAGGCGGCCGGCGCTTCGGTCGCGATCGTCCCCGGCAGCGAGGACAACATCAAGCTGACCTACCCCGAGGACCTTGTCCGCCTGGAGCGAGCCATGACCGCGCCCCTGATCCCTCGCGTCGGCACCGGCTTCGACGTGCATGTGCTGGCCGCCGGCCGGACGCTGATGCTGTGCGGCGTCGCGGTGCCGCACGACAAGGGGCTGGCGGGGCACTCCGATGCGGATGTCGGCATCCACGCGCTGTGCGACGCGATCTATGGCGCGCTGGCCGAGGGCGATATCGGCCGCCATTTCCCCCCCAATGAGGCCGCCTGGAAGGACGCCGACAGCGCCCGCTTCCTGACCCATGCCGCGACCCGGATCGCGGCCCGCGGCGGGGTGCTGGCCAATGCCGACGTGACCCTGATCTGCGAACGCCCGAAGATCGCGCCGCACGCCGAGGCGATGCGCACCCGCCTGGCCGGATTGCTGGGGGTGGATTCGGAGCGGATCTCGGTGAAGGCGACGACCACGGAAAAACTCGGCTTCACCGGCCGCGGCGAGGGGATCGCGGCGCAGGCGGCGGCCACCATATTACTCCCGCCGTGATCCGCCTGGGGCGGGTGACCGGAAGCGCGGTGCGGCGCTATGAGGAACCGATCCGACCGGGGCGAGGCCGAGACCAGATGAACAAGAACTTCTTTGTTGCGGCGATGCTGGGGCTCACGCTGCTGGCGGGCTGCGCCAGCGAGTCCCCGACAGCGGCGGCGCCGCCGTTCCCGCCGGTGCCGCCGCCGATGCAGGAGACGATTCCGAAGCCTCCGGTCACCGGCGAGGCGCTGCTGTGGCAGCCGGGGCACTGGAACTGGAACGGCAACGGCTATGCCTGGCAACCCGGCGAGTACGTCCCCGCCGCCGGTCACGGCAACCTGTTCCAGACCGGCTATTGGGAGCAGACGCCGTCCGGCTGGCGATGGGTGCCGGCGCACTGGACGTCGTAGGGCTGGCCGGCGGGGCCGGCGTGCCTTCGGCGATTGTCCGCGTGCCGGCGGACCGGGCGTCTTGGGGCTGGCAGGCAGGGCCGAGGCACTGGACGTCCTGGGGTTGGCGGGATGTCCTGGGGCTGGCAGGCAGGGCCGGCGGCGGCAGTCCCGGGCGGCGGGTGGCAGGGGCCTAAACATCCGGCCGCAGCGTCCTGGCTATCCGCGGCGCGGTTGGCGCCGACCCAGGCAATGGCAGCTCGGATCGGCGGCCGGCTTGCGCGGACCCACCGCGTCGGCGCGCGAGCGAATGCATGGCGCGCCAGGAATTATAATTGCTATATCGTAATGAATATGCCACGAATCAGGACGGCGGGGCAAGCCGTGCTGCGGCCCCGGTCGTTCAGACATGGAAGATCAGCGGCCAGGAAGTCTCGCCGGCCAGCAGGCGTACCGATTGGCGGATCAGTCGGCGAACCATTGGCAGGGCCCGCGGACAATTCGAACGGCGGACCGATCGGAGGGCCAGTGGTCACACCGATGGCAGGACCATCAGGCGGACCAGCGCGCGCACCGACAAGCGCACCGATCGGCACACCCAAGGGCGGACCGGTCGGCGGTCCCGTCGTGGCACAGCTATGTAATTTCTGTTGCGGCGCCGACGGCGCGTAGCGGTCGGCAGCATCAGCACCCGCACCAGCGGCAGCATCAGCCCCAGCCCCAGCGCCCGCGGCAACGTCAGCACCGATAACGCCCGGGGCAGGTCGCGCAGACGCCGCATCATTCGCCCGCAGCATCAGCAACGCCAGCGTGTCAGCCGCCGGTGTGGCGGCGCTCTCGCCGATCATCCCCGGCACGATCGCCGGGTTCTCCCACCATTGCAGCCCCGCCGCCGGCTGACCCGCGCGGAACCCGCTCAGGCTGCCGCCATACGCCACGATCGCGCGCGAGATCTCCGGCCAGTCCCGATGCCCGGGACCGATCCCGCGCCGGCGGCACGTCCAGGCGATCGCGTTGCCGAACTCGCCACGGATCGACGCCGCCAGTTGCTCCACCGAGCCCGATGGCAGGTCCGCCCGGTAATTCCACCAGGCCGGCAGGCCGCCCCGCCGCGACCGCGCCGCAAGCAGGCGCTCCAGCAGGAAGCGCACGATCAGCGCGATGAGGTAGACCATCCACTCCGGCCGCCGCGCGAACGCGTCTGTCCCGGCCCGATCTGGAGCGGGGGAGCAGGCGTCGGCCGGAGCTGCGAGCGGATTGTTCTGCATGATGGGACCTCGACGATGGTTGCCTTTCGTTGCTGGTTGCATAGAGCGGCGGGGATATACGACAGGGCGGGCAGCATGTCAACACAAATAACAAGACCTGTCAGAAAAACCGACCGTGGCGGCGACCTGGCCCGGGCAAAGTCGCGCCGCCCCGGCTTGGGCCGTCCGGCCAGGGAGTCAGTTCCGGTTCGCGCCCGGGAGCCGCCGGGGGCGTGACACGGCCCCTCTGCTGCCTCTGCTGCCTCCGCTTCCTCCCCGCATAAAATCCGGCCACCTGCCGCACGGGCGCGACGGGGTTCGAGCATGGCCGTGCGAATGCCGCAGCGCAGGAGCGTGTGGGCGACTGGCTTGATATCGGGGGAGGCAGCGGAAGCAGAAGAGGCCGTGGAGTTGATTGTTCTGCCGTCTCGATCGCATCTGCGGCAAAAGTGTTTTGGGGTGCACGCGGCACGAACGGCTCCGAATGCTTCCGCGGGAAATCGGGGCCCGCGGCGAAGCAAGGTTTGCCGCAGATGCACGCATATGCACGCTGATGTCTCGCAGCGCCCCGATCTTTTGCGGCTCTCTAACCATCCTTGCGAATTGACCGGCATTGGCCGCGTGTTTGGGAGTTTGGTTGCGGCCAGCGGCTGCGCTGTGGTGAATCATTAACTGATCAGGCCAGGCGCGACTGGGCCGCCGAGGTTTGCATATGACAACACTGCACTTCACCGCAGACCACGACGATTTTTCAAATTAGCAATACAGCGAAAGCGCCATGCAAGCACAACAATCATCAGGCTACCCTCACCTTGAACGGATGCTTTCCGCGCCCTCTGCCGCGTCAGCTTGCTCTGCGATCATCCCGTTCGCCCGCTTGACCGCCGCCGCCCAGCCGCCCGGATCGATTTCGCACCAAGGACGGCGGCATTCGCGCGAACACGCTGATCCCGGAGGTCGTCGATACGCCGATGCTCGCTCCTGTTGCTCGCATCCGACGATAGCTCGTTCATGACCGGTTCATGACCGTGTCCGACATGGTCGTCGATGGCAGCGTCAGCAACGTCTGAGCCAGGCCGACCCGCGCTACCGCTGCGGCCGGTCGGCCGAGCGCGGCACGGTGACCGCCACCCAGATCAGGTTCGCCACCAGGACCGCACCAGTCACCAGGAACACCCAGCGCAGCCCCAGCGACGCCGCGACGGCGCCGCCGGTCAGCGGCCCCAGCGAGTTGCCCAGGAACGTCGCCGAGGCGGTGAGGCCGAATACCGTGCCGCGGTGCTCGGGCGGGGCGAGGCGGCCCACCAGAGCGTTCGCGGTCGGCAGGATGCCGCCGATGAACATGCCGACGCCGAAGCGCTCAGCCACGAACTCCCAGTAGCCGGAAGCGAACGCCTGCGGCACGCTGAATAATGCGGCACCGAACAGACAGATCAGCAGGACGCGGCGATAGCCCAGCCGGTCGCTGCGCTTGCCCAGGAACGGCGAGGCGATCACGTCGCCCACGCCGGTAACCGAGAAGGCGACGCCGCCCATGGTCGCGAGGTTGGGCACGTTGCCGACGAGCTGCTGCACGTACAGCGTCACCACCGGCTGCACCGTCCGCACCGCGAACTGGGCGAACAGCAGCACCAGGAACAAGGGCAGCAGGCCGCTGCCGGCGACCAGCATGCGCAGCGCGCGGAACGTCGAGTCACGCTTGCGCCGTCCCTGCGGCGCGGCGAAGTTCTCCCGCACCAGCAGCCAGGCGAGCAATGCGGCGGTGGCGGTGAGGCACGAGGTGAAGAAGAACGGGATGCGGTAGCTGCCGGTGAGGTCGGCGATCGCGCCGCCCACCACCGGGCCGACCAGGCCGCCGACAAGCTGGCCGGTGCTGAGCCAGCCCAGCGCGAAGCCGAGCCGGTCCTCCGGCACGTGGGTCGCCACCAGGGCGATCGCCGAGGCGGAGAAGCCGGCGAATGCCCCCATCAGCGCGCGGGCGGCGAGGAACTGCCAGACATTCAGCGACAGCCCCATCAGCGCGGTGAAGATGCTGATGGCGACACCGGAGCGCAGCAGCATCAGCTTGCGCCCCTTGCGGTCCGACAGCCGGCCCCAGAGCGGCGAGACGAACGCGGCGACGAACGCCGTGATGCCGTTCAGGATGCCGGTCCACAGGTCGATGGCCCTGGGCGCGTGCACGCCGAGATCCGGCAGGAACAGGGGCAGGATCGGGCTGAGCACGGTGAATGACAGGGTCATGATGAGCTGGATGCCCATCATCACCCACAGCGTCCGTTGCCAGTCCTGGGTTCCCGTTCGCAGGACGGGGGAGGTCTCACGCGGCGGCGGTGCGTCCATTACGCCGGCGCCGGCGGGAATGACGGGATGCTGTCATGCGCGGTCCCTGGCGGCGCTGTCGTGTGGCGATGAAGACATTCCGGCAGCTGCATCCGAACGGGCGTGTCCTGCGGTTTGCCTGGCCGGAGCACCGGCGCGGGCGAAGAAAGCTGAGGCCGATGATAGGCGCTCGGTGCCAAATGCATAGCGGGGCCGGTGGTTCGCCCCGGGCGGCAACAGTAGCGGTTTGGTAACGAGCAACGGCCGCGCCAGGTGCCGCCACGAGATTCGTTTCCGCGACCGATCAACGCCGCTGCCGAAGTCGATGTCTGCTTGCCGAGGGGCTAGCCGTCGCCGGCCATCGCGCACATGCTGCGCGTGCATCCGCGCCAGGGAAGAGAAGGCAAAAGAGCGACACCATGCCCGACGCCATCGTGCTCGATCATCCCTTGGTGCAGCACAAGCTGACCTTGCTGCGCCGCAAGGACACCAGTACCGCGGCCTTCCGCCTGCTCGCCCGCGAGCTCAGCATGCTGATGGCGTACGAGCTGACGCGCGGGTTGCCGCTGCAGACCGTGACCATCGAAACGCCGCTGGAAACCACCGAAGCGCCGCTGCTGGCCGGCAAGAAGCTGTGCCTGGTGTCGATATTGCGCGCGGGTAACGGCATGCTGGATGGCATGCTCGACCTGCTGCCGTCCGCCCGGGTCGGCCATGCCGGGCTGTACCGCGATCCGTCAACGCTGCAGCCCGTGCAGTACTATCTGAAGCTGCCCGAGGACGTGGCCGATCGGTTCTGCATCGTGCTGGACCCGATGCTGGCCACCGGCGGTTCGGTCGCTGCCGCGGTTACCCTCCTGAAGCAGGCAGGTGTCACCCAGATCAGCGTCGCCTGCCTGCTCGCGGCTCCCGAGGGCGTGACGCACGTGACCGAAACCCACCCCGACGTGCCGGTTTACGCCGCCGGCCTCGATCGCGGACTGGATTCGCACGGCTATATCCGGCCCGGCCTTGGCGATGCCGGCGACCGGCTGTACGGCACGAAATAGCCGGGAGGTGCGCCGTGCCGCCGTTCGGTGCAGAATGCCGCGCGGTTGAAGCCGGCCATGGGAGGAGTCCGAACCATGCTGACGCCACAACAGGTAAAGCAGTTCCAGCACGAGGGCTGGTTGTTCCTGCCGGAAACCTTCGCCGAGGAAGAGATCGCGGCGCTGCGCGACGAGGCGGAACGCATCTACCGTCAGGACCGCCCCGAGATCTGGCGGGAGAAATCCGGTGCGCCGCGCACGGCCTTTGCCGCGCATCTTTATAACGAAGCGTTCGGCCTGCTGGGACGCCACCCCCGCATGATCCATCCCGTCGAGCAATTGTTCGGCGAGCATGTCTACATGCACCAGTACAAGATCAACGCCAAGGCGTCGTTCACCGGCGATGTGTGGCAGTGGCATCAGGATTACGGCACCTGGGCGCGCGACGACGGCATGCCGGAACCGCGCGCCATGAACATCGCGGTATTCCTGGATGAAGTGATGCCGATCAATGGCCCGCTGATGCTGGTGCCGCGCAGCCACACGCACGGCGTGCTGACGGCGGAGCACGACACCACCACCACATCCTATCCGCTATGGACGCTGGACGAGGAGACGGTGACGCAGCTTGTGCGCAAGGGCGGCATCGTCGCGCCCACCGGCCGTCCGGGCGGGCTGCTGCTGTTCCACGGCAACCTGGTGCACGGCTCGGCGCCGAACATCACGCCGTATCCGCGCAAGATCGTCTATCTGACGCTGAATGCGGTTTCCAACTACATCCGCACGCCGACACGCCCGGACTGGATCGCGCATCGCGATTTTGCCCCGATCGAGCCGGTGGATGACGGTGCGCTGCTGGCCTACGCGCGGCGGTATCGGGCGGCGGCGGAGTAGGGGGCTGCCCGCTGGATTTGCCGGTGGGCGGCGTATGGCGGGATAGCCGATCAGACCGCCGCCACGGCTACGCCGAGCGCGCGGCTGTTGGTCTGCATTTGGACATCGAATGTTGCCAGCTCTGCGTCTACGCGGCGTGCCACGGCGATATGAATCGCGTCCATCGTACGCAACGGCAGGTCCAGACGCCGCATGAACGCGATTGCCATGGCGATGTCAGCAGGTCTGCACTCAATGCGCTGGGCCGCATCAGAGGACCACGCATCCAGGGTGAACAATGCTGCTCTCGCATCGGCTTCGGTGAGCAGGCCTGTTCGTAGACGGCGCGTGATTACGGCGACGAATTCGGCCGCCGCGATGTCGCTTATGACGAGGATGCGCCGTTGCGTGATCAGAAATTGCCTGGCCCGCTGCGTGAACGCGTCATCGATGAGCAATGGCACCAGGACGCTGGTATCAAGGTAGATGATCAAACCGCTCGGCTTCCTCATCACGCATGCGACTGACTTCGGTTCCGGCGTCCACTGGCCCAGCCTTGCCGACCCGATGCGCATCGAGCCATGCAATATCCGCCTCGGTCATCGGCCGGCCGGTCTTTTGTACCGGGCGCAGTTCCACCACCGGATTGCCGTGACGGGTGATCACGACATGCTCGCCCTGCAACGCCTGGTCGATCAGGCGCGGCAGGTTGTTCTTCGCATCGGCGACGCTATAGGTGCTCATTGCAGGAATTATAGCTATAGAATAGCCATTGTCCACCGCCTATAAGCGGGCAGCATGGCTTCGCACGCCTGCCCGGTGGTGGCATGGTGACGGACCGACAAGGGGAGTGAGGCATCGGTGACTTTGGCCAACGTCAGCCTCGACGACAAATACGCGCTGGAAAAGGGCCGCGTGTACCTGACCGGCATCCAGGCACTGGTGCGGCTGCCGCTGATGCAGCAGGCGCGCGACAAGGCGGCCGGGTTGAACACGGGCGGCTTCATCTCGGGCTATCGCGGCTCGCCGCTGGGCGGCTACGACACCGCGCTGCACGGCGCGCGCAGCTTCCTGGAAAGCCGCAATATTCGCTTCAATCCCGGATTGAACGAGGACATGGCCGCCACGTCACTGTGGGGCAGCCAGCAGGTGGGATTGTTCGACGGCGCCACCGTCGATGGCGTGTTCGGCATCTGGTACGGCAAGGGGCCCGGCGTCGATCGTTGCGGCGACGTGTTCAAACACGCCAACGCCGCGGGCACCTCGCGCCACGGCGGCGTGCTGGCGATCATGGGTGACGATCACGGCGCCAATTCCTCGACCCTGGCGCATCAGAGCGAGCAGATCATGGCCGCCGCGATGATGCCGATTTTGAATCCGGCGACGCTGCAGGATTATCTCGATTTCGGTTTGCTGGGCT
>Ga0335072_10007520_pt1 | contig 15850 bp, 14 predicted proteins | sample Lox_Sample_21_FD_206725 | JGI IMG/M metagenome (GOLD analysis project Ga0335072, IMG submission 206725) | Soil microbial communities from Loxahatchee National Wildlife Refuge, Florida, United States - Lox_Sample_2.1 | ecosystem: Environmental > Terrestrial > Soil > Wetlands | place: USA... | reverse complement strand
GACACCTACTCGGCGTGGCCATGCCAGTGCTGGCGTTCGCGTACGCCGTCGCCGCGTTCGTGCAGATGCTGGGGTATCCGGCCGCGCAGCGGTCTCGCGACCTCGTCCTGTTTCAGTTCATCAACGTCGGCCGGTTCCAGGTCCCGATGGGCTTGCAGCTGGACCAGCTGTCGATCTGCTTCGTCCTGCTGATCACCGGCGTCGGCTCGCTGATCCACATCTTCGCAGTCGGCTATATGTCGCACGACCCGGAGCGCCGCCGGTTCTTCGGCTACATGAACTTGTTCCTCGCTGCCATGCTGCTGCTGGTGCTGGCCAACAACTACCTCGGCCTGTACGCAGGCTGGGAGGGTGTCGGCCTCGCCTCTTACCTGCTCATCGGCTTCTGGCAGTACAAGCCGGCTGCCGCCACCGCGGCTAAGAAGGCGTTCGTGGCGAACCGCGTCGGAGACGTCGGGCTGTCGCTGGGCATCATGCTGATGTTCGCGCAGTTCGGCAGCGTGACCTTCACCGGAGTTTTCGGGGCCGTGCACTCGGCCAGTCACGGCGTGGTGCTCGCCATCGGACTGCTGCTATTGCTTGGCGCCTGCGGTAAGTCGGCGCAGGTGCCGCTGCAGTCCTGGCTGCTGGACGCGATGGAGGGCCCGACCCCGGTGTCGGCACTGATTCACGCCGCCACGATGGTCACGGCCGGCGTGTACCTCATCGTCAGGTCCGGTCCGATCTTCGACTTGTCGCCGGGCGCGCGGCTCGGAGTCGCTATCGTCGGTGCCGTCACGCTGCTCTGGGGCGCCATCATCGGCTGTGCCAAGGACGACATCAAGAAGGCGCTCGCCGGGTCGACGATGAGCCAGATCGGCTACATGATGCTGGCCGCTGGTCTCGGCCCGGCCGGGTACGTGTTCGCGATCGCCCACCTGCTTGCGCATGGATTCTTCAAGGCGGGCCTGTTCCTCGGCGCCGGCTCGATCAAGCACGAGATGAACGACGAAGTCGACATGCGCCGCTTTGGCGGCCTGGCGAGCGTCATGCCGATCACATTCGTGACGTTCTCACTGGGCTACCTCGCGATCATCGGCGTGCCGCCGTTCTCTGGCTTCTTCACCAAGGACCCGATCATCGACGCCGCCTTCGCCAGGGGCGGGACGTCCGGTGCCTTGCTCGGCACCGCGGCACTGCTTGGCGCCGGCATTACCGCGTTCTACATGACGAGGGTCATGTTGATGACCTTCTTCTCCGAGCGCCGGTGGGACGAGAAGGTGCACCCGGAGGAGGCGCCGCCCATAATGACCGCGCCGATGATCGTGCTGGCTATCGGCTCGGTCGCGGCCGGCGGCTTCCTCATACTCGCCAACCGGCTGATGAACTTCCTCGGGCCAGTGACCGGAGTGCCACCGGTTCTCCACGGGATCTGGACTCCGGCCGGCGGCGGGGCGCTAGCGCTGGTCGTGGTCGGTGTTGCCTTCGCCTGGGTGCTGTACGGGCGCCGCGAGGTACCGGTCGCCGCGCCCGCGGGCAACCTGGTCACAGTCGCGGCACGGAAGGATCTGTACGGCGACGCCATCAACGAAGGCCTGCTGATGCGACCGGGCCAGTGGCTAACCCGGCTGTCTGTGTACTTCGACAATCGCGGCGTGGACGGCCTGGTGAATACTGTGGCCGCCACTTTCGGCGGGTCGTCGGGGCGGATGCGCAAGGTGCAGACGGGCTTCGTCCGCTCGTATGCGCTGTCCATGCTGGTCGGAGCCGTGCTGCTGGTTGGCACGTTCCTGCTGGTGCGCCTGTAGAAACTGTGAGGCTGCCGAACTGATGAGCACATTCCCCTGGCTGACGGTAACGGGCGCGGTCCCGCTGGTCGGCGCGCTCGTGATCGCGCTGACGCCCGGCAGGTCCGCGCCGGGCGGCCCGGCCGACAGACGCGCGCGTGACCGGCTGGTAAAGCAGATCGCGCTGGCCTTCTCGCTGATCACGCTCGCGCTGACCATCGTGATAGCGGTGAAGTTCAAGGCCGGCGGCCCGCGCTTCCAGTTCCAGCAGGTCTATCAGTGGATCCCGCAGTTCGGCGTGCACTACGCCGTCGGCGTGGACGGTATCGCGCTCGTGCTGATCCTGATGTCCGCGGTGCTGATGCCAGTAGTCGTACTGGCGTCCTGGAACGACGTGGAGGACGTCACCGCCGCCACCGTCGCCGCCAGCACGGGCCCTGCCAGCACGGGCGCTGCCAGCACGGGCGGCACGCCTGCGGCGCCGGGCGCACGCGTGCCGCGAACGCGAAGCGCTAAGTCGTACTTCGCGATGATGCTGGTGCTCGAGACGATGATCATCGGCGTCTTCGCTGCCACCGACGTCTTCTTGTTCTACGTGTTCTTCGAAGCCATGCTCGTGCCGATGTACTTCATGATCGGCAGCTACGGGGTCGGCCAGCGGCAGTACGCGGCGGTCAAGTTCCTGCTCTACAGCTTGCTGGGCGGGTTGCTCATGCTCGTCGCAGTGATCGCCCTGTACGTCTACTCGACGACCGGCGGGCACCAGGGCACCTTCCTGTTCACCCAGCTGAGCCACCTGACGCTGAGCCACACCACACAGGACTGGCTGTTCCTCGGCTTCTTCATAGCATTCGCGATCAAGGCGCCGCTCTGGCCATTCCATACCTGGCTGCCAGACGCGGCCACGTCGGCGCAACCCGGCGCTGCGGTGCTGCTCGTCGGCGTGCTGGACAAGGTCGGCACCTTCGGCATGATCCGCTACTGCCTGGACCTGTTCCCGTCCGCGGCGCACTACTTCACGCCGCTGGTGATCGTGCTGTCGGTGGTGGGCATCTTGTACGGCGCCATCGTCGCGATCGGTCAGGCCGACATGAAACGCCTGATCGCTTACACGTCCGTGTCCCACATGGGCCTGATCACGCTCGGCATTTTCGCGATGACCAGTGAGGGACAGACCGGCGCGACGCTGTACATGGTGAACCACGGCTTTGCCACCGGCGCGTTGTTCCTGCTGGCCGGATTCATGGTGAGCAGACGCAAGTCGCACCTCATCGCGGACTACGGCGGTGTGCAGAAGGTGGCCCCGATGCTCGCCGGGTTGTTCCTGGTCGCGGGCCTGGCCGGCCTGGCGCTGCCCGGCCTGTCGACCTTCGTCAGCGAGTTCCTGGTCCTGGTCGGTACCTTCACCAGGTACGAGGCGGCTGCCATACTCGCGACGGCGGGCATCATCCTGGCCGCGATCTACATCCTGTGGATGTATCAGCGAACAATGACCGGCCCGGTTCGCCCGGAAGTGGCACACATGCCGGACCTCAAAGCACGTGAGCTTTGGGCGGTCGGTCCGCTGATCGCGCTGATCGTCTTCCTGGGTGTCTACCCCAAGCCCATCTTGGACATCATCAATCCGGCCGTGCACAGCACGCTGGTAGGCGTGCACAGCACCGATCCGGTCCCGCCGCATCCGGCCAGCGCGCCTGCCCGGCCAGCGAGTACGACCAGCAAAGTTAGCTCGACCCGCACAATTAAGACGACCAGCACCAGCAAGATCACCAGCCTGGACCATCATCAGCATGGCCAGAGCAGACAGATACGACGCAAGCAAGGGAGCTCGGCGTGACCGGGATCGTCGCGGCGACCGCACCTACAATTGCCGCTCCGCACTTCGAGTGGAGCCTGCTCTCCCCCATGCTGCTGGTCTTCGCGGCTGCGCTGGCCGGCGTGCTCGTCGAAGCCTTCGCCCCCAGAGACCTGCGGCGGCCGATGCACGTCGCGCTGACGCTCGGCAGCCTGGCCGGGGCCTTCGTACTGACTGTCGTGCTAGCCGCCGATAGTCCGATCTTCGCCGGCGGGAAGACCGGTGCCGTCGCCGCGATCGGCACCGTCGGGGTCGACAAGCCGACACTGTTCATCCAGGCCACCATCCTGATCCTGGCCTTCGTGAGCGTGCTGCTGATTGCCGAGTCATCGCATGAGGTCAGTGCGTTCACCCCGCAGGCTGCGGCAGTTCCCGGCAGCGCCGAGGAGCGGGAGGGCCTGCTTGCCGGGCTATCGCACACCGAGGTCTACCCGCTGACGCTGTTCGCGGTGGGCGGCATGTTGCTGTTCCCGGCCGCTAATGACCTCCTGACCATGTTCATCGCGCTCGAGGTGCTGTCGCTGCCGCTCTACCTGCTGTGCGGCCTGGCCAGGCGCCGCCGCCTGCTGTCGCAGGAAGCCGCGATGAAGTACTTCCTGCTCGGCGCGTTCTCGTCGGCGATCTTCCTGTTCGGCGTCGCAATGCTGTACGGCTACGCGGGATCGGTCAAGCTTTCGGCGATCGCCACAGCGGCGCAGACCGGGGTCGCATCCGCCACGCTGCTTTACGCCGGAATCGCGCTGCTCGGCGTCGGTCTGTTGTTCAAGGTCGGCGCTGTGCCGTTCCAGGCGTGGAAGCCGGACGTATATCAGGGTTCACCCACGCCGATCACAGCGCTGATGGCATCGTGCACGCTGGTTTCGGCGTTCGGCGCGCTGCTGCGCGTGTTCTACGTCGCCTTCGGCCAGCTGACCTGGGACTGGCGGCCAGCGATGTGGGCCGTCGCCATCGTGACCATGCTGGTCGGGTCGATCATCGCGATCACCCAGACCGACGTGAAGCGGCTGCTGGCGTATTCGTCAATCGCGCAGGCTGGCTACATCCTGACCGGCGTGATCGCCGCCAACGCCGCCGGGCTGTCCGGGAGCCTGTTCTACCTGGCGGCATACGGTTTCGCCACGATCGGCGCGTTCGCGATCGTCACGCTCGTCCGCGACCGCGCTGGGGAAGCGGCCCACATGTCGAGCTGGGCTGGCCTGGGTAAGCGCTCGCCGCTTGTCGCTGGTGTTTTCGCCCTGTTCTTGATCGCGTTTGCCGGTATCCCGCTGACCAGCGGCTTCACCGGTAAGTTCGCAGTCTTCCGCGCGGCGATCGAGGGCGGTGCGCTGCCGCTGGTGATCATCGGCGTGATCAGCAGCGCCATCCTGGCGTTCCCGTACGTCCGGGTGATCGTGCTCATGTTCTTTAGTGAGCCGGCCACGGAGGGACCGGTCGTCGTCCGCCCGAGCGCGTACACCGGCGTGGCAGTGGCCATCGGGGCGGCTGCCACCGTCGTCCTCGGCATCATCCCGGGGCCACTGCTGAGCCTGGCCAGTCATGCCGCCAGCCAGTTGTTCGTGCGCTAGCGCGGAGCGTGCCAGCCAGCGATTACCCTGCTATCTGGCTGTCTTGACGAAGGCTTGAGGATAACCTCAGCTATGACTGGCCCGCCAGCCGTTCCGGCGGCCCATGAGGGGACCCACGTGATTGCCGCTATTCCGATGGAACTCACCGACGCCGCGCTCGCGTCCGACGTAGCGGACGGCCTCGCCCGCGTCGAGGACGGGCTGCGGGCGGCCGCCAAGGCACAGCATGCCGTGCTGACCGAGGCCGCCGAGCACCTGATGGAGGCGGGCGGCAAGCGCTTCAGGCCGATGCTGGTGCTGCTGGCCGGGCAGTTCGGCGACCCGCGGGACTCGCGCATCGTGTCAGCGGCAGTTGCTGTCGAGCTGACGCACCTGGCCACCCTCTATCACGACGACGTGATGGACGAGGCCGACGTGCGGCGCGGCAGCGCCAGCGCCAACTCCCGCTGGGGCAACACGGTCGCGATCCTGACCGGGGACTTCCTGTTCGCCCGCGCGTCCGAGATTCTGGCTGACCTGGGCAGCGAAGCCATCAGGATCCAGGCTGAGACATTCGCACGCCTGGTCAGCGGCCAGATCGCGGAAACTGTCGGCTGCCAGCCGGGCGAGGATCCGCTTGACCACTACCTTGGCGTGGTCACCGAGAAGACGGCTTCCCTGTTCGCCACGGCCGGGCGGTTCGGTGCCATGTTCTCTGGCGCCCCTGCCAGCGTGATCGACCGCATCACGCCCGCGTGCGCTGCTATCGGCGTGGCCTTCCAGCTCTCCGACGACATCCTCGACGTGGCCAGTGAGTCTGCTCAGTCGGGCAAGACGCCCGGCACCGACCTGAGGGAAGGCGTGCGCACGTTGCCCATGCTGCACGCCCTCCGGTCAGCTGGCCCGGTGGACGGCAGGCTAGTCGAGCTGCTGAGCATGCCTGAGCTGACCGACCCGGCGCTGCACTCCGAGGCACTCGGCCTGCTGCGTGAGCATCCAGCGATGGCGATGGCCTGGGCGGATGCCAGGCAATGGGCAGAGCGAGCCAGGGAACTGATCCTGGGCCTGCCTGACGTCCCGGCCAGGGCGGCATTCGAGGCGCTCTGCGAGTTCGTCGTCGAACGGACGGGGTAGGCAGGGACCAGGCAAGCTGCACCTGCCGCGGCTCGGCGAGGGGACGCCAGCCTGCGTTAGCTGCAAATTATGCCGGGAACGACCGGGTTTGCGCCATCGGGGGATCAAGGGGCAACGATTATGGGCGTGCCTGCCAGAGCTTTCACCATCGGACTCGCGGGCTGCGCAGCGCTCGTGCTGGCCGGCTGCGAAGCCGGCGGCTCGAGCGGGATCAGCGCGACCAGCAACTCGATGAGCCGGTCGGTCAAGGAGCCAAGTGCGGCAAGCCTGACTAGCTCGATGCAGAGTTCGGTTCGCAACGCGAGCGGCGTGCATGTCGCCGGGCAGTTCTCGCGGGACGGCGTGCCGCTCGGTGTCGATCTTGACCTCACCAGGAACGGTGATGTGGCTGGCACCGTCAGCCAGCGCAGTATGCCGCTGCATGTCGTCGCTGCGAGCAGCAAGATCTACATAGAAGTGACGCCCGCCTTCCTGCGGGTCACCAGCATGCCGGCGGCAGCGTGCGCCTCGGCCTGCGGCAAGTGGGTCGAGCTGACGCAAGGGGAGGCCAGCCAGCTAACCGGCGACCTCAGCATGCAGAAGCTGCTGACCCCGCTGCTGTTCGGCGAGGCAACGGCCTCGGCCCGTGCGCCCAAGCTGACCACAGCAGGGCGCACGACAGTAGGCGGGCAGCCAGCCTGGTTGCTGCGTGCTGGCGACGGCAGCACGGTGGCGGTCGGCGCGGCCGCGCCGCACTATCCGCTCGCGGCCCGCAGCGGCCGCAGCCCGCATCAGGTTGTGACCTTCTCGAAGTGGGATTCCGTGCCCTCGCCGAAGCCGCCGCCAGCCAGTGAGCTGCTTCACATGAACCTCGGCTAGCCGGTCAGGTGACCGGCCCCGGAGGTGGGCGTTCCCGGCCTTTCTCAGGCGGGAACAGGGCGCGGCCCTCGATGGTTGTGCCTGCCGGACCGAAGGAGGACCTGTGAGTATTTTCGGCTTCCGTAAGACCCAGCTGGCGACGGCGGAGGACGCCCTGCCCGGCCGGAGCACGGCGATGGCCGTGCCTGCCCGGCACGAAGTGCTCGGAACGTCGCTGCAGGCGCCCTATCCGGCAGGGACGCAGATCGCCGAGTTCGCGCTTGGCTGCTTCTGGGGCGCTGAGAAGAACTTCTGGCAGACGCCAGGCGTAGTCTCCACTGCCGTCGGATACGAGGGCGGCTTCACCGCGAACCCGACGTACGAGGAAGTGTGCAGCGGGCGCACCGGGCATGCCGAGTCGGTCCGAGTGGTGTTCGACCCGGCGAAGATCAGCTACAGCGAGCTGCTGCGGGTGTTCTGGGAGTCGCACGACCCGACGCAGGGCATGCGCCAGGGCAACGACGTCGGCACTCAGTACCGGTCCGCGATCTTCTACCAGTCGCCGGAGCAGCAGGCCGAAGCTGAGGCGTCGCGGGGGGCCTACCAGAAGCGCCTGACCGAGGCGGGCTACGGCGAGATCACCACGCAGATCGTGCCGGCCGGCGAGTTCTATTTCGCCGAGGACTATCACCAGCAGTACCTGAGCGAGGGCAAGAACCCGTACGGGTACTGCCCCGATCACGGCACCGGCGTCTCCTGCCCGATCGGCGTCGTGCGCGCCAGCGGCCCAGCCGAGGCCATCCGTTCGGAGAAGTGAGCCGGCCGGACACCGACCGCATGTGGCTACAAATATGTGATACATTTTCGCCATGGCGGACGCACATGCGGTTGGTCTGAGGGACCTGCGGCATCACACCAGTGAGGTCTTGGCGAGGGTTCGGCACGGTGAGACCATCGACGTCACTGAGCATGGCCGGCTGATAGCGCGCATCGTCCCGGTAGGAGAGCGCGAGCCGACGCCGATACTCGCGCGTCTAGTCTCGTCCGGGCGAGCGACCCTTGCTAGCCGCCCGGGCTATCGGCCCCGTATGCGTCAAGTCGAGGGCACGGACGGTCTCTCCGATGCCCTGGCGAAAATGCGGGACGAAGAACTCTGGTGAGCCTCTACTACGCCGACACTTCTGCGGTCATCAAGTTGCTCGTCGAGGAGACGGACTCCAAAGCCTTCGCGGCCTTCTACGACACGCACGCGGATGCTGAATGGATTAGCTCAGCTCTTCTGCGGATAGAGCTGACCAGGGCCGTGATGCGCGCAATGCCCGCGCTGCTGCCTGATGCGCGGGACTTGCTCCTCGCCTTCTCCTGCATTGCGATCGACGACGACGTCGTCGAGGGGGCAATGAACGAGCCCGACCGCAGCCTCCGCTCGCTCGACGCGATCCACCTGGCCACTGCGCGGACACTGGCACCTGAACTTGACGGACTGCTCACCTACGACGACCGCCTCGGTAATGCTGCGACTGATGCAGGTCTGCCAGTTGCTTCGCCGCGGGACTAAGCAGCCCGGCAAACTGGGCACGCATCATGGTGGATGGCACCGACAGTGTTGCCGTGACGTGCCTGACATATGTGCCTTTCAATAGCTAATCGTCCAAGTACATCGCTGAATGTTCGCTTCGGCGCCGGGTAGGGGATGCCTTTACCGCTGTGGAGGCATGCGATGGCGACTGATACGGCTAGCGGCGCGGGTATCCGCAGCCTGATCCCGGCGCGGATCGACCGGCTCCCGTGGTCGCGGTTCCACACCAGGCTGGTGATCGCGCTCGGGGTGGCGTGGGTGCTGGACGGGCTCGAGATTACGATCGCTAGCAACGTCGGACCGCTCCTGACGCAGAAGAGCACTCTCGGCCTCTCGGCCAGTTCCGTCGCCGACATCGCGACCTGGTACCTGATCGGCGAGGTGATCGGCGCGCTGGTGTTCGGGCGGCTGTCCGACAAGCTAGGCCGGCGGAACCTCTTCATGGTGACGCTGGGCGTCTACCTCATCGGCAGCGGCCTCACCGCGGCGACACCGGCCGGGGCCAAGTGGTTCATCTTCCTGTACGCCACCCGGGTTGTCGCCGGCATGGGCATCGGGGGCGAGTACGCCGCCATCAACTCGGCGATCGATGAGCTGATCCCGGCGCGGTACCGGGGCCGAGTCGATATAGCTGTCAACGGAACCTACTGGGGCGGAGCGATCATCGGCACGATCGTGACTCTTTCCCTGCTCAATAACATCGCTCCCGACACCGCCTGGCGGATCGCGTTCGTCGTCGGGCCCGTACTGGCGCTAGTGATCATCTTCGTGAGGCGCAACCTGCCGGAGAGCCCGCGATGGCAGATCATGCATGGCAGGGAACAGGCGGCCGAAGCCTCAATCGCGCAGATCGAACGCGATGTCGAGACTACGAAGGGCCGTCTTGCGCCGGTCGGCGACGACCGGGCCATCGATATCATCCCGACACAGCAGATCGGGTACCTCCCGCTGCTGCGGGTGCTGTTCGCCCGATACCCCGGCCGCGCGGTCCTGGGCGCGGTGCTGATGATCACCCAGTCGTTCCTGTATAACTCGATCTTCTTCACCTACGGCCTGGTGCTGGAGTTCTTCTTCCACGTCAACCCCAAGGACACCGGCTGGTACTTCCTGGCATTCGCGGTCGGCAACCTGGCGGGCCCGCTGACGATCGGGCGGCTGTTCGACACGATCGGCCGGCGGAGGATGATTGCGGGCACCTACCTGATTTCGGGCATCCTTCTGGTGATTACCGCGCAGCTGTTCAAGGCCGGCGCGCTGAACGCGACCACGCAGACTCTTTGCTGGGTGGTGATCTTCTTCTTCGCGTCGGCTGGCGCGAGTGCCGGCTACCTGACCGTCAGCGAGATCTTCCCGCTCGAGGTCAGGGCGAAGGCTATCGCGGTGTTCTTCGCCATTGCCCAGTGCTTCGGATTCCTGGGCACCCACTTGTACGGGCACCTGATCGGCACCGGCACGGATCCGAACGCCCTGTACTGGGGATACATGATCGGCGCAGGCGCGATGATCCTTGGCGGGCTGGTGGCGGCCTTCCTTGGCGTCGATGCGGAAGGCAAGTCGCTGGAGGACGTTGCGCGCCCGCTCTCGGTCATCGCCAAGCCGGCCCAGGCAATCTTCCGTACGGGCGGCCAGCCTCCGCCCAGGACGACCTAGCCCCGGGCAGTCGCCACCGGGTCGTGCTTGCGTGCCCGATAGGCCGCGACGTGCAACCGGTTGCCGCAGGTGCGGCTGTCGCAGTACCGGCGCGACCGGTTCTTCGAGAGGTCCACGAACACCGTGCGGCAAGCGGGCGACTCGCAGGTGCGGATCCGGCCCGCTTCGCCAGCCACCACCAGCCAGGCCAGCCCCATGGCGAAGTGCGCAGCGATCCGGTCGGCGAGCGGCGCCGTCGGCCTGGACACGTGCAGGTGCGGACCGCGGCCGTCGTGCGCGGCGATCTGGGGGCTGGCGCTGGTCTCCAGCAGCAGGGCATTGATCTGTTCGATTGCGGCCGCCTCGTCGTCCGTCTCGCAGCTCGTGACGATCGAGTCCAGCCGTGCCCGGTGCTGCCGTACCCTGGTGAGGTCGGCGGCCTTGGCCGGGACACCGGCGAACACGTATCTGTCCGCCATCTCCTGCAGGTCAGCGACCTTCGCAAGCCCTTCGCCCGCAGCCGATCTGCCGGTGTTGATCAGCTCTACGCAGCCAGTCATGGCCTCCAGCTGGTCAGCATCAAAATGACTTTGACTCCTGTCACCAGCTACCCGTAGGGTGTTGCCCATGTCAGCACCGTACGGCAGAACGGTCATGACCGGCAACGGGATGACCGGACGGCCAGTGCTGATGGCGACGCTTGGCGCGGCTTGCATTTCTTCCTCGGCCATCCTGGTGACGCTTGCGCATACCGGTGCGGTCACCACAGCGTTCTTCCGCTGTGCGCTCGCGTTGCCGGTCCTGGTGCCGCTCGCGGTGCTAGAGCAGCGCCGGCTCGGACCTCGTCCGCTCAGGAGACGGGCCTACGCCATGCTGGCCGGCCTGTTCCTCGCGATCGACCTAGTGCTGTGGAACCACACGATCAGTGACGTCGGCGCCGGGGTGGCCACTGTGCTTGGCAACCTCCAGGTGCTGTTCGTCGGCGTCTTCGCATGGCTAGTGATGCGCGAACGGCCGGACCGCCGCTTCATTGTGACGCTGCCCGTCGTGCTGGCGGGCGTGGTGCTGGTGTCCGGGATGCTGGGTGGCCATGGCCGCGGGTTGCACCCGATGGCCGGAATCGGATTCGGTGTCGCGACCTCAGCGGCGTATGCCTGTTTCTTGCTCATCATGCGGACGACCTCCGGCCACACGCCGCACGTGGCAGGGCAGCTGGCCGATGCGACCGTCGGCGCGACTGCCGGCACGGTCGTGCTCGGCTTGATCGCCGGCGGCCTGCAGCTTGACATCCCGTGGCCGTCGCTTCGCTGGCTGCTTGTTCTCGCGCTCCTCAGCCAGACGCTCGGCTGGCTGCTGATCACTTCCGCATTGCCCCGGCTACCAGCCGCTATCTCGTCGCTCTTGCTGCTCCTGCAGCCAGCCGCAGCAATGGTGCTTGCCGACATCGTGCTCAGCGAGCGCCCAACGCTGATTCAGGTAGGCGGCGCGGTGATGGTCTGCGCGGGCGTTCTGTTTGTCGCCAGGACACCAGCAAAGGCTAGCCGCGTGACAGCCAGCAAGGGTTCAGGCACGCACGGAGAACAGCACGTAGCCGTAGCTGAGCCCGGTGGCAGCCGGGTGGCGGCGGAGCCAAGCCGTAGCCACCTCGGCCGGGAACTCAATGTGCAGCACGGCGGCGAGATCTGCGTGGCTGGCAAAGTTCAGCTCTGACCGGACTTCGTGCCTGGTGGCTCCTCTGTCGCGCCACCAGGTGTCCACGGCGGCGGCGGTCTGTTGCGGGGGCCGGACCGCCGCCGCGGCCAGCAGCCGGGCGAACTCGCCGGAGCGATAGTCGTTGTCGACTGCTACCAGGTGACCGCCGGGGCGCAGCACGCGCAGCACCTCTGTCAGCCCGGCGTCCGTCCCCGGCGGAAAGAAATAGGCGAACCGCGCGTGCACCACGTCCGCGCTCGCGTCGGGCAGCGGGATATGCTCCGCCGACCCGGCTACTACCTCCGTGTTAGCCAGCTCCACTGCAGGATCCGCAGCTGCCCGGCCGGCCACACTACGCAGCGCAGGGTCCGGCTCGACCCCGATGACCTGCGCCGCCTCCTCGGCGTAGCGCCGCAGCCAGTAGCCGGTGCCGCAGCCGAGGTCGATGATGACACGGCCGGCCCACGGGGCAATAGCGCGCATCGCGGTGAGCACGTGCCCGGCGCGGTCGACCGCCTCGTTCTCAAGCTGATAACTGGCCGGGTGCCTGCCGATGTTCGGCGCGAACCGCCAGTCAGGGAAAGGAGCGAGGTCATCAGCTACATGCGGCACGCTGAATCTTAAACTGACGGCTCCATGATCGATGTTGATCCAGGGGTGCCATGGGCCCTCTAGCGCCACATCGATCATGGAGCCGCGTCCCGTTCGGTCAGCCGCCCGGCGCCGCCAGCGCTGCAGGGCCAGGCAGGCTCGCGGCTGACGGTGTCGCCCCCTGTCTGCGGGCCAGTATCCGGTTGATGACGTCCGCGGCGAGCTGGATGGTGCGGATGCCATAGCTCTCACCCTGCCCGGCCGCGGTCGCAGGCCCGGTCAGGATCACGATCTGGTAGCTGATGCGCTTGCCGGTAAACGCGCCGATGCTGTTGATGCGCCAGTCAATAGCCTTCGGGTACGGCAGCCAGCCGTTCTTGAGGTGGACGGTCACATTAGACGGTGCACCGGCCGAGACGCCCCACCGCTCTGAGGGGATCACGCTGGCCATGAGCCGGAGCACGTATTGGCGCGAGGACTTGCTGAGCACCTTGACGTTGGTGGTCAGCACGTGCAGCAACGTGAGCTCGTCCTGGGCGGTGATCTGCGTCAAGCCCCACGACTCGCTCAAGATGGTGTGCCGCATCCCAGCTTTGTTCAGAAACGCCTGCATGTCGGTCATGCCGACGTCATTCCACAGCGCCGTGGCTGCGTTGTTATTCGACTGGGTGATCATCAGGTAGGCGAGATTGCGCTGGCGCGCGGTCAGTCCGGCGGGCCCGTGGACCTTGCGCAGCAGAGCGCTGAGGATCGTCACCTTGATCACGCTTGCCGAGTAGAAATGCCAGGCGCGGTGGAAGGCGCAGCTGAGGTCCTCGGCCGGATCGTCGGCGGTCAGCCCGACCGCCGAATCCGTGCGGCTGGCCAGCGCGGCCTTGATACCGCTGGAGATTTTGGCGGCCAGCTTCGGGTACTTCGCCGAGGTGCAGATGCTGCTGACCTTCGGCTTGGGCTTCGGCGTGGGCGTCGAGGTCGGCGTCGGCGTCGGGGACGGCGACGGTGTCGGCGACGCCGCATCGGCGCGACTCGGCGTAGCCTGCGCTGACGCCACGCTTTCCACGCCCAGTCCAACGATCGCAGAGACTGTCAGAACCGCGGCCGCCACGGCTGCAGTGAGGATGTCGCGCCGCATGCGCCTCATCAGCGCTCCCGTTTCGTTTGCACGACAAAAAGACGCTTTCGGGCGCTCGGAGGTTGCCAGCCACAGCCAGGGTAGGGACTGAAGAAAATAACGCCTGGCTGATGTCGAAATCCCGGCGAGCCCGTACGTGGAACTGGTGAAAGGGTGCCAGTAGACACCCGGCTAGTACAGGAGGCACGCAACGTGAAGTACGTGATGCTCATTCTGAACACTGAGGCCGCAGGCAAGCTGACCGCTGAGGAGTACGAGGCCTGGGGCTCGGAGATCATGGCGTGGTATGAGAAGAACGCCAGCACTGGCGCGCTCGCCGACGGCGGCCATCAGTTGCAGCCCGCGGACACCGCGAAGACCGTCCGGGTCAGCGGAGTCACAGACGGCCCGTTCATGGAGAGCAAAGAAGTGCTCGGCGGCTACTCGGTGCTGGAGGCCGAGACCATCGACGAGGCAGTCGAGATCGCCAAGACCTGGCCGGGCGTGGAGCGCGGCCTGGTCACGATGGAGCTTCGGCCGGTGGTGGTGTTCTGACGATCAGGTGTCCAGGCGACGGGCGATGAGCTCGCGCTCGGCCGGGTTCGCGGCCAGCGCGAGCGCTCGCTCGTTGGCAGCGCGGGCGTCCGCGGTCCGCCCGACCGCGGTGAGCAGCTCCGCGCGGACCGCGTGGAACAGCCGGTAGTCGTCGAGCTGGCCCGCGAGCGGCTCGACCTCGGCGAGAGCAGCCTCGGGCCCGCAGGCGAACCTGGTCGCGACCGCCCGGTTGAGCTGGACAACCGGCGAGGGCGTCATGACCATCAGGCTGTCGTAGAGCAGCCGGATCTGCTGCCAGTCGGTTTGCTCGTAGTCGGGAGCCGAGGCGTGCAGCGCCGCGACAGCCGCCTGGACCTGATACGGCCCTGGCCGCCGCAGCGCGAGGGCTCGGTCGAGCAGGCCGGTCGCCTCGGCGGCCAGCTCATGATCCCACCGGGCGCGGTCCTGATCGGCGAGCCGGATCAGCCGTCCCCAGCCGTCGAATCGCGCCGCTGCCCGGGACTCGTGCAGCAGTAGGAGCGCAAGCAAGCCCAGTACTTCGGGCTCGCGTGGCATTAGCCGGCGCAGCAGCCGGGCAAGCGATACTGCCTGCGCGGCCAGGTCCCGCCGGGCGGGGGTGCGGCCAGCGGAGGCCAGGTACCCCTCGTTGAAGACCAGGTACACCACCGCCAGCACGGCTGCCAGCCGCTCACCTAGCTGATCCGGGTCCGGGACGCGGATGGCGACGCCCTTGTCCCGCAACGTCCGTCGCGCCCGCGACAGCCGTTGTCCCATCGTCTGCTCCGACACCAGGAACGCCGCCGCTATCTCCCCGGTCGTCAGACCGCACACGGCTCGGAGCGTGAGTGCCACTTGAGAGTCGGCCGGCAGCGCTGGATGGCAGCACGCGAAAACCAGGCTGAGCAGGTCGTCGGCCTCGGCCTGCGGATCGGCGAGATGCCCGGCCGCGAGCCCGGACCGGTCCTGGGTAACAGCGAGCAGAGCGAGCTTCTCCTGCCCGGCCTTGGCGCGGCGCTGCCGGTCCAGCGCCTTGCGCCAGGCTGTGGTGGCAAGCCAGCCGCCCGGATTAGCCGGCAAGCCATCGGCCTGCCAGTGCTCTAGCGCCTCCACGAACGCGTCCTGTACCAGCTCCTCAGCCAGCCCTACATCGCCCAGCCGCCGTGCGAGGAGCGCACGAATCCGTGTCGCCTCAGCGCGGTAGGCACGCTCTAGCTCGCTGGGGTCCACGTTCGCCAGTCTGACAGCCCTGGGCGAGTGGTTCGAGTCTCAGCGGATCTGGCGTATCCGGCCACTCGTTCCCCAGGTCTGGTCGGCCGTCCAGACGACGGCGTCCAGCCGGTCACCGAGGGCCAGGCACAGTCTGTCGGCGAGGGACAGGCCGTCACCGGCTATCCACCTGCGGGCGGCCCACTCGGCGTCATCGGCCGTCACGGGCATGACCTGCACACCGTAGCTGGCAAGCAGCGCCCTGGACAGATCCCAGTTCCGGCCGTGCGCCCGGATCTTCTGTGCGATCTCTGACCAGTTCGCGGCGCCACATGCGCCGCCATCCTTGAG
>Ga0335072_10007519_pt1 | contig 15851 bp, 14 predicted proteins | sample Lox_Sample_21_FD_206725 | JGI IMG/M metagenome (GOLD analysis project Ga0335072, IMG submission 206725) | Soil microbial communities from Loxahatchee National Wildlife Refuge, Florida, United States - Lox_Sample_2.1 | ecosystem: Environmental > Terrestrial > Soil > Wetlands | place: USA... | reverse complement strand
CAATCTGCGCAAGCCACGCCGTGTGCTTCTTGTCGAGCGGGCGCGCAGCGAGCATTTTGTTCAAGCGCATGAGCGCGTTCTTGATGTCGCCGACCACGGGCAGATGCGCGCGGCGGTTTTTGTTCAACTCGGACGCGTCAATGTCCACGTGAACAATCGTGCCGGTCTTGCAAAATTCCTCGAACTTGCCGGTCACGCGGTCGTCAAAGCGCACGCCAAACGCGAGCAGCAAATCCGCGCCGTCCTTGAGCTTCACCATCGGGTCGGCGAAGGATTTGCGCTGTTCGTATTCGCCGTTGACGGCCCAGTTCGCAAACGCCGCGCCGTGCATGCCGAGCCAGCGCAACGAAAGCGGATGCGTTTCCGGAAATGCGCCGATGCCCATGAGCGTGGTCGTCACGGGAATATTCGCGGCCTCGGCGAATTTTTTCAATTCGTCCGCCGCGCCGCTGGAAATGATTCCGCCGCCGCAATAAATCACCGGGCGCTCGGCCTTTTCAATCAAGCCCATGATTTCGTTCAACGCCAAATCGTCGGCCTTCAAATCCGGTTGCGTATAACCGGGCAAACCTTTCTTGATTTGCTCCAGCGTCGGCCAGACCGGCTGCGTTTTCTGTTGCTGGATGTTTTTCGGGATGTCAATCACCACCGGGCCGGGCCGGCCGGTTTGCGCGATGTAAAACGCTTCCTTGACGATGCGCGGAATGTCATTCACATCGGTGATGAGATAGCTGTGCTTCACGATGGGCAGCGTGACGCCGATGATGTCGGTTTCCTGAAACGCGCCGCGGCCAATCATGTTTTGGTTCACCTGACCGGTGAGCGCGATGAGCGGGCAGGAATCGAGATACGCGTCGGCGATGGCGGTGACGAGATTCGTCGCGCCGGGGCCGCTGGTGCCCATGCACACGCCGGCCTTGCCGGTTGCGCGTGCGTAACCTTCGGCGGCGAACGAACCGCCCTGCTCGTGGCGCGGAAGAATCGTGCGGATTTTGGATTTGGTGAGCGACTGGTGGATTTCCATGCTCGCGCCGCCGGGATAGGCGAAAATGACCTCGACGCCTTCGCGTTCGAGCGCCTCCACGAGAATGTCGCGGCCGAACATGGCCGGGCCGACTTCCGCGCGTTTCGAGGCAGAGGTTTTGGTTTGCCGCGCAGAAGCCGTTTTCGGCGCGGATTTCGTTGTTGTTGTCTTGCTCATACGATTTTTCGTTGTGCGGCGGTGGCGCGGATTAAAACAAAAACCCGCGACCTTTGCGAGCCGCGGGTTCTTGTTAAATTTGTGCAGTTCAACAAGCGCCAACGGCGTCGGCGACTACGACGACGACCACCAGATTAACGGCTTGTAGAACGTTTTTCAACATTACGTCTTTAGTTTAATGGAATTATCGGCGGCGTCAAGCGCCGGATTTGGCCGTTTTCACACCGTTTTGTGCTCCACTTCGGCGACGTATTTGCGCGTGGCCGCCGGCAGCTCATGCCAAAGCCTCAACGCGATGCCGCCGCCGATGATGGCGAAGGGAATCATGTAAATCGGCCACCATTGCCAGCCGCCGTGCGTGATGATGGGGCCAAGACAGAAGGATTGCAGGCTGCTGCCGAGGTAAGCGAATCCATCCACGACGCCGGAACAGGTCGCGGTGGCCTTGCGTCCGCCAAAATCCGTCGCCGCCGTGCCGGACATCAACGAGGTCAGGCCGATGGACGCCATGACGATCAGCACCGCCGACCAGCCGACGATGAGCGGCGAAGAAAAGAGGAACACGGCCATAACTATGGCCAGAATCAAAACCAAGCCGCAGAGCAGGGCGGCCGGCGGGCCGCGGCGCGATTGAAACACCCGGTCGGAAATGATGCCGCCGGAAAATCCGCCGATGATTCCAAAAATGCAGATGAACCAGCCCCAGTGCTGCGCGAAAAATTCCGCGCCGGGCTGTTTCACTTCGCCGGCAAAATTGGAATACCATTCCGTCATGCAGTAACGGAAGATGCCGGAGGTCAGCTCGACGCACGCGATGAAAATCATCAGGCGGCTCGCAAAAATCTTCTTCAACAAATCCAGCACGGAGAATTCCACGTGCATCAGGCCGGAGGACGCGTCCGCCGTGTCATAGGGCGGAAAATGACATTCCTCCGGCGTGTCCTTGATCAGCAGAAAATCCACCAGCAGCCAGAAAATCAGAATGGCCGCAGGAATGAAAAAGACCGCCCAGGTCGCGTCCACGGTCGAGCCGGCCGGCACGAAGATTTTTTTCAATAGATTGTCCGGCGCGGCCGCCCTGGTCTGGGCGACAATCGCGCCGCCCCAGTCGAAGGCGAAATAAACGCCGGATGAAATGAACGTCCCGAAAATGGCGCCGAAGACGCCGCGCTCGCGCACATGAAACCAATAAGCCTTGACCTTGATGATGGACATGGCGCCGTAGCTTTGGAAATACATGTTGACGGCGTAAAGCAGCGAGTAAGCGGCAACGAGATTGACCTTCAAATGTTTGACCGTGATGAGCCAGGTCAAAACTCCCAACGCGCCGTTGGCCGCCGACGCGCCGAGCGCGGCCACCATGATTCCATTCTTGCCGCCGAGTTTTTTGTCAATGAGCGGGCCGTTGACGAGAAAACTCAACGCATAAACCCAGGTGCCGACGCCAAAAATAATTCCCAAATCTTGCTTGGTCATCAGCGCGCCGAGCGCGCCCTTGGCGACGATGATGTTGTAGCGCCCCATGCACAGGAAGGCGTAGGTCATGCCGAGCGGCAGCCAGTTGATGAAGCGGCGCGTGACAAACCAGCCGCCGTGCCGCATGGGATTGCTCAAAAAATAGGCGGCGATGACCGCTGCCAGGCTAAGCGCGATGGTGATTGGGTAAAAATCCATTTTGAGCGCGGGCAAGCAAACCAGAGTCGCGCATGGCGGTCAAAGGGTTTCCGGCAACAAAAAAGCCGCGGAAATTTTCCACGGCTTTGTGGTAGTAAAGCGTTGGCCGTATTTATTCGACCTTCGTTTTCTTTTCAGCCTTGGGAGCTTTTGCCGGTTTTTCGCTTTTGGCGGCGCGAGGTTTCTTTTCTTCCGGCGCGGCTTCGGCGTGTTTGCCGTGGCTGCGTTTTTCGGTCCGGGGTTTTCTGGTGTCGTCCGGTTTCGCCTCGGCCGGCGGGGCAACTTCCACCGGCGCGGCGGCCGGCGTCGTGCTTTCAATCCGCACCTTGAGCGTGCCTTTGACTTCGGGATGCAAATGCAGTTCGATTTCGTGCTCGCCGAGCGTCTTGAGCGCGTGTTCGAGGTGGATTTTTTTCTCGCCGGCCTTGACCTTGATGACGCAAATCAATTTCTGCACGCCCTTGGCGAGTTCGCTCATGGTGTTGAACTCGTGCGCTTCGCGTTCGGCGCGGCGTTTCTTGAGCGCCTCGATTTGTTTCTTGTTGGCGGTGGTCAGGGGAATCGCGAACCGCTGCGGGAAAAGATAATTGCGCGCGTAGCCGGCGGCGACGCGGACCTGGTCGGATTCACCGCCGAGGCCGACGATGTTTTGCGTGAGGATGACTTCAGTTTTTGCCATTTGAAAAATCCGGTTGAATGTTGAGCGTTGAAAAATCGGTTAAAATGGGACGTCGTCGTTTTCGGGCGGCGCGTCGCCTTCGGCAGGTTCGGGCGCGGGCGCGGAACCGGCGGCCGGACGTGAACGGGGAGCTTCGCCTTCGCCCCGGTTGCCGGAATCCAGAAATTGAAACGATTCGAGCACGACGCCAAGCTTGCTTTTTTTCTGGCCGGACTGTTTGTCTTCCCAGGTGTCGTAACGCAGACGGCCTTCAATCAAAATCGGCCGGCCTTTCTTCAAATACTGGCCGATGGTTTCGGCCTGCTTGCCGAAAGCGTCCACGTCCACAAAAGTCACTTCCTCCTTCAGCTCGCCGGTTTCGCTTTTCCATTTGCGGTTGCAGGCGATGCCGAGGCGCGCGATGGCCGTGCCCTTGGGCGTGTAACGCAATTCAGGATCGCGGGTCAAATTTCCGGCGAGAATGACTTTGTTAAAGCTGGCCATGGAAGTTGTGGGTTGAGGATTTTACTTTGCCGGTTTCGGTTCCGGCGATTCGGTGAACAGCGCGCGGAAAACCTCCGCATCCAGCGCAAGCTTGTGCCGCAACTGGGCGATGATCGCCGGCGTGCCGCTGAAAATGACATTCGCGTAAAAGCCGGCGCTGTGCCGTTTGTCGGCGACGCGCGCAAAATGTTTGCGGTCCATTTTCTGGACCGTCTCCACCTTGCCGCCCGCCGCGGTAATTTCCGCGGAGATTTTGTCGAGCGCTTCCTTGACGCCCTCTTCGCGTCCCGCCGTGTTCAAAATGAACAAGCCTTCGTATCGTTTCACTTTTTGTTTTCTTCGTTTTCGGAGTCAATGACTCCGTTTAATTGCGTCGCTTTTTTAATTCCCGCGTCCAGCCAGGTTTCAACCTGATTGGCCGCCCGTTCCAAAACTTTTTCCAGCAACTTGTTCCCGGCCGGATCAAACCGGCCAAGAACATAATCCGTAATCTCTCGCGAGCCGGCTTCGCGGCCGATGCCGAGCTTCAGCCGCGCAAATTCGCGTGACGCCAGATGCTGCTCGACCGACTCCAGCCCGTGATGCCCGCCGCTGCTGCCGCCCGCCCGCAGGCGAATCGTGCCTAGCGGCAAATCCGCATCATCCGCCACGACCAAAATCTTCGCCAGCGGCAACTGATAAAAATTTGCCAGCGCCCCGACGCTTTCACCGCTCAAATTCATAAACGTCTGCGGCTCGCACAGCAAAATCCGCTTGTCGCCGCGTTCGGCCTTCGCGATGCGCGCGCGATATTTTCGTTCGTTCGCCCAGTCGCATTTCCATTTCACTGCCAGTTTTTCGACGAGCAGGAAACCGGCATTGTGGCGCGTCTTTGCGTATTCCGCGCCCGGATTTCCCAAGCCCACGATGAGAAAAACATTTTCCATGCGCGGGGAGTGCGGCGTGTGCCGCTAAAATTATTTCTTCTTCTCGGCCTTGGCTTCCGGCTTGGCCTCGGCCTTTTTGTCGCCCGCGGGAGCGGCAGCTTTCTTGTCGGCACCGGCAGCGGCTTTTGCATCGCCCTTGGCCGGAGCTTTTTCGCCGGCCTTTCCAGCTTCGCCTTCCTCGCCTTCTTCTTTCTTTTCCTTGGTCATTTCCACGTCGTCGGCGGCCTTGACTTCGGCCGGCGCAACTTCTTCCTCCGCGCGCGGCAAAGCGACGGAGACAACAGCAAGGTTTTTACCGCCCATGATTTCGACGCCGGCTGGCGGCGTGATTTCGCCAATGTGGATGGATTTGCCGAGTTCCAAATTGCTCACGTCAATGATGAGTTGCTCCGGCAAATCCTTGGGCAGACATCGGACTTTCAATTTGAACAGGACATGTTCGAGCACACCGCCGCCAGTTTTGACACCGGCAGCTTCGCCGACGGTTTCCACCGGCACTTGGACGGTGACTTTTTCATTTTCAGCGACTTCGTGAAAATCCACGTGCAAAACTTTTCCATTCAGCGGATGGTGCTGGATTTCCTGCACGAGCGCGAGGCGTTTGGCGCGCGCGTCGCTTTCCACGGACAAGTCCACGAGCAAATTTTCCGAAACGGAATGATGAATGAGCTCGCCGATTTCCTCGGCGCTCACCTCGAGGTTTTGCGGTTTGATCTGGCGGCCGTAAATCGTCGCCGGCACGCGGCCATTGGCGCGCAATTGTTTGACCTTGCCGCGGCGCGTCTGCGTGCGCGGAAATGCTTTCAACGGAACCGATTTCATGTTCTAAAATTGTTCTTGCGTTCGGCTATCAACTCGTGCGGCCGCCTTTGAACTCAAAAAGCGAGTTAACCGACGAATTGTTATGGATTCGCTTGATAGCTTCGCCCAACAATCCCGCAACCGACAGCGTCGTAATTTTCACACCGTCAATCGGCGGGCGTTGAACTGTATCAGTTGTTATCAATTCGTCAATGACAGAATTGCGCAATCTTTGGATGCCCGTTTCACCCAAAATCGCGTGCGAAACACAGGCTAAAATCTGCCTGGCGCCTTTTTTCTTCAGCAAACATCCGGCTTCCGTCAGCGTGCCGGCCGTTTCTGTCAAGTCGTCCACGATCAAAATGTTTTTCCCCTTGATTTCGCCGATGACCGCCATGCTTTCCACGTCCGTCGCGCTTTTGCGCCGTTTGGCGACGATGGCCAGTCCGGCTTCGAGCACCTGCGAATACGCGTGCGCCATCTTCAAGCCGCCGGTGTCCGGGCTGACGACGACGAGGTTGGTCAATTTTTTCTTCTTCAAATACTCATACATCACCGGCGCGGCGTAGAGATGGTCCACCGGAATGTCAAAAAATCCCTGGATTTGCTGCGCATGCAAATCCATCGCCAGAATCCGGTTCGCGCCGGCGGCCACGAGCAAATTCGCGATCAACTTCGCCGTGATGGGCACGCGCGGCTGGTCTTTGCGATCCTGCCGGGCGTAACCGTAAAACGGCATGACCGCCGTGATGCGCTTGGCGCTCGCGCGGCGCAGTGCGTCCATCATGATGAACAGCTCCATCAGGTTATGGTTCGTCGGCGGCGACGTGGGCTGGACAATAAAAACCTCCTCGCCGCGGACGTTTTCCTCGATTTTCACGAACGTTTCGCCGTCGGGAAACGGCTTGATGGTGCATTTGCCGAGTTCGGTGCCGATGGATTTGCAAATGGCGCGCGCCAAAGGCTCGTTTGCTGTGCCGCTGAAAATTTTCACGTTTTGTTAAATTCAGGTAAAAAGAAAAACCGCCGCAACCGGCGGAGAAATTGTCAAATAACTGTAACGATGAACAAATCTGGCGCAAGCCGAATCTGCGCGCTAGATTTCCGCCGTGCGTTACCGGATTTTGGGAAAAACAAATTTGCGCGTCTCGGTCATCGGCGTCGGCACCTGGCAGTTTGGCGGCGAATGGGGTCGCGATTTTTCGCAGGCCGAAGCCGATGCGATTCTCGACGCGGCGGTGGAGCAGGGGATCAATTTGATTGATACCGCCGAATGTTACGGCCCCGACCATCTTTCCGAGCGGCTCGTCGGCGATTACCTCTCGCGCCGCGACCGCTCGCGCTGGATTGTCGCGACGAAATTCGGCCATCGTTTCAAAAATTTCATGAACCGCGACGACGATTACTCGCTCGCCGGTGTCCAAGAGCAATTGGACGATTCGCTCAACGCACTGCGTGTCGAGACAATTGACCTTTACCAATTTCATTCCGGCGGCGACAAATGTTTTCAAGACGAGAAGCTTTGGAACTTTCTCGCCGGCCAGAAACGCGCCGGAAAAATCTGCCACCTCGGCGTTTCCATTTTGCAAAAAGGCAGCGAGCTTCAGGCGCGCGACGCGGCGAAATACGGCGTCGAAGCGTTGCAGGTTTTTTACAACCGCCTCGACCGCCGTCCCGAAGAAATTTATTTCCCGCACGCGGAGAAAAATCATCTCGGTATCCTTGCCCGCGTGCCGCTCGCCAGCGGTTTGCTCTCCGGCAAATACAAACCCGGCGCGAGTTTTCCCGCCAACGACGTCCGCTCGCAATTCGACGCGGAAAAAATGAGGCGCGATTTGGCCGAAGTTGAACGATTGCAGCGCGAGGAAGTGCCGGCCGGCGTGCCGATGGCGAAATGGGCGATGGCCTGGTGCCTGCGAAATCCCATCGTGACCGCGCTCATTCCCGGCTGCAAAAATCCTGAACAAGTCAAAGCCAATGCGGCTGCCGCCGAATTGGTCCCGGAATAATTCCATGCGCCCGCTCATTCAGGAAATCCAGACCACGCACACGCCGGAATCACTCGTCGAACGGTTTCGAAAGGCGGAGTGCGGAATGCGGAATGTAATTCTGTTGCGCACATCGTCGTTTGATTCGCCATCGGGGCGCTATTCGTTCATCGCCGCAAATCCATTTTTGATTTTCCGGTCTTTCGGCTCGCGTTGCGAAATCAGTTCTGCCGGCCCCCGGCGTTCGAAGCTCGACGCTCGACTAACTTTCGGCAATCCGTGGCAGATTCTCGACGCGCTGATGGCGCAATTTGAATTGCTCGACGAAATTGATTTGCCGTTTCCGCTTGGCGGCTGCTTTGGCTCTTGGGGCTACGATTTGAAAAATTTTACCGAGCCAAAATTGCCGCGCCGCGCCGTCAACGATTTGGAATTGCCCGATTGTCACGTGGGCTTTTACGGCAGCCTCGCCGTTTTCGATCATCAACTCGGAAAAGTCTTCATCGTTTCAACCGGCCTCGATGCCGATGGCTCGCGCAGTGAAACGAAAGCGCGCGAACAATTGGAATTTTGGGAAGCAATTTTGGCGGCGGATGGTAGGGCGGGCAGTCCTCTGCCCGCCGAAGCCTCGATTGCTGCCAAACGGCGCGCACAGAGTGATGCGCCCTGCCTGCAATCCAATCTTTCGCGCGACGAATTCATTTCCAAAGTTCGGCGCGCGCAAAAATACATCCGCGCCGGCGACATTTATCAGGTCAATCTATCGCAACGGCTGACGGCTGATTGCAAAATTTCAGGCTGGGAATTTTTCCAGAAATTAAGCGCCCTTTCGCCCGCGCCGTTTTCCGCGTTTCTGGATTGTGGCGATTTCCAGATTGCCTCGTCGTCGCCGGAGCAATTTTTGCGGATGAGCGGCGCGCAAATCATCACGCGGCCAATCAAAGGCACGCGTCCGCGCGGTGACGACGCGACCCGCGACGCGCAACTCGCCTACGAATTGCAGACCAGCGCGAAGGAACTCGCCGAGCTGGTGATGATCACCGATTTGTTGCGGAACGATTTGGGCAAGGTCTGCGAATTCGGCTCCGTGCAGACGCCGGAACTGGCGAAGTTGGAAAAATTCGCGCAGGTGCAGCATCTGGTTTCCACTGTCGAAGGCCGGCTGCGGCCGGGCATGACGCATTTTGCCGCGTTCGCCTCTTGTTTTCCCGGCGGCAGCATCACCGGCGCGCCGAAATTCCGCGCGATGGAAATCATTGACGAACTGGAGCCGATTTCGCGCGGACCTTACTGCGGCGCGATTGGCTATCTCGGTTTCAATCGCGAAAGCCAGCTGAGCATCACCATCCGCACGGCGATTTGCTCGCGAAAAAAAATCCATTTCAACGTCGGCGCCGGCATCGTGGCCGATTCAAACCCCGAAGCGGAATACGAGGAAACGCTGGCGAAAGCCGCCGGATTTTTGGCGGCGCTGAACCACACGCGCCAACGCAATGAGACGCATGCCAAAATTTCCTCGGATGATTTAATAGCTTGAGCCTTTTTGCTTGGGTGGATCATTGAAATTGCGAAAAATTTTCCACTGGCGGAATCATGGCAGTTCGAGTAATTGAAAGCCATTAGGAATTGGCACATGCTCGTTTTCCTCAACGGTGAATTTTTGCCCGAAGCAAAAGCTGTCGTGCCGGTCAATGACCGTGGCTTTTTGCTGGGCGACGGTTTGTTTGAAACGATACGTGTCGTCAGTGGCAGGCCGTTCCGGTTCGCGCAGCATCTGGAGCGAATGGCGCGCGGCGCGGATTTTCTAAAAATCAAACTGCCGTTCAAACCGAAGGAGTTGGAAAAATTTGCACGACAGCTTGTCGAGGAAAACAAGATGCCCGACTCGATTTTGCGCGTGACGCTGACGCGCGGGCCGGGCGAGCGTGGTTACGCCTTCACTGGCAAATGCAAGCCGACGCTGGTGATGACGTTGCACGCCTTGCCGCAGGACGCGGTGGAATGGGGTTTAATTACGTCGTCGTTCCACATTCCGTCCGCCGACCCGCTGGCGTCGTTCAAGACCACGAGCAAAATTTTGCATGTCATGGCGCGCGCCGAAGCCGCCGAAAAAGACGCGGACGAGGCGCTGCTGGTGAACACGAACGGCGAAGTGGCCGAGACGACGAGCGGCAATTTGTTCTGGGTGTATAACGACAAAATTTGCACGGTGCCGACGGGCCGCGGGGTTTTGCCGGGCATCACGCGCGCGGTGGTTTTGGAGATCTGCCAGACGCTTGAATTGCCGACGAACAAATGCATCATCAAGCCGGAGGCGTTGCGGCATTCGGAGGGAATTTTTGTCACGCAGAGCGCGTTGGGCATCGTGCCGGTTGTGGCGCTGGACGGCGAAACGGTCGCGCCATCGCCGCTGGTGGACCAAATCGCGCAGGCTTACAACGAAGTGCTGGCGAAAGGTTGAAGTTCAAATCCGCCCGGTCTCGTCGTCCTCGCAATCGAGAAGGAGCACGAGCGTGATGCGGGCTTGAAACTTGAATTCCGAAACCTGAAACTGGGTTCGTGGCCCGCCGTCCAAAACCAAAATATCAATTTCCGCGCGAGCGAAAAAAGCGCGGCGGCCATTTTGGCTGGCTGACGATTGTTCTGATTTTGATTGCCGCCGTGGTTTGTATTTTTTGGCCGCACCCGCCCGCCAAAAAGATTGTTCCGCCAACCCCGGTAATTTTCCATCCGCAACCACAACCGCAGTCGCTCGTCATTTCGCAGCAATCGCCGTCGGATTTTCCGCGACCGGTCCACGACATTTTGGAGGCGCAAATCGCACTGGCGCGGCGCGCGATTTCGCCGGGTTCGATTGACGCGGCACTCGGCTCGCAGACGCGCGCGGCGATTTCCGTTTTCCAGCAAATTGAAAATCTCCCGCAAACAGGGAAGCTTGATGCGGACACGCGCGATGCATTGATGCTCGATGCGCCGATTTTGACGAACTACGTCGTGACGACGAACGACTTGGCGCGTTTGCAGCCGCTCGGCAAAACGTGGCTGGCGAAATCGGAACAGAGCGCGTTGGATTACGAAACGGAATTGGAATTGGTCGGGGAATACGCGCATTCGAATCCGCTGCTGATTGAAAAACTGAACCCGACCGTGAACTGGACGAATGTTTCCGCCGGAACCGTTTTGCAGATTCCGAACGTGGATTATCCAGAGCCGGCGGGCAAGGCGGCGTTTGTCGTCATCCACTTGTCTGATAAATTTCTGGAAGCGTTTGACGAAAATTCAAATTTGCTCGCGCATTTTCCGTGCAGCATCGCGGCGAAAGTGGAGAAACGGCCGGTGGGCGAATTGCACGTCGTGGTCGTCGCGCCGAATCCAAATTACACGGTGGATCCGGAATTGTTTCCCGAATCGGAAGAATTGCAGGCCATCGGCCACAAGTTGATTTTGCCGCCGGGCCCGAACAATCCGGTGGGCGTGGCGTGGATTGGTCTGGACAAAACGGGTTATGGCATCCACGGCACGCCGGCTCCCGAGCAAGTCGGGCGGACGGAATCGCATGGCTGTTTCCGGCTGGCAAACTGGGACGCGGCATATCTGATGAAACTGGCGTGGGTGGGAATGCCGGTGTTTGTCGAAGATTGAAAATTCTGCTTGTGTCCTGCCGGGCTTTGGCCTAAAACTCCGCCATTCCGACCTGACGACCGCACGTGCCGGGCCGCTAAAGACTTCCGACAGAATGACGATGTTATTTTGAATAGTCGCGTTGCAAGCCAGATGAACAAGTCCGAAAATTCCCGTCAAGAAAACGGCGAACTGCAAAAATTGGACGAAAGTCGTTTGCTACATGCGCTGATGGATTTGTTGCCGGACATCATTTCTGTCAAGGACCGCCAAGGCCGGAATGTCTGGGCCAATCGCGCCAAGCTTCAAGAACTGGGCGTGCGTGATTTCAAAGATGCCATCGGCAAGACCGCGTTTGATTTTTTTGACCCCAAGACCGCGGAAATTTTCAAACGCGACGATGATCAGGTCCTCCAGACCGGCCAGCCGGTCATCAATCGTTTGGAAAAAATTCTTCAGCCTCACGGAATAACCTGCTGGCACCTGACCACAAAAGTTCCGTGGCGCGACACGGATGGAAATACCATCGGCTTGATTTCCATCAGCCGCGACATCACCCAGCGCGTCGAGATGGAAATCAAGCTGGAGGCGGAACGCAATCTGTTGCGCACGCTGATTGACCACTTGCCGGATTGCATCTACGCCAAGGACGCGCAGGCGCGAAAAATCATGGCCAACCCGGCGGACTTGAAAAATCTTGGCTGCAAAACCGAGGCTGACGCGATCGGCAAAACCGATTTCGACCTTTTCCCGCAGGAAGTCGCCGAGGCTTTTTTTGCCGACGACCAAGCCGTGCTGAAAGGGGATTCTGTCATCAACCGTGAAGAGAAAGCCGTTTTGCAGAATGGCGAAACCCGCTGGTTGCTCACGTCAAAAATTCCCTGGTGCGACAACGACGGCAAAATCATCGGCCTCGTTGGCATCGGGCGCGACATCACCGACCGGAAAAATCTCGAGGCGCAAATCGCGCAGGCGCAGCGCATGGAAAGCATCGGGCGTCTGGCGACCGGTGTGGCGCACGATCTCAACAACATTCTCGCGCCGATTTTGATTTCCATCGAGATGTTGCGACTCAAGCTGCAGGACGAGGAGTATTTAAAGATGCTTGCCAAGGCCGAGGCCAGCGCGCATCGCGGCGCGGACATTATCAAGCAAATGCTTTGGCTGGGGCGTGGCTTGGCCAGCCAGCGTCTGCCGGTGAACCTCAGGCAAATCATCAGCGACGTCGCGCAGTATGCCACCGAGACGTTCAAAAACGGCATCAAAGTCCAGACGCAAATCGCATCCGACCTTTGGACGGTCATCGGCGACTCGGCGCAATTGCATCAGGTCATGCTGAATCTTTGCACCAACGCGCGCGATGCCATGCCGAATGGCGGCACGCTGACGCTTGGAGCGCACAACACCACGGCGGAGGGAAACAAATTTGTGGTTTTGGAAGTTGCGGACACGGGCATTGGTATCGCGCCTGAGATGCTCGACCGGATTTTCGAGCCGTTTTTCACCACCAAGGAAGTCGGCCAAGGCCTGGGTTTGTCGTCCGCCATCTCTATCGTCAAAAGTCATCATGGCTTCATCAAGACGGAAAGCAAACCTGGCCATGGCACGACCTTCCGCGTGCATTTGCCCGCGCAAACCTGACCATTCCAAAAATAGCCGGAAATTATCATTGCCCGGCGGCGCAGTTTGCTTTAGCTGTTAATCAAATTTAACGAAAGAATAATTATGATTCCAACGCTCATTGTTCTTGGTGTAGTGGTTCTGGTCATTGTCATTGCCATTGCGCTGGTTGCCGGCGGCTACAACAAGCTCGTCACCTTGCGCAACCGCTACAAAAACGCCTACGCGCAAATTGACGTGCAGCTCAAACGCCGCTACGACCTGATTCCCAATCTCGTCGAGACGGCCAAGGGCTACATCAAGCACGAACGCGAAACACTCACCGCCGTCACCGAGGCGCGCAACATCGCCTACGCTGCGTCCAAGGCCGCGGCCGCCAATCCTGGTGACGCCGCTGCCATGAAAGGTCTGGCTTCGGCTGAAACCGGATTGGGCGCCACCTTGAGCCGGTTGATGATGGTTTCCGAAGCATATCCCGATTTGAAAGCCAACCAGAACATGATGCAGCTCACCGAGGAACTGACTTCAACGGAGAACAAAATTTCCTTCGCGCGGCAGGCTTACAACGATTCGGTGATGGTCTACAACACCGACCGGGAAGTGTTTCCGAGCAATCTGATTGCCGGCATGTTCAATTTTACTCCGGCGGAACTGTTCGTCATTGACAAACCGGAGCAAAAAGACGCGCCGAAGGTTTCCTTTTCGTAATCCGTTGAATCGTTGAATCGTTAAATCGGAAAGCGGTTCAACGATTCGCGCTTTGTGATTCAACGAACATGGATTTCTTCCAGCGACAAGACCAAGCCCGCCGCAAAACCAAGCGCCTCGTTTTGTTTTTTGGCCTCGCCGTCGCTTCGATGATTGCGATGATTTATTTCGTCGCCTTGTTTATTTGCTCTTACGTCGGCATGCGACAACGTTTCGCTTTTGACAACGGGCAGCCGATGCTTTCCCTTTGGAATCCGGGAATTTTCCTCTGGTCGGCCATCGGCACGCTCGTCGTCATTTTCCTCGGCACAACTTACAAGACCATGGCGCTGGCTGAAGGTGGCAGTGCGGTGGCGGAATCACTTGACGGGCGGCTGGTTTCAACGAACACGGCCAATCCCGACGAACGCAAGCTGCTTAACGTCGTCGAGGAAATGTCCATCGCTTCCGGTGTGCCGATGCCAAAGGTTTATGTTCTCGACAACGAAGATTACATCAACGCCTTCGCTGCCGGCCACAGCTCGAGCGACGCCGTCGTCGCGGTCACGCGCTCGTGTATGACAAAACTCTCGCGCGATGAATTGCAGGGCGTCATCGGCCACGAATTCAGCCATATTCTCAATGGCGACATGCGGTTGAACCTCCGCCTCATCGGAATTCTTTTTGGAATTTTTTGCATCGCCACAATCGGCCGTATTCTGCTCTACGCGCGCAGCAGCGGACGGAACCAAAATCCTTTGCCGCTCATCGGCATCGTGCTTTTGATCATCGGTTCGCTGGGCGTTTTCTTTGGGCGCTTGATTCAAGCCGCCGTCAGCCGCCAGCGCGAATTTCTCGCCGACGCCTCGTCCGTCCAGTTCACGCGCAATCCCGCCGGACTTTCCAGCGCGTTGCAAAAAGTCGGCGGTTACGGCTCGCGCGTGTATTCGCCGCACGCGCCCGACGCCAGCCATATGTTTTTCGGCAACGCGCTTGGCAATCCGATGTTCGATTTGATGTCCACGCATCCGCCGCTGGATCAGCGCATTCGGGCCATTGATCCTGCATGGGATGGAAAATATCAGCACCTGTCCGCTGACAACGCGGAAAACTTGAATCTTTACCGCACACCGCCGAAGCCGCGCCCGGCGCAACCGCTGCCGAATATTTTTGGAACGGTGGTCGGCGGCTCGATTTTCGCCTCGGGCGCCATGGACGAGCCGCCGGTCCTCAAGCCGCACTCCATTTTGCCGAAACTCGGCAATCCCACGCCGCTGCACTTGAAATATGCCGAGGCGTTGCGCGAGTCGCTGCCCGACAACGTCAAGGCCGCCGCGCGCGAGCCGCTTGGCGCCGCCGCTTTGATCTATGCGATGCTCTTAAGCAACGACGAAAATCTACGCACGACGCAAGTTGCCGAAATTGGCAAGCGCTTTTCGCCGGACGTCTCCCAGAAAACCGGCGTGCTGTTCCCTGACGTTGCCAAAGCCGCCGCGCACGCGCATCTGCCGATGATCAACATCGCGCTGGGCGCATTGAAGCAATTAACCGCGGATGAATTTGAAAAATTTTCGCAAACGCTCGACTGGCTCATCAACTCGGATGGAAAAGTTGAGTTGTTTGAATTTGTCCTGCAAAAAATCATTATTCACCATCTCGCGCCCCAGTTTGGCAAGGCCCCGCGCGTTGTCATCCAGTATTATTCCATCAAGCCACTGGTGCCGGATTGTGCGCTTTTGCTTTCAGCGCTGGCTGATATTAGCAGCGAAAATGCGGCAGAAATTCAAAAGGCGTTCGACACCGGCGCGCCATACTTGCGCGCGCCCGCGGATGATTTGCATTTGTGGCCGCGCGAACAATGCGGCGTGGATGCCATTGACGCCGCGCTCAACCGGCTGGCGCAAGCCGCTCCGCAAATCAAAAAAAATTTGATTGAAGCCTGCGCGTATGTTGTCGGCGCTGATGGTGTGATTTTGGAAAGCGAAGCCGAACTGCTCCGTGCCATCTCCGACACGCTTGATTGCCCGATGCCGCCGTTCTTGCCGTCATAGGTTGGAAAATTGATTTGCCAAAGCGGGATTGATTCTGATCATTTGTTCGCCAATGAAACCCGGCGATTCTTCGAACGGAACGGCGGACAACAGTTGCCGGAAGGGACGATGGTTCAGGGA
>Ga0335072_10007518_pt1 | contig 15854 bp, 13 predicted proteins | sample Lox_Sample_21_FD_206725 | JGI IMG/M metagenome (GOLD analysis project Ga0335072, IMG submission 206725) | Soil microbial communities from Loxahatchee National Wildlife Refuge, Florida, United States - Lox_Sample_2.1 | ecosystem: Environmental > Terrestrial > Soil > Wetlands | place: USA... | reverse complement strand
CATGAGCGCTCGCGTGAATTTCATCTGTGCGGTGCCGAGGAGCCCACATTGCATACCGCCGCCGAAGCGCTGCGCCGCCAGTTCGACCAGGAAGCGGTGCTGACCTTCGACTATCTGCCGCAGCATGCGCCGGCTGCCGACGCGATCATCATCAACGTGCCCGACATCGACATCACGCGCTTCCGCGATGCATTCGTGGCCGATTCGGCTGCCCGCCGACGACTGCATGGGGGCTCTGTCACCACCACCGACCGCACCTTGATCCTGGTCGCGGGCACCGGGGATCTCGATGTTGCCCGTCGACTCGTCATCGAGTCCGGCGGCAACTGGGACGCGGCCAGGATCGCCTACGGCAAGCGGGAATTCGTCGACTAGCCCCCACGAACGTGAAACTGGCCGCACGTTCGCCCAACAGCTATTCCCACTCGATGGTTCCGGGTGGTTTGCTGGTGATGTCCAGCACCACGCGGTTGACCTCGGCCACCTCGTTGGTGATGCGGGTCGAGATACGTTCCAGCACCTCGTAGGGCACCCGGGTCCAGTCGGCGGTCATGGCGTCCTCGCTGGACACCGGCCGCAGCACGATCGGATGCCCGTAGGTGCGGTTGTCGCCCTGAACGCCGACCGAGCGGATGTCGGCCAGCAGCACCACCGGGCACTGCCAGATCTGGTTGTCCAGGCCCGCCGCGGTCAGCTCCTCGCGTGCGATCGCATCGGCGCGCCGCAGCGTCTCCAGCCGCTGCGCGGTGACCTCGCCGACGATCCGGATGCCCAGCCCCGGCCCCGGAAACGGTTGGCGTGCAACGATTTCCTCCGGCAGGCCCAACTCGCGCCCAACCGCGCGCACCTCGTCCTTGAACAGCAGCCGCAACGGCTCGACGAGCTTGAACTTCAGGTCACCGGGCAGGCCGCCGACATTGTGATGGCTCTTGATGTTGGCGGTGCCGCTGCCCCCGCCGGACTCCACCACATCGGGATACAGCGTGCCCTGCACCAGGAACTCGACGTCAGAGCCCCCAGAATCCCCGTCCCCCACGATGTCTCGGACCGCACCCTCGAAGGCCCGGATGAACTGCCGGCCGATGATCTTGCGCTTGCCTTCGGGATTGGTCACACCCGACAGCGCCTCGAGGAAGGTCTGCTCGGCGTCGACGGTGACCAGGTTGGCGCCGGTCGCGGCGACGAAGTCGCGCTGCACCTGCACCCGCTCGCCGGCCCGCAACAGCCCGTGGTCGACGAAGACACACGTCAGCCGGTCGCCGATGGCGCGCTGCACCAGCGCGGCGGCCACCGCGGAATCCACCCCACCGGACAGGCCGCAGATCGCATGGCCGTCGCCGATCTTGGCACGCACCCGCTCGACAAGCGCACTGGCGATGTTGGCAGCCGTCCAGTCGGCGCCCAGCCCGGCGAAGTCGTGCAGGAAGCGGGTGAGCACCTGTTGCCCGTGCGGGCTGTGCATCACCTCCGGGTGATACTGCACCCCGGCCAGCCGCCGCTCACGGTTCTCGAAGCCGGCCACCGCCGCACCCGGGCTGCTGGCTACCACGTCGAACCCGTCCGGCGCGGCGGTCACCGCGTCACCGTGGCTCATCCAGACCGGCTGGACCGCGGGCAGGCCCGAATGCAGTTCGCCGCCAGTGACTTTCAGCTCGGTGCGGCCGTACTCGCTGGTGCCGGTGTGGGCGACGGTCCCGCCCAGCGCCTGAGCCATGGCCTGAAACCCGTAGCAGATGCCGAACACCGGCAGCCCGAGGTCGAACACCGCGGGATCGAGTTGCGGAGCGCCTTCGGTGTAAACGCTGGCCGGTCCGCCGGAAAGAACCAGCGCCAACGGATGACGGGCCTTGATCTCCTCGATCGACGCGGTGTGCGGGATCACCTCGGAGAAAACCCGCGCCTCGCGAACCCGGCGGGCGATCAACTGCGCATACTGCGCACCGAAGTCGACGACCAGCACCGGCCGAGCCGGCGTTGCATGCTCATCGACATCAGCGGGTTCGGCCACGGCAGTGATTCTAGTGGAGCGAAAACGCCTGACGCAGCGCGTCGACGGCATCCGGGTCGCCGGTGAAGCTGATACGCCGCAGTGCCGCCTTGCGCTTGGCTTCGCTTGCCCCGAGACGTGCGGTGACGAGATCTACCGCACTGGCGCTGACCGTCACGGCCGGTTCGCCGTGCGGGGCTGCAAGGTGCCCTTGCTTCACCGCGAACTCGAAACGGCGGTCGTCGATCTCGACGCGGTAAGCCGCACTCAACTGTGCGGCCTTGAGTGGGTCGAAGGGGACCACGAATCCGGCGAGGAACCCCGTGAACGGCGACACCGAACCACCCTCGATCAGGTCCAGCCTGTCCAGCCCGAACCACGCGATGCTCTGCAAGATCGGCAGCACCCGCTGCCAGCCCGCGTCGCTGAGCGTGTACACGGTACGCCCGATTGGGGCCGGTAGGTCGGCACGGTCGACGAGCCCGGCATCTTGCAGTTCCTTGAGCCGCTCGGCCAGGAGATTGGTTGCGATGCCGGGCAGCTCGTCGCGCAGGTCACCGTAGCGGCGCGGGCCGCCGACCAGCTCGCGCAGGATCAGCAACGTCCACCGCTCGCCGAGGACGTCGAGGCCCCGCGCGATCGGGCAGTTCTGGTTGTAGTTCCTGCGGGAGGGCACAACGCCACCCTACCTGTGCTAAACATATTTCTCAACTTATTACTTGATTTATTTGTCTATCAGCTTTAGTCTCGTGTCCATGCGCCCCGACCCAGTGTTCCGCAACCACCCGATTCCCGCACTCGCCGTCATCTGCCTCGGGGTGTTCGTCATCAGCGTCGACGCCACCATCGTCAACGTCGCGCTGCCCACCCTGTCGCGCGAACTCGGCGCCGACACCGCCCAGCTGCAATGGATCGTCGACGCCTACACCCTGGTCATGTCGGGCCTGCTGCTGTCGGCCGGCAGCCTCGGCGACCGCTACGGCAGGCGGGGCTGGCTGAACTCCGGGCTTGTGCTGTTCGCGATCACGTCAGGTATTGCGGCACAGGCGAATTCCGCTGATCAGCTAATTGCGGCCCGTGCCGCCATGGGCGTGGGTGCGGCGGTGATCTTCCCGACCACGCTGGGGCTGATCACCAACATCTTCACCGACCCGATAGCGCGCGCCAAGGCGATCGGACTGTGGGCGGCCATGGTGGGGGCCGGGGTGGCCGTGGGGCCGATCAGCGGCGGCTGGTTGCTCGAACACTTCTGGTGGGGCTCCATCTTCATGGTGAACATTCCCATCGCGGCGCTGGCCATCATCGGCGGCATTTGGTTCGTTCCCACCTCCCGCGACCCCGCGGCGCCGCGCGTCGATGCCCCCGGGTTGGCCCTGTCCGCCGCCGGCATCACCGCGCTGGTCTACACCGTCATCGAGGCACCGACCTGGGGATGGACCAACGCCAAGACCGTTGCCGGATTCACGCTGGCGGCAATCGTTCTCGCGGGCTTTGCGCTGTGGGAGCGCCACAGCACGCATCCGATGCTGGACGTCACGGTGTTTTTCAACCGCCGGTTCTCCGGCGGCAGCCTGGCGGTGACCGCCGGCTTCCTGACCCTGTTCGGCTTCATCTTCGTCATCACCCAGTACTTCCAATTCATCAAGGACTACACGGCATTTCAGGCCGGCGTGCGATTACTGCCGGTCGCTGCCTCGATCGCGCTGGCCAGCGTCGCGGGGCCGCGGCTGGTAGAACGCGTCGGCACCACCGCCGTCGTCGCCACCGGCCTCACCGTGTTCGCCGCCGGGCTGGCGTGGGCATCCACGGCGGACGCCGCCACGCCCTATAACCAGATCGCCATGCAGATGCTGCTGCTCGGCGGCGGCCTCGGGCTGACGGTATCGCCGGCCACCGAGGCCATCATGGGATCGCTGTCCGCCGACAAGGCCGGCGTCGGCTCTGCCGTCAACGACACCACGCGTGAACTCGGCGGCACCCTCGGCGTCGCCATCGCCGGCAGCGTCTTCGCGTCGGTGTACTCCGGGCATCTCGGCGCGACATCGGCATTGACCGGACTGCCGGCCGGAGCGATGCGGAACTCAATGGCTTTGGCACACAGCGTGATCGAGCAATTGCCGGCGCAACGGGCCGATCATGTCCGCGACGCCGTCAATCACGCGTTCCTGGACGGCCTCAAGGTGAGCACGCTGGTCTGCGCGGGCATCGCGCTGGGCGCAGCGATTGTCGTCGGCTGGCTTCTCCCGTCTCGGGAGCCGGCACGTCAAACAGAAAGGGTATTCCAATGAGTAATCGCATTTTGGTTACCGGCGCCACGGGCAAGATCGGCGGCGCCGTCGCCACTCAACTGCTAAGCCAGGGCGTCACAACCAGGGTCATGGTGCATCGCGACGACGCTCGCAGCGCCCGGCTGCAGAACTTGGGCGCCGAGGTCGTTGTCGCCGATATGTTTGACATCCAACAGGTCTCGGCCGCGATGGAAGGCGTCGACCGGTTGTACTTCAACCCTCCCTACCACCCGCATGCGCTCGACAGTGCGGTGGCCTTTGCCGTGGCCGCGCGGCGCAACGGCGTGGAAGCCGTGGTGGCGCTGGGCCAATGGTTGGCCAGCCCCGAGCATCCATCGCTGATGACCCGGCACGCGTGGCTGACCGACAAGCTGTTCGAGCTGCTGCCCGACACCGCCCACGTCGCGGTCGACCCCGGTTTCTTCGCCGACAACTACCTGCAGCTGCTGCCGATGTCCGCCCAGCTGGGCGTGTTGCCGACACCGACCGGAGCGGGGCTCAACGCCCCGCCCTCCAACGAAGACATCGCCCGGGTTGCGGTGGGTGCGCTGCTCGACCCACACCGCCATGACGGCCGCGCCTATCGCCCGACCGGACCGAAGCTGTTGTCCGGAGCGGAGATCGCCGACGCGATCGGTGCGGCGCTGGGCCGGCGGGTGCGGCACATCGACATCCCCCCGTGGATGTTCATGCGCGCCGTGCGCGTCAACGCCAAACGGCTCGGAGCGGACCTGTTCTTCGAGTCCAGCGTTCGCCATTACCTGCCCGAGTACCCGCTGGGGACCTTCGCGATGGGCGGCCCCACCACGCACGTGCGCGATGTCGCGGGCGTCGAACCCGAGGACTTCCTAACCATCGCGCGCCGCTACGTCAGCGGACCGGAATCCCGCCGTACTCCAGGCAATTTCGTGCGCCAGGTCTGGAACTTCATGCTGACCGGCTTGGTGCCGATGCACTCCCTCGATAAATTCGACCGGCTCCAGCAACACCCCCAGCCGGCGTATCCCAGGCTTTCGGGTCAATCCGTGGTGTGGCAAAACGAGCACGCCGTGGTGGCCCTGCCGAAAGTGGCGGCGACGCGATGAGCGCGGCACCATCGGCCAAAGGAGCAGACATGAGCGACGCCATCCTGGGCCAGTACTCGACCGGCCTGTCGCGACAAAACATCGAGGCGGCCCTGCTCGGCGCCGGCAAGGACCTCGAACACCTGCAACCCGCGGACCTGGGGATGCTCGAGGACTTCCACACCATGGGCCGCATTGCCACCGCCCAACTGATGGAGCTGGCCGAGATATCCGCTACCACCAGGGTGCTCGACGCCGGCAGCGGCGTCGGCGGCACTGCTCGCTTCGTCGCCGACCGCTATGGCTGCACTGTTGACGCCGTGGATCTCACCGACGAGTACTGCGACACCAGCCGCTGGCTCACCGGGCTGGTCGGCCTGGGCGATCGGATATCCGTCCGCCAGGGCGATGTCACCGAACTTCCGTTCGCCGATGGCACTTTCCATGTCGCAATCAGCCAGCACGTTCAGATGAACGTGGCCGATAAGGCGCGGCTGTACTCCGAGGCGCGCCGAGTTTTGGTCGACGGAGGTCGGCTCGCCCTGTGGGACATCACGATTGGCGATCATGGCCGGCTCGACTTCCCACTCCCCTGGGCCGAGCAGCCCACGCACAATCATCTGGTCACCCCCGATGAGTTACGTGCCGTGATCGAGTCCGCCGGTTTCACGGTGGAGCACTGGAACGACATGACCGACCAGGCGGGCACGCTCATGCAAGCGGTGCTGGCCCAGCCACCCAGCCCACTGGGTCTGCACGCGTTCGTCGCCGACTTTGCGCGCAAGGCCGAGAACCTCACCCAAGCCCTGACGGACGGACGCCTTCGTACCATCCAGGCGGTCGTCCGAGCGACTGGCAAGGGCTGAATATCATGCTGTTCAACGAGATTCCGGACAACAGCTACACGACGGCCTGGAGCGGCGGCCGCGGGCAGGTGAAGTTCTTCCGCCGAGCCGACGGGTTGCGGTTGCGCTACTTCACGACAGGAACCGGCCCGCCGTTGGTGCTGCTCCACACGGTCCGCACGCAGCTGGATTACTTCCAGCGGGTCATTCCGGCGTTGTGGGACGAATTCACGGTCTACGCGCTGGATTTTCCCGGCATGGGTTGGTCGGACATCGTCCCCGGCGCCCGGCCCGGCGAACCGGAATTGCACGGGGCCGTCGTCGAATTCATCACCACACTCGGGCTGCACGACGTCACGCTGGCCGGTGAGTCGATGGGAGCGGCGACCGCGTTGTTGGCCGCAGTCGAGCTGAAAGACAACGTGCGCAAGGTGATCGCCTTCAACCCGTATGACTACCCGAGCGGACTCGAACGGGGCAACTGGATTGCCCGCATGATCGGAAGCGGCGTCCGCAGTCCCGGCCTCGGATCGATCGTCACGCGGCTGGAGAGCCGCATGATCCTGCGGGGCGTGCTGCGCGGCGGCTTCGCCGACAACGGCGCGCTGCCGGAGGACTTCCTGGGCGAGCTACGACGAAGCGGGCGCAGGCGCGGCTACCCGGCGGTGAACCGGGCAATCATGCGCAGCCTGAACGGGTTCGTCAACGCGCGAGATCGTTACCCGCGAGTGAACGTGCCGGTGACTTTGGTCTACTCCGAACGGGATTGGTCGCGCCGGCCCGACCGAGAACAGGTTGCCCGCCGACTCGGCACCCAAGCCATCACGTTGCCTGACACGGGCCACTTTTCGGCCCTGGAGCGCCCAACGGAGATGATTCGCATCATCCGGCAGAGCAGCCGAACGACATGAACCGTACTCGCGCGGCGGCCTGGCTGCCGCTGATGATCCGGCTGACCGCGGTCGGGTATCTGCTCTTCTTCGTGCCCGACCTCATTCTCGCGACGACGTACCACATCAACACGTTGCCGCCGTTTTTCGCCCGGTTGTTCAACTGGGGCGACGGCGGCGACTCGATAGCCGTCATGTTCGCCACCGTCTATGTGGTGTGGGCGCTGTTCCTATTCGCGTCGGCGAGGGCACCGCTGTCCAGCCGGCTGTTTCTTGATTTCAATCTCACTGCGAACTCCGCCCACTTCGCTGCCATGCTCATCATGGCCGTCACGATGCGTGATCAGCACCAGCACATCGCCGGAGTCCTCGCACCTGGATTGCTGACCACGGTCCCGTTGGCGGCATGCTGGCTTCCCGTTCGGCACGCGGCAAACACCTCATCTCTGGCGGCTCACGGATAAGCATGGTGGAGTGGTATCGGCCAACAACGCCGAGAGTGAGGATCCGCCGTGCTGGGTCTGCCAGAGAACGTGCGCGCCTGCCTGTTCGACCTCGACGGTGTGCTCACCGACACCGCGAGCGTGCACACCAAGGCCTGGAAGGCCATGTTCGACGCCTATCTTTCCCAACGGGCCAAGAGCAACGGAGAAAAGTTCGTCCCCTTCGATGAGGGGGCGGACTACCGGCAGTACGTGGACGGCAAGAAACGCGAAGACGGCGTCCGGTCATTTCTGAGCAGCCGGGGAATTGAGCTGCCCGAAGGCAGTCCCGACGATCCCGACAGCGCCGACACGATATACGGCCTGGGCAACCGCAAGAACGACATGTTCCAGAAGGTCCTGCACGACGACGGCGTCAAGGTGTTCGACGGCTCGCGTCGCTACCTGGAGGCGGTCTCGGCCGCGGGCCTCGGCATCGCGGTGGTGTCGGCCAGCGCCAACACCCCCGACGTGCTCAAGATCACCGGTCTGGACCGGTTCATCCAGCAGCGGGTGGACGGCAACACACTGCGCGAAGAGCACCTCCCCGGCAAGCCGGCCCCGGACTCGTTCTTGCGCGGCGCGCAGCTGCTCGACGTCGCTCCCGACGCGGCGGCGGTCTTCGAGGACGCGCTGTCGGGCGTGGCGGCCGGCCGTGCCGGTAACTTCGGCTTCGTGGTGGGCGTCGACCGTGTGGGCCAGGCCGAGGAGTTACGAAAAAACGGTGCCGACGTAGTGGTCACCGATCTGGCCGAATTGCTGCAGTCATGATCACCCAGGAATCTTTTCCCGTCGATCCCTGGCAAGTCCGCGAAACCAAGCTCGATCTGAACCTGATCGCTCAGTCGGAATCGCTGTTCGCCTTGTCCAACGGGCACATCGGGCTGCGCGGCAACCTCGACGAGGGCGAGCCGCACGGCCTGCCGGGCACCTATCTGAACTCCTTCTACGAAATCCGGCCGCTGCCGTACGCCGAGGCCGGCTACGGCTATCCGGAGGCCGGCCAGACCGTCGTCGACGTCACCAACGGCAAGATCTTTCGCCTGCTGGTCGGAGACGAGCCGTTCGACGTCCGGTACGGCCAACTGCTGTCCCACGAGCGGATCCTTGACCTGCGCGCCGGGACGCTGACCCGCCGGGCGCACTGGCGCTCACCCTCGGGCAAGCAGGTAAAGATCACGTCGACCCGGCTGGTGTCGCTGGCCCAACGCAGCGTCGCGGCCATCGAATACTGCGTCGAGGCCGTCGAAGAATTCGTGCGCGTGACCGTGCAGTCCGAACTGGTCACCAACGAGGACCAACCGACGACGTCGGCCGACCCGCGGGTGGCGGCCATTCTGGACAACCCGCTAGAGGCCGTCGACCACGAAAACACCGAGTACGGAGCGCTTCTCATGCACCGGACCCGGAGCAGCGCGCTGATGATGGCCGCCACCATGGAACACGAGATCGAGGTTCCCGGGCGTGTCGAGGTCACCACCGACGCACGTGAGGACTTGGCGCGCACCACCGTGATCTGCGGGCTGCGGCCGGGTCAGAAGCTGCGCATCGTCAAATACCTGGCCTATGGCTGGTCAAGCCTGCGCTCCCGCCCGGCCCTGCGTGACCAGGCCGCCGCCGCGCTGCACAGCGCCCGCTACACCGGGTGGCAGGGCCTGCTGGACTCGCAACGTGCGTACCTCGACGACTTCTGGGAGAACGCGGACGTCGAGGTCGAGGGCGACTCCGAATCGCAGCAGGCCGTGCGGTTCGGGCTGTTTCACCTGTTGCAGGCCAGCGCCCGGGCCGAACGCCGCGCGATTCCCAGCAAGGGGCTCACCGGAACCGGCTACGACGGCCACGCCTTCTGGGATACCGAGGGTTACGTGCTGCCGGTGCTCACCTACACAGCGCCGCACGCGGTCGCCGATGCGCTGCGGTGGCGGGCGTCGACGATGGAACTGGCCCGAGACCGGGCGGCCGAACTGGGCCTCGACGGTGTGGCCTTTCCCTGGCGCACCATCCGCGGTCAGGAGTGCTCGGCGTACTGGCCGGCCGGCACCGCTGCTTTTCACATCAACGCCGACATCGCGATGGCCTTCGAGCGGTACCGCGTGGTCACCGGCGACCAGTCGCTGGAGGCGGACTGCGGCCTCAACGTGCTGGTCGAAACCGCGCGGCTGTGGATGTCACTCGGGCACCACGACCGCCATGGCGTCTGGCACCTCGACGGGGTCACCGGTCCGGACGAATACACGGCGATCGTGCGCGACAACGTCTTCACGAACTTGATGGCGGCACACAATCTGCTCGTCGCCGCCGATGCTTGCAACCGCCATCCCGAGAAAGCGGGAGCACTGAACGTCACCACCGAGGAAACCGCCGCCTGGCGCGACGCGGCCACCGCGGTCAACATCCCGTACGACGAAGAACTGGGCGTCCATCAGCAGTGCGAAGGCTTTACCACCTTCGCGGAGTGGGACTTTGAAGCCAACACCACCTACCCGCTGCTCCTGCATGAGGCATACGTGCGGCTCTACCCCGCGCAGGTGATCAAGCAGGCCGACCTGGTGTTGGCGATGCAGTTGCAGAGTCACGCGTTCACGCCCGAGCAGAAGGCCCGAAACGTCGACTACTACGAGCGGCGGATGGTGCGAGACTCGTCGCTGTCGGCCTGCACTCAGGCGGTGATGTGCGCCGAGGTCGGGCATCTGGAGCTGGCCCATGACTACGCCTACGAGGCCGCGCTGATCGACCTGCGCGACTTGCACAGCAATACCCGCGACGGGCTGCACATGGCGTCTCTGGCCGGCGCCTGGATGGCGCTGGTCAACGGTTTCGGCGGGTTGCGCGACGACGAGGGCGTGCTGGCCCTGGATCCCCAACTGCCCGATGGCATTTCGCGGCTACGGTTCCGGTTGCGGTGGCGCGATTTCCGGGTGACCGTGGACGCCAACCACTCCGACGTGACCTACACTCTGTCCGACGGGGATGGTGGCGATCTGACCATGCGGCACGCCGGCGAGGAACTGGTGCTCAACACGGAGAAGCCGACGACCGTCGCGGTGCGCCGGCGCAAGCCGCTGCTGCCGCCACCGCCGCAGCCGCCCGGGCGCGAGCCCCTGCACCGGCGGAGCTTGGTTCAACAGCTGACCGACGGCTGAGCCGTCAGTGCGGTTGGACGATCCGGCCCACTTCGGTGCGCACCGCCTCGCGTATTTCGGCCTCGGGCATGTCTTCCAGACCGGTCGCCGAGCGCAGAATCGGCGCGAACAACCGCCAACCGAATTGCAGCGCAAGGGCATTGGCCACCGCCAGCCGGGCACTGGTGTCATCGTCATGCACTGGCCGCACCCAGTCGAGCAGGGCCGCAATAGTGGGAAAGCGTGTCTGTAATTGGGCGGCCGGGTATCCGTCGAGCAGTGTGCGCGCCATGACGCGCATCTGCCGGTCCAAAGCCGGTTCCAGGACGTCAGCAGGCGCCTGGGAGCGCAATAGATCGGTCAGATTGGCGCCCAGCCGATCGAGCACAGCACCGACGAGCTGCTCCTTGGTGCCGAAATGACGAAATACCAGCCCGTGGTTGACGTTGGAGCGAGCGGCGATGTCGCGGATCGAGGTTGCGGCCGGACCCCGTTCGGCGAACAGTTCGGTTGCGGCCTCCAGGACCGCCGCCGCCACCTCCTCGCGTCCGGTGGGGATGTTGCGGCGCCCACTTGCCGACGGTGTAGTCATGTGTCTACACTAGCCCATGTAGTCAATTGACTACGCCGACGTCAGCCAAGGACGAGAGCAATGACAGAACAGTTAACCGTCACCAAGCTGGGTAGCCGTATCGGCGCGCGGGTGGACGGCGTGCGCCTCGGGGGCGATCTGGACCAGGCCGCGGTCGAGGAGATCCACCGGGCGCTGCTGGCCCACAAGGTGATTTTCTTCCGCCACCAGCATCACCTCGATGACCAGCAGCAGCTTGCGTTCGCTCGCCTGCTGGGCACCCCGATCGGCCACCCGGCCGCGGCGGTGCTCGCCGCCAACACGCCGATCATCACCCCGATCAACTCCGAGTACGGCAAGGCCACCCGATGGCACACCGACATGACGTTTGCGGCCAACTACCCGGCGGCCTCGATCCTGCGCGCGATCAACCTGCCCAGCTACGGCGGGTCGACGCTGTGGGCTTCGACCGCGGCGGCCTACGAGCATCTGCCCGAACCTCTGCAGTGCCTCGCGGAGAACCTGTGGGCGCTGCACACCAATCGCTACGACTACGTGACCACCGAAGCGGCCATGTCGATGACCGATGCGCAGCGCGCGTTCCGGAAGGCATTCGAGAAGCCGGACTACCGCACCGAGCATCCCGTGGTGCGGGTGCACCCGGAGACCGGTGAGCGCACCCTGCTGGCGGGCGATTTCGTGCGGAGCTTCGTCGGTCTGGACAGCCACGAGTCAGCCATGCTGCTGGACTTGCTGCAACGGCGAATCACCATGCCCGAGAACACCATTCGCTGGAATTGGGCACCCGGCGACGTAGCTATCTGGGACAACCGGGCAACCCAGCACCGGGCCGTCGACGACTACGACAACCAGCCGAGGCTCATGCACCGGGTCACCCTGACGGGCGATCTGCCCGTCAATGTGCACGGAGAGCGTAGCCGCGTGGTCAGTGGCACACCGCTCGAGGTGATCGCGAGCTAGCCCGCGTCGACCGCGCTGCTGACCGGATCGATCGGCAGCCACCGCAGCGCGCCCGGTGCGTCGAGGGGTACCACCGGGTGCGCAGGCGGGATCGGGTCCAGCCTGCGGTAGGAGTCCCCCTGCAGCGGCCGCTCGTCGTTCTCGCCCTTGTTCGGCCACAGCGAGGCGGCCCGCTCGGCTTGGGCGGTGATGGACAGCGACGGGTTGACGCCCAGGTTCGCCGAGATCGCCGCGCCGTCAACCACGAACAGCGTCGGATAGCCGTAGACCCGGTGATACGGGTCGATGACGCCGTGCCCGGGGCTGTCGCCGATCACCGCTCCGCCGAGGAAGTGGGCGGTCAGTGGGATGTTGAACAGCTCGCCCCAGGTGCCGCCTGCCACGCCGTTGACCTTCTCGGCCATGCGGCGGGTGACCCGGTTGCCGACCGGGATCCACGACGGGTTCGGTTCGCCGTGTCCCTGCTTGCTGGAGTACCACCGGATGCCCAGCTTGCCGCGCTTGGTGAACGTGGTGATCGAGTTGTCCAGGTGCTGCATCACCAGCGCGATCACCGTGCGCTCGCTCCACTGGTGCACATTGAGCATCCGGATTATGCCGCGCGGATCTTTGCGGGCTTGGTCCAACAACTGCTTCCACCGCGGGACGTCGGTGCCCTCCGGGCCGTGCCCATCGGTCATCAGCGTCTGCAGCAGCCCCATCGCGTTGGAACCCTTGCCGTACCGGACGGGCTCAATGTGGGTGTCCGACGTCGGGTGAATCGACGACGTGATCGCCACCCCGTGGGTCAGGTCCAGATCGGGCGAGACCTCAAGCGTCGCGGCACCGACGATCGACTCGGAGTTGGTCCGCGTCAACACCCCCAGGCGATCCGAAAGGCGGGGCAGCCTGCCGTCATCGCGCATCCTGAACAGCAGATGCTGCGTCCCCCAGGTGCCCGCGGCCAGGATGAGAGATGCGGTGGTGTACGTGCGCCTGTCGCGGCGCAGCCAACTCCCGGTGCGAACCGTCTGGACCTCCCACAGCCCGTCGGAGCGCTGCTCGAAGCCTTTCACCGTCGTCATCGGAATGACTTGCGCGCCCGCGGATTCCGCGAGGCCAAGGTAGTTCTTCACGAGGGTGTTCTTGGCGCCGTAGCGGCAGCCCGTCATGCAGCAGCCGCATTCCAGGCAGCCGGTGCGCTCGGGCCCGGCGCCGCCGAAGTACGGGTCGGGCACGGTTTTTCCCGGCGCTTTGGTGCCGTCCGGGCCGAAGAAGACCCCGACCGGGGTGGGCACGAAAGTGTCGCCGCACCCCATCTCGTCGGCGACCTCCTTGACGATGCGGTCGGCGTCGGTGAACGTCGGGTTCGTTACCACGCCCAGCATCCGCTGCGCCTGCTCGTAGTGCGGCATCAGTTCGCTGCGCCAGTCGGTGATGTGCGCCCACTGCTGGTCATTGAAGAACGGCTCGGGCGGGACGTACAGCGTGTTGGCGTAGTTGAGCGATCCGCCACCCACTCCGGCGCCGGCCAGGATCATCACGTTGCGCAACGGATGGATGCGTTGGATGCCGTAGCACCCCAGCTTGGGCGCCCAGAGGAACTTGCGCAGGTCCCAGGAGGTCTCGGCGAACTCCTCGTCGGAGAAGCGGCGGCCGGCCTCCAGCACGCCCACGCGATAGCCCTTTTCCGTCAGCCGCAGCGCGCTGACGCTTCCCCCGAATCCCGAACCGATGATCAGGACGTCGTAATCCGGCTTCATCCCGGCAGTATAGGAGCTTCTCAGCAGCCGACGGTCAGGCCGACTTTCTGGAACTCCTTGAGGTCGCAATATCCGGCCTTGGCCATCGAGCGGCGCAGACCACCGACCAGGTTCAGGCTGCCGAATGGATCGTCGGACGGCCCGTTGAGAACCTGGCGCAGCGGGGGCCGTTCCCCGACGGCGATCTGCAGCAGCGCCCCACGCGGCAACGACGGGTGCGCCGCCGCGGCCGGCCAGAACCATCCGTCGCCGAGCGCCTCGGCGCTTTCGGCCAGCGGCGTGCCGAGCACCACCGCATCGGCCCCACAGGCGATCGCCTTGGCCAGCTCGCCGGAGGTGTGGATGTCGCCGTCGGCCAGCACGTGCACGTAACGGCCGCCGGTCTCGTCGAGGTATTCGCGCCGCGCGGCGGCGGCGTCCGCGATCGCGGTGGCCATCGGCACGCTGATGCCCAGCACCTCGTCGCTGGTGGTCACCCCCCGGGTGGAGCCGTAGCCGACGATGACGCCGGCCGCGCCGGTGCGCATCAGGTGCAGCGCCGTGCGATGGTCGAGCACCCCACCGGCGACCACCGGAACGTCGAGCTCGGAGATGAATGTCTTCAGGTTCAGCGGTTCACCGTCGCTGGCGACCCGCTCGGCGGAGACGATGGTGCCCTGGATCACCAGCAGGTCGATACCGGCCTGCAGCAACACGGGGGTGAGCGCCTGAGCGTTCTGCGGGCTGACCCGCACGGCGGTGATCACCCCGGCCTCCCGGATGCGGGCCACCGCGGCGCCCAGCAGGTCCGGGTTCAGCGGCGCGGCGTGCAGCTCCTGCAGCAGCCGGATCGCCGCCGACGGCTCGGGTTCCTTGCTGGCGGCCTCGACAAGCTGCGCGATCTTGGCCGCGACATCGGCGTGCCGGCCGATCAGCCCCTCGCCGTTGAGCACGCCCAGCCCACCGAGCCGGCCCAGCTCGATGGCGAACTCCGGCGACACCAGGGCATCGGTCGGGTGGGCCACTACCGGGATCTCGAAGCGGTAGGCGTCCAGCTGCCACGCGGTCGTCACGTCCTGCGACGATCGGGTGCGCCGTGACGGAACGATGCTGATTTCGCTGAGCTCGTAGGTGCGACGGGCGGCGCGGCCCATCCCGATTTCGACCATGGCCAGTTCGCTGTTCACCGGGCGTAGTAGTTGGGCGCTTCGACCGTCATGGCGACGTCGTGCGGGTGACTCTCACGCAGGCCGGCCGCCGTGATCCGGACGAACTGCGCCTGCTGCAGTGCCTCGATGGTGGGCGATCCGGTGTAACCCATCGCGGCGCGCAGGCCGCCGGTCAGTTGATGGATCACCGAGGACAGCGGGCCGCGGAACGGCACCCGGCCCTCGATGCCTTCGGGCACCAGCTTGTCCTCGGAGAGCGCGTCGTCGGCGAAGTAGCGGTCTTTGGAGTACGACTTCGCCCCGCCGCGACCTTGCATGGCGCCCAGCGACCCCATCCCCCGATAGCTCTTGAACTGCTTGCCGTTGACGAAGATCAGCTCGCCGGGTGCCTCAGCGGTGCCGGCCAGCAACGAGCCCAGCATGGCCGTCGACGCTCCGGCGGCCAGCGCCTTGGCGATGTCGCCGGAGTACTGCAGTCCCCCATCGGCGATGACCGGCACGCCGGCCGGCCGGCACACGGCGACGGCTTCCAGGATCGCGGTGATTTGTGGTGCGCCGACGCCGGCCACCACCCGGGTGGTGCAGATCGACCCGGGTCCGACCCCGACCTTCACCGCGTCGGCGCCGGCGTCGACCAGGGCCGTGGCAGCCGCCCTGGTGGCGACGTTGCCGCCGATCACCTCTACCTTCTCGCCCACTTCGGCCTTGAGTTTGCCGACCATGTCGAGGACCAG
>Ga0335072_10007517_pt1 | contig 15854 bp, 12 predicted proteins | sample Lox_Sample_21_FD_206725 | JGI IMG/M metagenome (GOLD analysis project Ga0335072, IMG submission 206725) | Soil microbial communities from Loxahatchee National Wildlife Refuge, Florida, United States - Lox_Sample_2.1 | ecosystem: Environmental > Terrestrial > Soil > Wetlands | place: USA... | reverse complement strand
GCAGCACGGCACCAATGGCGTGCAGGTGCCATGGGTCTCCAGCTCGCCGATCGACGGCGAATTCTATTTCACCGCGACCGACGCGGTTGCCAATCCGATCGCCGCGAGCGCCTTCGACACGGGAACCGTCAGCGTTGCCGCGGCGGCGCCCGCCGGCCCGAGCGCTGCCGCGCGCGGCGCGGCGCCGGCGCGCAGAGCGCCGCCAGACCAGGCGAGGGTTCCCGGCGCGACTTCCGCCACGACAGCTTCCCCAACCGCTCCGCCGGACCCGGCGGCCGGCTCCGTGGCGAAGCCAGGGGCAGCGTCGGCAACAACCTCCATCGATGCACAATCCGCTGGGGCCGTCGCGACGTCCACACCCGGCACGGGCCATCTGGCGACGCTCCAAAGCAAGGCTGCTCAGGGCAATTCGGACGCACAGATCGACCTGGGGCTGGTCTATGCGAAGGGGCTCGGCGTCGCGCGCGACTACCCCGCCGCACGGCAATGGTTTGAGCATGCTGCCAGCCAGGGAGCAGCGAAGGGGCAATACTATCTTGGCGTCATGTACGAGCGCGGGCTCGGCGGTGCGCGCAGCTACGCCACCGCGTTGCAATGGTATCAGCGTGCGGCCGACCAGGAATACGCGCCGGCCGAAGTCGCCGTGGGCCGCTTCTATGGCCGTGGCCTGGGCGTGCAGCGCGATACCAAGGCGCGCACCGACTGGTACCGTCGCGCCGCGCTGCATCATGAAAAACTTGGCGAATGGGCGCTCGGGAATTTCTATCAGTTCGGCAACGGCGTGCCGAAAGATATGACGCAGGCGCTCACCTGGTACGAACGCGCGGCGAAGCAGGGTTTTGTGCCCGCGGAGGCGCGTCTGGGCCTGATCTATGAGCACGGCACCGGCGTGCCGCGCGACGACGCGCAGGCGCTGTACTGGTTCCGCAAGGCCGCCGATGCCGGCTCGCCGATCGGATTGAACAGTCTGGGCGTGTTCTATCGCCAGGGCCATGGCGTGCCGCAAGACTATGACGAGGCGATGCGATTGTTCCGCCTCGCCTCCGACAAGGGATCGCCGATGGCCGACTACAATATCGGCCTGATGTACGTCCACGGCCACGGCGTGAAAGCCGACAAGGAGCAGGCGCGTCAGTGGTTGGAGAAGGCGGCGTCGGCAGGCAACCAGCCGGCGATCGACCTGTTGGCGCGGCAGCAGGCCCATTGATCAGGTGGATTCGGCTGCCACGAGCGCCGGGCTTGCGCCGAAACGAGTGGCGGCGCGAGCATGCGGCGGGCAGGGGGCGCACCAGCCCGGGCGCCGGCGCCGATATGGGGAACCCATGACCATTATCATGCACGACCTCGCAGGGGCCGATCCGGCGGTGCGGTTCAGTCCCTATTGCTGGCGCATCCGCTTCGCGCTGGCGCACAAGGGCCTGCCGGTGGAGACGATTCCCTGGCGCTTCACCGACAAGGCGGCGATCGCGTTCTCCGGCCAGGGCCGCGTGCCGGTGATCCGCGACGGCGAGACGGTGGTGTCCGACAGTTGGGCGATCGCGGAATATCTCGAAGCGCAATATCCGATGCCGGCCTTGTTCGGCGGCGCGACGGCGCAGGCCCATGCGCGCTTCATCAACGCCTGGGCGGATACCGTGCTGCTGGGCGGCATCGCGCGGCTGATCATCCGCGACATCCACGGCATGATCGACGACAGCGACCGCGCGTATTTCCGCGAGGCCCGCGAGGCGCGCTTCGGCATGACGCTGGAGGCGGCGCAGGAAGGGCGGGAGACCCGCGTGGCCGCGTTCCGCGAGACGTTGCTGCCGCTGCGCCAGGTGTTGCGCGCGCAGCCATGGTTCGGCGGTGCCACCCCGAGTTATGCCGATGCCATCATTGCCGGCACGCTGATGTGGCCGCGCTGCTGCTCGCGCTTCGCGGTGCTGGCGGACGATGATGCGATTGCCGCCTGGTTCGAGCGCATGCTGGACCAGTATGGCGGCCTGGGGCGCAACGCGCCGCGGGCATGAACGGTGCCGCGGGCATGAACGGCGCTTCACGCGTGAACCGCGGCCGCGCGCATGAACCGCGCTGCGGGCATGAACGGTGCCGCGGGCATGAACTGTGCCGCGGGCATGAACGGTGCCGCGGGCATGAACGGTGCCGCGGGCATGAACGGTGCCGCGGGCATGAACCGCGGCTGCCGCTATGGCCCGGCACAGGCCGGGGCGGCCAGGAAATCATCAACAAACTGATTGACAATCAACCGGAAGATTGATAATTGCCGGGGATGGCACCGGCAGTCCTGACGCTTGCCCGAAATCAGGCCGCGTCCCCGGCCGCGGACGATGCGGCGGCGCAGCTCGACCGCGTGTTCTTCGCCCTGTCCGATCCGGTGCGGCGCGGCATCCTGGAACGGCTGGATGCCGGCGCATTGCTGGTATCGGAACTCGCCGCGCCGTTCGACATCTCGTTGCAGGCAGTGTCGCGGCACATCCAGGTGCTGGTCCGCGCCGGACTGGTGCACCAGGAACGCAGCGGCCGGATCAGCCGATGCAGCCTGGTTGCGGGACCGATCCTCGCTGCCGCCGTCTGGATCAACCGCTACAGCAAATACTGGCAGGCGCAATTCGATCTGCTGGCCGCGGCGCTTGGCGCGACCGGCCAGCCGGACCAACCGAAACGCAAGGCAGCAAGAAGGAAACCCGCACGATGACCGGCGATCATCCCGTGGTATCGCACGAGGCCTGGCTCGACGCGCGCCGGCAGTTGCTCGCGAAGGAGAAGGCGTTCACCCGAGAACGCGACGCGCTCAACGCCGAACGCCGCGCCTTGCCGTGGGAGCGCGTGGCGAAGCCATACGCGTTCGACACGCCCTCCGGCCCGCAGACGCTGGCGGACCTGTTCGGCGATCGCTCGCAACTGATCGTCTATCATCTCATGTTCGGCCCGGACTGGGATGAGCCGTGCAAAAGTTGTTCGTTCTGGGCGGATAATTTCAACGGCATCCCGATCCATCTGCGGCATCGCGACGTGACGCTGATCGCGGTGTCCTCGGCGCCGCTCGACCGGCTGCAGGCAATGCAACGCCGCATGGGCTGGAGCTTCACCTGGGTGTCGTCCGGCGGCAGCGACTTCAACCACGACTTCCATGTGACGTACGCCCCCGAGGAGCTCGCGGCCGGCGAAATCATCTACAACTACCAGGCCAGGAAGACGTCGATGACGGAACTGCCTGGCATCAGCGTGTTCTGCCGGGATGCGACGGGCGCGGTGTTCCATACCTATTCATGCTACTCGCGCGGATTGGACATGCTGAACGGCGCGTTCCACTACCTCGACCTGGTGCCGAAGGGACGCGACGACGAAGCATTGACCCCGCACATGGCCTGGGTGCGTCTGCACGACCGGTATGAGGACTGACATGCAGTACCCCGACGGGAACCGCCGGCTCGCGGCGTACCAAGAGCAGATTGCCGCGCTGCGCGGAAAGATGCGGCAGGTTCGGGCGGAGATGGAGCCGCAGGAGGTCGCCGACTACCAGTTCGCCTCCGCCGCCGGCCCGTGCTCCCTCGCTGCCTTGTTTGTTACGAAAGACGATCTGTTTGTCATTCATAACATGGGCGCCGCGTGCCGCTACTGCACGCTATGGGCCGACGGCTTCAACGGGCTTTATCCGCACATTGCCGACCGTGCCGCGTTCGCCGTGTCGTCGCCCGATCCGCCCGCCGCACAGCAGACGTTTGCCGCAGGCCGCGGCTGGCGGTTTCCGATGGTCAGCCACCAGGGCACCGGGTTCGCTGCCGATATGGGATACCGTGCGGAAGACGGCGGCTGGCTGCCTGGCGTCTCGGTATTCCGGCGGCACGGCGGCAGGATTTTGCGGGTGGCCGATACCGGACTGCGGCACGGCGACGATTTCTGCGCGCTGTGGCATTTTTTCGATTTGCTGCCGGATGGCGCGGGAGATTGGCAGCCGCGCTACAGTTACGCGTAGCGCCTTGATGCGCGACCCGCACGCGGCCAGGGTAGCGGCCGCGACGGTCCGCAAGGCTCGTGCGGAAGGCCAACCGGGTCATGGCACCGCGGCGACGGGGTCTCGCCGGCGGCAGAAAGCGCCCTGACATCTGGTGAGTCGCGTCGCGCGCCGCACCGGGCGACGAATGCGCCGCGTCCACCGTCACCTGGTCGTCGGGCTGCTCGCCGATGCCGCCCCGGCTTGCCCTTCCCGCATGCCGGTGCGACAACGCGCCGAATTCGTGGATGGTTCAACTCAGCCGAACCCGGCCGGCGCGCAGAGGTGCAAGCATGTCAGATCTCGAGATCGTCTGGACCAAGACCGATGAAGCGCCCGCGCTCGCGACATTCTCCCTGCTGCCGATCGTCGAGACGTTCGTCGGCACGGCCGGCGTGACGATGACGCTGAAGGACATTTCGCTCACGGGGCGCATCCTCGCCAACTTCCCCGAGAAGCTGACGCCGGCGCAGCGGGTCAACGACGAACTCGCCGAACTTGGCCAGCTCGCGCTGCGGCCGGAAGCCAACATCATCAAGCTGCCGAACATCTCTGCCTCGGTCCCGCAGCTCAAGGCCGCGATCAAGGAACTGCAAGACAAAGGTTTCAACGTGCCGGACTATCCGGACAGCGCCACCACCGACGCCGAGAAAGACATTCGCAGCCGCTATGCCCGCGTGCTGGGCAGCGCCGTCAACCCCGTGTTGCGCGAGGGCAATTCCGACCGTCGCGCCGCCGGTGCCGTGAAGCAGTACGCGCGCAACAACCCGCACAAGATGGGTGCGTGGAGCGCGGATTCCAAGTCGCATGTCGCCTACATGCAGAACGGCGATTTCTACGGCTCGGAAATCTCCACCACCGTCGCCGCGCCGACCAACGCCCGCATCGAACTGGCGGGCTCCGACGGCAGCGTTACCGTACTGAAGGCGAAGACGCCGCTGCAGGCCGGCGAGATCATCGACGCGGCGACCATGAGCGCCAAGGCGCTGCGCGCCTTCCTGGCAGAGCAAATCGCGGCGGCGAAGCGGGACGGCGTGTTGTTCTCGCTGCACCTCAAGGCGACCATGATGAAGGTCTCCGACCCCATCCTGTTCGGCCACGCCGTTTCCGTGTTCTTCGCCGACGTGTTCCAGAAGCACGCCGCCACCCTGCAGCATCTCGGCGTCAATCCCAATAACGGCGTGGGCGAGCTGCTGGCGAAGATCGAAACGCTGCCGGCCGCCGAACGCGACGCGATCAAGGCCGATATCGCCGCCGAATACGCCAGACAGCCCGGCCTCGCCATGGTCAATTCCGACCGCGGGATTACCAACCTGCACGTGTCGAGCGACGTGATCGTCGATGCCTCGATGCCGGCGATGATCCGCGAATCCGGGAAGATGTGGGGCGCCGACGGCAAGCTGCACGACGTGGATGCGGTGATCCCGGATCGCTGCTACGCGCGGATGTACCAGACCGTGATCGAGGATTGCAAGGCGCATGGCGCGTTCGACCCTCGCACCATGGGCGATGTGCCGAATGTCGGGCTGATGGCGCAGCAGGCCGAGGAATACGGCTCGCACGACAAGACGTTCGAAGTGCCCGCCGGCGGCACGGTGCGCGTGGTTGCCGAGGACGGCACGGTGCTGCTGTCGCGTCCGGTGGAAGCCGGCGACATCTTCCGCATGTGCCAGGTCAAGGACGCGCCGATCCAGAACTGGGTCCGGCTCGGGGTACGGCGCGCGCGCCTGACCAACACCCCGGCGGTCTTCTGGCTCGACGCGCAGCGCGCGCACGATGCCCAGGTGATCGCCAAGGTCGAGAAATACCTGAAGGAAGAGCCGGACACTGCGTGGCTCGACATCCGCATCCTGGCGCCGGTCGAGGCGATGAAGTTCACACTCGCGCGCATCCGCGAGGGGCTGGACACCATCTCCGTCACCGGCAACGTGCTGCGCGACTACCTGACCGATCTGTTCCCGATCATGGAGCTCGGCACGTCGGCGAAAATGCTGTCGATCGTTCCGCTGATGGCGGGCGGCGGATTGTTCGAGACCGGGGCCGGCGGCTCGGCGCCCAAGCATGTGGAGCAATTCCAGCAGGAGGGCTATCTGCGCTGGGATTCGCTCGGCGAGTTCCTGGCACTTGGCGCATCGCTGGAACATCTGGCGCAGGTCAGCAAGAACGCCGACGTGCAGGTTCTGGCCGAGACGCTGGACGTGGCCAACGGGAAGATTCTGGAATTCAACCGCTCGCCCGCGCGCCGGGTGGGCGAACTCGACAATCGTGGCAGCCATTTCTACCTGGCGCTCTACTGGGCGCAGGCGCTGGCGGCACAGGACAAGAGCGCGGCGCTGCACGCCCGGTTTGCGAAGCTGGCCGAGACCCTTGCCGCGAACGAGGCGAAGATCAACGCCGAACTGATCGCGGCGCAGGGCAGGCCGGTGGATATCGGCGGTTACTATCTGCCCGATCCGGCCAAGGCCTCGGCGGCGATGCGGCCGAGTGCGACGCTGAATGCGGCGCTTGCGGCGGTGTGAGGGGGGCGGGTCGTGACCGCATGACTTTGGGTTCGCGGGGAAATAAACCAGACCGCCAGTGGCAGGGACGCGTCCAGCAACGGCAAGGCGATGACGCCGTCAACGGATCGATAACGCGTCCGCTGCCACTGCCGGGCATCGTCGCGTGACCACGCCGCCACGTCATGCTCGGTCGGCGACATGACGATGATATAATCGAGGGCGGCGATGGCCTTGTACTCGTCCACCTTCACATGCTCATCGATCCGCCGGGTGGTCTCGAAGAGCACCTCGAGGACCAGGCGCGGCGTTTCGGCAACCATGTCCTCCATGTCGAATGGCGGACACAGAACGCTGGGTTCCGGCCGGCGGAGCTGGCCTGGGAAGACGCGGATGGCGATGCCGGCGCTGAACGGACGGCAGCCCGTGCCCGCGGCCCGGAGCACCGGCGCCAGATGGCGGTCGGCGTTCCCGCGTGCGATGTCGTGGCGGATCCATGCCCCCGTCATCGCCTGCGGGACACCATCCACGAGTTCGTAGCGCAGGTCTTGATCCGATTGCCACGCCAGGAACTCCGCTTCGGTCATCCGTTTCCGAGCAGCGTCCGGCATGATCCTGGGATTCTGAAAGGTCATTGGCGTCTGGCGGGCAGAGTGGCCGGCACGGGTCCCGATCGCAAGCGCTCCACCCGGCTGAGGTGACCCCGCAGCGCCGGATATCCGCCAGGGCCGGCCGGGACGCCCTGGCGCAGCATTGTCGCCGTCCTCGCGGCGCCGGCGCAGCGACACGCCTGCCGCCGCAGCGCAGCGTATGATTGTGCGCCGCTCGGAAAACAGGTTAATCAACCGCCAGCGCCGCCACGGCGCGCCGTTGCCTGCCAACCACCCACATCAAGCCAACGCCCGATGGCGGCCCCACCCACCGAGACCAAGAGCCGCTGGCGGATAGTGTCGGGTCCCGCGTGGATCATCGTGCCCGCGCTCGGCCTCATCGCCATCACCTGGGCCGGTACGATCAGTGCCATCCGCGCCCAGTCCAGGCAGGCGGACGCCCTGGTCGAGGCCCGCGTCACCAACCAGGCCGCCAACCTCCAGCAGGAACTGCGCCGCGAATTGCTCGACCTGGACCAGACGCTGCGCACCCTCGCCGCGGCCTGGCAGGCCGATCCGCTGCATTTCGACCTGAACGCCTGGCGCGCCCGTGCCGTCGGCGTGTCCGACATCAGCCACGACATGCTGGTCGCCGACCGCACCGGCCGGATCGTCCAGGCCACCGCGCCCGGACAGATCGGCACCAGCATCGCCCACACCGATTATTTCCTCGCGGTCCAGCACCAGGCGCAGGCGGACCAGGACGCCTTTCTCGGCGGCGTCAGCCGCAAGGCGGACGGGCAACCCTGGTACATGGAGCTGGCGCGCGCCGCGCTGATGCCGGACGGCGGCTTCGCCGGCGCCGTCGCGCTGGACTGGCAGGCCGGCGCGATCGACAGCCTGTTCCGCGAAGCCGATATCGGTCCGAGCCCGCTGCTGGCGCTGGTCGGGCTGCAGGACGGCAAGCTGCGCGCGATCGACGGCCCGGCCGCCGACCCGGATGCCGCAATCGACCGCTCGGCCATGTTCCAGGCCCTGTCCGCCGCGCCCAACGGCATCTGGATCGGCCGCTCGGCCCCGGACGGCGTCCTGCGGTTCCACGCCTTTCGCCAGATCCCCGGCCGCGACCTGGTCGTGGTGGTGGGCATGGACTACGGCTACGCGTTCAGCCGCTCCAGGGCCTGGGCACACCAGGCGCTTTTGTTCGCCGGCTGCATCTCGGTGCTGCTCGCGGCCATGGCCGGGCTGCTGCTGCTCGGCCGGGTGCAGGCGCGCAACCGCCAGGCGGCGCTGACCCACGACCGCGGCGTGCTCGCCGCGGCGAACGCCCAGCTCGCGGTCGCCAACGACCAGCTCGCGGCGGCGAAGTCCCGGGCCGACGCCAAGACCGCGCAGTTGCAGGCCACCTTGGAAGGCATGTCCGACGGCGTGGCGATGATGGACCGCGAGCTCAACCTGGTGGAGTGGAACGAGAACTTCGCCGAGATCGCCGGCGTGCCGCGCGGCATCCTGCGGGTCGGCCTGCCGCTGGCGGACATCCTGCGCGCCCAGGCGCGCAACGGCCAGTTCGGCCCGGTGGATGTGAACGCCGAGGTGGCGCGCCGCATGGCCATCCTGCGCGCCGGCGGCGCGGTCGGCCTGATGGAGCGCAGGCGCCCCGACGGCCACACCATCGAGCTGCGCCGCAACCGCCTGCGCGACGGCAGCTTCGTCACGCTGTACAGCGACGTGACCGTCCGCAAGCAGGATGAGGACGCCCTGCGCGAGGCGCGCGCCATCGCCGAGAGCGCGACCGAGGCGAAGTCCCGCTTCACCGCCATCGTCAGCCACGAAATCCGCACGCCGCTCAGCGCCCTGCTTTCCACATTGGCGCTGCTGAGCAGTGGCGGGCTGCCGCTGCCGCAGCAGGCGTTGCTCGACCTGGCGCGGCAGTCGGGCGACGCCTTGCTGGGGCTGATCAACGACATCCTGGACATGGCCCGGATGGAGGCCGGCCAGCTCACCCTGCGCCCGAGCGTGTTCCGGCTGCACGATTTGCTGGACGGCGTGCTGGAAATCTTCCGCCACCAGGCCGCCGAGCGCGGCATCACCCTGGCCCTGGCCGCCGCCCCCGACCTGCCGGGGGAGCTCTATGCCGATCCCGGCCGCCTGCGCCAGGTGCTGATCAACCTGCTGTCCAACGCGGTGAAATTCGGCCAGCCCGGCGCCGTTGGCCTGCTCGCCGCCGTCGTGCCGGACGAGTACGGCCGCCCGTTCCTGCGCCTCGCGGTGCGGGACCGCGGTCCGGTGATCGAGCCGGCCGGCCGTGCCCGCCTGTTCCAGCCGTTCTCCCGCCTGGAAGGGGACGCCGATTCGGCCATGCCGCTCGGCTCGGGCCTCGGGCTGGCGATCTGCCGGATGATCGTCTCGCTGATGGGCGGACAGATCGGCTGCGATCCCTGGATGGCCGGCGACGGGCGGGGCGGCAACGAATTCTGGCTGCTGCTGCCGGTGCTGCCCCTGCCCGCCATGCAGCGGCGCTCGTCCGCCGCGGGCCGCACGCCGCGCCGGCTGCTGCCGCGCACGCGCATCCTGCTGGTGGAGGACGTGCTCGCGAATCAGCTCGTCACCGCCACCTTGCTGCGGCGTGAGGGACACATGGTCGACGTTGCCGCGGAAGGCGCGCAGGCGCTGGCGATGGCCGCCAGCCGGCCGTACGACCTGGTGTTCATGGACATTTTCATGCCCGGCATGAACGGCTTCGAAGTGGCGCGGGCGCTGCGGACATTGCCGCCGCCGGCCGGCCTGGTGCCGGTGGTCGCCCTGACGGCCAGTATCACGCCCGAAGACCAGGCGATGGCCCGCGAGGTGCACATGGATCGCCTGCTGGCGAAGCCGGCGGCGTTGCCGGAGATGGTGCAGGTGATCGCCGATCTGGCCTGGCGCGGCCTGCCCGAGCGCGGCGCCACGCCGCACGCGGCGGCGCCGGAGGAGGCGGACGCGCCGGTCCTCGCATTCGACCGCATCGTCGCGCTGCGCAACAGCCTGCCGGGCGACATGCTGGGCGGCATGGTGACCGAGTGCCTGGTCGATCTGCAGGTGCGCCTGCCCAAGCTGCGCCAGGCCATGGAGAGCGGCGACAGCATCGCGGTGGCGGCCCATGCGCATGCCATGGTCGGCATGGCCGCGGGCTATGGCATGTCGTCGCTGGAGGCCAGGCTGCGCGCGCTGATGCTTGCTTCCCGCGACAGCGACCCGTCCCGCGCGGCCACGCTGGCGGCGGAGCTCGATGCGGAACTCAGCATGGCGGCCAACGCGCTGCGCGATGCGCTGGCGATCGAGATGGTGTAGCGCCGGGGCTGGATGGCTTGCCGAGGCGCTGCGTTGCCTTCGACCTGGGATCGAGCCGCGCCACGTCCCGTGGTTGCAGCCAGCGTCGAAGCTGCCGCCACGCCGTACTGCGCGCCGCCCCATTGGCGCGCCGCCTATTTAGGCAGCATTGGCAAATGAGTGCGTCAGCACGCCGACAAAGCTGCCGCTCAAAACAAAGGCTTAGGGCTTGTTCGACCGTGCAACCGATTCGATTGCTTCCGAACAAGCCCTAAGTTCGTTATCCCGCCGCGCGGTTCGGGGGGCTCGTTATCGATTAAGGTTAAGCATCTGACACGGCGACCACGAAGAACCGTGGAGCGGCACGGAGACATTCGCACGGAGACATTCGCTCGGAGACATTCACATAATAAATCACCATCAGCCGCTCCGCGGCATCGAGCGAGACTCCGTGCGTCTCCGTGGTTCTTCGTGGTCTGCGTGTTACATGCTTGCAGCAGAGCGAACCGTACCAAGGGTCGCAGCGTACATGGTGCCGATGCCGCAACACGAACGACTCAGGGCACCGGCACGATCGGCCGTTCATCGCGGGCGGCTGCCGGGCGGATTATGCCCCCGATTGGCAGAGGGCCGCGCAGGGGGCAATGTCAACGACGCCGCCTAGCCCTGGAGGAACCGTGCCAGCCGCACCGCAGTGTGCCCGCGGCTGGGGCGGAGGCTGGGCATCACCAGCAGGCAGTCGTCGTATGACGTGCGGATCTCCGCCGCGCCATCGAGCGCGATCAGCGTGTTCCGCCGCGGAATCACGTCGCCGCCCCGCCACGGCTGCACGAACGCGAAATTGCTGGTGGTGGCGGTGACCGCCCTGGTCACCTCCGCGAAGCGCTGCCCCCGCGGCAGCGCCGGCGGCAGCACCTGGTGCGCCGGCGCCATGTCGAAATGACGCAGCAGGCCGGCGACCGTCTGCAGCATGGTATCGACCGTGCCGGGGTGCCAGTGCTGGCCGGCCTCGACCAGGTTGGCGACATACGGCGTATCCGGCGCGGCGAAGCGGGCGTAGTCGAGAATGCGCCTGCCGCTGGCGTGGCCGCGGTCGCCCACCACCAGCTCCGGCGCGCCGATCCCGGCGGCCAGGGCGCGGCCCTTCGCGGTCTCGCCGCACAGCATCAGCGGGTCCGACGGCCACAGCATGGAATGCAGGTCCAGCACGGCGTCGGCGCTGTCGATCATCGGGCGGATCTCGCGCGCGCGTTCCAGTTCCGCCGATTGCCGCGGTCCATCCAGCACCGCGTCGTCCCAGACGCGGTTGATGTCCTCGTCGATGAAGCGCGACAGCGTCGGGTTGCGCGGATCGAACCGCTCGAAGGCCGCGATGTTGACGAAGCCGAAGGTCAGGCGCCCGCGGGTCGGTGCCAGATCCGCCGCCAGCAACCGCTCCAGCGTCACGGCCCCGGCGATTTCGTTGCCGTGCGACAGCGCCAGCACCAGCACATGCGGTCCGGCCCGCCGCGCCGCCCGTGTGGTGAAGCCGGCGATGCCGGTATTGCCCTCCAGCCACCGGCCGATGTCCGGCGCCGCGAGGCGAACCTCGAAGGACGGCAGCGGCGAGGCGGTGGGGGCCATGGCGGTCATCGGTGTCAGGTCAGCAATCGGTCCGCGAGACGACGGACGAATTCGTCGCAGGCATCCAACTGGCTCTGCGCCACAAATTCGTCGGGCTGGTGCGCCTGGGCGATGTGGCCCGGGCCGCAGACCAACGTCGGGATGCCGGCATTCTGATAGTACCCGCCTTCGGTGCCGTAGCTTACCGTGCCGGCGGCGTTCGAACCGGTGAGCTGCTTCACCACCGTGGCCAGTTCGTGGTCCGCCGGCAGATCCATGCGCGGCATCAGATTGATGATCTCGTAGCCGAACCCGGTGTCAGGGTGGACCGCGTGCATCGCCGGCTCGATCTGCCCGGCGACATAGGCCTGCAGCCGGCCGAGGTGCCGCGTCGCCTCGTCGCCGGGGATGTCGCGCCACTCCAGACTGAACTCCGCCTTCTCCGGGATAATGTTGAGGATCGAGCCACCCCGTACCGTGCCGACCTGTCCGGTGGTGTAGGGCGGATCGAAGGCCGGGTTGAACGGGCCTTCCTTGGCCAGGCGCCGCAGATCGGCGGCGATCCAGGCGATCGCCTCGGCGGCGGCGTGCACCGCATTGACGCCCTTGCCCGGCTCGCTGGAATGGCCGGGCCGTCCCCGCACCGACACGTTCAGGCTGAGCCGCCCCTTGTGCGCCAGAATCGGCTTCATGCCGGACGGCTCGCCCACCACGCACAGCGCCGGCTTCAGGCCGGTGCCATGCAGGTCCTCGATCAGCCGCTCGACGCCGTCGAAATTGGTTTCCTCGTCGTAGGTGATGCAGAGATGCAGCGGGCGCTGCAACGGCCTGGCCTGGAAATCCGGCACGGCGGCGAGGAACGATGCGACGAAGCCCTTCATGTCGCAGGCGCCGCGCGCGTACAGCTTGCCGTCGTCGCGACGCAGCGTGAAGGGATCGGCGCTCCACGCCTGGCCATCGACCGGCACGGTATCGACATGGCCGGACAGGGCCAGCCCGCCCGCGGTCCGCGGTCCGATGATCGCATGGATGTCCGCCTTCTCCCCGGCATCGTCGGTGATGACGCTGTAGGAGACGCCGCAGGAATCCAGATAGTTCCCGATGAAGGCGATCAGTTGCAGGTTTGAATTGCGGCTGGTCGTGTCGAAGGCGACCAGCCTGGCGAGCATCTCCGTGGTGGTCAGCCGCTGCGGCGCGTGCTGCCTGGCGGTGGCGGAGCGGGGGCGCGATGAGGTCATGCGCGGCAGTCTATACCGCCGGGCGAGGGCGGCAACCGCGGCGGCCGCGGCTCGGCGCAATCGTGTCCGGGTAAAGCCGCCGCGCGGCGACGGTGCGTGGCAAGATCGAACGCGGCGAGAGACGCAACCGACGCCAACCGCGAACTCCGTCGGTGCAGATCGCAAAGTCCGTCGGTGCTGACCGCGAAGTCCGTCGGCCCTAATCGAGAAGTCCGTCGACGCCAACTGCAAACTCCGTCGACGTGAACCGCGACGCCCGTCGACGTGAACCGCGACGTCCGTCGACGCTAACCGCGACGTCCGTCGACGTGAACCGCGACGTCCGTCGACGCCAACCGTGAAGTCCGCGGGCGCAAACCGCGACGTCCGTCGACGCCAACCGTGAAGTCCGCGGGCGCAAACCGCGACGTCCGTCGACGCCAACCGTGAAGTCCGCGGGCGCAAACCGCAAACTCCGTCGACACCAATCGCAAATTCCGTCGACGCCACCGCAAAATCCATCGGCGCGAACGGCAAACTTCGTCGACGCGAACGGCAAACTTCGTCGACGCGAATGGCAACCTTCGTCGACTCGAACCGCGAACTCCGTCAACGATCCGCAGCAGCGTTCGTCCGCCCGGCACGGCGCGCGTCCGCAATGCCATCGCCGCCGCCACGGCCCGGCACTGCCCGCCGGAACCGCATCGGATCGACCGCCGCCACGATGCCGCCCGCATCGCCCGGATCGCGCCCCGCGATCAGATCCGCCACCAACTGCCCCGCCGCCGGCGCGGTTTGAATCCCGTAGCCGCCCTGGCCCACGCACCAGAAGAATCCCGCCGCGTCGCGATCCCAGCCCAGCGCGAGACTGCGGTCCGGCGTGAAGGTGCGCAGCCCGGCCCAGCGCCGCTCCACGCGCTGCACCGGAATGTCCAGCGCCTGCTGCATGCGGTCGATCGCAATCGCCACATCCAGCTCGTCCGCCTGCACGTCATGCGGCGGCATCGGCGTTTCGTCGGCGGGCGAGACCATCAGCCGCGTCCGCGCCTCGGGCCGCGCATACCAGGCGTCGCCGGCCTCGCACAGCATCGGCCAGCCGGACACGTCATGCGGCGCGGGATCGATGATCGCCGCGGTGCGCCGGCACGGCGTCAGCCCGAGCGGCGCGACGCCGGCAAGTGCCGCGACCTCGTCGCCCCACGCGCCGGCCGCGTTCACCACCACCGGCGCGCGGAACACCGCGCCGGCGGCGGTGCGCACGTCCCACGCGCCGCCCCGGCGTTCACATCGCGCCGCACGATGGCGCAGCGCCAGCGCGCCGCCGCGGGCACGAAACTGCCGGAGGAAGCCCTGGTGCAGCGCGGCGACGTCCATGTCGAACGCGTCCGCCTCGATCGCCGCCGCCACCGCGTAGCCGGGCCGCAGCGCGGGGATACGCCGGCGCAATTCGGCGATCCCGATGTCCCGCAGCCCCTGGCCTGCCGCCAGGATCGCGGCCAGGTCCGCCTGCCGCTCCGGCGGCGCCAGCAACACCATGCCGCGGCGCGACATCAGCGGCACGCCGGCGAAGCCCGACGGCGGGCTAATGAAAAACCGCCGCGACAGGCTGCTCAGCGCGCGCACGTCGGGCGGACCGTAGTTCAGCACCCACAGCGCGGCGGAGCGGCCGGTGGTGTGGTAGCCGGCGGCCTCCTCCATCTCGATCAGCGCCACGCGCCGGCCGGCGGCCAGCGCGGCTGCCGCGGCCGCGCCGGCAATGCCGGCACCGATCACCGTGACATCAACGTCATGCGTCTCCATCGCCGCACCATCGAATGCGGGGACCGCCGGCGCAACCGGCGCGATCGCCGCAACCGCACTGCAAATCCTGCTGTGGCAGGCTGTGCGGTACATGGAGGTCCGGGCAATGACCAATTTCGCCGGCTGGCGCCGCTTTCTGACCTGCGCAACGATCGACGTCCTGCTGCTGATTGCGGCGGGTTCCGCCATGGCCGCGCCCGAGGCTGCCGCGCCGGGATCCCCCGGCCAGGGCCTGCCGGCCCTGCTGCTGCTGGGCTTCGGGCTGTGCGGCGTGACGCTGCGCTGGCGCACCCGGGACTGACCGGCCGCCGCCGCGCACGTTACGGTGGCGCCGGCGCGGGCCGGTGTGCGACAGTTTTGCCATCGGCAACCCGCCGCGGAGGCCAACGCCATGCAGTCGCGCATCACCGGCACCACGCTGCCGGTCCTTGAGATCGGGCTGGAACCGAACGACGTCGTGGTGGCAACGCCCGGCGAGCTGTCGTGGATGACCCCCGGCGTGCAACTGCGCACCACCACCAATACCGGCGGCGCCCGCGGCCTGTGGGGCGCGATTACCCGCGCCGTCTCCGGCGGCGGCTTGTTCATGACCGAGTTTTCCAGTCCCGGCGGCCTCGGCGCCGTCGCATTCGCCGCCAAGGTGCCGGGCCAGATCATGGAAATGCAGGTGCAGCCGGGCCGCGGCTACCTGGTGCACCGGCATGGCTTCCTGTGCGGCACGCTCGGGGTGGAGGTGAACGCGGCCCTGCAACGCTCGCTGGGGGCCGGCATCTTCGGCGGCGAGGGCTTCATCCTGCAACGCGTCACCGGCACGGCCACCGCCTGGATCGAACTCGGCGGCGAG
>Ga0335072_10007516_pt1 | contig 15855 bp, 13 predicted proteins | sample Lox_Sample_21_FD_206725 | JGI IMG/M metagenome (GOLD analysis project Ga0335072, IMG submission 206725) | Soil microbial communities from Loxahatchee National Wildlife Refuge, Florida, United States - Lox_Sample_2.1 | ecosystem: Environmental > Terrestrial > Soil > Wetlands | place: USA... | reverse complement strand
AGCGCATGTGCAAGCTTCGGATTGTCGAATGGCGGCGCCGCATTGTTCAAGAACAGGATGCCGAAATAACCCAGAGGGTCGTATTGCGTCACACTGACACCGGAGGTGGATTTCAGTTTCGCCACCAGGTCCAGCAACGGCCGTTCCACCCAGTCGACCTCACCGGTTTGCAATGCAGCGGCCGATGTCGCCGGATCGGGTATGAACTTCCATTCCACCCGTTCGAAATATGCACGCTTGCCACCCGCCCATGACGACGGCTCCTCCTGCCGCGGCACGTATCCGGCGTGGCGGGCATAGGCCGCGTGATTGCCCGAGACGAATTCGTCGGCCAGGAACCGGTACGGACCGCTGCCCGTCTGATCGGTAATCTGCTTGCCGATATCCGTCTTTGCCAGCCGTTCCGGGCGGATGAAGCAGGTGGTGCCGCCGAGGCCGTACAGCAGATGCGCATATGGCCGCTTCAGGTTGATCTCGATGGTCTTGTCGTCGACGGCGCGCATCTCGTCGAGCACGGCCGCCATGCGCTGGCCGAACGGATCGCGCTTGGCCCATCGCGCGATCGAGGCGACGCAATCCGCGGCCCGGACCGGTTCGTTGTCATGGAACACCAGGCCGTCTCGCAACGTGATGCGCCAGCGCCGCTTGTCGTCGGACAGTTCGTGGCCGGCCGCCATTTGTGGCTGCGGCGTATAGGATTCGTCGAGGCCATAAAGCTGATCGCAGGTCAGGAACGCATGCTCCAGGCCGATGATCGAAATCGACCAGACCGGGTCCAGCACGATCAGATTGGAATACGGCACATAACGCAGCGTCGACTCGGCCGCGCGCCCGTTGATTGCCGGCAAGGCCGTTGCCGCGGCGCCAAGCAATGGCAGTTTCAAGACGGAACGCCTGTTCATCGTGCGTGCCCTGGTCGGCATTTCGATTCCCCCCGGAGATCGGTTCGGACAAGCCTAGGCGAGGTTCGCCACACGCACCATACACGCCCCTCGCGCGCGCGATCCGTACATGCGTCTCGCACGCGGTGAATGACCCGTCATTGCAAGTCGCGAAGCGACGCAGCAATCTCGCTCACGACGTGCACGCGACGAAGACCGCCGCGTCACCGCGCCGATCGTATTGACGCATGCCACGATGGAGGAACGGCCATGGCAACAGGTCGAACGCGCGAGCTTGTCACCGCGGGCGCCACGCAGATCGACGTGATCGCCGAGGGCAGTGGCCCGACGCTGGTCATGTTGCCGTCCTCGTCACGTGATTCCGAGGATTTTGATGATGTGGCGGCGATGTTCGCTGCGGCCGGCTTGCGCGTGCTGCGCCCGCAGCCGCGCGGCATGGGACACAGCACGGGTCCGCTGGATGGGCTCACGCTGCACGATTATGCGCGCGATGTGGCCGCGGTGATCGAGGCGCAGCAGGCGGGCCCCGCCGTCGTGTTGGGACATGCGTTTGGCCAATGGGTCGCACGCACGCTCGCAGCCGATCGCCCGGACCTTGTGCGCGGCGTGGTGCTGGCCGCCGCGGCGGCGCGGTCGATCCCTCCGGAGTTGCGCGCCGAGTTGGCAAAATGCGTCGATACCACCCTGCCGGAAGCGGAACGCCGTGCGGGTCTCCGTGTCGCCTTCTTCGCGCCCGGCCACGAGCCGCCCGCGAACTGGCTGTCCGGCTGGCACATCGCGGCAAGCAGGAGCCAGCACGCCGCCAGCGCCGCGACGCCGCAGCATGAATGGTGGACCGCCGGCAGTGCGCCGGTGCTGGACTTGCAGGGCGCGCAGGACCCCTGGCGGCCCCGCGACACGGTGGACGACTTTCGCCGCGACCTCGGCGCCCAGCGCGTCACCGTGCAGGTGATCGACGATTGCAGCCACGCCATGTTCCCGGAGCAAGCGGAAGCCGTCGTACGAGCGGTCACCGCATGGATGAATTCCTTGTAGCCCCCCCGGCTGGGTCCAGGGCCCGTTCGCCCAGGTTGCATTGTGCCCACCGGTCGGACAGAACGCCCCTCCCTCACCGCGAGCATGGCGGCTTTCCCATGGCCACCCACGATCCCGTCCGCTTCGTCGCCAAGAACATGCGAGTCGATCTGCGGCTGATCGCGGAGATGATCGCGCCCGGCTCCCGCGTGCTGGATATCGGCTGCGGCGACGGCGCGCTGATCGATCATTTGTTCCAGACCAAGGGCTGCGACGCGCGCGGCATCGAGATCGACATGGCGGAGGTCACGCGCGCGGTGACACACGGCCTTCCGGTGATGCATGGCGACGCCGATATCGACCTGGCGCATTATCCGGACAATGCGTTCGACTACGTCGTGCTGTCGCGCACATTGCAGGCGGTAGAACGCCCGCGCGTCGTGCTGGGACAAATGCTCCGCATCGGCACGCGCGCCCTGGTCAGCTTTCCAAATTTCGGCCACTGGCTGGTGCGCTGGCAGTTGTTCAGCAGGGGCCGCATGCCGATGACTCCCACCTGGGACCGGCCCTGGTACGAGACGCCCAACATTCATCCGTGCACGATCCACGATTTCTTCGACCTGTGCGGACAGGAGGGCTATGTCGTGGAGCAATGGCTCGCTGCGGACGATGCCGGCCGGCGCGCCCCCTGGCGGCGCTTCCCCTGGCTTGCGAACTTGTTCGGCGAGCAGGGGCTATTTCTGCTGCGAAAGGCGTAGGGCTCCCGCCCGCCATGCCCCGCGTCGTCGCCGTGCTGCCGCCCAGGGAAGGATTCGGATCGGGCCGGGCCGGTGCCGTCGGCTTGTTGGTTCGCTGCCTCGCGCGCGCGGACGGCGTCACGACGGTCATCGGTGGCCCGCAGTCCGGCGCGGCCTTCAGCGACCTACCGTTCGAAGCCGTCCGGCCGGTCCGCTTCCTGCCGCTGAACGCCAACCACCGTTATGCCTTCGCCGTCGCGCGCCGCCTGCGCGCGCTGCGGCCCGAATTGGTCGAGGTCTATAACCGGCCGGACATCGCGCTTGCCCTGGCGGGTCTGATGCCGGGCACGCCCATCTGCCTTGACCTGCAAAACGACCCGCAAGGCATGCGCCACGCCCGCACGCCGCGCCAGCGCGAGCGGCTGATGCGCCGCCTGGCGCGCGTGATTTGCGCGTCGGAATTCCTGCGCCGGCGCCTTGAGGAAGGGGTCGCGGCGCTGCCCCGCCTGCCGCCTGTCGTGATCCACAACACGCTCGATCTCGCCGCACTGCCGGCGCCAGGCCCACGCGAACCGCTGATCCTGTTCGCAGGGCGCATCGTACGGGAGAAGGGACCGGACAGTTTCGTCGCCGCCTGCCGCTCCGCCCTGCCGCACCTCCCCGGTTGGCAAGCCAAAATGATCGGCGCGGACCGGTTCGGTCCCGACAGTCCGGACACCGCGTTCGCCCAGACCGTCCGCGCCGCCGCGGAGCAAGCCGGCGTCCGCTCGCTCGGCTATCGCGACCACGACGCGGTATTGCAGGCCATGGCGAGCGCCGCCATCGTCGTGGTGCCGAGCCGCTGGCAGGAGCCGTTCGGCCTCGTCGCCCTGGAAGCGCTGGCCAGCGGCGCCGCCCTGATTTGCTCCGACCGCGGCGGCCTCCGCGAAGTGGGCGGCGAGGCCGCAGTCTATGTCGATCCCGACGACCCGGCCGCGCTGTCGGCGGCGATCCTGGCGCTGGCCAACGACCCGCCGCGCCGCGCCGCCCTGCAAGAGGCCGGGCGGGCCCGGGCGCGATTGTTCGACGTGCCGGTGATCGCGGCACGGCTGGCGGCGGCACGCCAGGAGGTGCTGGACGCCACCCGTGGCTGAGCGGCCCTCGCCTGCCTATATTCACACCAACAGACACCCAATCCGGAGCGAGAAGAGACAATGGCGGAGACCAATACGGAGGCGGCGGGACTGGTACCGGTGACCGTGCTCACGGGCTATCTCGGGGCCGGCAAGACCACGCTGCTGAACCGCATTCTGTCCGAGCAACACGGGCGGAAATACGCGGTCGTGATCAACGAGTTCGGTGAACTCGGGGTGGACAACGACCTGGTCGTGGATACCGACGAGGAAGTGTTCGAAATGAACAACGGCTGCATCTGCTGCACCGTGCGCGGCGACCTGATCCGCATCGTCGGCGGGCTGATGAAGCGGCGGGACCGCTTCGACGGCATCATCATCGAGACCACCGGCCTGGCCAATCCGGCCCCCGTCGCGCAGACCTTCTTCATCGATGAAGGCGTGCGGGCAAAGGCGCGGCTGGATGCGATCGTGACGGTCGTGGATGCGAAGCATGTGCTGGCGCGGCTCGAGGACAGCGACGAAGCAGCCGACCAGATCGCCTTTGCCGACGTGATCGTGCTGAACAAGACCGACCTGGTGTCGCCGGAGGAACTGGCGGCGGTCGAGGACCGTATCCGCCAGATCAACCGTTTCGCCGTGATCCATCGTACCCAGCGAGGCGCGCTGCCGATCGCCGAAGTGCTGGACCGGCGCGCGTTCGATTTGAATCGCGTGCTGGAACTGGCGCCGGGTTTCCTCGATGGCGACGACGAACATGAGCATAACGAGGACGTCGCCTCGGTCAGCTTCGAGGTGGACCAGCCGATCGATCCGGAGAAGTTCAATGCCTGGATTGGCGTGCTGTTGCAGGAGAAGGGACCGGACCTGCTGCGCACCAAGGGCATCCTGAGCTACAAGGGCGACGATCGCCGCTTTGCGTTCCAGGCCGTGCACATGATCGCCGACGGCGATTTCATCGGCCCTTGGAAGGATGGCGAGCCACGCAGCAGCAAGCTGGTGTTCATCGGCCGCAATCTGAACCGCCCGCAATTGCGGCGCGGGTTCGAAAGCTGCGTTGCCTGAGACAATAACGACATCCCCTCTCCCGCTTAGCGGGAGAGGGTCAGGGTGAGGGTGAATGAGCGACACTGAAACCGCGCGCTTTCTGCTTGAATCCCGCGGCACCTCGCGAGACCTGGGTGCGTTCGTCGTGGCCGCGCGATTCTCGCGTGACAGCTCCTGTGTCGCCTTCGCTCTGGGCGACGGCACGTGCGATATCGTGCGTGTGGCGGACACCACCGCTTGGCAATCCGTGCCGGTGCATGACGGCGCCACCCTGGCGTTGGCCCAGGATACCACCCCGACAGGCTTCGTCTCCAGCGGCGACCACGGGGCGTTCCGCCGCATCGCCGCCGACGGCACGCTCACCTCCATCGCCGGCTTCGGCATGAAATGGGTCGAGCAAGTTGCAAGCTTCGCCGATCCGAAGGGCCGCGGCGGCTTGCTCTCCTGCTCTGTCGGCAAGATCGTCCACGTGTTCGATGCGGCGGGACAGAAGCTCAAGGAGTTGAGCCATCCTTCGTCCGTCACCGGCCTCGTGTTCGACGGCAAGGGCAAGCGAATCTGTGCGTCACACTACAACGGCGCATCGCTGTGGTTCGTCGGCGCCAGGACCGATAGCGCGCGCAAGCTGGAATGGAAGGGCAGCCACACCGGCATCGCCATCCATCCGGACGGCGACGCGGTCGTCACCGCGATGCAGGAGAATGCGCTGCACGGCTGGCGGCTGTCCGACAACCAGCACATGCGCATGAGCGGCTATCCATCGAAAAGCGCTGCGCTGAGCTTTACGCATAACGGGCGCTGGCTCGCGAGCAGTGGCGCGGATTCGATGGTGCTGTGGCCGTTTTTCGGCGGCGGCCCGATGGGCAAGGCGCCGATGGAGCTGGCGGGCGGCGACGGCATCCTCTGCACCCAGGTCGCCTGCCATCCGCAACAGGACATGGTGGCGGGCGGTTTTGCCGATGGCCTGGTGGTGGTCGCGGATATCGGCTCCTCGCGCGTGCTGCCGCTGGCGCCGCCAGAACATGGACCGGTATCGGCGCTGGCCTGGAGCCCCGACGGCGCGCGGCTGGCGCTCGGCACCGAGCAAGGCTTCGCCGCGCTTATCGATCTCTCGGCGCGCTGAGGGCGCGGCGATCCGTTGCCGCACCCACATTGCCTTCTTTAGAAAGTCTCGAGAATACCGGCGGCCGGCTGCCTCGGCTCAGGCTTCCTCACTCATCCCGCGCACCAGTCGTCCGCGACTTGTACTCCTCCGGCACCGCGTGCTATCCCCGAGGGCATGGCAGGTTGAATGCTCTCGACGGCGTTGGGTACACGCAACGGTTATTAGCAATTTGTAAAGTCTCCCAATGGTTTGATCGTGATCTGTTCAGCAACCAGGTCACGCCGCGGCATGCCGACAATTGGATACATCGGTTCAATCCAGATCAGGATCTACTACGATGACCATGGCGTGCTGCACTTCCGTGCGGTGAGCCCGGATTTCGACTTCAAGATCGCGATTTCCGACTGCACAATCATTTCGGGCAACGGCCGCCTGCGCGGGCGTGACCTTGCCGCTATCCGGGCCTGAGGACAAACTCATCGTGATGAGCTATTCTCGAACTGTCAGCTTGCCCGTGAGGGCCTGCCCCTGCACGACATCGAGGACTGAGCATGCTCTATCGTGTCGTCAACGCCGTGGCGCATCCAAATCATACCGTGACGGTAACCTGGTCCGATAGCGTTACGGCGGACGTTGACCTGTCGCCGGTGATCGCGAAGGGGAATGTGTTCGCACCCATGGCAGACGCTGCGTATTTCGTCGGGAACATGCGCGTCGCAGCGGACCGGCTCGGCCTCGAATGGCCGGACCGCGTGGACCTCTCTGCTGACGGCCTGCGCTTTCGTGCGTTCCCCGAGGAAGCCGAGGCAGAATACGGCGCGCCGTCACCCGCTGCTGGTCTTGATCCCGTATCTGCTGATCACACTTCGTAAGTTCGCTGTGCCGCGTCGCGATGCGAGGCGCCCATATGATCGACGCACGCTCGCCCCGGTATCGTGCATGAGGGGGAACCGCGAACGAACGCAAATGAACGCGGATATCGCGTACCGACCCGATCCATTGCGGCTCCTGCTGACTTCGACGATCGCGCTGGCTTTGCCAGCCTTTCCACGATTTGGTTGCGGGCCAAAGCGCCGAACTGATCGGCAGTAACCGTTCCGGACTCCGCCTCGTTCTCGAAGTACTGCGCGATGTCCGACAGTGCCCGGTCAAATTCAGTCTCGCTCACCAGCGGCCGAACATCAGCCTGCGTCACACCTGCCCCAGAAAACCAGGTACTGAGGGAGACTGGCCAGCTCCCTCACCCATCCCGCGCCCCGATCGTCCGCGACCGGTACTCCTCCGGCACTGCGTGACCGAAATCGGTGAACGCGCGCTTCACCGCCTCCGGCGTCGCCCCGAACACCTGCTTCCGATTCTCCCGCGCCCAGCTATTCGATCCCATGGGCACATCAAGCGACCCCTGGAACACCGGCATCACATACCGCGCGAACAATTCATAACTTCGCAGCGTTTGCTCCCTGTTCGCCCATTCATGCGCGCGGAACAGGATGCCGCCGAACCCGCCCTGGCTGTATTCCAGCAAGCGGTTGATGCCCTTGATGACAGTCTCCGGTGAACCCACCAGCGTGGTCCCCATCTTCACCCCTTCGCGCAGCGGATCATCGGCACGGCCAGGCGGACGGCCGAGCGTGTCCTCGAAATAGGTCTGCGTCTCGACCCGCTCGCCCTTCTTCACTTCGGCCAGAGCTTGCTCGTCATCTTCAGCGATATGGGCGTTCACCACCACGCGCCAGTTCTTCCGATCCACCGTCTTGCCATGCTTCGCCGCCGCGTCCTCGGCGATCTTCCATTGCGATGCCAGTGCCTCCGGCCCGCCCGGCAGCCCCGCGCCGATCGACAGCACGCCCACGCCATGCGTCCCCGCGGCGATCATGCCGAACGGCGTGATGGTGCTGGCCACCGCGATCTCGAAATGCGGATCGGTATAGGGCCGCAGATGCAGCCGCGCCTCGCGCATCTCGAACCAATCGGTCTTCATCGTGACCGGCTCTTCGCATTTCAGCAGCCGCATGATGGCGTCCATCGCCTCCAGCATGCGCGGCCGCTGCGTGCTGGGCTCGATTCCCAGCATGTAGGCGTCTGACGTCAGCGCCCCAGGCCCGCAGCCCATCATCGCCCGCCCGCGCGTCATATGGTCCAACTGCACGAAACGCTGCGCCACCATGAGCGGATGATGGTAGGGCAGGCTGGTCACGCCGGTGCCCAGCCGGATGTGCTTCGTCCGCTCCGCCGCCGCCGCGATCACCAGTTCCGGCAGAGCAATCAATTCCCAGCCGGCGGAATGATGCTCACCGATCCAGGCCTCGTCGTAGCCAAGCCAGTCCAGCCACTCCAGCAATTCCACATCGCGCGCGATGGCCAGCGTGGGGTTTTCGCCGACACGATGGAACGGGGCGAGAAAGATGCCGAACTTCATGCCGCGATGGGCCATGGCAGGGTCTCCGAACGAAATTTACCGTATCGTGCGCCGATCGGTCCGGATAGCCAAGCCGCGCCGCCCCGTGGCAGGCTGCGGCGCGGCCAGCAATGGGAGGAAACGATGCGGTTGCAGGACAAGGTGGCCATCATCAGCGGCGCGGCTTCGGGCATGGGAGCAGCAACGGCGCGGCGCTTCGCCAAAGAGGGTGCGAAGGTGGTGATCGCCGACATGCTGGACGAGGACGGCCGCGCGGTCGCCGCCGACATCACGCGCAGCAACGGCGCCGCCGAGTTCATGCATCTCGACGTGACGGATGAAACGAACTGGCAGCAGGTCGTTGCGGCGACCGTCGCGAAATACGGCCGTCTCGACATCCTGGTGAACAATGCGGGCATCAGCGGCAGCGCGGTCACCGACATGCTGGACACCGATGCCTGGGACAGACTGATGGCGGTGAATTCGCGCGGCGTCTTCCTCGGCACCAAATACGCCGTGCTGGAAATGAAAAAGACCGGCGGCGGCGCGATCGTCAATCTGTCGTCGATCTCCGGCAACACCGGCCAGACCATGACGCATATGGGATACAATGCCTCGAAAGGCGCGGTGCGCACGCTGACCAAATCCACCGCGGTGCAGTTCGGCAAGGACGGCATCCGCGCCAACTCCGTGCATCCGGGTTTGATGCCGCCGATGCGCACATCAGGCGCCACCGCCGATCCGGCCGTGCGCGCGAAGATGCTGCAAGGCGTGCCGCTACGCCGCGCCGGCGAAGTGGACGAAGTCGCCAACGCCATCTTGTTCCTCGCCTCCGATGAAGCGTCCTACATCACCGGCGCGGAGCTCTATGTCGACGGTGGCTATCTGGCGGTCTGAACCGGTACCGCCCGCGTCCGCCTCGCCGGGAGAGCTTGTTCCTACGCTTCCAGCAACGCCGCCACGCGATCGGCCAATTGCTCCGCGCTCACCGGCTTGCGCAACAACGTATAACTGCCGCTGATCACCCCGCTCATCGCCAATGCGGTGCCATCGCCCGCGTAGCCTGTCAGCAGGACCGCGGGCAGCCCGGGACGTTGCGCCTGCGCTGCGCGGATCAGTGCCAGTCCGTCCATGCCCGGCATCGACAGATCCGTCACCAGCGCGTCCACTCGTTCGCCCGCGGCAATCAGTGCCAGCGCTTCGTCACTGCTGTCGGCAAGCAATACGTCACACGACAATTCCTCGAGCTGCGCTGCCAGCGACTCCCGCACCAGCGCGTCGTCATCGACCAGCAGCAGACGTGCCGCGGCACCACGGCCGCCGGCATCGCGCACATCGCTCGCGGCATCCGGAATTGCCACCCGGTTGGCCTGCGGCAACCACAGGACCACCGTCGTGCCGCGTCCCCGTTCGCTCTCGATGCGCAGGCCGCCGCCCGATTGCTCTGCAAAGCCCTTGACCATCGGCAAGCCCAGCCCGGTGCCCTGTCCGGGCGGCTTGGTGGTGAAAAACGGCTCCAGGACGCGCGTCAGCGTTGCCGCATCCATCCCCTCCCCGGCATCGGCGACGGTGATGCGGATGTAGCGGCCGGTCACCAGACCAGCGGGATGATGACGCGCCTCGGTTTCGCCGACGCTCTCCGCTGCCGCAGACAGAATGAGGATTCCGCCCGACCGCATCGCATCGCGCGCATTCACCGCGAGATTGACCAGAGCGGTTTCCAACTGGCCCTTGTCCGCGAGCAAGGCTGGCAGGTCGTCCGGAGCCTCGACGCGGATGTCGATGCCGGCGCCCAGCGCCGGAGCCAGTACTTCGCGCATGCCATGCAGCAGTTCCGCGGGAGAGATAGCCTCAGCGCGCAGGTCGCCGCGCCGCGCGAAGGCCAGAAGCCGGCGGGTGATCGATGCACCGCGCCCCGCGGCATCCAGGATCATTTCAGAGAACCGCTTCACCGCATCCGGATCCGACGCACGCCGCCGCATCAACGCGGCGCCACCCTGGATGCTTTGCAGCACGTTGTTGAAGTCGTGCGCGATGCCACCCGCGAGCTGCCCCAACGCCTGCATGCGCTCGGCATGCGCCGCCCGGGTCTGTGCCGACTCACGTGCCGCCACTTCCGCGCGCACGCGCGCTTCCAGTTCCTGATTGAGTGCGCGCAACTCGGCTTCCATCTGCCGCAGGCTGGTGACGTCCGCCACGCTCTCCAGGATCGCTGCCGGCCGGCCGTCGCTCTCCGCCCGCAGCACCTTGCGCATGGATACGGTGAGCACGCTGCCGTCCTTGCGCCGATGCCGCACGTCGCCCTGCCATTCGCCGGCCTGACGCAACGTCGCCTCGATGTCCGCCAACGGCTCCGGAAATATCGTGTCGAGCAACTCGTGCGCCGACCGTCCGACGGCTTCGTCCGCCGTCCAGCCGTACAGACGTTCGCAGCCTCGAGACCAGAAGCGGATGCGCCCGTCCAGCCCGCGCACGAATACTGCCGCGAGATGAATGGTGTTGAGCAATTCGCGCAGCCGCTCGTCATTGTCGCGCAGGCGCGATTCGCTGTCGATCAGAGCTTGTTCGGCACGCTTGCGGTCGGTGATGTCCTGGATCGTGCCGACATAGCGCACGCCGCGCAGCACGCCGTCGACTTCCGCGAAGATCGCCTGGCCCGAGGCAGAGACCCAACGGATGCGCCCGTCCGGCAGCCGCAACCGATATTCGTAATCGGCGGCGTCGCGGATCGCCGGATCCAGCGCGCGCCGCGCCTGGGCCGAGGTCCATGGATAGTCGTCCGGATGCGTGACGTCCCGCACCATCGCGTAGTTGACTTGCTCATCCGGCGGAAAACCACAGATCGCCTTGGCTTGCTCGGAATAGCGCATGGAATCGTCGAGCAAGTTCCAATCCCAGATGCCGATGCCGGCGGCCTGCGTTGCCATCGCGAGGCGTGCCTCGCTCTCGCGCAGCATTTCCTCGATGCGCTTGCGGGCAGTGATATCCTGCAACACGCCGATCACGCGGCCCGGGCCATCGGTGTCGCGCAGCAGCGTGCCGTGCACCGCGGTCCAGCGGGTTTCGCCGTCCGGCCGCACAATCCGATACTCCAGGCTGTAATCGCCCTCGCCACGCAGTACCTTGGCAAATTCCACGCGCAGGCGCGGCAGGTCGTCCGGATGCACCATCCGACCCCATTCCTCCCGGCTGATCGCGGTCTTGCCGGCGGGAAAGCCGTGCATAAGCGCGGCCTGCGGTGACCAATGCCGGATCTGCGTGCCGATATCGAATTCCCAGGTGGCGAGCCCGCCGGCTTCCATGGCAAGGCGCAGCCGTTCGGCATCCTCGCGGATCGAGTCCTCGCCGCGCCGGCGCGACGTGCCGTCGATGGCGATGCCGAGCATGCGCACCGGCGTTCCTGCCGCGTCGGCGATCGAGCGGCCGAGGAAGACGATCCATCGCACCGTCCCGTCCGGCCACACCACGCGGACTTCCATGCGGAGTGGTCCGGCCCGGCCACGAAACTCCGCCAGCGACAGAGCTACCGCCGCCCTGTCCTCCGGATGCACCGCGTGCAGCAGCACCGGCATCAGGTCGTCATGCGCTTCGGGCTCGCGTCCGAGCACGCGGAACATTTGCGCCGACCAGATCATCCGGCCGGTATGCAGATCCCATTCCCAGGTGCCGATGCCACCGGCTTCCTGCGCCAGACGCAAATGCTCTTCGCTCCGCCGCAAGGCTTGTTCCGAGCGGACGCGGTCGGCGATATCGCGCCAGTACACCGCGACACCGGCGCCCGAGGGACGCACGGTCACCGACACGGGGACGCCGGTCGTGGGCGAGGACGCTTCAAAGCTGACGACGCATTGCTCTCCGTGCGCCTGGCGCAGCGCGGTCTCGTTCAACGTCCCAACCAGTTCGGGAAACCGCTGCCAGATGACGCGGCCCACTACGTCATCCGCGGTCGCGTCCCAGAATGCCAGCGCGTGACGGTTGGCATAGACGATGCGCCAGTCGGCATCGAGCGCATAGAAGGCATCACCCATGCTTTCGAGAATCGCATGGGCGTCACCGACGATTGGCGCGGCCGCGGACATAGGATCGATGCTCATGCTTTCCCGACCAAGTGCAATCGGGGCTAAAGGCGAACCTGGATGGTGTCGATCGATTCAACCGTCAAAGTAGACGGGCGGCTATAGCTTCCGGCCCATGCCGGATCACGATCACTCGATCGCGATCGCCGGGGGTGAGGCAAGCAAAATCGGATCGAGCCCGTGCGCGCAAGCGGCAGTACCGGCGCACCGGCAAGCGCGGCGGTGTCCGGCTCGCACATCGCGTATCACCAATGCACCGGCCGTTTGCCAAGGAAGGTCGAAAACCGCAGCAAATAGCCATCGGGGTCGGCAACAACAAATTGCCTGTGCCCGGTCTCGATCTCACTTTGCCGGTACCACCGCTCTTCCAGCGGGATGACGATCGGAGAGCCGGCCGCCTGCACCTGTTGGTAAAGGCGGTCGACGTCGGCAATGTCGATCATGAAGTTCACGCCTCTGCCGTACGGATGTTCAAGCGGCGCGGTCCGGAAGCGCCGGCCCGGTCCGGCGGCCTCTTCCAGCATCAGATGCACGCCCTCGAGCATGAGGAAGGCGAACCGTTCCTCCGGCCGGTCGAACATCACTGTGGCGCCGATGACGCCGACGTAGAATGCCAGGGAGCGATCCAGGTCCGCGACATCGAATTCCGGGGTCAAACGGCCCATCGTAAGGTCACTCCAGGACTGGCGATCGTTTCCGCTTCTACTGGTCCGGACGGCGCGGCACCACCGGCGGCGTTTCCGCCCACCCCGCCGCATGGTAAGGGATTCGGTCACCGGCGGACGGGCCACAGGCGCCCCGCCCGGCCGGTTGCCCCGCCCGCAACCGCATGCCGCAGAGGATGGCCGACCCCGGCCAAATGACCGCCGAAAATGTCCGGCCTGTTCCAGGACGATCCACCAGCCGACGACCTGCCCCCGCCGCCGCCGGACGGCCCCGGCCTGTTCGGCGATGCCCTGCCGGTGCAGACGCCGCCGCCGGAACCAGCCCCCGCGTACCGCGTCCTGGCGCGGAAATATCGCCCCACCCGGTTCGACGACCTGATCGGGCAGGAGGCGATGGTGCGCATTCTGCGCAACGCCTTCGCATTGAACCGCGTCGCCCATGCCTTCATGCTGACCGGCGTCCGCGGGGTGGGAAAGACCACCACCGCCCGCATCATCGCCCGAGCACTGAACTGCGTCGGTCCGGATGGCACCGGCGGTCCCACCGCGGATCCCTGCGGCATCTGCGCCAACTGCGTGGCGATCCTGGCCGATCGCCATCCCGACGTGGTGGAAATGGACGCCGCCTCCCGCACCGGCGTCGACGACGTCCGCGAGATCATCGAGGCCACGCGCTATCGCCCGATCCAGGCCCGCACCAAGGTTTTCGTCATCGACGAAGTCCACATGCTGACGCGCAACGCGTTCAACGCGCTGCTGAAGACCCTGGAGGAGCCGCCGCCGCACGTGAAATTCGTCTTCGCCACCACGGAAATCCGCAAGGTACCGATCACCGTGCTGTCGCGCTGCCAGCGCTTCGACCTCCGCCGCGTGCGCGTGGCCGAGCTGACGCAGCATTTCGCCCGCATCGCGGAGCAAGAAGGCGTCACGATCGAGCCCGCCGCGTTGGAGCAAATCGCGCGTGCGGCGGACGGGTCGGTGCGCGACGGACTTTCCATGCTGGATCAGGCGATCGCCCAGGCGGACGGCACCATCAACGCTTCCCAGGTTGCCGATATGCTGGGGCTGGCGGACCGGGAAGCCGTGTTCGAGCTGCTTGAAGCGGTCATGGCGGGCAAACCCGCCGCCGCGCTGGCCGCCACGGATCGCGCCTACGAACACGGCGCCGACCTGGGCGTCATGCTGCAGGATCTGCTGGAACTGGTGCACACGCTGACCCGCCTGAAATCCGTGCCGGCGTTGCGCGACAGCCACGAGCTGCCCGAAGTCGAGCGCACGCGCGGCGCGCCCCTGGCCGACCGGCTTTCGCTGCCCACCCTGGCGCGGGCCTGGCAGATGCTGCTGAAAGGCGTCGGCGAAGTCGAAATGGCGCCCGACCGCAGGGCAGCCGCGGAAATGGTGCTGATCCGGTTGTGCCATGTCGCCGAGCTGCCGCCGCCGGGGGATCTGGTGCGGCGACTGAGCGCCGCAGGCGATGCCGGTCGCGGCAATCCTCCGGATCCCGCCGGCGCCCCAGGCCGCGAAGCGAACCATGCTCGGGGAGACGGGGCAGCCAGGGCAATGCCGATGGAAGCGCGCTCGTCGCTCCCACACCTTGGCGCGCCTCGCGGCCCGGGCCCCCAAGGGGAGGGAGAGCAATACGTACGCGTGACCGCGATGGGACCGGTGGGTGCCGTGGCCGTGGCTGCGGTCGCCGTGCCGCAAGACCCCACACCCTCCTCCCCTGCCCCGGCGCCGCGCTTTACCAGCTTTCGCGAGGTGACGGCCTTCGTCGCCGCCCAGAGACAGGCGATGCTGCACGCCCACTTGCTGCATTCCGTGCACCTCGTCCGTTTCGCCCCCCCGGTAATCGAGCTGCGCCCGCAATCTGAGGCGCCTCGCGATCTGGCATCGAAACTCGCCACTCTGCTGAGCGAGGCCACCGGCACCCGCTGGACCATCGCGCTCTCCGCTGCCGAGGGCGAGGCCACGCTGGCAGCGCAAGGCAATGCGGCGGACGCGGCGCGACGGGCCACGGCGGCGGACCACCCGCTGGTGCGCGCGATCATGCAGGCGTTTCCAGGCGCCCGAATCGACTCGGTGCACGACGCGACCGCCGACGCTTACGGCCTGCCACCGGAACCCTCGCCAGCGCTCCACGCCGACGACGCGGACATCCCGGACTTCGCCCCGCTGGACGCGGAATTTTCCGAAGAAATGGAGCCAGACGCATGAAGAACCTCGGCGGCCTGATGAAGCAGGCAGCGCAGATGCAGGCGAAGATGCAGGAAATGCAGGCGAAGATGGAGACCGCGTTGGTCACCGGCGAGGCCGGCGCCGGCATGGTGCGCGTGACGCTGAACGGCAAGGGCGAGATGAAAAACCTCAAGCTTGATCCGAAGCTCGCCGATCCTTCGGACATGGAAATGCTGGAGGACCTGATCGTCGCCGCCCATCGCGACGCAAAGCAGAAGATCGACGCCCAGATGGCCGACGAAATGCAGAAGCTCACCGGCGGCATGCAGTTGCCGCCGGGGATGAAGCTGCCGTTCTGAACCGCTGCCACGGCCTCGGCCGGCGCATGCTCTGCCTGCCGCGTCCCCGGCCCGGCGCCAGGCTCGGCGTGGTTCCCTCGACCGACCGCCAGGCTTGGGGTGGGTTCCCTGGCCCGACCGGCAGGCTTGGCATGGCATGCCCCAGGCTTGGCTTGGCTTGGCTTGGCTTGGCTTGGCTTGGCTTGGCTTGGCTTGGCACGCCTATCCGGTTAGCGCAGGGACCCTCGGCCAACCCTCCCTGCCCATACGCCGGCATGCCGAGCCT
>Ga0335072_10007515_pt1 | contig 15857 bp, 10 predicted proteins | sample Lox_Sample_21_FD_206725 | JGI IMG/M metagenome (GOLD analysis project Ga0335072, IMG submission 206725) | Soil microbial communities from Loxahatchee National Wildlife Refuge, Florida, United States - Lox_Sample_2.1 | ecosystem: Environmental > Terrestrial > Soil > Wetlands | place: USA... | reverse complement strand
TCGTCGCCCGCGAACGCGGGCGGCAACATTGGCCCGCCCGACGCGCGCGGCGAAGCCCTCTGGCAATGTGGTTCTATCATTGAGTACTTGATCGGCGAGATGAGATGTTCGTCAGTCAGACACCGATAAGCTTCGCCGCAGATTGAGATTTCGTGGCGCTATTGGACGGTTCTTGGCCCGCCGCCAGACGGGTCGAAGCTTGACGGGTCAAATGGCGTGTTGATGTTCAGCATCATCTCCGTCAGCAGGCGCTCGGCGAGCTCGGCCCAACCTTCGCCCGGATCTTCCGGCGTCTCTTTCAGTGTGCGATCGACTCCCGCCCTGCCCAGTTGGTAACTAACAAGTGCGGCCTTCAGACGGCGGCCCGCTTCCCGGTATGGATGATCGGCCATAAGACTTTCCTTTCCCGGTCACAATCATGCCCAGCGCCGGGGCTTCCGCAAAGCGCAGACTAGCGGCCTTTCCTCTTTACGACTTTGGCTTTGGGAGATTTACCGAGTATATCCTTGGCAGCAATGCGGGCGAGTCCAAGCAAGATGCCAGAGTTGCTGATGACGGCCTCCGGCCATAGTGCGCTGGCCGCGGCCTGGAGGAGTTTGTAGTCCCCCTCGCTCATCTTTACGTTCACCTGGATTGTCCGCTTGCCGCCGTCGATCATCCTTTCTGGTATCAACCATTGGGGCGCGAAACGCAAGTATACTATTGATACTATTGGTATTGCGATTGACAAAAGGGGACTTCGGCCAGCAGCAAGGGAAATTTCGTTTGACTTCCGAGGGTACCCTCTCGAAAAAATTCACAGACCGGTACTTGACAATCTGCGCAAAATTGCCTACGGTGTTGCCCAGCAGTTCAAGCTTCACAGAAGTCATGATGAGTTTCTCCGGGTTACTCCGGACGAACTTGCAATTTTGTTTGCTTTGGTTCGGGCCCCCCTTTCCATTGCCATAGGAATCGGTCCTTCCAATCTCCCAAACTCTGCTCGAATGTCGATCTGAACATGGGGAAGAAGCGTCTGCGGGTATTCCGCGGGACGCCTTGCTCCCGCAGCCCTGCGACCGGCAGGGTAAAGGATTCTGTGCGCTTGAAAGCCGGGTTCATGGCTGGTCTTGCGATCTCGGCCGTGACTGTGGGCCGGGAGTTGGCGCTTCGCTTGGCAGGCGGAGACGAGGCATTGTGAGGATGAGGATCGTCCGGGAGTGAGCGGCTGGACGACAACAGAAGTTCGGAAAGAAATCGCTGGCGATGCCGATCGAAAATATTTCGGCGGGTGCTCAAGACATGCGGCAAAGGAAGGGATTTCGGACCATGAGGAAGTTAGCTGGACTGGCAATTTCGATCATCGCGCTGGCGGCGGGCGCGGCGGCGCAGAGCAATGTAACGACCACCAACGGCGGCACCGCTGGAACGGTTCCGGCGTTCACCACGGGAACCAATATCGAGAACTCGCCGATCTCAGTCTCGAACGGTAACGTGGGGATCGGAACGACAACGTCCCCGGAAGAGCCGCTCGTCGTGAATGGCGAAGCGGCCTTCGGCGCCGGTTCAGGAAGTACTTTGGGGTCAGGAGGGGTGTTGATCAGCCAGCCTGCACATAGTCAAGCGGCAATAGGCATATGGCAGCAGGGTATCGCCTACAGTTACCTCGGGAGCAAAGCAAGCGATACCAACCTGTACCTGACCAACGACTATAACGCTGGAGGTCTTGGCACAGCGAGTGAAAGTATTACGCTGACAACATCTGGAAGCGTGGGTATTGGCACCACGGCGCCGCAAGCCGCACTAAATGTCCACGGAAATTCCCAAAACACGGGATCTGGCGGCTTTATGTTGGACGCTTCCGATTCCGGCAACCCCGCCGCGCCGGACTACTACCTGAGTATCAATCCCTTCGTCGTTGGGTCAGGCGAGGTTGGCTATCAATTCAAGACCGTCAGCAGTGCCGGCGGTGCAAATATTCCCTTGACCTTCAGTAACGCTGGCAGCGTCGGCATCGGTACGACGTCCCCAGGGGCGACCTTGGAAGTCAACGGCAATGTGAAGCTGACCGCTGGCAGTGGAGCTTCGATCACCTTCCAAGACGGAACGGTCCAGAGCACCGCCTATACCGGCGTGCTGCCCGGTGGCGACTACGCCGACACTGTCGATGTGGACGGTGACCGCGCCAAGTACGGTCCCGGTGATCTGCTGGTGATCGATCCCGATCATCCGGGAAAATTCCTCAAATCCGCCGAACCCTACTCGACCTCAGTCGCGGGAATTTTCTCGACCAAACCCGGCGCCCTTGGCCGACGCCAAACCGGGCCGAAGAAACCGGATGAGGTTCCGATGGCGATGGTGGGCATCGTCCCCACCAAGGTCAGTGCGGAGAACGGCCCCATCCGTCCGGGCGATCTGCTCGTCACCGCATCGTTGCCAGGATATGCGATGAAGGGCACGGACCGGAGCCGGATGCTGGGCGCAGTGGTGGGCAAGGCACTGGGCAGTTTGGATAGGGGGACAGGCGTCATCGAGGTTGTCGTCACGTTGCAATAAGTGCTGCGTTTGGCGAATGTGCGCCGCGCCAGAGATTGCACAACAGGGCGCATGAGCTTAAGCGGCAAGACAAGTAACAACTGCTTCCGGCCAATCTCCGCAGCAGCGAGGGAACATGAAGGAAGAAACAACAGTTCAGCGATATCGATTACGCCCGTGCATTGAAGCTTTCCGATTTGCGAGAGGGCCGTCGTTTAAGGGAAATGGAGTCTTGCTGCTGGCGATTCTGAGCTTCGTAATCCAAGTGCCGCATTTCGCTGGCGCGCAAGAGCAAAGGTTCCCTTCTCCGGTCACGACAGGCGTTCTCGGAAAAAGGGATGCAGGCGCTCTATCTGAAATCAACGCGCACATCATAGCTGTCGGCGCGAGTGGATGGCAGAGCCTTGAGGCAACCGGGACCCTGACCTATCCAGACGGCTCCGCATTCGCAGCGACTCTTTATCTGTCGGGTTCGAGATTCCAGCGGCTCGACATCGAGATGGGTTCTGGCACACGCAGCGTCCGTATCGGGGGATTTGCCGGACGGTATCAGGGCGAAAGAGGCAACCAAGGCGCACTGCCGCCCGCAACCTCAAGTGCGGGAATCGTCGCCTTTCCGCGCATTTGGGCCGATGCCGCCACCTCCGCAAGCATATCTTTGTACGAACAGCACCTCTATACCGGGACTGGCTCTAATCTTCATCGCATAACCATGGAATACGCGCTTGAAGGTCCCGCCGGGAGCCGTTTGGGGAACAAAACCGCCGCAACCGATCTTTACTTCGACCCCAGTACCCATCTCCTCGATTATAGCGTCGATGCGGTCACGTTCAATGGGCCAACTCGGCAACCATTTCAACGCGTCACCGACTACGAAGAATACCAGCAATTCAGCGGAATCAAGGTTCCTACGGTCATTAAGCAGTACCTGAATGGCCAACTGCAGTGGACCTTGCAACTCAATCAGGTCACTATCAATTCCAATCCAGACGCAAGCGTTTTTTCTTTCTGAGGAACGTCCCATGAGACGCGCACTGATCACCGGCATTCACTTTCTGGCGCTAGCGCTCGTTGCCGGGGCGCCTGTTGCTGCTCAGAATTACCTCTACGGCACGGGGAACCCGGTCTGGGGTATCAACATCCCCATCGAAAATGGCTTCATCAATGTCGCCAATGGCAATGTGCACATGGAGATCCCCATCGGGAGCCAGCCGCAGCGGGGTGGCCTCCCGCTCACCGAGACCTTGGTTTATGACAGCCGGATTTGGCAGATCGTTGATACTGGCTCTTCGGTGAGCTTTCAACCTGTTTCGACAGACGGTTGGGCGCTTGGCGGGACTGCGATCGCTGGTTCAGGGGCTACTCAAAGTATTGTCAATGAATCCGTTCCCTGTAATGGATCGGGAAGCCAGGGCTACGAGGAAGCTATCTACACTTATGTAGACATGGAAGGCACAAGTCACGTCTTTGCACCCGGAATCTATTACTTATATGGCACGACTTGTTCAGATGGTAACACCGGCGGCATTACCAACACCAACATGGCCGCCGGCACATCCTACTCAGCCTATGCAGTGGATGGGAGCGGCTATTACTTAACAGTGTATAACCAGAGCTGTTATGGAAGCGATACCTGCCAGATCGCTGTCGCGTTCGATCCGAGCGGTAACCTGCCCGGCACCGAGGATCGAAACGGCAACATCATTACAGAAACCTACAGCGAGCCCCCCAATACGTGGACGTGGACTGACACGCTCTTTCGTAATTCGTTCGTATGGACGAATGCAAACAGCACCACGACCGATTTGAATGTAATGACCATTGGAGGCGCACAAAAGCAATACACAGTGAATTGGGAGACGATCAACGTCAACACTGACTTCGCACAATCCGGAGTGACCGATTACAGCGGAACGCTAACCGTCATTCACAGCCTGATACTGCCCGACGGATCGTCGTACACCTTCAACTACGATTCCGGAACCTCGTCTGGGCATTATGGCGAACTCACCAGCATGATTCTGCCGACCGGAGGAACGGTCACTTTCAATTATCAGAACTACCTGGATTCTTATCAGAATGAGAATCGATGGGTGAATTCCTATTCGGGAGGAAATGGCAGCTATACGTTTGCACCTCAGGTTATGCCCACGTCATCCTGCTCCGGAACAGTTCAAGGATGCGAACAAATGACGGTAGAGGATGGTAACAGCAATAAGGTTGTCTATCTATTTGGGCTGAACAATGGCGCATGGGACACTCAGACGGACTACTATAACAACGTAAACGGATCACTATCGCATGTTATGTCCACGACAACAGCCTTTAACTATCAGAATAGCTGCCCGCAAAGTGTCTGCGGCGCTGGTGCTGATGAGTGGATTACAGCATCGTGCGTGACAACGACTCTTAGTGACACAGGGCAGACAACACAGACGCAGTATGTCTACAGCAGCCCTCAATACGGGAAACCCAACGCGGTGAAAGTCTGGGACTATTCGAATCCGAACCCGGAGTGTCAGGGCTCGAATACGCCGTCCAAGGAGACAGACTACACGTATAACTATTTTGTGAATGGCGCTGCCTACGTTACCGAAATTGATCAATATGGCAATGGCAGCCTTGCAGGAAAGACTGTCTATAACTACGACCAGTCGGCCCCAGTCCAAACATCGGGATTGCCAAACCACTCCACGAACTTGCTCTTGGGCGGAGAAATATATCCTGGCGGTTCTTCGCCAAATAATGTAGTGCTCGGCCCGATCGGAAATCGTGGCAACCTGACAAGCGTCGTCACGGGAACAGGACCGACTGTGACAACCTCGTCGGTCTTCGACGATGCGGGAACGAAACAAAGCGATACCGACGCCAACAATAACAAGACGACCTACACCGCGATGTGCTCGGATGCCTACATACAGACCGTCAAATTTCCCTTGGTCGTTGGCGGGCAGAATCTTCAAACAAGCGCCTCCTACGACTGCTCGTCGGGATTGGTCAACTCGACCGAGGACATGAATAACCAGGAAACTGTTTATTCCTACTATACGGACGGTGCAAACCTGGGACGATTACAGTCGGTATCTCGGCCGGACGGAGGCAGCACGACTTACGGCTACCCGTCGAGTGTCGAAACGGACGAGACTTTGGCGCAATCCTCGTCGGTGAACGTGACTCATAAGTCGATTTTGGATCAGTATGGGCGGAGCTATCAATCCTTGACGATCGCGCCGGAAGGTCCGATCGGTTCGGAGACCACCTATGATGCCACGGGCAGGCCGTATGCGGTCACTACCCCGCATTTAGAGGGGACCAGCTCATCGACGGATGGCACGACTTACACATATTACGACGTCCTCGGACGCACAACGTCGATCGTGGCGCCCGACGGTAGCTCCGCAACCTCGACGTACAGCGGCAACACCGTGACAGTGAAGGACGCGATGGCGAACAGCAAACAATACACGTACGACGTGTTTCACCGGTTGACCAGCGTTCTGGAGCCGAATGCGAGCGGCACACTGGCCTACGAGACCGATTATCAATACAACGGCTTGGATAAGTTGACTGAGGTGGATCAGTGGGGAGGGGCGAAGAATTCGAGCTCGCCAGGCGACCGACAGCGCCTATTCAACTATAGCGACAGCCTGGGACGCCTGCACTCCATTACGACTCCCGAGGGCGGAACGGTGACATATAGCTACCTCAACAACGGCGCGATGTGCGCAGGAAATCCATCGTTGCCCTGCAGCAAAACGGATGCGCGCGGCGTGACGGTGAATTATACCTATGACGCCCTCAACCGGATTACATCGAAGAGCTATTCGAGCGATCCGAGCGGGACACCGACCTCATGCTTCGAGTACGACACGTCGGCGATCTCAGGCGCTGGTGGAAATCTGCTGGGCCGGTTGACGAATCAATGGACGCAGAGCACTTCGGCAGGAGCGTGCAACGCGGGCCTGTTGACCAGCGGCGGCTACGAGACGCTGCGCGCCGTGCTTTCTTACGACGCGATGGGCCGCCCGCTGAGCGAACAGCAATGCACTCCATCGAATTGCGGCAACGCGACTCCATATACGCTCGGATTCGGCTACGACCTGGCGGGCAACCTGACCTCCTACACAAACGGGCTCAGCGCTACTCCCGGTGCGGGCACCGGGCCGCTAACCTTCGGTCAGGTATTCGATAGCGCCGGACGTTTGCAAAATGTGACCAGCACCTGGAGCGACAGCACTCATCCGAGTACATTGTTCTCCGCACAGACGTACGCGCCTCCCGGCATGGTCACGAGTGCAGTCTACGGCAACTCGGTGACGGTTGGCCGGGGCTTCAACAGTGCTTTGCTTCCAATCTCTGAAAACGATACATCGAGCGGCGGCACTGGAGGCGGAGGAACTGTGGCCACGCCGGGCTCGGCAACAATTACAGTCACGGGCGCGGAGCAAAGCAAATGAGACGTCGAGCCGGTAACGAAGTGCCCATGAAATGCGACGAGGAAAGAAAATGAAGCCCGCTGAAGACCATGCCATGAGGAGACCGCAGCTTGTTGTCGCATCGTCAGCGGCCTGGATTGTCCTGTGTTCGCTATTGGCCATCGGGAGCGCAAACGCGCAGATTACATTGCCCGGCTCCGGCGTGATCAATACGATCGCCGGCAACGGGACTGCCGGCTATAGCGGCGACAACGGAGCCGCGCTAAATGCGGAGTTACAGTATCCAAGCTGCGTGGCCGTGGATAGTAAGTGGAATGTCTATATCGCCGATTATTACAACAACCGGATACGGAAAATTGCTGCTTCCACGGGCGTGATCACCACTGTCGCCGGTAATGGGACCGCCGGTTATAGCGGGGACGGAGGAGCCGCAACCAGCGCGGAACTGAACTATCCATCGTGTGTGGCCGTCGATGGGGCTGGCAACATCTATATAGCCGACACTTCCAATAACCGCGTCAGAATGGTTGCGGCATCAACGGGGATTATCACCACAATTGCCGGCAATGGGGGTTACGGTTACGGCGGGGACGGAGGAGCCGCGACCAGCGCATACTTGGGTCTTCCGTCCGGCGTGGCGGTTGATACTTGCGGCAACATCTATATTGCGGACACTGGAAATAATCGAGTCCGGAAGGTCGCCGAGTCCACCGGCACCATCAGCACGGCTGCTGGGAACGGAACGGCGGGCTACAGCGGCGACGGCGGGACTGCGACCAGCGCCGAACTCAACTATCCAAATGGAATCGCCGTCGATAGTTCCTGCAATTTCTACATTGCGGATACGTCCAACGAGCGAATCCGCAAGGTTACGATTTCCACGGGGGTTATTACTACGGTTGCCGGGAATGGAACCGTGGGATACAGCGGCGATGGCGGTGCTGCGACCAGCGCCGAACTGGGCTACCCGATGGGTGTGGCGATCGACAGCTACGGCAATATCTACATTGGCGACTCTAACAATAATCGCATTCGCAAAGTTGCCGTATCCAGCGGAACCATCTCTACGGTCGCGGGCAATGGCGTTCAGGGGTATACCGGAGACGGGGGAGCCGCTACGAGCGCGGAGATGAATGGCCCTGAGGGTGTGGCTGTCGATAGTTCTGCGAACGTCTATATCGCGGATGAAGGCAATAGCCGCATCCGAGCGGTTGGCGCTGGTGGGTCTTCCCCGCCGACGGCGCCGGCGTCGCCAGCGTTTTCGCCTGCATCCGGGAAATATGTGGGCGCGCAGACGGTGACCATCAGCGATACAACGAACGGCGCGGCGATCTATTACACAACGGACGGCACAACGCCAACAATATCTTCGGCTCAGTACACAGCTCCGATCAGTGTCAGCTCGACCGAGACGATCAACGCGATTGCTGTTTCTGGCTCAATCAGCAGTGGCGTGGCAACGTCAACCTATATAGTCGGCGATTCACCCGTGTTTTCCCCTGTTCCCGGCACGTATACGGGCACGCAGACGGTTTCCATTACCAGTACGGACTTTGGCGCGGCGATCTACTATACGACCAACGGCACGACGCCGACGACTTCGTCAGCCCAATATACGGGCCCGATTGGCGTTAGCTCAACGGAGACGGTCAAGGCGATTGCGGTCCTTGGCGCTGCAAGCAGTTCTGTTTCTATGGGAACCTACACGATCAATGCGGCGTCTCAGAAGTCTTCTACGGCCACCATTACCATAGGCGGCAGTGAGCAATCCGGGGACGCAAACAACATTACGGTTTCGTTCAACGGATTCAAGGAGACGGTGAACTACGGTCCGTTCTCTACTCCCACGTCGATTGCCTCGGCCTTCGGAGGTAAGTTCTCGAACGACTATGTGCCGGGCGGATTGTATGCCAAGGCGACCGGCAACGTGATCACCTTTGTATGGTTGGGGACGACGCCCTTCGGCACGCTCGACGTGGAGGGCTCGACGACTTCGTTCCAGTTGACCTCCTCCGGGTTCGCCTCGCAGGGATCGACCGTCGCGGACACGGGCACGGTGACGCTCACCGTAAACGGTGTGGTGGCGGCCACGACCAACTACGGCGCCGGGGCCACGCCGAGTTCGATTGCCGAGGGACTGGCGGCGGGCGTTACATCCAGTTCGCCGGTAGGCGTTGCCGCGGCGGATAGCACGCTGAACCTTTTGGCCACGCAGACGGGCGCAGAAACCAATTACAGCTACACGCTGCAAACGACGAGCTGGGATTCCACGGATTTCTCTGAGCCGTCGTTCGTGAACCCGGCGATCAGCGGCAGCCTGAGCGGCGGGGCCAATGCCACCTCTGGACAGGGTGGAGGCCAGCAGACGGTTTACAGTTACAGCATTCCGAGTTACGTGCACGGCCAGCAGCCGACGGGCTACGACGCCGATGGCAACGTGGTGGGCTATACTGACTCGGTGATGGGCACGTGGAACATGTCGGGCGGCTACGATCCGCTCGACCGGCTGACCTCGGCTAGCGCCACATCGGGCGAGTATGCCGGATTGCAGATGAGCTGGAGTTACGATCCGTTCGGTAACCGGACGGCGGAAAGCCTGAGCGGGACGACGCAGATGCCGATGCCGACCTCGAGCACGGCTTCGTACAACGCAAACAACCAAGTTTCGGGGACGAGCCTAATGCTGGGCGCGGCGCTTCAATACGACGCCTCCGGCGACGTGACCGAGGACAACCAGAACCAGTATCTCTATAACGGCGACGGGCAGTTATGCGCGGTAAAGAACCTGACCACGGGCGCGATGACCGGCTACGTCTACGGCGCGGACGGGACGCGGGTGTCAACGGGCACGATCACGACTTGGGGAAGCTGCGATCCCTCGGTGAACGGCTACCAGGCGACGAAAGATTCGATTGCGGGACCTTCGGGCGAGCAGTTGACGGAGACGGGCGTGGACGCCAACGGCAACGTGACCTGGGCGCACACCAATGTGTGGGTGGGGGCGGCGTTGATCGCCACCTACGACTCGAACGGGCTGCACTTCTACCTCAACGACTGGGCGGGTTCGCGGCGCGTGCAGACCGACTACGAGGGCGTTGTGCAGCAGACCTGCGCCAATCTGCCCTATGGCGACGGAGAGATCTGCGAGCCGACGCCGTCGGAGTTCCTCTACGCCGGCCTGCAACGGGACTCGGAATCGGGGCTCGACCATGCCATTTACCGGCAATACTCATCGACCTTCGGCACGTGGACCACGCCCGATCCGTACAGTGGAAGCTACGACTGGAGCAATCCGCAGAGCTTGAACCGCTATGCGTATGTGGGCGGGAACCCGCTGGCGATGACGGACCCGAGCGGGCTGGACGGGGAGGAAGATTGCTTTGCGACAGACGTGACCATTACCTGCCCGCTTTCAGTTGGGAGCCAGTTGGTCTCGGCATTAACCGGGGCGGAGAATCTGAACGATTTTCTGTCAAGCATACCGTTCGTGAGTAATTTCCTGAATAACACTCCCATCGGCACGCTGGTTGGCGCCGGGGAGCTTTTCGACCAGCTTTTCCAGTCATTTGGATGGATAGGCGGATCGCCCTTCCATGGAAATGTCGCGGCTTCGCAATCGGGAAAGGATGTGCCGGACGTTGAGGCGGTAAATGCGCCGGGACCGCCTATTGCTTCACCATGGAACAACAGCACCTCGGGACAAGATTCCTGGATCGCGGGATTTAGCGGTGGTGCAAATTACGACTTGGGATTGAACTCCGCACACAGTGGACAATATGGTGGGGCATTGCTTTTCGGGTCGCCTAGCGGCGTGGATCAATCAGCGCTTTGCATAACAAAAGGACTTACTAATGAATACCAAAAGGGTGGCCCCCTCACTACGGTGGGTGCTTACGCTGGCAGCAGCTTCGGATTTGCTTTTGGCCAAGCCCCCGGAGGGATAAGTGACTTTGAGGGTTCCGGAATAACGACTAATTTCAACATAGCTTTTGGTCTGGGCCTCGGGGGATCTTATTCTGAAGGGGCAAATGGCTCGTGGTTACTTACGATCGGCTTTAAGGGACCAGGCATTGGTGCTGCGTGGTCACAGTATGAGACGAGCACGACGTGCTACGACGGGGGGCAGGACTGATGCCAATGGATGGAGGCTTTCAAACAATCTTCTCTGTTGCGGATAAAAATGTCGATTGGGTGCCAGCTATTGTTTTTGGCACCTTCGTCGCGGTGAGTGTGGTTGGACTCTTAAATCGATATAGGTTCTGGCTTATTCCGCCACGCTGGTTCTTCGCTTTTGCTTTGGTCATAAGCGTTCCTATCATGATATCAGTTGTCACACTCATTTACCTCCCACTATTTCAGGCGCAACGAGAATACAGGAACGGGGAATACTCGGTTGTCGAAGGCTACATCACGAACTTTCAGCCGCTTCCTACCGATGGGCACGGTCGTGAATGCTTTGTAGTGTCGGGACAACGTTTCTGCTATTCCGACTTTCATGGGACTCCTGGGTTTAATCACACATCTACTTACGGTGGACCGCTGCACTCTGGGCTCTTTGTGCGCATCGGTTATCGCGGAAACATGATACTTTTGCTTGAAGTGAGATCCAATGATGCGTTGGGACCACCAAGTCGTGTGAGCCCCTCCGTGATCACTCCAAATACACAGCGATCCCCCGATTCACCTAAGAGAGGTTTAGCGGGTCGAATGGCAGCAGTCGCGTTTTTTTCGCTATTTTCGCTCTTCGGCGGATGGCTCATGAAGAGAATCCGGGCTGCGTTTCCTAATTACGCAAGTCCACCCCGCTTAATTGTCAACGTGGTGAGACTGATCTCTGCGAGCGTCGCATTGGGGTTGATCGGAGATATATTGAAGTGGCATTGAAGGATTTTATTTGGGAACCAGACGGCGGAGAACTTGAGCGGGAGCACGCAAATGCCGATGCCGACCTCGAGCACGGCCTCTTACAACACGAACAACCAAGTTTCGGGGACGAGCCTGATGCTGGGCGCGGCGCTTCAATACGACGCCTCCGGCGACGTGACCGAGGACAACCAGAACCAGTATCTCTATAACGGCGACGGGCAGTTATGCGCGGTAAAGAACCTGACCACGGGCGCGATGACCGGCTACGTCTACGGCGCGGACGGGACGCGGGTGTCAACGGGCACGATCACCACCTGGGGAAGCTGCGACCCGAGCGTGAACGGCTACCAGGCGACGAAGGATTCGATTGCGGGTCCTTCGGGCGAGCAGTTGACGGAGACGGGCGTGGATGCGAACGGGAATGTGACCTGGGCGCACACCAATGTGTGGGTGGGGGCGGCGTTGATCGCCACCTATGATTCCAGCGGGCTGCATTTCTACCTCAACGACTGGGCGGGTTCGCGCCGCGTGCAGACCGACTACGAAGGCGTGGTGCAGCAGACCTGCGCCAGCCTGCCCTATGGCGACGGGGAGATCTGCGAGCCGACGCCGTCGGAGTTCCTCTACGCCGGCCTGCAACGGGACTCGGAATCGGGGCTGGACCATGCGATTTATCGGCAGTACTCTTCAACGTTCGGCACGTGGACCACGCCCGATCCGTACAGTGGAAGCTACGACTGGAGCAATCCGCAGAGCTTGAACCGCTATTCGTATGTGGGCGGGAACCCGCTGGCGATGACGGACCCGAGCGGGCTGGACTGGGAAGATGATTGCTTTGCGGTAGACGTGACCATCGGCTGCCCGCTTTCAGTTGGGAGCCAGTTGGTATCCGCCTTAACCGGCGCGGAAAATCTGGATACGTTCCTGACAAGCATACCGTTCGTGGGTAATTTCCTGGATAGCACTCCGGTCGGCACGCTGGTTGGCGCCGGGGAGCTTTTCGACCAGCTTTTCCAGTCATTCGGATGGATAGGCGGATCGCCCTTCCATGGAAATGTCGCGGCTTCGCAATCGGGAAAGGATGTGCCGGACGTTGAGGCGGTAAATGCGCCGGGACCGCCAAGTAACGTCCCCAATAGTGGCACTAACGTCTTCGGTGTAACACCGCAACAGCAGAAGAACTGTTTGAACGCTTGGAGTAATTCGGCAATCGGTAAAGGTGTCCAGTTCTTCAGCCTCTACAACCTTGCAACAAACTTTTCATCATTGAAAACGTGGGCTGAGTGGACCGCCTTACCTGCTGCGAAGATTGCTGCGCTTGGCGCTCTGAGCAAGATGAGTTCTGCGATTGGAGGGACAGAATTATCGTCCGTCATCACGGGGACGACCACTACAGTAACAGCGGCACCTGTCGCCTCTGGTATTGCAACCGCTGAATCTGTTGGCGCTTCTGTTGCGCCATACGGAATTGCAACAGCGACCATTCTCGACATGAATGCTAGTGCTGGTTGTATGGGTATGCAACTGGACACTCGCGGGGCCGTAGTGTTTTAACCCACCGACGAGTGAGGGGAGCGGCAATGATCGCACTGTGCATCTTTGGAACTAACACAGTTGCTTCGTTTTTGCGCGGGCACGCCGTTCTCTTGGCTCTCGCGGTTTCCGGAGTATGGCTGTACGCGGCGTTCGAATATGCTCGAAAAGGCAATTCAGCAGGCACAATTGGATGGGGCGCAATTGCTGTTCTCATCCTGTTTGGATATTGCATTCATGAGCTAACTTCCCCACAAGGGTCATGGATATATGCTCTTTTGGCAGCGGCTGGGATTACTGCAGAGCTTGTGCTAATGAGTAGGTGGATGTCCTTCGCCAAAACTCGATCCGGGTCAAGTAGTGAACGCCCCAAATAACGGGCAGTCTTATAGCTACTTCAATCAATGGCTGAAAGATATGAAGTCCTGCTTTGTCGATACAGGACTGGGCACGATTGCGGATCAAATGAATCCATTCACGCCTAGCGCGTCGAATGCAGTTCAGAGCACGGTAGACACTGCCAGCCAATCCGCTTTAATGGGGGCAGCCGCATACTCCGTTGAAAGAGGGCTGACCGTTCCGCTACGTTCTGGTGTTGTTAGGGCGGGTGCCGGTGCTTCTGAAGCCTTGGGAGAAGCTTCTGGGTGGATTACCATTGGAAATTTGTACTACGGGATTTATAAAGCGTACCAAAACGAATGGCAGCAATGTGGATGGTGATGAGTTCATCAAAGGCAAGTCATCGACGAAGGTTTAACCCGAATGCGCTGACAGCACGCGACGTACTGATCATCGTGCCAATCGTTCTCTGCTTGTCAGCTTTAGGTATACTTTTTGCGTTCTCCGTAAGTAGTGATGTGTACATCAAATGGGGTGGCCTCACACTCGATACTGCAATTGTATTTGCGCTTTTTGTCAAATACAGCCGACAATTCCTCAAAGAGCGGAGGTTCTGGGGGTTGACGCTCGTGCTGTTAGCGGTCCATCTTGTGGCTTTCATACTCATCCTCACGCATGTCGAGGAGTGGAAGCTAGTCTGGTTTACCCCAATGGCAGCAGAACTCCCATTATTCCTGTTTCTCCGAAACAGGCTTCTCCCTACCGACTGATCTGCTGAATCTCGGGCCGCTCTTCGGGGCGGCTTGCTGTGTTTGGCAGCCCACAGTTCCGTGGCCAGACCGTCATCCCGAAGAGCGCGCTGCCTGTCGGTATCGGGTGTGCGCTGCGACAGGCGATCCACGGCGGGTAGGCAGGCGGCCCAGGTCCCCATCCAGCGAAATGAACCAATCGGGTGTCCCAGGTGCGGATTTTCGGATCTGGAATAGCATGGACACTGCCCACTGTCGTGAGGCGCTTAACAGCGGGTCATGCGGCGGATGGTGTCGAGCTTGTCCGGGGCGAGTCCGCGCAGGTCGTCTTCGTTGATCTGGCCGTCGCGGAGCAGGGCGGCGAAGACTTGGGGCAGGACGGAATAGCGGTAGTCGAAGGTGCGGTCGATCCGGCGGCGGCGCTCGCCGAGCCAGCGTTCCAGTTCCCAGAGGTCGGCGGCGCCAGCGATCCGTGCGGCGCGGTCCTTGGCCTCCCGGACGACGGCCTCCAGTTCCCGGCTGAGGGCCAGGTCGAAGGCTCTGCGGGCGACGGCCTTCTCCGCAGACGACCACTTCCAATCGCGCGGCGACTCCCGCCTGGGGGCGACTGCCGGGCTGTGCGCGTCGCTCATACTCGTTTCTCCCTTGGCGGCATTTTAGCTCCGGCTGCGCCCAGCCAGGGCGTCAGCGGGCCGTGCTGGCGTGGGTAGCAACCCGCCGTTCCGAGTCCCGGCCGTTATCCCAAGAGCAACGCTGCCTACGGCATCGGCTGTACGCTGCGAGACGTCACCCCCACTTGGGAACCGCACGGTTAACGAACGCTACCGCGCGGTTAACATTTTCGGAATCTGCGATTTAGTTCGACTCGACGTGTCGTAGGCGCGCGCGGCGAGCAGCCGCGTAAACGCCAAAAGAGTTCCGGCGTAAACGTGCTGATTCTGCGGAGCTTGTCTGAGAAAGCCCGTTTACGCGGCTTGACGGGGGAAACAGAGCGTTTTAGTTTGACGGCAAGGCGGGTCTTCCCCCATGACTCCTACCCGCACGAGTTCTTCCCCCGAGACCCAGGCGTTTCCTGCCCAGGAAACCCGCACCGTTCTCCGTGCCAAAACCGTCGCGACCAGGCTTACGCCCGAGGAACTGGCCGAGGTCGAAGCCGCCGCCGAGCGCGACGGAAAGACCGTCGCCGAGTGGCTGCGCGAGATCGCCCTGCGAACAGCCCGGCGGCTGCCGGCGGATTCCATCGAGATTCTCCTGGCCGAGCAGATGGCCACCCGGTACGCCCTCTTGAATCTCTTCCATGCGACGGCTCTGGCGAACTCGGAGGGGAAGCAACTGCTCCCCGATTCCGTGCTCAAAATCCGCGACCAGGCCGACGCCCAAAAGTTAGCCAAAGCCCGCAAGACGCTCCAGGAGTTTCTCG
>Ga0335072_10007514_pt1 | contig 15860 bp, 14 predicted proteins | sample Lox_Sample_21_FD_206725 | JGI IMG/M metagenome (GOLD analysis project Ga0335072, IMG submission 206725) | Soil microbial communities from Loxahatchee National Wildlife Refuge, Florida, United States - Lox_Sample_2.1 | ecosystem: Environmental > Terrestrial > Soil > Wetlands | place: USA... | reverse complement strand
CGCCCGCGGCGTCATGTTGAATCACCACCGGGACGAAGGAAGTCAGGGTCCCGCCGCGACTGATCGGGGCCCCGAGTGCGATCGGCTCCGCCGCGCCCGCCCGCGCGCCCATCGCGGCGTTCACGGCTGGAACGACATACCGGATCAGACACATCAGCGTCGAGACCGGGTTGCCGGGCAGCCCGAACACCGCCTGCCCCCGAGGGCCGATGCCAAACCACATGGGCATTCCCGGGCGCTGCGCCACCTCGTGAAACACCTCTTCGACACGCAGCGACTTCAGGACTCTCGGCACGAAGTCGAATCTCCCCTTGGACACGCCACCGCTCAGGATCAACACGTCGCGCGCGGCCAGATGCAGCGCCAGCCGCTCACCCAGGATCTCCTCACTGTCCGGGATGTGGTCGTCGCCGATCGTCCGGAAACCGTGCCCGCGCAGCGCCGCCACGACAGCGTGAGCGTTCGAGCGGCGGATCTGGTGCTCCGCAATCGGCCGGCCCGGCTCCACGAGCTCATCACCGGTAGAGACGACCACGACGCTCGGCTGCCGGCTGACGTTGACCGCGGCCAGGCCCGCCGAGGCTGCCACGGCGATTTCCGGCGCCCCCAGGCGCATGCCGGCTCTCAGCATCGGCACGCCCGGCTGGCTGTCGGATCCTCGCTGTTGCACGTTGCGATGAGAGCCGCCCGAAGCGCCGTCCTTGAGGGTAACGATGCCCGCTTCGGCGTCGTACTCCTCCAGCGGAATGACGCAGTCGGTGCCGCGCGGCATGATCGCGCCGGTCGTGACCTCGATCGCACTGGAAGGGCCGGAAAGCGTGAGCGCCGGGGTGCCGGCGGCCTGCATCGCCTGGATGGTGAAGCGGCGCACTCCCTGCGCCAGCTCATCGCTGCGGATGGCGATGCCATCCATGCACACCCGATCGAACGGTGGATTGTCCCGTTCCGCGTAGACATCCTGCCGCAGGATGCTGCCCGCGCACTCGCTCAACGGCCGCGACTCGATGGGTGCGGGGGCCAGCCTGGCGTCCATGGCCTCTCGAGCCATCCGGGGGGTGATCGGCCGGCCGTCGGCACGAAGCATTCTATTCCTCAGTTGTCGTGGGCGAGCACCGGGTCGCTGCGGTACAGACCGGAAAACAGGCCCTTGAGCGCGGTGATCTTGGGCAGGTCGTTGTACATGATGTACGGGTTGTCCGGATGCCGCACGAGAAAGTTCTGATGATAGCCCTCGGCGGGGTAGAAGCCCTTATAAGCCTCGATGCGCGTGACGATGGGCGCCGGGAAGACATGGGCCTGGTCCAACTGGGCAATGTAAGCCTGCGCCACCGTCCGCTGGGCGGCGTCCAGCGGAAACAGGGCCGAGCGGTACTGGGTGCCTTCGTCCGGCCCCTGGTAGTTGAGCTCGGTCGGATTGTGGGCGACCGAGAAATAGACCTGCAGCAGCCGGCCGTAGCTCACCTGGGTGGGGTCGAAGGTGACCTGCACGGATTCCGCGTGTCCGGTGTTTCCGCCGCTGACCGTCTCGTACTGCGCGGTGGCGGCGGAGCCGCCCGAGTAGCCCGAGACCGCCTGTTGTACCCCGCGCACGTGCTCGAACACACCCTGCACGCCCCAGAAGCAGCCGCCGGCAAACACGGCCGTCTCGCTGTGCGCACCCGTCGCGGGCTCGTCCTGCGCCGGGGGCGGGATCCTGACCGGCGGCTCAGCCGATCGCGCGAGGTGTTGCCACATGAGCGCCCCGAGACCGAGTGTCGCAGCCAGAGCGACGATACGACCTACTGCTTTCATATGCGACCTCTCGATCAGCCGAAGGTGAATGAATACGCCTGCACGCCGGGATCGAGGAACTCGATCTCGAAGGTACGGTCGGTGACGCGACCCGTCTGCCGCACCAGCTGATACAACCGCTGGTCCGTCACCACGCCGCTGCCGTCGGGCGCGACGTCGCTGCCATGCGCATCGCCCGGAGCGGTCCCGTCTATGCGAATCACGAAGTGCACCGGCTTCCCGTCAGCGCCCGGTCCCAACACGAGGTGCAGGTCGCGCGCGTGAAACCGAAAGACGATGCGGCCCGCGGGACGCTGCAGCCGCGCCGACTGCGCGCCGATGCGCCAGTCGCCGGTCAGGCCCCAGTCGTTGAGGCCGAGCGCGGCGGGCACTGTGTAGTCCGCCATCGCATCGTGCACGGCGCCTCCCGCGGAGCTGAAGTTCTCGGCCCGATCGTAACCGATGTAAGTCTCCGGCGATTGCAGGTCTTTCTCGTCCGCGGCGGCCTGGGCGCCCTGCAGGGGCATGCCCTGCGCCGACAATCCGAGCGCCACCTGCAGCGCCTGCGGATGACCGGCATCGGCGAGCAGCTGCTGTATCGCACGCTCGGTCTCGTCGTAACTGCCTTCACCGAAGTGGTGATAACGGATCCGCCCCTGGGCGTCGACGAGATAGTGGGCGGGCCAGTACTCGTTGTCGAGCCCGTCCCAGATGGCGTACCTGTTGTCGATCGCGACCGGATACGTGATGCCGAGGTTGGCGACCGCCTGTTTGACGTTGCCCACGTCGCGCTCGAAAGCGAACTCCGGGTCGTGCACCCCGATCACCACCAGGCCATCGTCTTTGTACTTGCCGGCCCATGCCTTGACATAGGGCAGCGTGCGCAGACAGTTGATGCAGGAATACGTCCAGATATCCAGCAGCACGACCTTGCCGCGCAGACCCTGCGCGGTGAGCGGCGGTGAGTTCAGCCACTGCACGGCTCCCGAGAGCGGAGGAATCTGACCTTCCACCGGCAGCTCCAACGCCGGTGTGGGCGGTGCCGCAGCAGCGCCAGCGGCAGCGTCGGTAGAGGTCATCATCACTGTCCTGGCCTTTGCGATGCCTGCACTGCCGCCGTCGATCGCGTGCGAGCGCGGCTGATCCTTCGCCATCATGGCGCGAGACGGCGAGAGTCGATCGACCAGCCGCTGCTCCAGTCCGCCGGTGGCGACCGAAGAAATGCGCGCCAGCAGACCCGTATCGAGTCCCATTGAAATCGCGGCGACGCCCGCCAACATGGCCACGCCGATGCCGCGGCGGACCCATTCTCCGGCGCCCAGGGAGCGCTTCATCGCGGCGAAGACGCGGCCGCCGATCAGCAGCGCGACGGCGAGCGAGGTCGCCGCGCCTGCGGCATAGGCCGTCAGCAGCAGCGTCGTGCCGGCGTTGGCGCCGTGGATCGCCGCGCCAGCCAGCAGGAGCCCGAGGATCGGACCGGCACAAGGCGCCCAGAGCAGGCCGGTGGCGACGCCGAGCAGGAAGGAGCCGCCGGCGCCAGCCGGCTTCCCTTCGGACTGTGCTAGGTTCGCGAGGCGGTTGCCCGCGCTGACCAGGGGATGCGTCAGGCGCTCCGCCAGGCGCGGCCATATCAGTGTCGCGCCGAACACTGCGAGCAGCACGAGCGCCAGCGCCCGGCCCACCTGATTGGCGTGGACTGCCCAGCCGCCTCCCACCGCGGCGAGGGTGGCCACCGCGGCGAAAGTGACCGCCATGCCGGCGAGCAGCGGCAGGCTGCTGCGCAGGAAGGGCCGGTCGGCGCGTGCGAACACGAACGGCAGGACGGGCAGGATGCAGGGGCTGAGGATCGTCAGCACGCCGCCGAGATAGGCGAGAAGAATGAGCAGCATGAGCGTGTTCCTACGGAGCCGCGCCCGGCTTGAACGTCATGGCCAACCCGTTCATGCAGTAGCGCAGGCCGGTCGGCGGGGGGCCGTCGTCGAACACGTGGCCGAGATGCCCGCCGCAGCGCCGGCAATGCACTTCGGTGCGCAGCATGAAGAGTGACCGGTCCTCCTGGGTCGAGACCGCATTCGGCAGCGGCGCCCAGAAGCTCGGCCAGCCGGTGTGGCTGTCGAACTTGGTGCGTGAGGAGTAGAGCGGCAGCGCGCAGCCCGCGCAGGAGAAGACGCCGGAGCGATGCTCATCGTTCAAGGGGCTGGTGAATGGGCGCTCGGTGGCGGCCTGGCGCAGCACCGCGTACTGCCCGGGTGTCAACAGTCTGCGCCACTCCGCGTCGGTGTGCGTAACCTCGAACGCCCCCTTGGCAGCCGGCATGGAATTGCCGCCCGTGGCGGCCGCAGCGAAGGGCAATGCGTGCCGGCCCGCGGCGGCAAGCGCCGTCAGACCGGTGGCGGCCGAAAGCAGGAATCGTCTACGGCTCGGCATGGCAGGCTCCTCAGTGACTGCGCGCATGCTGGCACGCGCGGGCTGCCGAATCCTCACGGAGAGTTAAACGTTTCGTGATAACTGGCCCGCGGGCTTGGCCTATCATCACACCGCGTTGCCCCGAGGCAACGCGAGCCCATGGAACAGCAGAAACGCATACTGATCATCGAAGATGACGCCGACATCGCGGAGATGCTCGGCCTGCATCTGCGCGAAGAGCGCTACCAGATCGTCCACAGCGCCCGCGGCGATGACGGCCTGCGGCTGCTGGAGCGCCAGGCCTGGGATGCGCTGATCCTCGATGTGATGCTGCCCGGCGTCGACGGGCTGGAGATCTGCCGGCGCGTGCGCGCGATGCCGCACTACACCCCGATCATCATCATCAGCGCACGCTCCAGCGAGACCCACCGCATCGTCGGCCTCGAGCTCGGCGCCGACGACTATCTGGCGAAGCCTTTCTCCGTGCTGGAGCTGGTGGCGCGGGTGAAGGCGCTGCTGCGGCGCGTCGATGCGCTCGCCAAACCCGGCCCCGGGCAGGGCGACGGCCACGCCGGCGCGAGCCTGAGCCTGGGCAGGCTGCGCATCGATCCGGTCGCGCGCACCGCCGCGCTCGCGGGCCACGCTCTCGACCTGACACCACGGGAGTTCGACCTGCTGCATTTCTTCGCGCGCCACCCTGGCGAGGTGTTCTCGCGCATGGCGTTGCTCGACGCCGTATGGGGCTACAACCACGAAGGCTACGAGCATACGGTCAACACGCACATCAACCGTCTGCGCGCCAAGATCGAGACCAACCCCGCCGAGCCCGCATGCATCGTCACGGTGTGGGGGCACGGTTACAAATTCCTGCCGCCCGGCGAGGCCCCGTGAGCCTCACCCTGACGCAACGCCTGTCCCTGGTCTTCGCGTTGCTGCTGCTCGCCTGCTGCGGCGTCTCGGCCTGGCTGCAGGTCCGCTCCAGCGACCTGCGCGAGGAGGAAGTCATCCAGGGACTCTCGCGGGGGTTGGCGGCGCATATCGCTCAGAGCACGGAGCTGATGGACGCGGGCGGCCTGAGGCCCGATGCGGTGCGCAGCCTCTTCGGTCAGCTGATGGTGGTCAATCCCAGCGTCGAGGTCTATCTGCTCGACGACCAGGGACACATCACCGGGGACGATGCGCCTCCAGGTCACATCAAGCGCGCGCGGGTCGACCTTGCTCCCGTGCGCCGGTTTCTCGCCGGGGCGGCGCTGCCGATCCTCGGTGACGATCCGCGCAGCGTCGATGCCCATAAGGTCTTCAGCGCCGCGCCTCTGGCCGGGGCCGATGGCCGGACCGTCGGCTACATTTATGTGATCCTGCTCGGCGAGACGCGCGATACCCTGGCCGCGCGCGCCGCCGCGAGCGCCGTGCTGCGCAACACGCTGCGCTCCATGGCGCTCGTCGCCGTCCTGGCCCTCGCCGCGGGTCTGATCGCCTTCCGCTCTATCACCCGCCCGCTGCGGCGGCTGGCCGAGGCCTTGAGCGGCTTCGATCCGAGCGGCGACCCGGCCCGGCAGCCCGCGCTGGCCGGGATCCCGCCGCCGCGGGGCGCCGGGGACGCCGCGCCGAAACGCGCCGCGAAGGACGAAATCCAGGTTCTGGAGACGGCATTCGCCCAGATGGCGGCGCGAATCGGCGAGCAATGGAGCGCGCTGGCGCGCAGCGACCAGCAGCGGCGCGAGCTCGTGGCCAATATCTCGCACGACCTGCGCACCCCGCTCACCTCGCTCCACGGCTATCTCGAGATCCTCGCGCTGAAGGGCGAAGCGCTCAGCGAGAGCGAGCGCCGCCGCTATCTCGGCACCGCGCTGGCACAGAGCGACAAGGTCGGCAAGCTCGCCCAGTCGCTCTTCGAGCTGGCCCGCCTCGAGTACGGCATCGTCGCGCCGCAATGGGAGGACTTCGCGCTCGCCGACCTGATCCAGGACGTGCTGCAGAAGTTCGAGCTGGCGGCGCGCGGCAAGCGGATCGCGCTCGAGGCCAGCGTCCCGCCGCGCCTGCCCAACGTGCATGCAGACCTCGCGATGATCGAGCGCGTCCTCACCAATCTCATCGACAACGCGATCCGGCATACGCCCGAAGGCGGCACTGTGCGGATCGCGGTGGTGCCGCGCGAGGACAGGATCGCAGTCAGCGTGGCGGATACCGGCCCCGGCATTGCCCCGGAATTGCGCGCGGGCCTCTTCGTGCGCGCACTCCATGCCGGCGGGACACATCGCGGCGGCCTCGGGCTGGTGCTCGTGCAGCGGATGCTGCAGCTGCAGGGCAGCGAGATCAGGCTGCTGGACGTCGCGGGGATGGGAGCGGTGCTCGAATTCCTGCTGCAGGCCGCCGCTGCGTCGTCGAGATAGGCAGCTCTCTTACAGTCTGCAACATCCACGGCACTGCGCATTCGTCATTTTGCGGTAACAAATCCGCAACGTGCACGTCCTACGATCGTCCGCCGAACGATAACCAACATGGGTTCTCCAAGATGACAAGTTTCCGCCATCGGATCCTCGCCCCCGGCATGCTGACCGTCTCTGCCGCCGTCGCGCTGTCGCTCGGGCATGCGGGAGCGGCCCATGCTCAGGCGGCGCCCTTCAGTTTCACCGCGGACGATCTCGTCGTAGCGGTCGAGGGGAACGGCAGCGGCACGGCCGCCACCGCTTCCGGGAACAACGGCGCGGATGCCGGCCTGTATCTCGACAACCAGGCGGCCCCGATGACCCTCGACGAGTTTTCGCTCACCGGCACGACGGGCGCATTGGAGGTGGGATCGCTGATGCTGCCGCAGACGTCCGTCGCCGGCGGCAATTACGCAGTATCGGGCGAATACGGCTCGTCTTCCGAGGCGACTCTGCAGCTGTCGGGCAACGGCCAATATCTCACGATCATGGGCTACGCCGTCAACGCGGAGAGCTACAACTCCAGCTATGACCTCGATGGCGGCGGCACTTCGCTCGCGCAATCGCCGAACTCCACGACCAATCCCGGTAGCATCCCGAACGTCGCACGCGACATCGCTCTGATCAGCGCCAACGGCACGGTCAATTCGACCACCGCGCTCAGCAATGTGTTCAACGCGAACAATCCGCGCAGCGTCTACACGGAGAACGGCACCTCGTTCTATATTTCCGGGCAGGGAAACAAGGACCTCACCGGCGGTGTCTTCTACGTCGCGAATGTGGGCGCCACCACCGCGACGCCGATCACCGGGGCGGATACCAGCAGCAAGAGCAATGGCACCTACAATCAGGATACGCGCGACGTCCAGATCGTGAACGGACAACTGGTCGTGAGCGTGGATTCGAGCGAGGGCACGGCCAGCAAGGGACTGGACATCGACCGTGTCGGTACGCTCGGCAGCCCGGGCAATCCGCCGACGACGACCCTCAACCAGCAGCCCGTCGCCCTGAACGGCATCAACGGCGAGGTCACGCTGTCGAACGGCAACGGCAACTCCGTCAATGGGAGCAGCGGCAGCGTCTACCTGAGCCCCGACAACTACTTCTTCGCCAACGCCAGCACGCTCTATATCGCCGATACCGGCGATCCGAAGAACGGCAATCAGGGCACCGGCAGCGGCAGTCTCGGCGACGGCGGCCTGCAGAAATGGACCCTGAACGCCAGCACCGGGATGTGGCAGCTCGACTACACACTGTCGGGCGGCCTCAATCTCGTCTCGAATGCCGACGGCACCGCGACCCACGGGGTGAGCGGACTCTACGGCCTGACGGGGAAGGTCGTCGGCAACCAGGTGGAGCTCTTCGCCACGAGCTACGTGCTCGGGGATACCGATCAGACCTACCTCTACGGCATCACGGACACGCTGTCCGCCAGCATCGCCGCCGAGGCTTCCGGAGAGCAGTTCACGACCCTGGCGGTGGCGCCGGCCGACACCGAGTTCAAGGGCGTCTCGTTCGCGCCGGCCTCCACCGTGCCGCTGCCCCCGAGCCTGTCGCTGATGCTCGGCGGCCTGGCCCTCCTCGGTATCGCGGGAATGCGCAAGTCCGTGAGGGCCTGCTGAATGCACGCGCAAGGGCCGGCGCGGCAGCCGCGCCGGCCCACTGAGTGCTGCCCCTAGATCGCCGCGCAGACGGACTTCGTCTCCAGATAGTTGTTCAGCACCTCGTGGCCCATCTCCCGGCCCCAGCCCGACTGCTTGTAGCCGCCGAAGGGCATCGAGGCGTCGAAGATGTTGTAGCAGTTGATCCAGACGGTGCCGGCGCGCAGCTTGTTGGCGATGCGGTGCGCGCGCCGCATGTCGCCCGTCCAGATGCCGGCGGCGAGGCCGTACACGGTGTCGTTGGCGCGGCGGATGAGGTCATCGTCGGCTTCCTTGAACGGAGTGACGGTAACGACGGGCCCGAAGATCTCCTCCTGGTAGACACGCATGTTCTCCTGCGTGCCGTCGAGGACCGTCGGCTGCACGAAGTACCCCGAGCTGCCATGGCGATTGCCGCCCGCCACGGTGCGCGCGCCTTCCTCCCTGCCGGACTTGAGGAAACCCGTCACACGCTCGAACTGCACCTTCGACACCAGCGGGCCCATCTGGGTCTCGGGGTCGAGACCGGGGCCGAGCCGGATCTTCTTCGCCGCCTCGCTGACACCCTCGAGCACGCGATCGTAGCGCTTCTCCTGCACGAAGAGGCGCGAGCCGGCGCAGCAGCACTGGCCGTGATTGAAGAAGATCGCACTCGAGGCGCCGGGGATGGCCACATCCAGATCGGCATCGTCGAGCACGATGTTGGGTGACTTGCCGCCCAGCTCGAGCGTGACCTTCTTGAGATCGTTGGCCGCGGCCTTGACGATCAGCTTGCCCACCTCGGTGGAGCCGGTGAAAGCCACCTTGTCGACGTGAGGATGCGCCGCGAGCGGGGCGCCGCAGGTCTCGCCGAATCCGGTGACCACATTGAGCACGCCGGGCGGCAGTCCGGCATCGAGGCACAGCTGTGCCAGGCGCAGCGCCGAGAGCGGTGTCTCCTCGGCGGGCTTCAGCACGACGGTGCAGCCGGCGGTGAGCACCGGCCCGAGCTTCCAGGCCGCCATCAGCAGCGGAAAATTCCACGGGATGATCTGCGCGACGACGCCGATCGGCTCCCGGCGGGTGTAGGCGTGATACTGCGCGCCCGGCGTGTACGGCACCGAAAGCGCGATGGTGTTGCCTTCGATCTTGGTCGCCCATCCGGCCATGTAGTGGAACAGGTCCGCCGCCAGCGGCACGTCGGCGGCGCGCGCCACATTGATGGGCTTGCCGTTGTCGAGCGACTCGAGCTGTGCCAGCTCCTCCAGGTTCTCGAGGATGAGGTCGCCGATCTTCCATAGGATCCTGCCGCGCTGCGAAGGCGACATGTTGGGCCACGGACCGCTGTCGAAGGCCCTGCGCGCGGCGGCGACTGCGCGATCGACATCGGCCTTCTTGCAGTCGGCGACGCGGGCAAGAACTTCCTCGGTCGCGGGATTGAATACTTCGAAGGTCTCACCGTCCTGTGCGCTCTGCCAGCGGCCATCGATCAACGCCTGACGAGGCTGACCGATGAAAGTCGTGACGCGCGGGCTCAAAGAGGTGAGGTCGACAGCTGCGTTCATGTGGAGTCCTCCAGGGGGCGCAAGAGGGGAGGTGCTGTTCGGGAGGCTACGGTACACCCATTTTGGAGCCGCCGCCGCCGGCAGCCGGCAGCGTTGCCTTGGCCGTAATCCGTGCGCGGCCCGCGCACAGACTGGTCCATATTGGGTACAGTCGCCCGCGCAACACATCTCACAGTCTGAGACTTTTGCTTACAGCCGTGCCGGGCCGCCTCCCTAGAATGCGGGCCCATGAGACCTTTGATCTGCGTCCTGGCGGCAACGGCGCTGTTGGTTCTACAGAGCGGCTGCGCCCAGCAGCCGTACCGCCACCACGGCGGCCCGCCTTCCATCGACCAGCTTGCCACCGAGCTCGATCTCAACGCGACTCAGAAGACGCAGGTGGCGCAGATCCTCGACGACGAGCACGCCCAGCGCGAGCAGCTGCGCAGCTCCGGTGCCGGCCGGGATCAGATGCAGGCGCTGCAAAGCGACCTCATCTCGAAGCTGAGCGCCGTGCTGACTCCCGATCAGCTGCAGAAGTTCGAGCAGCTCGAGCAGCAGGGGCGCCACCATCGACACGGATTCGGCGGCTATGGCGGCGGCTACGGCCAGGGACCATCGGCGGAGTAGGCGCCTGAGGACGGCTCATGGGCCGCTGCGCAACTGAAAGCGCCGGCGGAATTCCCTGGGAGCGAGGCCGAAGGTGCGCTCGAACGCGCGCCGAAAGCCGTCTGCGCTCGCGAATCCAACCGCCCGCGCCACGCTCTCCAGGGAGCGAACCGGGCCGAGCAGCCGGCGGCGAGCCTCATCCAGGCGCAGGCGCTCGACATACGCGGCTGGAGGCAGCCCGAAGGTCGCGCGGAACTCCCGGCTGAAGTGACGTGTTCCCAGGCCGACCTGTTCGGCGAGGGCTTCCACCGACAAGTCCGCATCCAGGTGACGGAGCATCCATTGGGAGAGGTCGCGAAAGCGGTCGAGGGCGCGCACCTGGAACTGCAGCGGCTCGGAGAACTGCGCCTGGCCGCCGGCTCTCTTCAGGTAGACGACCAGATCACGGGCCACCCGCAAGGCGACGCGCTCGCCGAAATCCTCTTCCACCAACGCCAGCGCCAGGTCGATCCCGGCCGTGATTCCGGCCGAAGAGTAATAACTCCCATCGCGGATATATAACGAGTCGCAGTCGAACCGCACCTCGGGAAACCGGCGGGCGACGTCCTCGGCGTAGCGCCAATGCGTGGTCGCACATCTGCCGTCGAGAAGTCCCGCGGCCCCGAATGCATAGACGCCGGTGCAAACCGAGACCATTCTGCGGGTGTGATTCGCCCGCCTGCGGAGAAAGGCGGCGACGGCCCCGGCGATATCCTGATCCGCCCGCAGGCTCATGCCCCCGGGCACGATGATGGTGTCGAGCTCGGGCGCCTCATCGAAGCTCGCGTCCGCGGCGATTTTGAGTCCCGACTGAGAGAGAAAGCTTCGCCCCCCGGCGCTGATGACCAGCGTCCGATATCCCGGTGAGTCGGCCGACAGCGCCTCGTTCGCCAACTGGAAGGTGTCGGCGGGCCCGACCAGGTCGAGCGCCTGGATTCGTTCGAATCCGACCAAACCGATCGTGAGAGTCCCCATGCGGGCCGCTCTTTCATGTCAGTGCGCCGCCGGTGAGCTTCTCAATGCCATGTGCCGGCGCGCAAGTCCGCTTTGGTCGTGTTCTCGTCCGATGCGGGATCCCGAGCCGGCCGTACGCTGCGGGCATGTCATCTGCAGCGCTCGCCAGTCCGGTCGTGCTCCGCACGCGCCTCGCGATTCTTGCGGCCCTCGCCGGCATCTCGCTGCTGGTCTCCTGCGTGCCGGCCCGTGCCGCCCATGCGCCCCACGCCCGGCAGGGCAGCACGCCGGTTACGATGTCGACGCGAGCGTCCGCGTGACTCCAGTCAATTAGGACTCGCGGCCCTTGCCGATCTGCGACTGGCAGTAGTTCTCGATGCCGATGCGCGCGATCAGGTCGAGCTGGGTCTCGAGGAAGTCGATGTGCTCTTCCTCGGACTCGAGGATGTGCTCGAAGATCTCGCGGGAGATGTAGTCCGCCGCCGACTCGCAGTCGGCGATCGCATTCTTCAGGACTTCGCGCGCGGCCATTTCGAGCTTCAGGTCGCACTGGACGCATTCCTTGACGTTCTCGCCGATGAGGAGCTTGCCGAGGTCCTGCAGGTTCGGCAGTCCGTCGAGGAAGAGGATGCGCGCGATCAGGCGGTCAGCATGCTTCATCTCATCGATGGACTCCGAGTACTCGGTCTCGCCGAGCCGCTCGAGGCCCCAGTTGCGGAACATGCGCGAATGGAGGAAGTACTGATTGATCGCGGTGAGCTCGTTCTTCAGCACCGCGTTCAGATGCTGCAGGATCTTCGGATTACCCTTCATGCCGAATGCTCCACTCGCGATGAAAGTGGGTGAGCATGGCCGAGGAGGGCTGAGGACGCAACAGCGGGGGAGGCCAGGGAGCACTCCCGAGGGGATGTACTACGCTGCGTTGGAACGTGTGCGTTCGCGGAGGGACTCGTCGACGACGTTGCGTGCGACGTCTTCGCAGCGTCCGCAGCACATCCCCACGGGGAAGATGCACTGCACGTCGCTCAGCGACGCCGCTCCGCCGGACACGGCATCGCGGATCTGGTGGTCGGTCACTGCACAGCAAACGCATACGTACATGGCGAAGGAATGGTAATGGTAAATAAGAATCATTGTCAATAAGACCCCGGGGTCGGCGGGCGGGCTTGCCGGTGCGATAATTTCTGACTAAAGTCAGAGAATGCAGGATATCGAGCGAATTCGGGCCTTCAACCGTACGGTCACCCGCCGGCTCGGCGTCCTCAACGAGCGTTACCTGGGCCGCAACCGGCCGCTCGTCGAGTCGCGGCTCCTCTATGAGATCGGCACCCGAGGCGCCTCGGTCCGCGAGCTCCGTACACGGCTTGGCCTCGACTCGGGGTTCTCGAGCCGTCTATTGAGGGCGCTCGAGCGCAAGAAGCTGCTCAAAACCGAGCGGGCAGGCTCGGATGGGCGGGTCAGGGTCGCGCGTCTGACACGGTCCGGCCTCGCGGAGCTCGGGCGCCTCAACTCCCGCGCCGACGATCTCGCGCGCTCCATGCTCGCGCCTCTGAGTGCGGAGCAGGCCCGGCGGCTCGTGGCCGCCATGAGTGAGGTCGATCGTCTGGTGCGCGCCTCCAGCATCGAGTTCGCGCCGGAGGATGCCCGTAGCGCAGACGCGGAGCGGTGCCTGCAACGATATTACGCCGAGCTGGCAGCCCGATTCCCCGGTGGCTTCGCGCTGCACGCCGACGACGCACCTGACATGGACGAGGTCGCCCCGCCCGGGGGCTGCATGCTGATGGCACGGCTTTTCGGTGAGCCGGTCGGCTGCGGAATGATCCGCACCCTGGCGCCCGGAGTAGGGGAGCTCAAGCGCATGTGGGTATCACCCGAGGTCCGCGGCCTCGGTGTCGGCCGCCGCCTGCTGGCGGAGCTCGAAGCGGCTGCTCTCGAACGCAAGCTGCGCACGGTTCGCCTGGATACCAACGGCACTCTCGCCGAGGCTCTCAGCCTCTATCGCGCCTCCGGATACCGCGAAATCCCCCGTTACAACGACAATCCCTACGCCCAACACTGGTTCGAGAAGGTATTGAGCTGACCCGGCCTCAGTCTCAGTCTCAGTGGCGCGCCATCCGCTCGAGCCCGATGCTGGTGCGCTCCGCTTCCTCCACCATCTTCCTGCGGATCACCCAGGGGCCCAGCACCGGAGGCACCCAGAATGCGGGCACCAGATCGATGTCGACGTCCAGGCAGGTCAATGCCCGATTCGTGGCACAGGGCCTCACGACCCACAACGCATGACCTCCTTTGAAATCGCCGCCGCGAGGAATCAATTCCGCATCGAGCGTGCCGCCGTCAGCACCAGTCCTGGCCGTCATGACCTGCTCCTGGTGCAGGGTCTTGCAGAAGATCAGCAGGCAGGTATGAACCGCGGTGTAGAGCCGTACGCGCCCAGGCATTCCGGTTGACTCGACGCGCGCCGCCCGCAGATCGGGGTTGTAGCGCATCATGGCAGGGAAGTCCTGCAGCGCGCGGAATACCGCGGGCGGCGGCGCATCGATTGCGATATGCATGCCGATGGCGAAGGTTTCGCCGTTGCGCGCCACCTGCACACGCAGCACCTGTGCCGCATGCGCCTGCATCGCGAACCACGACAGCGCCACCGCAACCCAGAAGGGCGATTTCCGGCATCTCCGCACGACCATGCCCAGCCTCTACCGGTCATCGGGCGGCCTGTCAATGCGCACCATCGCCGCAATTGCCAGCCGCCGCAAATCAGTCCAAAATTCGCCCCCGCTCCGAAGCCCGCGCAAGCACCCCGCGGCTTCTCGTCCTCCCCAATGGCTAGGTGGCAGAGTGGTCATGCAGCGGCCTGCAAAGCCGTCTACGCCGGTTCGATTCCGACCCTAGCCTGATTTCCCCTGTCCTGCGACGTACCAAGAAGATCAATGGCGTCGCAAAAAGCCCAGAAAACCCTGCAAATCCAGCCTATCGGCGTCCCGAGCTGTCCATTGACAGGATACCACAGGGTGGGGTACATGGCAGGGGTATCTCAGGAACCAACTTACAGATACCCCACTTTCGCTATGCCAGTGCTAAACGAGGCCAAGATCCGCAGCGCCAGGCCGCAGGAGAGGGCCTATAAGCTCTTCGACGAGCGGGGGCTATTCATGCTAGTCACCCCGACGGGCGGGCGCCTGTGGCGGTTCAGATATCGGCTGGGTGGGGTAGAGAAACTGTTGACGCTCGGCGCATACCCCGACGTGACCCTGAAGCGGGCACGCGAGAAGCGGGAGGATGCACGCAAGTTAGTGGCGGATGGGGTCGATCCGAGTGCGAAGCGGCAGGCTGAAAGGGCTTCGCACGCCCATACCTTTGAGGCGATCGCGCGCGAATGGCTGGAGCTGCAAAGCAGGTCGCTGGCGCCCGAGACGATGGAGATCCTCGGGACGCGGCTCAAGAGCTTCCTGTACCCGTATGTCGGGAGTCGTCCGATCGCGTCCATTACGGCTCAGGAACTCCTCGCTGCGCTCCGACGTATTGAGGCGCGCGGCAAGCACGAGACCGCACATCGGGTGCGGGCGCTAGCGGGGAGAATCTTCCGCTACGCAGTAGCGACGGGACGCACTCAGCATGATGTCGCGGCAGATCTTAAGGACGCTTTGGCGCCAGTAAGCTCGCGGAACTTCGCGTCAGTTACGGATCCAGGGCGCGTCGGCGAGCTGCTCCGGGCGATAGATGGCTACTCCGGCCAGCCCGTAACCGCCCTTGCGCTGAAACTTGCCCCCTTGGTCTTCGTCCGTCCTGGCGAGCTTCGGGGTGCAGAGTGGTCCGAATTCGACCTCCAAGCGGCGGAGTGGCGAATTCCGGCGCTTCGCATGAAAATGGGTGAGCAGCACCTTATTCCACTTTCCCGACAAGCCGTGGCAATTCTGCGAGAGCTCCGATCTTTGGCAGCCGGCGGACGATATGTCTTTCCGTCACTCCTGAGTCGTGATCGGCCTATGTCGGAGAACACCGTTAACGCTGCATTACGGCGGCTGGGATATAGCGCGGATGAACAGACTGGTCACGGATTCCGCACCATGGCCAGCACGTTGTTGAACGAGCAGGGATTCCCTCCAGACGTTATAGAGTTACAACTGGCGCATGCGGAACGCAACAAAGTGCGGGCCGCTTACAATAGAGCGCAAAGGCTACCCGAGAGGCGCGCCATGATGCAGGCATGGGCGGACTATCTGGATACCTTGCGTGACAACAAAGTACCAATATCTACGGTTGAGACATTTGAGATTGCGGCCGTCCCGCCGGAATCTCGCATAGAGCAAGCTCAGTAGCTCGACCAGATAACGTGGATCGCACAGGAAACAGATGACGACGACGAGGAAACTTACCGACCTCTTCCGCGCGCTCGCAGCGGAGGATATCGCGTCTGCAATGGCACTTGCGGAGCAGTTATGTGCTCTAGAGGAGCAACAAGGTCATCGAGGGGTGGCGCGCCGACTCCG
>Ga0335072_10007513_pt1 | contig 15860 bp, 12 predicted proteins | sample Lox_Sample_21_FD_206725 | JGI IMG/M metagenome (GOLD analysis project Ga0335072, IMG submission 206725) | Soil microbial communities from Loxahatchee National Wildlife Refuge, Florida, United States - Lox_Sample_2.1 | ecosystem: Environmental > Terrestrial > Soil > Wetlands | place: USA... | reverse complement strand
CCTGGTCCCTGAGGGTCAGTCCACAAGTGTCGCAGAAACTCGCGAACTTAGCCACAAACGACAGCTTTATCCCTCGATTCGGAAAATTCCGTCTGAACCTTCAGTCAAGCCTGGTGTTCCATTTGGGTCAAGTGACCAGGTCATGAGTCGCCGGATCGGGCTGCTCGGAGGAACTTGCACACGGCAGCCAGCCTGATCCGATGACGTCGGCCGGCGGAGTCGGCGGGCTTGGCGCTGCGGACGTGCTGCGAGGCGCCGCCTGATTCAATAGCCCGGCCTTCGTGCACTACTCTCGTACTGTCATGAGCGCGACACTGACTTACACGCTGCTGCGGGTGCTGATCTTCTTGGCGGTCGGCCTCATCCTCGCGCTGTTCGGCCTGCGCGGCATCCCGCTGATCCTGCTGGCGCTGGTCATCAGCGCGATCCTCAGCCTGCTGTTTCTTTCCAGGCTGCGCGACCGCATGTCCATCTCGCTGTCTGGCCGGATCTCCCGGTTCGGCTCCAAGCTGGACGCAGGAACCAAGTCCGAGGACACCGACTAGGCCCGCGCCGGTGAAGCAAGCGCCGGCTACCGGTCCGCTGCCGCCTGCTCGGCGAGCCAGCCTCCCGAGATCAGCATCGTGAGCACGGCTTGTACCGCGGCGGACCGGCTGACCACCGAGGTGTCGATGACAAGTTCGGCGTCCGCAGGCACCTCATAGGGATCCGAGACGCCGGTGAACTGTCCGATCACCCCGGCGCGTGCCTTGGCATACAGGCCCTTGCGATCGCGCGCCTCGCAGACCTCCACCGGCGTCGCCACGTGGATCAGGAAGAAGTCGCCAGTCTCACTGACCATCTGCCGGACCTGAGCCCGAGCGGCAGCGAACGGGGCGATCGGCGCGCAGATCGCGATGCCGCCGTGCCGGGCGATCTCCGCAGCCACGAAGCCGATGCGGGCTATGTTGAGATCCCGGTCCGCACGGGAGAACGTCAAACCCGCTGACAGCAGCTGGCGCACCAGGTCGCCGTCGAGCAGCGAGACCTGACGATCGCTCCGCTCAGTCAGCACGTCCGCCAGGTCACGGGCGATCGTCGACTTACCGGAGCCGGACAGCCCGGTCAGGAACAGCACGAGCCCCCGCTCGGATCGTGGCCGCCGCACCCGCCGCAGCTCGCGAGCGACGGCGGCTGGCATGACCCAGGGCGGGATCTCGGATCCAGCGTCGAGCAAGTCGCCGAGCTGGTCAGCGGACAGGTCCTCACGCTCGGTCCCGGCCTCGATCAGCGCGTGCGGCCGCCACACCTCGGCCCGCGGGTCGTAGGCCCAGTCGCCGGACGGGACGATCGGGATCGCTGCGCTGGCTGCGAGGTCGGCGCCAGCCGGCAGGTCCGCTGCGTCGGGAGCGAATCCGTCGGCCATCAAGTGCGTGGCCCCGTAGGCCGCCGCTACCCGGGCCCGCAGGGCAAGCTCACGCGCCCGGCCGTCGGCGAAACCAGGCCGTGGCGGGAGCGGTACAGGTACGACTCGCGCTCCGGGCGGCAGGCTCGGCATCGCCGCCAGCACGGAGCGGATCAGCGCCTGCGGCGTGCTGACGACATCAACATGGCCGCCAACGAGAGGCAGGATCAGCACCTGCGCCTTCAGCTGGCCAGCCAGGTGCTTGATCTGCCCGATCTGCCGGCTGGTCAGCGGCGACCTGGTCGCGAATGCCAGCACCGGGCCACTGCCTAGCTCCGAACGGCTTGCCGCCGGAGTCAGCATCAGCCGGCGGAACGGCCCGTGCTCGGGCACCCGGTTTGCCGACACCGGTCCCGCCAGCCGCACCAGGCCGGTCTGTGCAATCCCGGTCTGGGCGGGCGCGGCCAGTGCCATCGGATGCAGCGCGTCGGTTCGCGGCATCTCGGGACCCAGCGCCGTCCGCTCGTGGATAGTCAGGACAGCGATCGGCGTACCCTCCGGATCGGCCAGCAACAGCCGGTCCGACAACTCCGCAGCCGCAGGCAGCGCCGCCGCCGGAACGTCCAGCGTGACGACGGCCGGGAACGGCGTTCCATCGGCGAGCCGCCAGTACTGCCCGACCGCCGCTGCATCCGCCATCGTCATGAAGCCGGCCAGCGGCGCCAGCGCTCCGGACAACAGCAGCTCGAGATCGCCAAGCTGACTGGCGCTAAGCGTGCAGGTCGGCAAAGAACTGAGCTCGGCCGACGACACAGCCTGCGCTTCAGCGGTCACGTTCTCCTCCATCCCGCTCCCACCGGGCATGCCTGAGGTTACACGTGACGGACGGAGAAGGCGCAGCTAGTGCACCCCGGTCTCGCCGGATATGACCCTGGCGAACGGGTCCTCCGGCTTACGTATCACGTAGTGCAGCTCGTCGTGTCCGCTCGTGAATCGGCCGCCCGACAGCCACCGGACCAGCGTGCGCGCCGCCGCCGTCGCACCCATCCGGTCTGAGACAGCCCGGCATGCCTGGCGGTGCGCGATGACTAGCCCGTGTCTGCTCACGAAGCGTTCGACACCGCGCGCGGACGCGATCGGCTCGTACCGGGCAGGGAACGGCCCGGGCTGGCCGGGCCTGGCCAGGTGCCAAGCCATAACTCGCGCGAACTGCGGCAGCATGCGGTCGAGCGCCCCCATCGCGCTCAGCCTGTCGGGGGTTCTCAGCAGCAGCAGCCCGCCAGGACGCAGCGCACCGACCAGCCGGCTGAGCACAAGCTCGGCGTTCCCGATCCGGTGCAGCAGCATGGAGCACTGCACAATATCGAGGGAACGTGGCGTCAACGGCAACTGCCGCAGCTCCGCCAGTGTCGCTGCGCGCAACTCAGGTCGGCTTTCGGCCGTCTCGCGTGCGGCCGGGCAGTCATCGTCGGCCTGGGACACGACCAGGTCGGCGCCGCTGGCACGGACTGCAGCCAAGTCGAGTTCAGGGCCGGCCGTGGTGCAACCCGCCTGGAGAATGCTGATCGGGCGATCTGGATGCTGGGCCGCGTACTCGGCCGTGACCCGGGTGAACTCATCGGCTGGCGCGTCTGCCGGGGTCGGCCAGGCACCACGTACCGCAGCCGCCGACGCTCGGTGCCTGCCCTTCGAGCCAGGGCTGGTCGCTACGACATCGAGTCCTGGCGGTATGTCTGCGCTCGCCACGGACACTTAGAGTAGCGCTACCAGTACTCTCAGTACCTGCAAGGGTCACGAAACCTCGGAGCGTCGCGTACACCGGCGTCGCTATCGGGTACTGAGCCTGTCAGGTACTCAGCGTCGAGTACCCGACAGAGACCGACCGCGAGGCCGTAAACTGTACCTATCCCGTTGTCGTGCAGTGCACGGCCGTCAATGGCCGGTTGCAACTCGGCGCGGGCCTTTCGTGCTGCCTAAGTTAGGACGAAATGAGTCTTTCCGGTCTTCTTCCGGTAATCAATGCTGACCCAGAGCTCCGGCGTGCGCTCGATCAGGCCGCTGAGCTTCCCGCGCTCGGTGGCGATCTGATCGCCCCAGCCTCACTGCGCCCTCTTCTGGTAGCGGCGCTTGCCGCCCGCGCCGTGCAGGACGGTGCTGCGCGGGACGGTGCTGGCCAGGACGTGGCTCGCGAAGACAGGGACGCCGAGGCGCCGTCCGCCACGGCCCGTCCGCAGGTCACGCTTGCGGTCACCGCCACTGCGCGGGAGGCCGAGGAACTCGCCGCCGCGCTCGGCTCGCTGCTCGGGGAGGACCGCGTCGGCTACTTTCCGGCCTGGGAGACACTGCCCCACGAGCGGCTCTCGCCCCGGTCGGACACCTCCGGCCAGCGTCTCGCCGTGCTCCGCAGGCTGGCTCATCCGGATGCCGCTGACCCGCGGTCCGGCCCGTTGCTGGTCGTTACCACGCCGGTTCGCAGCCTGCTGCAGCCGATGGTCAGCGGCCTCGGCGAGCTCGCTCCGGTCAAGCTGGCCGCTGGGCAGGAAGCCAGCCTTGACGAGGCCGTCACGCATCTGGTCGAGATCGGTTACGCGCGGGTCGACATGGTCGAGCGCCGCGGTGAGATAGCGGTGCGCGGCGGCCTGCTGGACGTGTTCCCGCCGACCGAAGAGCACCCGCTGCGGGTGGAGTTCTGGGGTGACGAGGTCGAGGAGATCCGTTACTTCAAGGCAGCGGACCAGCGCAGCCTCGGGGGCGCGGACGAGGGTCTCTGGGCGCCGCCGTGTCGCGAGCTGCTGCTGACTCCGGGCGTCCGTGCGCGCGCCCGTCAGCTCGCGGCAGAGTGGCCGGGCCTGCAGGACATTCTCGGCAAGATGGCCGAGGGCATCACCGTCGAGGGCATGGAAGCCCTGGCCCCGGCGCTGACCGACAAGATGGACTTGCTGCTGGACTATCTGCCGAAGGGCGGCAAGATCATTGCCTGCGATCCGGAGCGCATCCGCGCTCGGGCGGCAGACCTGGTCTGGACCAGCCAGGAGTTTCTCGAGGCGTCGTGGGTGAACGCTGCCGCTGGCGGGGACGTGCCGATCGACCTGGGCGAAGCCGCGATCCGGCCGATCGCCGACGCGCGGGCGGCGGCCGCGGCGATGGAGTTGCCCTGGTGGACGATCACGCCGTTCGCAGCGGCCGATTCCGCCAGCGCTAACCCAACCGCTGACGGTACTAGCGCTGCCGACATTGCCACCGTTGACGGGGAAGTTACCGGCGGCGGCGTCGATGAGCCTGCGGCGTTCCTGATATCAGCTGAGCCTGCGCCCGCCTACCGGGGAGATACGAGCCGGGCGCTCACCGACATTCGCCGCTGGCAGGCCGAGGACTGGCGGGTCGTGCTGGTGACCGAGGGCCACGGGCCTGCCCGGCGGCTGGCTGAGCTACTGCGCGGCGACGGTCTCGGTGCCAGGGACGGGGACCTCGAGCAGGTGCCCGAGCCCGGGCTCGCGCACGTTGCGACCGGGTTGCTGGAATCCGGGTTCATCTGGCCAGGCGCCCGGCTTGTCGTCCTGGCCGAGGCGGATCTGGCCGGAACGCGGACGGGCGCGCGCCCGTCGCACCGGATGCCGAGCCGCCGGCGGGGCGGGATCGATCCGCTCCAGCTCACGCCCGGCGACTTCATCGTGCACGAGCAGCACGGGGTCGGCCGGTACCTGGAGATGACTAGCCGGACTATCCAGGGCGCGACCAGGGATTACCTGGTGATCGAGTACGCGCCGAGCAAGCGCGGTCAGCCGCCGGACCGGCTGTATCTGCCCACCGATCAGCTGGATGAGGTCACCCGCTACACCGGCGGCGAAGCGCCGACGCTGCACCGGCTTGGCGGCGCGGACTGGGCGAAGGCCAAGGGCCGGGCGCGCAAGGCGGTGAAGGACATCGCAGCCGGGCTAATCCGGCTGTACCAGGCCAGGATGGCGTCGCCGGGGCACGCGTTCGGGCAGGATACGCCGTGGCAGCGTGAGCTGGAAGATGCCTTCCCCTACGTAGAGACCCCCGATCAGCTCGCCGCCGTCGAGGAGGTCAAGGCGGACATGGAGCGTGCTGTCCCGATGGACCGGCTGATCTGCGGGGACGTCGGCTACGGCAAGACCGAGATCGCGGTGCGGGCGGCATTCAAGGCAGTTCAGGACGGCAAGCAGGTCGCCGTTCTGGTCCCGACCACGCTGCTGTCTGCGCAGCACTTCGCGACCTTCAGCGAGCGGTACGGGGCGTTCCCGGTCACGGTCCGGGCTATGTCCAGGTTCCAGTCGACGGCCGAGGTGACCGACACGCTGGACGGCCTGGCCTCGGGCAAGGTCGACATCGTTATCGGCACGCACCGGCTGTTGTCGCCTGAGGTCAGGTTCGCCCGGCTCGGCCTGCTGATCATCGACGAGGAGCAGCGGTTCGGGGTCGAGCACAAGGAGTACCTCAAGCAACTGCGCACCGAAGTGGACGTCCTCGCCATGTCGGCCACTCCGATCCCGCGCACGCTGGAGATGGGCATCTCCGGGATCAGGGAGATGTCCACGATCCTGACCCCGCCCGAGGAGCGGCACCCGGTGCTGACCTCGGTGACCCCGTATGACGAGAGGCAGATCGCGGCGGCCATCCGGCGCGAGCTGCTGCGGGACGGCCAGGTGTTCTTCGTGCACAACCGGGTCTCGTCGATCAACAAGGCCGCCGCCAGGATCGCCGAGCTAGTGCCAGAGGCGCGCATCGGGATCGGCCATGGCCAGATGAACGAGCACACGCTCGAGAAGGTGATGAGCGGGTTCATCGAGCGGGAGTTTGACGTGCTGGTCTCGACCACGATCGTCGAGTCGGGCCTCGACATCCCGAACGCGAACACGCTGATCGTGGACCGTGCCGACGCTTACGGACTGCCGGACCTGCACCAACTGCGCGGCCGGGTCGGACGCGGGCGGGAGCGTGGGTACGCGTACTTCCTGTACCCGCCCGAGAAGCCGCTGACCGAGACCGCGCACGAACGGCTCGCGACACTGCAGCAGCACACCGGGATCGGAGCCGGACTGCACATCGCGATGAAGGACCTGGAGATCCGCGGCGCCGGCAACCTGCTCGGCGGCGAGCAGTCCGGGCATATCGCGGCCGTCGGGTTCGACCTGTACGTGAAGATGATCGGCGAGGCCGTCCGGGAACTGCGCGGCGAGGGTCCCGCCGAGCGGGCAGAGGTGCGGATAGAGCTGCCGGTCGACGCGCACATCCCGCACGACTACATCACCGGCGAGCGCCTGCGGCTGGAGGCCTACACCCGGATCGCGTCCATTGACTCGGTGCACGACATCGACGCCGTCCGGGACGAACTGGCCGACCGGTACGGCGCCGTTCCGGTCCAGGTGGAGAACTTGCTGGCGGTCGCGCGGCTCCGCGCGGTCGCCCGGCAGGCCGGCCTGACCGATATCACGCTGCAAGGTAACTACATCAGGTTCGCGCCGGTAGACCTGCCTGAGTCGAGGCAGGTCCGGGTGCAGCGGCTGTACCCCAGGACCGTGCTCAAGCCGGCCGTCAGTAACATGCTTGTGCCGGTGCCGAAGGCGGTGCCTGGCAACGCAGGGTCGGGTAGCACGCGAGCTGGTACCGGGCAGACGATTTCGCTCGGCGCTCCGCCGCTGCGCGATACTGGACTGCTCGCCTGGTGCGAGGAACTGATCGAGTCGGTGCTTGGCGGGCTCCCCCAGGCCGGACCGGCTGGTGACGGGCAGGATCCGGCGCGCTAAGCGCAACGGCCCTGGCCTGACCAGGGAGGACAGGGTTAGAAGGATGAGCAAGGTCAAGTCCCGCTCATGGCTGCGGGTAGCTGCCGCAGTGGCCGTCGTCGGCCTGGCCGCGTCTGCCTGCGGCACCGTGAAGATGGGTGCCGCGGCGATTACGGGAAACAACTCGATCTCCTCGGCCTCGCTGACTTCGCAGGTAGCCAACCTCAACGCTGCCTACACGGCGGATGAGGCCAAGGGCGTCAAGCCGCAGCGAGCGGTCGGCCAGGAAGCTCAGCAGGTGCTGACCTGGATGATCTTGTTCCGCGTCTACGACCAGGTCGCGGCGCGGAACCACATCTACGTCTCCACGGCGCAGGCGGACCGGCAGCTAGCCCAGCTGACGAGCGAGGCTAAGGCGAGCAAGGCGACGCTGGCGGAGTATGCGTCGGCGGGCGGAGCTGTGCCGCCAGACCTGATCCCTCAGCTAGGGCAGTACTTCGCGATCCTGTCGGACCTCGAGGGACGGATCGACGGCGGGAAGACGCCGACTACCACGGCCGGGCAGGACAAGGTGGAGTCGGCGGTGGTCCACGACCAGTGCGTCGCGTCGAAAGATCTGGGCATCACGGTGAATCCGCAGTTCGGGGTCTGGGACTACCGCAGCTACTCCGTCGTGTCAGCTCCGCCGACCCTGGCCGCCGCGCCGACGCCGTCGGCAGCTAAGACCCCCGCGCTGACCAAGGCGCCCTGCTAGAAGCCTGGAGCTGCAGGTGACGGCCGAGCGGGACCGGGACGGTGCGGAGACACCCGCGGCGACGACCCCGGTGCGCGGAACGCGGCTGCTCGAGCTAGTCCGGATCATGGACACGCTGCGCCTTAACTGCCCGTGGGACGCCAGGCAGACGCATGCGAGCCTGGCGCCCTACCTGCTCGAGGAAACCTACGAGACCGTCGACGCGCTCGCTTCGGGTGACCAGAACGCAGTGCGCGAGGAACTCGGCGACGTGCTGCTGCAGGTCGTGTTCCACGCCAGGGTGGCGGAGGAACGTACCGACGGCACCGGCTACGACATCGACGACGTGGCCGACGGGATCATCTCGAAGCTGACCAGGCGCCACCCGCACGTGTTCGGCGATCTCACCGTGTCCGGGCCGGATGAGGTGACGCTGAACTGGGATTCGATCAAGGCAGCCGAACGGGCCGCGAAGTCCGGCGGCGCCGGTGAACCCGGCCCGCCATCCGCGCTTGACGGCGTGCCGATGAGCCAGCCGGCCGTGTCGCTAGCGGCCCAGCTGCTGCGGCGGGCTGAGCGGGCCGGCGTGCCCGCGGACCTCGCTGAGCTTCCGCCCGATGTGCCTGGCGTCAGTGAAACCGGCCGGGAGCTGCTTGCTCTGGTCAACCGGGCACGGGCGGATGGCCTGGATCCAGAACTCGAGCTGCGCGCGGCCGCGCAGGCGTACGCGGAGCGAGTACGGGCGTGGGAAGCCCGCTGACCCGCTCGACACCTTGCTAGTTTCCCGGCTTCCAGTGCCCGAAATAGGCATTTTGCCCCCGGCAAATCGGCAGGGTGCCGGTTGAACGGCATTGCCACGGAACGGCGTGCCCAGTGCGCCGCCGCCGGCTGCCTCTACTAGGCTCCGAATCGACTTAAATTCACCTGTCAGCGACGCCCAGACCGCAGGAGTTTCACCGTGGCCTCCATCGAAGGCATATTCGCCAGGCAGATCCTCGACTCCCGGGGAAATCCGACCGTCGAGGTCGAGGTGGTGCTCGACGACGGAAGCCTCGGTCGCGCCGCGGTGCCGAGCGGGGCGTCGACCGGCATCTTCGAGGCGGTCGAGCTCCGGGATGGTGGCGAGGAGTACGGCGGCAAGGGTGTCAGCAAGGCCATTCAGGCTGTCATCGACGAGATCCAGCCCGAGCTGCTCGGCTACGACGCCGAGGACCAGCGCATGATCGACCAGGACATGATCGACCTGGACCGGACGCCGGACAAGTCGCGGCTCGGCGCGAACGCGATCGTCGGGGTGAGCCTCGCGGTAGCCAGAGCCGCAGCCGAGTCGTCAGGGTTGCCGCTGTTCCGCTACCTGGGCGGACCCAATGCGCATCTCCTCCCGGTGCCGTGCATGAACATCCTCAACGGCGGCGCGCACGCTGACTCCAACGTGGACATCCAGGAGTTCATGATCGCGCCCGTTGGCGCCAGCACGTTCTCCGAAGCGGTCCGCTTCGGGGCGGAGACCTACCATGCGCTGAAGGCCGTGCTCAAGCAGCACGGGCTGAACACCGGTGTCGGGGACGAAGGCGGGTTCGCCCCCGATCTGGAGCACAACCGGGCGGCACTCGACCTGATCGTGGCGGCGATCGGCAAGGCCGGCCTGACTCCAGGCGAGGACGTGGCGCTGGCGATCGATGCCGCGGCCAGCAACTTCCTGGAGGGCGACCGCTACGTATTCGAAGGCGGTGCCAAGACCTCAGCCGAGATGACGAGCATCTACGCGCAGTGGCTGGATGCCTATCCGATCGTCTCGCTGGAGGACCCGCTCGGTGAGGAGGACTGGGCTGGCTGGCGGGAGCTGACCGCCGAGCTCGGCGGGCGCGTTCAGGTCGTAGGTGATGACATTTTCGTCACGAACCCGGAGCGGATCCGGCGCGGGATCACCGAGAAGGTGGCCAACTCACTGCTGGTGAAGGTCAACCAGATCGGCACGCTGACGGAGACCTTCGGCGCCGTGGACCTGGCCCACCGCAGCGGTTACACGACGATGATGAGCCACCGGTCCGGAGAGACCGAGGACACCACGATCGCGGACCTCGTGGTGGCAATGAACTGCGGTCAGATCAAGACCGGAGCGCCCTGCCGGTCGGAGCGGGTAGCCAAGTACAACCAGTTGCTGCGGATCGAGGAACTGCTTGGCGACGGCGCCGCTTACCAGGGCCGGGCAGCGTTCCCTCGCGCGGTGGCGCAGGAGCAGTGAGCCCTGCCGGGGCCACGGCACGGACAGGTGCGCGCGCGACGACGCGCCCGAAGCTCACCGGCCGGGCAGCCGTACTCGCGATCGTTCTCTGTGCGATAGCACTGACCCTGGCATACCCGGTGCGGGAGTACATCGCTGACCGCCGTCAGCTCGACCAGCTAGCGACATCGAACGCCCGGCTCGCGCAGCAGGTCAAGCACCTACGGGCAGAGGCCCGCTCACTTGCCTCGCCTAGCGTCATCGAGCAGGAAGCGCGGGATGACCTCCATATGTGCTTCCCGGCGCAGACCTGTTATGAAGTCATTCCGCCGGCCTCGCACGCCAAGGGAGCGGGGCCAGGAGCCCAGCCAGCCGGCTCCCCATGGTATGGACGGCTCTGGGCATCCGTGCAGAAAGCGGACCGAGCCCCGGCCAGGTGATTCACTTGACCGAGCCGGCCGGACCGGCGGATACTCCGGGGCGAGCGGACGAGGCCTTCGGCGCAGCTGCAGCCGACCTGGCTGTCGTCGCCTCGCAGCTGAGCAGGACGCCGCGGGGAGTCATGTCAGTCGCGCATCGCTGCCCGTGCGGCCTGCCGGACGTAGTGCAGACGGCGCCCCGGCTGCCCGACGGCTCGCCGTTCCCGACGCTGTTCTACCTGACTTGCCCGCGCGCGTGCGGTCTCATGAGCGGTCTCGAGGCCGCCGGAGTGATGCGCGAGATGACCGCACGGCTGCAGGATGACCCGGCGCTGCGAGCCCGCTACCTGGCGGCACATGAGGATTACCTGGCCCGCCGCGACGAGGCTGCCAGAGTGGCCGGGCTGGAGCCGCTGCCGCCCGGCACGCAGAGCGCCGGTGGCATGCCAGACCGGGTGAAATGCCTGCACGCACTGGCCGCACACGCGCTTGCGGTACCCGGCGTGAACCCGCTGGGTACCGAGGCGCTGCGCCTGGCCGGGGACTGGTGGCACGCTGGACCATGCGTGAGCACAGCGTCGCGGGCAGCCGATGCCGACCGGAAGGCGGACTGATGACCAAGCGCGTAGCGGCAATCGACTGCGGGACGAACTCGCTCCGACTGCTCGTAGCCGACGTCGACGTGGCGCGGCGGACGCTGACCGACCTCGAGCGGCGGATGGAGATAGTCCGGCTCGGGCAAGGCGTAGATGCTACCGGCATGCTTGCCCCCGAGGCGCTCGACCGCACGCTGCGCATGCTGGCCGAGTACGCCAAGCAGATTGCTGCCGCGGACGTCACGGCGGTGCGGATGGTGGCCACCAGCGCCACCAGAGACGCCAGAAACGCCGCGGACTTCTCGGCCGGCGTGCAGCGTGCGCTCGGGATCACGCCCGAGGTCATCAGCGGTAGCGAGGAGGCTCGCCTGTCGTTCGCTGGCGCGACCGCAGAACTGGCCGCGGACGCCAAGACTGAGGGGCCGCACCCGGTTCCGCCCTACCTGGTGGTCGATATTGGCGGCGGATCGACCGAATTCGTCCTGGGCGGGAACGGGCTCGAAGGGGCAACTGACCTCGCGGCCATCTCGGTCGACATCGGCTGCGTCCGCCTGACCGAGCGGCACCTGCATGCCGATCCGCCGACGGCGGCGCAGGTCCAGGCGGCAACCGCGGATATTGACCGTGCGCTCGACGATGTCGCGGCAACCATTGCGGTGCCCGACGCTCGTACGCTAGTAGGCCTTGCCGGATCGGTGACGACCGTGACGGCGATCGCGCTTGGACTCCCGTTCTATGACCCGGCCCGGACCCACCACGCGCGGATCTCGGCTGCTTCCGTGCACGCGGTGACGGGCCAACTGCTCGGCCAGACGCGCGAGCAGCGGGCCGCGATCGGGTCCATGCATCCCGGCCGGGTCGACATCATCGGCGCGGGTGCGCTCGTCCTGGACCGGGTCATGCAGCGGTTCGGGTTCGCTGAGCTGGTTGCCAGCGAGCACGACATCCTCGACGGCATCGCCTGGGCCCTTGCCGCCGGTGGTTAAGGTCCCAGAGCCTGGGGGTCCAGTGCCTGAGGGTCCAGTGCCTGGAGGTAGAGCCGTCAGGCCGGGCAGCGGCTGGCCAGGTGACCCCGCGACGGCCGCCACGCCAGTGGCGCGCACTGCGGCTGACGTACGCGCGCTTGCCGCCAGTGCCGGGTCGCTAGCCGAGGTCGCAGCCCGCGAGTCGGTCTGCCGCGCGTGTGACCGGCTGGTGCGCTGGCGGGAGGAGGTCGCCGCGACCAGACGCCGCTCTTTCGCAGACCAGACATACTGGGGCCGTCCGGTGCCGAGCTGGGGCGACGACCGGGCATCGATCCTTATCCTCGGCCTGGCGCCAGCCGCACACGGCGGCAACCGGACCGGCCGGATCTTCACCGGCGATCGCAGCGGCGACGTGCTTTTCGCTTCGCTGTGGCGGTGCGGCCTGGCCGCGCAGCCCCAGTCGGTAGCGGCCGGCGACGGCCAGCGTCTCATTACCGCGTGCATGGCTGCCGCGGTGCGCTGCGCGCCCCCAGCCAATAAACCAGAACCGGCCGAACGCGATGCCTGCGCGCCCTGGCTCGCCACCGAGCTCAGGTTGCTCCGCGACTCGCTCCGCGTGGTCGTCTGTCTCGGTCACTATGCCTGGCAGGCGCTGTGGCCGCAGCTAGCGGGCAACGGATACGCAGTGCCGCGACCGAGGCCAGCCTTCGGCCATGGCGTGGAGGTGACGGTTGCACCTGCTGCTTCCGGCCAGCGGGCTGAGCCCGGCCTGAGCGTGCTCGGCTGCTACCACCCGAGCCAGCAGAACACCTTCACCGGCAAGGTCACCGACAGCATGCTCGATGCGGTGTTCAGCCGGGCCAAGCAGCTGTCCCGCTAGCGAGTTGCCGGGCTCAGCCCACCACCAAACTGGCTTCTGACCAGGCAGAATCTGCACACGGATAAGCTTCTCAGATGACTGGCTTGCCAGGGCGAGCCGACAATGACCGGAGCACGGAGGAGCAGGCCGCGCTGCGACGGGTGGCGACGCTGGTGGCCCGCGGGGCCCCGCCGGGCGAGGTGTTTGCTGCCGTCACCGAGGAAGCCGGTCGGCTGCTGGCATCCGACTACGCGGTGATGGCCCGGTATGACCCGGGCGGTGCCAGGACGGTAGTCGGCGCGCGGACGGTGACCGGCCCGCGGGCCAGCATCGGAGCTCGCCTCCTCGTCGGCACCCAGGCAAGGCTCCGCGGGCGGAACGTGGCGGCTCTGGTACTCCAGACGGGCCGGGCGGCGCGGATCGACGACCACGCCGGCCCCTCCGGCGCAATCGGTCCGCTCGTCCGCGAGTTCGGCATCCGGGCGGCGGTTGGCGTGCCGGTGCGCGTCGAGGGGCAGCTGTGGGGCGTCATGATCGTGGGCTCCCGTGCCGGACCGCTGCCGGCCGGCACCGAGGCGCAGCTGGCCGGGTTCACCGAACTGGCCGCCAGCGCCATCGCCAACGCCCAGGCCCGCGTGGAACTGCGCGGGTTCGCCGAGGAGCAGGCAGCGCTGCGGCGGGTGGCAACGCTGGTCGCCCATGCGGCGCCTCCGAAGGAAGTCATCGCCGCGGTCACCGAGGAGGCCGGGCGGCTGTTGCACGCCGATTACGCGGCCATGGCTCGATATCACCCCGATGCCACGATTAGCGTGACTGCGACCTGGGATAGCGTCGAGCCGACCTATCCGGTCAGCGCCCGGTGGAGCCTGGGCGGGGACAACCTGCACACAATGATCTTCCAGACCGGGCAGCCGGCGCGGATCGACGATCTTTGCAGAGTCTCAGGCCCGGTCGGCGAGGTCACCCGCACGTTGGGCCTCCGCGCGGCAGTCGGCGTGCCGGTCAGTGTCGAAGGGCAGCTGTGGGGCGCCATGACCGTAGGATCCCGGGCGGGGCCGATGCGAGTCGGTACTGAGGCCAGGCTGGCCGGGTTTACCGAACTGGCTGGCACCGCGATCGCCAATGCCGCGGCCCAGGCCGCGCTGACCGCCTCGCGGGCGCGGATCGTGGCCACCGCTGATGCCACCCGCCACCGCTTCGAACGCAACCTGCACGACGGCGCCCAGCAGCGCTTGGTCTCCCTCGCCCTGGCCCTGCGGGCTGCACAGGACACCGCGCCGCGCCGCACCCGCGAGCAGCTGGACCAGTTGGCCGCCGGGCTGGACGACGTGCTGGCCGAACTGCGGGAGATCGCCCGCGGCCTGCACCCGGCCATCCTGACCGAGGGCGGCCTCCGCCCGGCACTGAAGATGCTGGCCCGCAGATCTGCTGTCCCCGTTGACGTCGACATCCAGGTTGACCGGCGGCTGCCCGAACCGGTCGAGATCGCCGCCTATTACTCCGTCGCCGAGGCACTGACCAACGCTGCCAAGCACGCCAGCGCCACCAACGCTGCCATCCGGGTGACCGAAAGTGACGGCTTCCTGCGCTTGCGCGTCCGCGACAACGGACGCGGGGGCGCGGACTTCAGCCACGGCTCCGGCCTGGTCGGGCTCAGGGACCGGGCCGAAGCCCTTGGCGGCCGCCTACAGCTCCACAGCGCGCCCGGTGCAGGCACCAGCCTGGACATCACAATGCCGCTGCACTACCGCGCAGTACCCGCCGAGGTCTCTGGGATTACCCAGGGTTAATAAGAATGGCGTATTGGTAACTCGCCGTATCGTAGAGTAACCAGAGTGCGAAAGTTCGCAGGGATAAGATACCTGACATTGGCATAGGAACGGGCTCAACTAATTGGCTAATCTAGAATTGCAAGATGGGTGCGAGGTATCATCACAACGCCCCCGTAGCCCAAGGGAAGAGGCGGTCCCCCTAAAAGGGTCCCCAGTGTCGGTTCGACTCCGACCGGGGGTACCGCTGACCTGCGGGTTAATGCGCGTGCCGGGCAGAATCGGCATGGGCTGCCTATGCTGAGCAGCCATTCAGTTGACATCGATTGTTGTGCCACGTTCAGCTGGAATTAGCCGCGCGGCAACGAACGCCAGTTTGCACTCGATCATGATGCCCGATTACGGGCCGATAAGCCAATTTCGGGCAGCGAGCAACGGCCCGGCGCGGTCCGCCGGGAAACGGCATAGCGGCTAAGCAGCCTTGTTTCCTTGCCATCACCCACTCACGTCCGGTCCGGCACGGTCGACCGTAATTCTGATGATCATGCGCTTATCTCTGCGCATCGCATCGCGATACTCAGCCCAGTCCGGGTGCTCACCGGAGATCCGCCGGTAGTAGTCCTCGAGGATCGGCATCGCTTGGGGCAGATGAATGAGCTCGGCGCTGCCCTCAGCCTGGACCCATTCGCCGAAAAAGCCGTCATTCAGCACGCATAGCGCGGCTCTGTTGTCCCGCGTCAGGTTCTTCGCCTTGATGGCCGTCTCCCTCGTGCTGATCAGCACGCGGCCATCGTCGTCGACGGCTGCTACCACCGGGGAAAGCTGCGGACGGCCGTCTGACCTGGTGGTGGCGAGGACTGCCCGCGGGTTGGTGGACAGGAAGCCGGTCGCGCGCCCGATGTCCACTTCAGGCGTCAGGCGCCGTTGAGCCTGGTGCGGCGCTGGACCTCGTACTCGTGCACGATCGCGCTGGCATAGCCGTGCGACAGTCCGTGCTCGTCCGACAGCCAGGTCGCGCGCTCAGAACATCTCAGGAACGCAGGGCCGGATTCAAGACGGCTGAACCACTCTCGGAGTTGGAGTCCGGTGACGGACGGGATGCGGGCAATAAGGTTCTGGTGCATCTCCGGAGAGTGGGTCAGGGACAATGCGCACCTCCAGGGC
>Ga0335072_10007512_pt1 | contig 15862 bp, 12 predicted proteins | sample Lox_Sample_21_FD_206725 | JGI IMG/M metagenome (GOLD analysis project Ga0335072, IMG submission 206725) | Soil microbial communities from Loxahatchee National Wildlife Refuge, Florida, United States - Lox_Sample_2.1 | ecosystem: Environmental > Terrestrial > Soil > Wetlands | place: USA... | reverse complement strand
CGACAACGACCGTTACCGAGTCAGCCTGCAATTGACGGCGATCAATCTGGCAAACAAATACGCTCTGTACAACTTCCTTTCCACCTTCAGCGGCACGCACTACGTAACTCCGCGGGCGCTGACGGCGGAAATCGGCTTCCATTTCTAGCAGACTATCGGAAATCGGGTCCCCGTCCTTTTCTCCGTTTTTTTGCGGAGACAGGGCGGGGACCTCGACCTTGACTTGTCTCTGATCTCCTCTGCGTCCTCTCCGCTGGTCCTCATCGGATGAGTGAAAGTCTGCCCACCCCGCGAAATAAGCCGACTTGTAAATGAATGTAAATGAGGAGCCCACGCGACATATGGACAGAGTGTGGGTTGCTACAATGACTACACTGGGTTTTTGCGAATTACTGGGAGATTTGTGTCCATCAACTTATCCGATAAGTTCTTCTGGATCATCGGTCGTGTGCAATTATCGAAAAACTTGTTGATCGTGCTTTTCTTGTCCTTTACTTTGCCGACTCTTTTTGTCTATCAGTCTGCAGCTCAGTCAACCTCATCTGCCACCGCGATGACAGACGATGCGCAGGGTGCCCAGCCTGACAACTCAACGGCGTCGAATCAGTCCCAACAGAACGAAGGTTCGACGCAATCTTCAAGCCCCGCGCCGGCAGACAAAAATTCGGCGAAGCAGGATCCCATCAAGACGACGACACAAGACCAGAGCAACACCTCCGGGACGTCAAAGGATCGGCTCTTTTTCGCGTTGCCGAATTTTCTGACGCTCGAAAATGCCGGCCAGGTGCCGCCGCTGACCGCGAAACAGAAGTTCAAAGTCGTCGCCCGTGGGTCCTTCGACTACGTTCAGTTCCCATGGTACGGCTTCCTTTCGGGCATCAGCCAGTGGGAAGATAGCGAACCTGGCTTTGGTCAAGGCGCGGAAGGCTACGCCAAGCGATTCGGTGCCGCATTCGCCGACGGTACGATCGAAAATTTCTTCACCGGCGCGATACTCCCGTCGCTCCTGCACCAGGATCCGCGCTATTTTCAGCTCGGTCATGGTAGCTTCATGCACCGGACGCTTTACGCCATGAGCCGGAACCTGATCACCCGAACGGATTCGGGCAAGAATCAGTTCAACTATTCCGAAGTCGTCGGAGGCGCGTTGTCGGCGGGCATTTCGACGTACACCTACCATCCCAAGAGCCACGTGTTTTCCACTCCCAATCCTCCCTACTACCGTTATGTCGCATCCGACCGCACGCTGGACAACACTCTCAGCGTCTGGGGAACACAATACGGCTACGACACGCTGACCCTGGTCATAAAAGAATTCTGGCCCGACATTCGTCGCAAGGTGAAGCGCCAGCCAAAAGTAGAAACGACCGATGCGGAACGCAATGAGAAAAGATCAGCACCAAACTGAGCCAATCACAATTACTGACGGTCTAAGTCTGGGTGGCCTATCTCTAAACGGTCGTGAGCAGCAGTCCCAAGACGAGAACCATACTGACAGATTTGATCGACGCGGACACGCTGACAAGTCCTGCTCTCATGGTACAGAATGCGGTCACACCCGTCACCCTGATTGTTCGTCGATTGTTGGGCGGCGCAAAAAAATACTCGCCCGGACTGGATCATTCGCGTGTTTGCGAATCGGATGGAGAAATCAGGTGCTGTCGAACCTTGGCCAGGATTTTCTTGCTCCCGGGCAGCACTCCCAGAAACGCTGCTGCGCCGGCATCTTCCACGACCTTGCCATCGACCAGGACTTTGAATTCCCCGTAACGGCCGCGAACCATCTCGACATCCGTACGCAACTCGCGGCGGAGCCGAGCCGCCACGCGCACGGCGTGGAGTCCGGTGACTCAATAGGCGCAAAAGCGAATTGCGATGCGTGGCATGTGTCTATCGGATTCGTCTGGCATCTGGTTGGCGGTTCGTCACCAGTTCCGGATGCACCCGCCGGAAATTTTCCGCAACGTGGCAGTTCCAGCACACCGGCTGATAACGAGAGAAGACATCCGGCAGTTCCTCCGGGCGAAGATCCTTCCATTCGCTGGTCTTGAAATCAGGACCAAGCAAAGCAGGCGCATGATCGATATGATGCAGCGGACCTATCGGTTTATGGCAGAACACACATTTTTTTCCTTCATACCACTTCGAGACCATGTTCCAGATAAGGCAATTCTCGGGATCGGCCTCGATTTGTTGCAGACATTCCTGACCACAACCCGCGCGTTCGGGCCACCGGGAACACTCTTTGAGGCGCAACGTGGGTTCGGTGAGAAACGCGCCGACCGCAGCTTCTCCGGCTGCGACATCGACAGCGGCTGGTCTTTGCGTTTCGGGACAGGTGATCACGCGTTTGCCGCGAAATTCAAAGTACGCGCGCACGCCGGGAATCGCGCGGAAGATGAAGAGCCCGACCGCCAGCACGAGAAGCGCGAGGATGATAAGCACCGTGAGTGACATAGACCACCTCCCGGCCGAGATCGCCGCTGCCCCTAGTCTGGTCAGAGGCGATGAAGTAGGCGATGCCGTGGATCACGAGAAATTGTGACTGAGATCACACTGCCCGGAGGCCGACTATCCGCGCTCAACATCGACCCCGACACTGAACTGTGACGGTGGGGTGATGTCACAAGCTCGCACCGGGCTGTTCGCCTGAATGCTCACGCTCGATCGAAGGCTTGACCGTCATCCCCGCAGTTTCTTTCCGCGGTCCGATCGAGTCTCACGGCACGATCGAGAGGTGATGATTCGCGCGCAGCTGCATCTTGACGGCCACTGAAAGTCGACGAATACCTTCGTGGATCTGTTCCGGTTGCGAATGCGAAAAATTGAGCCGCATGTGGCGCCCGCCTTCGTGGCCGTTGTTGGCGTAGAAACTGTCGCCCGGAACGAAGGCAACGTTCTCAGCCAGCGCAGCACGGAATAGCGCTTCCGAATCCATTCCTTCGGGCATGGTCGCCCAAAGAAACAAGCCGCCTTGGGGATGCGTCCACGTCACCTCATGCGGAAAATATTCGCGCAATGCCTGCAGCATCGCATCCCGGCGCTCGCGATAAACCTGGCGGATCAGCTTGACGTGCTGATCGAGGAAACCATCCCGGGCAACTTCGTAGGCGACATACTGATTGAAAGTCGAAGTATGCAGGTCGGCCGCCTGCTTCAGCTGCACCAGTTTCGTGATCACATCTTCGGGAGCAACCATCCAGGCGAGGCGAATTCCCGGTGCCAGCGTCTTCGAGAACGTGCTCAGATAAATCACGTTGCCCAATGTGAAACCGTTGTCACGCCGCAGATTCTCGCGATCGAGCACCACCAGCGGGGCAATATGCTCGCCTTCATAGCGTAGCTGGCCGTAGGGATCATCTTCAACAATCGGGATACCGTATTTATCGGCGAGCAGAATGAGCTGATGCCTGCGCCCCTCGGAGAGAGTCACGCCTGCCGGATTCTGAAAATTCGGCAGCACATACATGAACTTCGGTCCGGTGCGCAGCGAAGGCTCCAGTTGTTCCGTAACCAGGCCGTCCGCATCGACTGGAACGGAAACGTATTGCGCCCCATACACGTTGAAGGCCTGCAAAGCTCCGAGATAGGTCGGGGCCTCGACCACCACGCGGTCGCCGCGATTGATCAGCAGTTTGCCAATCAGGTCGAGCGCTTGTTGCGATCCGGAGGTAATCAGGACATTGTCGGCTTTGGCCACGATGCCATAGCGGGCGAGGTTGTGCGCGATCATTTCTCGTAACGGCTGGTAGCCTTCGGTCGTGCCGTATTGCAATGCCTGCGCGCCATGCTCGGAGAGGACTTTATGGCAGGCCTGTTCAAAACGCTCAACGGGAAAAACGTCGGGAGCCGGCAGCCCGCCGCCGAATGAGATGACGTCCGGCTTCTGCGTGACCTTCAAAAGCTCTCGGATGGCAGAACTCTTGACCCCGGCGGCGCGCTGCGCATACCGAACTCGCCAAAGCGTTGACATTTCTTTCCTCCCCCGAAATCTGTCATCCCGACCAAGTAGCTGGATCGGCATCGCCGATCCAACTACGCGCGGAGGGACCTGCTGTTTCGCAGAGGCATCAACCGCCTCTTCGCATTCAGTCTTCGCCAACAATTTCCGGTTCGACGGGAACATGCCCGTGCGGATGCGCGTACGTATCGTTTTCCTGCGCGTCGACAACAGCAATCGCGGCCACACTCACGATTTCTTCGACCGTCGCGGTACGCTGTAGCACGTGCACCGGGCGGCTCATGCCCATCAGAATCGGGCCGATGTTCTCGCCGCCACCGATGCGGGCCAGCAGTTTGGTCGCAATATTCGCCGAGGTCAGATCGGGGAAAATAAGTACATTGGCTCCGCCTCGCAGCGAGCTGAACGGATACTGCTGCTCGATGACTTCCGGACAGAGCGCTTCGTCGGCGGTAATTTCACCGTCCACTATCAAAGTCGGATCGGCATATTTAAGCAGCTCGACCGCTTTGCGGACTTTCGTGCAGATCGGATGCTCCACCGCGCCGAAGCTTGAGAAGCACAGCATGGCGACTCTCGGGACGATGTCGAACCGCCGCGCCATGTGCGCGGTGCAGAGCGCGATCTCAACCAGATCTTCGGCCGTGGGCTCGATGTTTACGCTCGCGTCGGCGAGGAAGAAGACCTCGCCCTTGCGCGTGACCACCACGTAGCATCCCGAAACACGATGCAGCCCTTCCCGCATGCGAATGATCTGCAGTGCCGGCCGGATCGTATCCGGAAAATGCTGGGTCACACCGGAGACGAGCGCGTCGGCATCGCCCATGTGCACCATCATCGAACCGAAGACGTTACGGTTGTTGATAAGCGTTTCGGCCTCGTGCAGCGTGACCCCGCGCCGCTGGCGGAGACGGAACAATTCAAGCGCGTAAGTCTCGCGGTGATCCGCCGCCGCCGGATCGACAATCTTCATCCCATCCAGGCTGAGGCCGAGATCCTCCGCCCGGTTTTGAATCCTGGCAGCGTCTCCCAGAAGAATCGGCTTGGCAATTTTTTCCTCGACCAGGGCATGACACGCCCGCAGAATCTTCTCGTTCTCTCCCTCCGGAAACACCACCTGCTTGGGATTGGCCTGGGCTTTGTGAATCATGGTGCGTGAAACTTCGAATTTCTTGCCCAGTCTCTTCTCCAGCTGCTCCCGGTAGCTCTCCAGATCGATCGGTTCCTGCGCGACACCGCTGTGCATCGCGGCTTCTGCCACCGCCGAGGCCTCCCACATCAGCACCCGCGGATCGAATGGTTTGGGGATCAGGTATTCGCGTCCGAAATGCAACCGCTCGACACCGTAGGCGCGGCACACGGAGTCGGGAACATCTTCCTTGGCGAGTTCCGCCAGCGCGTGCGTTGCGGCCAGTTTCATTTCCTCGTTGATTGCAGTGGCGCGAACGTCGAGCGCTCCGCGGAAGATGAACGGAAATCCCAGAACATTGTTGACTTGGTTGGGATAGTCGGAGCGGCCCGTGGCGATGATCACGTCGCTGCGGCACGCTTTGGCTTCTTCGTACGTAATCTCCGGATCGGGATTGGCCATCGCGAACACAATCGGATCGGGGGCCATCGAGCAGACCATTTCTTTCGTCAGTGCGCCTTTGACCGAGAGCCCGGCAAAAACATCGGCGTTGACCAGAGCATCGGCCAACGTACGCATTTCGGTCTGCTGCGCAAAACGCTCTTTGTAGGGATTCATCCCTTCCTTGCGTCCCTTGTATACGACTCCCTTCGTGTCGCACAGAATGATGTTCTCTTTTTTCACTCCCAGACGCACATAGTGCTCAGCGCACGCAATGCCCGCGGCTCCGGCGCCGTTGAAAACCACTCTCACGTTCTGGATGTCTTTGCCGACAACTTCCAGCGCGTTCAGCAGCGCCGCTCCCGAAATGATCGCCGTGCCGTGCTGATCGTCGTGAAAGACAGGAATCTTCATCGTGCGCCGGAGTTCCTCTTCAATCTGAAAACAATCGGGAGCCTTGATGTCTTCAAGATTGATTCCGCCGAATGTCGGTTCCAGCAACCGGCATACTTTAACGATCTCTTCCGGGTCGTGCGAGTTGATTTCGATATCGAAGACATCGACGTCGGCAAAGCGCTTGAATAGCACCGCCTTGCCTTCCATCACCGGCTTACCGGCGAGCGCGCCAATGTCGCCGAGTCCGAGCACCGCGGTTCCGTTACTGACAACGGCAACGAGATTCCCTCGGCCGGTGTACTTGAACGCATCCTGGGGATTCTTTTCGATTGCGAGGCACGGTTCGGCAACTCCGGGCGTGTAAGCCAGACTGAGATCACGCTGGGTGAGACAGGGCTTGGTCGGTGTGATCTCGATTTTTCCTGGACGCGGCCCCTTGTGATAATCCAGGGCCTGCTGCTTGCTGACGAGCATGATTTCCTCCGTACTTCATTCCGCGCCGGCTTCGATGAGCGGCGTCGTTTACATCAGTGACAAATCGTGTCGCTAAATTCGCACCGTAAGCACCGGGCACGCGGCCCGGCTGACTACTTCGGAAGCCACCGGCCACGGCAGATGCGCCGACAGCCCTGCAACGCGCGACCTCCGCACTCCCATCACAATCAAGTCCACATGGCGAACGTCCGCGCAGGTCAGGATGGCTTCAGCCGGAGGCTCCCAGCGCACCAGGAATTGCGGCTCATTCATACCATCGGGCTTTCCGAACGCAGGCAGCAGTTTCCTCATGCGCTCGCAATTCATCAGCTCAACCTCGCTGCGATGCTGCCAGGGAACGATCGCAACCGAGTTCATCACGATCAAGTCCGCGGCATTGTCTTCGGCAAGTGAGAAGGCATAATCCAGGGCAGGTTTGGGATCTCCCTCCAAATCGACGGGACAGAGAATCGTCCGCAGCCTCCATTCCGTCTTGCTGACATGCGGACCGATGGTCATCACTGGGCAAGTCGCGGCGCGATAGATCCTTTCGGCGTTCGAGCCAAGCACAAGTCGGCTCACCCCACGGCGTCCACGCGTACCCAAGACGATCAGATCAATGTCATGCTCGCGAATCATCGCCGGAATGATCTCGCCCAGATCGCCGCTCGCCAGCAACGGAGTGCAGCGCACATCGCCGGTCGCGGAGGCGTGCGTGAATTCGTCCAGACGCTCGTGCGCTTCGTCCCAGATCGAATCCTGCTCCCCGACGCGCGACATCAGTACGCGCGGACGCGGTTCGGGAAGAATGATGTGCGCGGCATGCATCCGCGCGCCATACCGTTGCGCCAGCATCAACGCGAACGGCAGCGCCGCCTCCGACGCCGCTGAAAAATCGGTGGGAAAAAGAATGTCTTTGAGGGAGATACGGGCAACCTGCGGTAGCGTAGCCATGCTACCTCCTATGCGGCGCGAATCGCAGCCGCTGGGGACAATCCATGCTTATTCGTATACACCCGATGCCAGTCGTGGACAGTGATTTCAATCACAAATTGGCGTGACGGTAACGTTACGGGGTTTGATGTTGAATCGGGAACCGGCCGTGGCGGGAGACTTCTCGACCGATCACTCTTTCGGGCTTCTCCGCCACATAGGCACGCAAGGATTCCAGCTGTGCACATCTTTCTGGAAATCACGCCCCGATTGCGTAGCTCCGACCACGCTCAACTCATCGACCGGCGATTTCAGCAGCTCAGAGATGTACTTTTCGATCTGCTCGCGGATGCGTGGCTCCTTGAGCGCGGCCAGCAGTTCCTTGTTTTCCAAATGAGTGAATCCGCCGCACAGCGGACACTTCACGACATCATCATTGATCATTGCCGCCCCCGTACAGAAGTCCGTAAACGATCAGGCTCGGTACTGTTAGGTTTTTACCGTGTTTTGATTAGAGGATGGGCGATTGCGAAAAACAGTGATAATGATCGCTTCGGCTGGTGACGGAAATCACGGTTCGATGGTCGACCGTAGGAGCGCCTCACCTGCGCGGTTCTCGTATGGTGGGAATTCTGACTTTCCCAGAAATCGACGCCCTGCCAACCGCGCCTGCCCGCCTAGGTTTCTCTGGTGCCGGGAATATTACCGTCTGGAATCAGCGGCAACGACCGCAGCCGAACTCCGCTCGCATCGAAAATCGCGTTGGCGATCGCGGGTGCGAGACCGACCATGGGACATTCTCCAGCTCCGACTGAGGGCAAGTCTTTGCGATCGAGCAGCACCGTCTCGACCACGGGTACGTCGCTGAAGCGCGGCACGCGATACGCCGAAAGATGATCGTTCAGGATCTTTCCATCCTCGAATTGAACGGCTTCAAACAGCGCGCCCCCGAGTCCCTGAATGTTCGCGCCTTCAACCTGGTTGCGGAGGCCGTCGGGATTGACGATGGCGCCGCACTCGAATGCCGAAACCACGCGGACGATTTTCACTTCGCGCGATTTCGCGTCGACGTTCACTTCCGCGTAGGTCGCAATGTATCCCAGCTTTTCATATCCCCCGCCCAGGCCGAAGCCCTGGCCGGGCGATTTCGCTTTGCCCCAGTCGAACTTCTTCGCGGCGGCTTCAAAGACCGCCCTCAGACGTTCTTCCTTAAGATTCTTGAGCCGGAATTCCAGCGGATCCATTTTGACCGCGTACGCGAGTTCGTTCATGTGCGACTCGCGGGCAAAGTGGTTTGCGGTCGCCGCCAGGGCTCGATAGGATCCCTGCCGCAAAGGATATTTGGTCGGATGAAAAACAATCCGCTGATTTGGAATGTCATAGTACGTACGGATTCCCGCCGACCCGGAGTTGTAGTTGTGGAACTCCCAGGCGGTTATCATGCCATCGCCGCGGATTCCGCCCGTAACTTCCATCACGCCCGCCGGGCGGAAATAGGCCCAGGTAAACTCCTCTTCCCGAGTCCAAACGACTTTGACCGGCCGCTTTGCCGCCCGCGCCAAACGCGCCGCTTCGATCGCGGTTTCTCCGGTATGCTTGCCGCCGTATCCCGAGCCCATGTCGGGCATCAGAACGCGCACCTGATCTTCAGGAATACGGAACGCTTCAGCTAACTGGCCGCGCACGCCAAACGGACGCTGCGTTCCGGTCCAGACGGTCAGATTGTCGCCATCCCACTGCGCCAGCGCGGCGCGCGGTTCAAGCGGCACATGCGCGATGTAAGGCAGCGTGTACGTGGCTTGCAGTTTGTGATCGGCAGCCGCCAATGCCGCGTCGATCTGGCCTGATTCGTAACGATCGCCATCGCCCGTGGGATCGTGGCCCTCGGTCGGATTTTGCTTCAGATAATCGAAAAGTTCTTTGTTAGAGATCTGCGGCTCTGATTTCCAATCCGCGTGTATGGTCGCGACCGCAGCGGCGGCTACGTCCGAAGTCTTGCCCGCCACGCCGACGAAATCGCCATCGTGAACCACGGTCACGCCCATCTGCTCGGCCCTTTTCGTATCGAGCGAGGTCAGCGTGGCTCCGAACGATGGTGGCCGCAAAACTTTTCCGTAAAGCATGCCCGGCTGCGTCTGATCCGATGGATACTTGTGCTTGCCGGTCACAAAATCGCGCCCGTTTATTTTGCTCGCCGCCTGTCCGGCGATTTTCCAGTTCGTCGCGGCAATCAGGGGATCTTCCGCGGGAAGCGTCTCGGTAAGCTGCTGGCCTTTGGTGAGCGCAGCATATTCGACGACCCGACTCGTTTTCGGATCGATGATTTTACCGTTTTCCGCCACCAGATTCTGCGCGTCCGTGTTCCACTCTTTGGCCGCGAGCGTGACCAGCGTGTCGCGCGCGGCTGCTGCCACGCGGCGAAGCTGCAGGTTCATCGTGGGAGTCGTGCGGCTGCCGAAGGTTCCCATATCGAATGGCGTGAGCTTCGTGTCGCCCATGACCAGCTCGATTTTTTCCGTAGGGACATGCAGTTCTTCAGCCACGGCTTGAGTGAGCGAGGTGCGAATGTTCTGCCCGATCTCGACCTTGCCGGTATAAACGGTCACTCTGCCGTTTTCCGCGATATGCAACCAGGCATCAATTTCCTTGGGCAGCGAATCGCCACGCCATCGCCGCGACCCGCCCGACTCCTGCGCCAGCGCGGCGGGCTTCAAGACGGAAACCACCAGAACTCCTGCGCCCAGAAATTTGAAAAACTCGCGCCGGTCGAGATCGAAGTGATAGGGCGCGGCAGCGGTGAGTTCGTAGCGCTCCGGCTCGAGCGTTGTCAGCTGATTTGGGGTCGGCCGATTTGGGGTCGGCCGATTGAGTGTCGCACTCAAATTCTTGCTCATCGGCCGGCTCCCTTCGCGGCAGAGGACGGGCTGATTGCTTTTGCTGCCGTCTGAATCGCAGTGACAATCCGCGGATACGTTCCGCAGCGGCAGACGTTGCCATCCATGAAGTCGATGATCTCGCTTTCTTTCGGCGCGGGATTTCGTTTCAGCAGGGCCACCGCCGACATGATCATTCCCGAACTGCAGTAGCCGCACTGCATCGCGCCGGCGTCGAGAAAGGCTGTCTGCACGGGATGAAGTTGGTCACCAGCGGCCAGGCCTTCAATCGTCGTGATTTGTTTGTGTGCGACCGATCCCATGCGCGTAATGCAGGAGCGCTGCGCCTTGCCGTCGATCAGCACCGTGCAGGCGCCGCATTGTCCTTCGCCACAGCCGTACTTGCTGCCGGTGAGATCGAGATACTCGCGCAAAACGGTCAGAAGGCTGGTCTGAGGATCGGCATCGACGGAATAATTTCGTCCATTGATAGAAAGTGTGGTGGCCATGCGGAGACTCCGTTACGAAGGAGACCAAAATCGTATGCAGAAATCATATACCCGGCGGGACTCCGCTCGCAGCCAGTCGTATCCTTGCTCGTCATTCCTGGGTCGATAAGTTGAGCGAGAAGGGTCGCGCCTGATCCTTCCTCTCCAGTTAGGAATCTGTCGCTTGGATTTGTTTTCGCAATGCGATTTGGCCAGCGTCACAATGACAAATCGATCGGACGAACCTATCGGCCAATACCAGAGTATGGATTGGACATTTGGGCGCAGAGTGGTGCATCCTTGATTCACGGGGCGTCGCTTGATTTCCTGTGGGGGACGAGACGATCCGTGCTCGAATGCTCCAGCAAGGCACAGCGGGGTTTCTGCTGAAACCTTTCAGCGACACCGCTCTGCTTGCAGCCATCAAGGCGTCGCTGCAAGTCACTTGAGGTTTTACCACTCAATCTCTAGGGGAATAGAATCCATTCAGGTGCACAACAAGTTACGAAAAGGGGGCATTATCCATGCCAGCTGCCATGCCCATCGTCTTCATTGTCGACGACGATATCTCTGTGCGCGAGTCTTTGGAGCTCCTTATTCAGACCCAAGGGTGGCAGCCGGAAACCTTCGCGTCCGCAGGAGAATTTCTCGATAGACCACCAACGCCGGTCCCGAGCTGTCTTGTGCTCGACATTTCTCTCCCCGGCCTCAACGGTCTCGAATTGCAGAAGCGCGTTGCCGTTGAACGGAGAACCATGCCGATCATCTTTATCACCGGCTATGGCGACGTGCCGAAGACAGTCCAGGCCATGAAGGCGGGGGCCGTCGAATTTCTAACCAAGCCCTTTAACGACGAGGTGCTGTTGAGTGCCGTCCGGCAAGCCCTTGAACGAAGTCGCCTGATTCTGTCACATGACACAGAGATGCAAGAACTCCAGGACCGCTACGCCTCGCTCACTGCTCGCGAGCGGCAGGTCATGACGTTGGTCGTCTCCGGCCTTTTGAACAAACAGGTTGGTGGCGAACTCGGCATCAGCGAGATCACGGTGAAGGCGCATCGCGGGCAGGTGATGCAGAAGATGAAAGCCGACTCTCTCGCCGCACTGGTGAAAATGGCCGGCAAGCTTCATATTGCCCAACCATCGGCCGCCTGACCTGCTCCCACGCGAGTGAATACGCTCGTTCAATCCGGCTTTCTCCCCATGATGCGATTACTTTGTATTGAGCAGGAGAGGTGGGATCGGCGAAGCCGCGACTCCAGTGAGATGATTCGCCAGGCGGACCTGGCGACCGGCAATGTACTCATCTAACCGTTCTAGCGTCATCTCACGAGAAATTGGCTAGCGGTAAATTTTGTCTCTCATGTTCTGCCGGTCATTCGGGGATGGAGTAACGATCCCCGACGCTGCTAACGACGCGTACACAGCTTCTTCCGCCGCGAACCAGTCGACGTCCGGTGAACCGAGAGGGCGCCCCCGTTCGTTCCCAAAGCTTGTATGCCAGTTTTGCCACGAATTCGTGCCGATCCTCTCCCAGGAAATCGGTAGTGACCTCTATCGGTCGCTTATCGAGCGGTCGAAATTCGTCGCGCATCGTGGTTCCTCGAATGAGTCTGGAGGAGTTGATCCCAACTCCGCTATCGTTGCTGATCAACCGTTGCGATCCTGCGAATGCGATGTCCTGACAAGGGCGCCGCAGAATTTCTAGGTTCATCGCCAGGACGGCGCGTCGTGCCAGAGAATGAAAGGAGCCTCAAGCGGAACGAACGCTCCTGCGAGCTGCGGAACCAGGCGTGGTGTGTAGTCAGCGACCGGACGACCCGTCGGAACCGAAGCACTGTAGCTGAAGCCCTTTGTCGCTCCGACCAGGCGTTCTCCACGACTCATAGCGTTGGCGATTGGCTCTCCATCTTTCTGCGCGTCCGCGAACAGTTCGACCCTCACCGCATCGGGATCAATATCATCAAGAAAAACCTGAACATGAAATAGATAGCGCCCGCCCTGTTGTTCGACGGTCGCGGGGCCGAATCGCAGCGCTGACCAATGTTTCGCCAGTTCGGCCTGCCAGGCGACGAGATCGGCTCCGGCTGAACCTTGATTCTCGGCGCGCTGGCGAAAAGCCGCTGCCGCCGAGAGATAGTGTTCTTCGGTATATTGCCGGACTGCGCGGTTGGTCGAAAAGGTTGGAGTTAAGCGGGCCATACTTTCGCGCATGCGAGCAACCCAGCCGCGTGGAATTCCATGTTCGTCGCGAGCATAGAACTCCGGGATAACCTCTCTTTCGAGCACCGCATAAAGACTTTCCGCGTCAGCTGTGTCCCAGGAAGGGTCATCCCCATGTTCGCGTCCATCCCCGATCGCCCAGCCTACTTCCGGGGAATAGGCCTCCGCCCACCAGCCATCAAGCTCCGAAAGATTCAACCCGCCGTTCACCAGTACCTTCATACCGCTTGTGCCGCTCGCTTCCCAAGGCCGTCGCGGAGTGTTCACCCAGACGTCCACGCCCTGAACGAGATGTTCCGCCATGAGGACGTCGTAATCCGAAAGGAATACCACCCGGGACCGCACTTCAGGGCGGCGAGCAAACTCAAACCACTCCCTGATCATTTCCTGCCCCGCGGCATCTTGCGGATGAGCCTTGCCTGCCAGCACGAGTTGCACAGGACGATCTCGATTAAGCAGGATGTTTAGCAGCCGCCTCACATCATGCAGGAGCAGGTTCGGGCGTTTGTAGGTTGCAAAACGGCGAGCGAATCCCAGAGTCAGAATATTGTCATCGAGTACAAGGGCCGCCTGCTCCAGGTCTTCCGGCGAGGCTCCTCGAGCTGCCAGTTGACGGCCATAAAGTCTTCGGACGTAGGCAACCAGATCCTTTCGGCTGTCTGCGCGGAGTTGCCATAGGCTGGAATCGCTGGCGCCACGAATATCTTTTTCTGCATCTGCCAGAGTTCCGTGCCAGCAATGTTTTCCGCAGGAAAGTTCCCACAACCGGTCGGCTTCAGCAGAGTCCCAAGTGGGAGTGTGCACTCCATTGGTCACATACGTTATCGGAACCTCGGTTTCAGGCCACCTTGGAAAGAGGGGCTGGAAGAGTCGCCGGCTCACTTGACCGTGCAATTTGCTGACGCCGTTGACAGCGCCGCTGCCGCGGATTGCCAGATAGGCCATATTGAACGGCTCTGACGAGTCCTGGCGATTGCGTCGCCCTAACGCTAGAAGCTCGTCGACCGAAATCGAAAGTTTCTCCTCGGCATACTTCCTGAGGTATCCCTCAATCAAGCTGGGAGCAAAGCGGTCAAAGCCCGCCTCCACGGGAGTATGGGTTGTAAAAAGGTTGCCGGCACGGGTGATGGAGAGCGCGACATCGAACGGCTTGCCGCTGTCTTCCATGTATGAACGCGCCCGTTCCAGCACCGCGAATGCGGCGTGACCTTCATTGAGATGGCAGACCTCGGGCTGCAGTCCGAGAGCGCGCAGGAGCCGCCAGCCCCCAATACCGAGGACTAACTCCTGTTTCAAACGCAACTCCGGACCACCTCCGTACAGTTCAGTCGTGATGCCGCGGTAGACCGGAGGATTCGCCGGGTCGTTGGTATCGAGCAAATACAATTTCGCCCTGCCCACTTGCACCTGCCACGCTCGAATCCACAACTTAAAGCCAGATAAAGGCAGGACCAGCCGCAGCCATTCGCCATTTGGTTCCCGCACTGGTCTGATTGGAAGCTGGCCGGGATCATTGAATGGGTACAAAGCTTCCTGATGACCCTGTGCATCAATTTCCTGCCGAAAATAGCCTTGTTGGTAGAGCAAACCGATTCCGGTCACCGGCACGCCCAGATTGCTCGCGGCTTTGAGCTGATCGCCCGCGACGTTGCCGAGCCCGCCGGAATAAATCGGCAGCGCTTCGCTCAACATGAACTCCATCGAGAAATACGCAATTGTCGAAACGCCCGACCGCGGATGCGCCTTTTGAAACCACGCCTCCGACTCCTCAAGAAGAGTTTTCCCGCGGTGCAGATCGGCCAAGAGGCTTTGAAATCTTGGGTCGGAGGTAACACTTTGCAGTTTTTCCCGGGAGACCGTTTGCAGCAGAACCCAGGGATTGTGCGTTAGTTCCCAAAGTTCGGGATCGAGTTGCTCCCACAATTGGTCCGCCGAGTGATTAAACGACCATCGAAGATCCAGGGCCAAGTCTGTAAGAGCATCCGAAGTGGCTTTGTCGAGTGGACGATCGATGTTTGTGGGATCTGCGCTCGTTCGATCAATACTCGTTCGATCAATGCTTGTCGGGCTACTCATAACCAACAACTCCTCTCATGCTTGTCGCCTCATGCTTATCGGCTCAGGCCGCCTGGGCGCTGCGGCCCAGCGTTTCCGAAACAATGGCCTGGGCCTCTTCCTCGATCTGGCGTAGATGGCTCTGACCGAGAAAACTCTCGGCGTAAATCTTGTAGATTTCCTCCGTGCCCGAAGGACGTGCTGCAAACCAGCCATCCTTGGCAATCACTTTGATTCCTCCAATTGGATTGCCGTCTCCCGGAGCAGTTGTCAGAATTTTTTCGATTGGCTGCCCTGCAACTTCTGTCGCGTGAATGTCGGACGGCGACAATCGTGCCAGAGCGGCTTTTTGTTCAGGCGTAGCGGGAGCATCGATGCGTTCGTAGAGAGGATCTCCCAGTTCGCGGGTAAGCTCGCGATAAATCTCACCCGGATCTTTGCCGGCCCGCGCCGTAACTTCCGCCGAGAGTAAACAAGGTATGATTCCGTCTTTATCAGTGGTCCACACGCTGCCGTCTCGCCGTAGAAAGGACGAACCGGCGCTCTCTTCGCCGGCAAAACCCAAGCGTCCGGCCAGCAATCCTTCGACAAACCACTTAAAGCCCACCGGAACTTCATAAAGCCGCCGCCCCAGACGAGCGCTGACGCGATCGATCATGCTGCTGCTCACGACGGTCTTGCCGACGGCAACTTCCTGGCTCCAATTGCTCCGGTTCGAGAACAAATAATTAACGCACGCGGAAAGATAGTGATTCGGCGGCAGCAACCCGCTTCCTTTGGTCACGATGCCGTGGCGATCATGATCGGTATCGCTGGCAAACGCGATATCGAACTTGTCTTTCAATGCGATGAGTCTTTGCATCGCATAAGGCGAGGAGGGATCCATGCGA